>Ga0194127_10002382_pt1 | contig 25724 bp, 26 predicted proteins | sample TA2KigC100mmetaG_FD_148624 | JGI IMG/M metagenome (GOLD analysis project Ga0194127, IMG submission 148624) | Freshwater microbial communities from Lake Tanganyika, Tanzania - TA2015036 Kigoma Deep Cast 100m | ecosystem: Environmental > Aquatic > Freshwater > Lake | place: Tanzania: Lake...
CCCCCGAGACGGTCCCGAGACGTCCCCGAGACAGCCGCCCTACGGTCGCCGCCCCCAACCCAACCCGGAAGCCACAAAAGACAAAGCCCCGACCGGCGGGAAGCCAATCGGGGCCTTGGGATACGTGGTGGCGCAGAGGCGACTAGTTTCGAACTTACTCTCCAGACACCTGAGTAACTCTTGGGGTTGGTGAGGAAAGATTCGGAGGTTTGTCCGTTTTCTTGCTCACACCAGCAATCCCCATTCTAGAAGATCAGAACCCGACCTCTTTTTGATGACGCACAGCCAAAATCGTGATGGACTGCTGGTCAACGCGGTAGCGAGCCACATACCCACTGTCACCAAAGTCGATGATCCAGTCGCGGAACTCGTCATCCATGTCCTCAACGGGTCGGCCCAAGCCAGGCTGTTGTTCCAAAACCTTTACGCCCTGCCGAATGGCCTGCACGGCTCTATTTGCAGCTTCAGAATTCTTGTGTCCAAGAAACCGATAAAGGCGCTGCACATCCAGCAGCGCCGAAGGGGACCAGATCAAGCGTGACATTCAGGCGGCTCAGTGTCGTTGCCTTGTTCGAGTTGTGCCATCCAGGCATCGGCCTCGTCGGCGGTCACGTGCAAGCCGTTTGAACGGAAGGCTTCCCAAGCCTTCAGCGTGTCTTGGCGGAACGACTCCCGCTTCTCCTCGCGATCCACATACTGTGTAATCGCCTCGCGCATCAACCAATGAGCGGTGCGCTGGCGTGCATCGGCCAAGCGCTTCACACGCGCCTTGGTGTTTTCGTCGATCTTGATCGCCACCGGGCGAACAGTCATTGCTGTCATGGCACTCTCCACAAGAGTATCGTCAGGTATTACCTTACCATACCTTTGGGACGCTGACTACCATTTTGTGCCATTTGCCCTCTGACCAGGAGGCGTCCCACTTGGCTTTTCCAGCAAACAGCGCCTTTATAGCAGTCCTGACAAAACCTGCGAAAGGACGCACATGAAGACCGAACGATGCATGACCCAGACCGAGCTGGCTGAGCGCTGGCGGCTGAGCGAGGCGACTTTGGAGCGCTGGCGAACCGAATCGGGCGGTCCGCTGTTCCTCAAGCTGGGCAACCAGGTGCGCTACCGGCTGCAGGATGTCGAAGCGTTTGAGGAAGCCGCGCTGCGCGGGTCCACCAAGACCGATGTGGAAGTCGATCAGGCTGTCGCCAGTCATCGGACGCTTCCTCGGCTCACGCAGCCACCACCCAGACCAGCTCGGCCTGTCACGATCTGGTTGCGCACTGGCCCAGGAACCTCCATCTTTCGACGAGTGCATGCAATTCGTCCACGTTGACGCGATGTGCTCCTGCTGCATGCAAAGGCCACCATCAGGAGTTCACCTGCCGCTGCAGCAATTCAGCCTTCAGGATCTCAACAGGGCAATCGACGGGGTCAACTGGGTACAGACGACCATCCTCGTGCCTTTTGAAAAACCGTAGACGAACTGATTGCATGTTGACCTGATATCGGGCGTCAAAGTACAGAACGACCATGGGGTTAAAGTCATTTGGCGCCTCAGCAATCGCGAGAGGTTCGGCGGTGATACCGATCTGAAGCACCCAAAATCCGATGGCTTGCGCACAGAGATCAAGGAGGTCGTGCTTACCCTTAGTGGCATGTTCAACCAGCACACAGTTTCGCAAGAACCGAAACTGCCCATTGGCTACCTCAATATCACTTGTAAGTGACAGATGGTTGTCTCGGCTTTTCTGATCAAGTTGACCGTGCTTCCAAGAATCGGCTACATCTCGTATGACCTCTTGAGCGAAGCAGTTTGCTCTAGCCTGTTTGTCATCAACGCCGGTCTTTTCAGGCAAGTGGCGTATTTCAATCGCCAAGCTCGCCGCCATACGCAGCGGATCATTCAAATCAGGCTGTAGCGCATATGGTTTGGCCAGCCATCGATTCAAGTCATGCCACGGCTTTACGACCTTGCCTTGGAAAGCGGTGTTGATGTTCATTGCTTGGCATTCACAAGAGTGCCCGTCTGGTCATCCAAGACGCTGACTCAACTTGCGACCCCCAAGGCCTGCGCCTCAGCCTCTTGCTCCAGGTACACCCAGTCCACAATGTCGTCGCTGGGGATGTAGCCCGCCACCAGTTGCTGCATCATCAGGCGGATCACGCCGACGTCGTTCACGTTCAGGGCCATTTCCAGGGCGATGAGCTTGGCCTCGAACTCGGCCCAGGGGATGAACTCCTCGTGGGCCTTCATGATGCGGGGGTGCACGGTGGGCTTGGGGTTGTCGCCGATCAGCAGCTCTTCGTAAAGCTTTTCGCCGGGGCGCAGGCCGGTCACGGCGATCTCGATGTCGCCCTCGGGGTGTTGCTCGTCTTTCACCGTGAGGCCCGAAAGTTCGACCATGCGCCGGGCCAGGTCCATGATCCTCACGGGCTGGCCCATGTCGAGCACGAACACGTCGCCGCCTTTGGCCATGGCGCCGGCCTGGATGACAAGTTGCGCCGCTTCCGGGATGGTCATGAAGTAGCGCGTGACTTCTGGGTGCGTGAGCGTGATGGGCCCACCGTCGCGAATCTGCTGGCGGAACTTGGGCACCACCGAGCCGGATGAGCCCAAGACGTTGCCAAAGCGAACCATGCTGAATTTGGTGCCGCCTGTTCCACTAGCTCCACCCGTGCCGCCTTGCGTGACCGCATGTGCCGCAGCAAGGGCCTGCAGTGCCATCTCGGCCAGGCGCTTGCTGGCCCCCATCACGTTGGTGGGGCGCACGGCCTTGTCGGTGCTGATCAGCACAAAGTCGCTCACACCGTTTTCTGCGGCGGCCTGGGCGGTCCGCAGTGTGCCCAGTACGTTGTTCTTGATGCCCGCGGCCGGGTTGTGCTCCACCAGCGGCACGTGCTTGTAGGCCGCAGCGTGGTACACCGTGTCCGGGTGCCAGGTAGACATGATCTCGCGCATACGGTCGTCGTCCTGCACCGAGGCCAGCAGGGGCACCAGAACGGGCTGCGTGACACCGTCCAGCCCAGCAAGCCTCTCTTCCAGCTCCTGGTGAATCGCGTAAAGGGCAAATTCGCTCTGTTCGATCAACAAAAGCTTGGCGGGATTCACCGCCAGGATCTGGCGGCAAAGTTCGCTGCCAATGGAGCCACCAGCGCCCGTCACCAGCACCACCTTGCCCACGATGTTCTTGACCAGCAGGATGTGATTGGGCGTTACCGGTTCGCGGCCCAGCAGGTCGTCGATGTCCAGCTCCCGCAAATCCGAGATGCTGACCTTACCTTGGGCCAGGTCGGTCACGCTGGGCAGGGTGCGCACTGCTACACGGGCCACACGGATCTGACTCAGTATCTCGTTGCGTCGCTTGCGGCTCAGGCTGGGCATGGCCAGCAGCACGTCGCTGATGTTGAGCGTGGTGGCCAGGTTGTCCAAGTCGGCCGGGTTGTAGATGGGCTGGCCGTTGAGCACGTGGCCATGCAGGCGGTCGTCGTCGTCCAGGAACCCCGCCACCTGCATTTCGTGGCTATTGGCCATGGCTGCTGCCAACTGGCGGCCGGTGGTGCCTGCGCCATAGATCAGCACCTTGGGGCGTGAAGCACGCTTGAGAATGCTCAGATACTGGTCACCCAGCCAGACCCGGGCCAACGCGCGCGATGCGCCCACGAACAGCAGCAACAGAATCGGCTGGATGATGCCCACCGTGCGGGGCACCCCGGCCACGCCAATGGCGGTGAATACGGAGGCATAGAGCAAGCCGTAAATGCCCACCGCGCGCGCCACCGCCAACAAGGCCGGCCAACCGCTGTAGCGGAAGATGGCGCGGTACAGGCCCGAAACGATGAAGATGGGCAGCGCGATACCGACGGAGGCACCGACAGCCCACAAAGCGGTTCCAGATAGAGCGACAAACTCCCCCAGCCGCAGATAGAAAGCCAACCAAACGGTCAGGACGCAAAGACCCAGATCGACCGACAAAGCGACGAATCGCTTCGCCGCTCGCGGCAGGGCCAGGATGGGGACGGCCAACTTAAACAGAGGCTGTTTCATGGCGTCCAGCCCCTGAGTCCTGAGTCCTGAGTCCTGAGTCCTGAGTCCTGAGTCCTGAGTCCTGAGTCCTGAGTCCTCAAGATGATCTGTGTTTTTCTTCAATGTGACACTCCATCCCTTGCCAGAACCTTCAACGCCGTCAACCAAAGTATCTTCATATCGAAAAGCAACGATCGGCGCTCCAGATACTCCGCATCCAAAGCCACCTTCTGAGGGATAGGCAGTTCATCCCTGCCATTGACTTGCGCCCACCCGGTCAGACCCGGCACCAGTTCATGCACGCCCTTCTCTGTGCGCAGAGCAATTAGGTCATCTTGGCTGAACAGTGCCGGGCGGGGGCCCACAAAGCTCATATCGCCTTTCAGAATGCTCCACAACTGCGGCAATTCGTCCAAGCTGGATTTGCGCAAAAAAGAGCCGATGGGTGTGAGCCACTGTTCAGGGTTCTGCAGCAAATGTGTGGCCACTGCTGGTGTGTCGATGCGCATGCTGCGGAACTTGGGCATTTTGAAAATGCGGTTGTGGCGGCCCACACGGTCGCTCCAGTAAAGGGCGGGCCCAGGCGAAGTCAGACGAACGGCCAGCGCTGTCATCACGATCGGCAGCGCAAGAAACACAGCCGCCACCAGCGCCACCGCCAAGTCAAACAAACGCTTCATGGGCAAAACCCTTCAGCTGCGCGCCGCAGCCCTTCATCCACCGACACCGGTGGGGTCCACCCCAGCAGTTGTCTGGTTTTGGCAATGTCCAGCTGCAACGAGCCGCACAGGCGCTGGTAGATGCCTGGCTTGTTTAATACCGTCGCCCCCAGCTTCAACAACGCTGGCGGTACGTAAAACAGTCGTGTCGGCTGCCCCATCGCGGCACCCATGCGCTTGAGCAGCTGTGCCGTTGAAAGGTCTTCACCGTCACTCACCAGGAATGTCTGGTTGGCTGCTGCTGGGTGGTTCAAGCACGTCACGATCAAGTCCACCAGGTTGTCCAGAGCGACCAGGCTGCGGCGGTTACGTGTCACAGCAGCCAGTGGCAGCGGGACTCCGTGCGCCAGCCAACTCATCATGGATTCGAAGTTAGCTTTGACCCCAGGCCCATACACCAGGGGAGGTCGAATGATCACCACCTCCATACCTGTTTCAGCGGCAATCTGTCGGAGCAACTGTTCGGCCTCGTGCTTGGAGAGCCCGTAGGGGTCTACTGGTGCGGGGACATCATCGGCGGTGAACGGTTGCCCGGCTTCCGTGAATTCCCCGTTCACCTTGACGGAGCTTAGAAAGACGAAGCGCCTCACCCCTGCGGCCGCCGCCTGGCGTGCAAGAGCAGCTGTGCCTTCAACATTCACGCGACGAAACTCTACAAATGGGTCCGAGCTCTTGTCGTTCATGACGTGCACGCGAGCGGCTAAGTGCACGACCTGTTCCACGTTTTTCAGGGCTTCCGACCAGTCGGTGTCCGAAGCGAGGCCGTCAATCGTGACGCCCTCAGTTCCACCGGGCCGCACATTCGACGATCTCACGGCTCCTCGCACAGGCGCACCGTCTTTGCGCAATCTTGCGCAAAGCGCAGAACCAACAAACCCGTTCGCGCCCGTCACCAACGTTGTCATGGGATTACAGGGCCTTGCGCCACACCGTTCGGTTCACGTAATCGGTGTAGCTTTCCACGATGCGAAGCACTTGCTTGGAAACCGAAGGGTTTTCGTAGTCCTGCACGGGGCGTACAGCGACCTTATGACGATCGTGTTGCGTTACTGTGATTCGAACTGCATCCAGGACACGGTCCTTCGTCAGGCCAGCCATGATCAGCGTCCCTGCATCCATGCCTTCAGGCCGCTCATGCGCGTTCCGTATCGTGATGGCAGGCAGATTCAGCAACGATGCTTCCTCGGTGATCGTTCCGCTGTCGGAAATCACGCACAACGACTCCATCTGCAGCCGGATGTAGTCGCAGAAACCAAATGGCTTCATGAATTGAATTCTGACATCAGGCTCCACCCCCGACAGGGCGTCCAGCCGCTTGCGAGTTCTGGGATGGGTCGAGACGATCACTGGCACGTCGTAGGTTTCGGCCAGTGCGTTCAGAGTAACCAGCAGGTCCCGGAGGTTTTCCTCGGAATCCACATTTTCTTCCCTGTGCGCACTGACGATGAAGTAACGCCCTCGCTCAAGCTGCATACGCTGGAGCACATCCGAGGCCTGGATCTTGGACATGTAGTGGTCCAAGACTTCACGCATGTGCGATCCGGTCTTGATGATCGTTTCAGGCCGGATGCCCTCTGCGATCAAATAGCGGCGGGCGTGCTCGGTCAAGACGAGGTTGATGTCGCTCAAGTGGTCCAGCACCTTGCGATTGAGTTCCTCGGGCACCCGCTGGTCAAAACAGCGGTTGCCTGCCTCCATGTGGAAAACCGGTACCTTCCGCCGTTTTGCCGCAATCACCACCAAACAGGAGTTCGTATCGCCGTACAGCATCACAGCGTCCGGCTGCTCTGTGGCCAACACCTCGTCGGCTTTTTCAATCACCCTCGCAATGGTTTGCGCCGCATTGTCCCCCACCGCTTCCAGAAAGTGGTCAGGTTTGCGGATTTCCAGATCGTCAAAGAAAACCTGATTCAGCTCGTAATCGTAGTTCTGGCCGGTGTGTACCAGCACATGCTGAGTGTGGCGGTCTAATTCGGCGATCACCCGACTCATCTTGATGAGCTCCGGCCGGGTGCCGACAATGGTCATGACTTTAAGCATGCAACTCGTCCTTGATGTAGTCCAAGGTCAGCAGCAAGGATTTGACCTCCTCAACGTTCAGACGGCGAGTGTTGTGCGAGGTGTAGTCGTCCAGCGTGGAAATATCGGTCTCCCCTTCGCTGAAGTACTTGGCGTAGTTCAGGTCGCGGTTGTCGGCAGGAATGCGGTAGTAGCCACCCATATCGATGGCGTGCGCCATCTCCTCACGGGATATCAGCGATTCGTAGAGCTTCTCACCGTGCCGCGTTCCAATCACCTGCGTCTGCTTTTCAGGCTGGCCAAACAGTTCTTTCAATGCCTGTGCAAGGTCCCCCACGGTTGAGGCAGGCGCCTTCTGTACAAAAATGTCACCTTGCTGCCCATGTGTGAAGGCGTACAACACCAAGTCAACAGAGTCTTCCAAAGACATCAGGAAACGGGTCATGTTCGGGTCGGTGACTGTTAGCGGTCGCCCCTCTTTGAGTTGCGATACAAAAAGCGGAATGACAGATCCACGCGAGGCCATCACGTTGCCGTAGCGGGTGGCACAGAACACCGTTTCACCCGGTTGCTGCAAACGGGCTTTGGCCACCATCACTTTCTCGGCCATCGCCTTGGATATACCCATGGCGTTGATCGGGTATACAGCCTTGTCCGTGGACAAAACCACCACACGCTCAACACCCGCGTCCGTAGCTGCATTCAGCACGTTTTCAGTGCCGATTACGTTGGTTCGCATGGCCTCCATCGGGTAGAACTCGCAGGATGGCACCTGCTTCAATGCCGCTGCATGGAACACGTAGTTCACACCCTTCATGGCTTGGCGCAGACTGGCTACATCGCGAACGTCGCCAATGTAAAACCGCAGCTTGGGGTGATTGAGCGCAATGCGCAGGTCTTCCTGCTTTTTTTCATCCCGGCTGAAAATGCGGATCTCTTTGACATCCGTATCCAGAAAACGCTTCAGCACCGTCTGCCCAAAGGAGCCGGTGCCACCAGTGATCATCAGGGTTTTGTTGTTAAACAATGTCTTTCCTTTCACCGGAACTCGCGCATTTGCGCTATCAAATCTGGCCATGCAGGCGCCACATAACCCGTGGCTTCCCTGAAACGTGAGGCATCCAGAGATCGATTGATTTTGACTTGGTCATCAGGCTCGATCTGTAGATTTTTGCCATACTCACGGTTAACGATTTGGAGCAGATCGTGCTTGGATATGGGCTCGGCAGCCACGTGGTAAACCCCGCGCAAGCTGGCATGTGGAATGACGAAATCTCGCACCACCCGGGCCAGCTCGCAGGTCGGCAAGCCAGAGAAGACCGCCTCGGTATAGCCTTTGACCCGCGCCTGCTGCGACAGGAACCAGTCGATCAGGCCGTGTGCGCTGCGCAGTTCGTGCCCGATGATGGAGGTGCGCAGCGTCACCGCATGCGGGTAGCCGACCTCGCCGAGCAGCTTCGAGCGCCCATAGACATCCTGCGCATCGGCTAAGTCGGATTCCTTGTAGCTACCCTGCTTTCCGGAAAACACGCAGTCCGTGCTGACATGCACCAGACGAGCCCCGGCGACCTCGCACATCCGCGCAAGCCGATGCGGCAGCAGGGTATTGATTGGCACCGCGACCAGCGGATCCTCGGCGTTCGTCAACTGCTTGACGAGACCGACGCAGTTGATGACCACGTCGGGACGCGCCTGCGCGAAGGCGGCCAACAGGCTGTCCGGTTGGTCGGCGTGGACACCCGAAATCAGCACCGCGCGCGGCGCAGCCGCGTGCAAGGCCGGGTCGGCGCCGCGAACGGTACCGAAGACAGACCACGCCTCTTGTCCGCTCATGACCCTCAACATGGCGTTGCCGAGCATGCCACTCGCGCCAAGCACCAGAATTTTCATGCTTCATGTCCTCGATATCGGTGTGCGCACTGATCGAGACGGACGATCAGTTCATCCACCAGTTTCTCGTGAGAGAAATGTTCCTCGTAGTATCGGCGCCCACGCGCGCCCATGGCCGCCCGCACCGCCTCGGGCTGGGCGTGGAGTGCCCGGATGGCACGCGCCAGCGCGGCACCGTCCTCTGCTTGCACGGTCACGCCTGCGCCTGCCTCGTCAACCACTTCCGCCCCAGCGCCATTCAGACAGGCGACGATCGGGCGCCCTGCGGCCATGTAGGCCTGCAACTTGCTCGGGATGGTTAGGCGGAAGATCTCGGTGTCTGCCAGCGTCACCAGCAGTGCCGCCGCCCGCCCCATCAGGACCGGCATCGCTTCGACTGGGAAGCGCCCCGGAAAGACCAGGTTACCCAAGCCACGTTCTGCCGCCTGCTGCATCATCCAGTCGCGCCGGCTGCCGTCTCCCACCATCACGAAGCGGATATCCGGCTCATCGCTCAGCAACGACGCCGCCTCCAGGACAACATCCGCCGCCTGCGCGGTACCAAGATTGCCCGCGAACAAGACGGGGAAGCCGCAATCAAACCCCGGGCAGTCCACATCCGGCCGCGCCACGCCGGGTTCGTCTTCCAGAAAGGAATTGGGGTAGTACACGACCGGCGTGTCCGCCGCCAGCACCTGCACCCGGGGCATGAATGCGCGCGACTGCACCAGGAGCAGATCCACCTTCCGGTAAATCCACCTGACTACATGCTCAACCGCCTTCAGCGCGCGGGGATGCGTCACATGCCCGGTGGCGGACAGGCTCTCTGGCCACAGGTCCTGCACCCACAGCAGCACCGGACACTTTTTCAGCCGGCCCAGCCAGATGGCCGGAATGGCCTGGAGAATCGGCGAGGGCGCGAACACGAAGATGGCATCGAAGTGCCGGCCGCGGAGCAACCACGGCGCAAACACGAGTCCGGTCAGGATGAAGGACAGATAGTTGAGAGCCAGTCGTAGCCCCCCCTTGCCGCGGGGCATCAGAGGGACCCGATGCAGCAGTACACCCTGGAACGACTCGCGGGTACAGCCCCATGCACGGTATCCCGCAAAGACCGTCCCAGAAGGGTAGTTCGGCTTGCCGGTGAGCACCTCGACCTCAACACCTTTCGCGTTCAGCGCCGTGACCAATTCGTTGATGCGGAAACTCTCGGGCCAGAAGTACTGACTGAGAACGAGCACCCTCATGACGTGTCCCTCGCCAGCACATGGCCGAGCAGCGCCTCCGCACCGCGCGGCTCGGGCGCTTGCCTGCGCCCCTCGAGGTGGCGCCGCACGGCGCGCGCGATGGAGATAGGCGAACGCGGATCGAACGTCTCGTCCGGATCGGTCACATCTCGCACATAATCCAGCTCCGGCGCCAGTACCGGCAAACCAGCCTGCCGGGCCTCGATCAGCGGCAGCCCGAGCGACTCGAAGCTGGACGGATAGATCAGCGCACCCGACGCGCCGTACATCGCCAGCAAGCGGTCATGCGGCAAGACGCCGACATTCTGGATACGCAACCCACGCGCCGCCGCCTGCGCGACACGGGCGCACAAGGACGGCGCGGCCTCGGGTGCTAGCGTCAGCGCAAGCGACGGGAACACGCCCTCGTCGGCAAGCATGCCCCAGGCTTCGATCAGCGTCGCATGGTTCTTGTGCGCTTCACCCGAGGCCACGTAAATAAAATCGAACTGCTGCCCGGTACGCCCACCGACCTGGCCTAGAACGCCCGCGGGAACGAATGGCGCACAACTGACCGGCACGCCCAGCTGCTGCGCTGCCAGGCGTTGCATGGATGGCGTCTGCACGATGTACTGGCTGGCATTGAGGCGGCACCCACGAAGCCAGGCACGCTCCAGCCAGAGCCGGATACGTGGCTTGAGCGGCAACGCTACCAGTGGCGCATGGGGGTCGACGAGATAGCGGTTCTGCAGGAACACCACCGCTTCACCGCGAACTCTAAAAAGGGGCGGCAGATTGCCAAAACACAAGACCCGGTCATCTGGCGCCACCGTGCCGGCAAGGCGGCGCTCCGCCGCAAACCGCCCGCGCAGCGTCGGCTCGACGCGCTCGACGTAAACATGGTCCGGCAGATCGGCCGGCACACCCATGCGCGCATCAACATGCACGACCGCCTCGATCTCCGGCGGAATGGCCCGCAGCAGGTCACACAACAGCACCGCGCCACCGCCCTGGTGCACATTGATGGCATGGACGAACAGCCTAGGCATGGTTGCGGGCCGTATGCGCCAGCCTGCCCTCGGGGAGGGTCAGAATCTTGTTGCAGTAGTCGAGCGTTTCGGCGCGATGGGTGATCATCAGCACCGTGCGGCCCTTCATGCATTTGGCCACCACGTCCATCACCCGCGCCTGCGTGTGCACATCCATCGCACTGGTCGCTTCATCGAGGATGAGCACCTGCGGGTTGCGATACAGCGCACGGGCAATCGCAAGCCGCTGCCGCTGCCCACCGGAGAGGCGTGCGCCGCCTTCACCGATGCTGTCCGACGCGTCCTTCAGCGCGTCCGGCAGATCCAGCCGGCCGATCAGCTCGCGGGCTCGCGCCACATCTTCATCCGTGTGACCGGCACTGCCCAGCATGACGTTTGCGATCGCACTTGCGTCCATCAGGAAAGGCTCCTGGGGCACATAGCCGACACACGCCCACCACTGCGCCTCACGGCCCGCCAGCGGCGCACCGTTGAGCATCACCTGCCCCTGAGTGGGCGGCATCAGCCCGAGAATGAGGTTGATCAGCGTGCTCTTGCCCGAGCCCGACGCACCAACCACGGCCAGCGTATCGCCCGCCACGATCTCGACGTCGAGCGACCGGAGCACCAGCCGCTCATCGTAGGCAAAGCCCGCCTGCACCAGGGCCAGGGCGTCAAACTCGACCGAGGGCTCACCTTTGCGCCCAACCGGCCGCCCGTGTGCAACCGGCGCAAGCAGGGTGTCGGTCACCGCCACGACGGCGGGCCTGGCATGCTTGAGCGACTGCAGGTGGCTGACCACCTTGCTCACCGACGGCAGCAGACGCATGGCCGCCGCGCCAAAAACCGCAAACTCGCCCGCGACCTGGGTCAAGGGCGTTCCCTGCAGCGCATAGATCATGAAGACCAGCCCGAGGCTGATGTAGATCGCTACCTCGAACACGAAGCGCGGCAGCAGACCGATGAACAACGCTTCGTTGATCGCGCGGCTCGACGCAGTGGTGAACGACTCGAAGCGTTGCTGCGCCCACGCCTGCAAGTTGTAGATCGTCAGCTCACGCAAACCGTGGAAGGCCTGCTGGGTCGATTGCACGATATGCCCATCCGCCGTCTGCTGGGCCTGGCCCAGTCGAACCAGACGGCGATGGGTCGCCAGAAACACCGACACCCCGACCACCGCGAAAATGCCGATGGCCACGAAGAACGCCGTCGCATTGACGAGCAGCAGCACGCCGCAGACGCACAGCGCCGGAATGATCTCGCCAAGCAGCACCAGCACCGGCATGAAGAAGCGCCCTTCGAGCGCATTGCAGTCAACGGTGACGCTGCGCACCCAGTCCGCGGAACGCTTGTCGGCCTGAGACTGGAAAGGCGAGTGGAGAAACCGGTCGAACAGGCGCTCCTGAAAGTAGCGCTTGACCGCCGTTGCCGTGTGGTATGAGTGCCGGCCGACAATGAGGATGACGAACGCCTTGACGACAAAGAGCCCCAACGCAACGGCCAGCAATGCCGACGAGGGCGACACGCCGCCGGTGCCCATCCAGTCTGACAGCGCCCCCCATTGCGAGCTCCCGCCGCCGCTGAGCCCAACGGTGAAAAACGTGAGCAAGGCCGAGAGGGAGAACACCTCGAGCACGCCGACCGTACCGACGAGCAGAAACGCGGCGTAAAAACGCCGGCGTATCGCCGGCGGAGTCAGCCGGACGATCCTCTCGTAAGGACCCAGTTTATCCATCGATATCAAATCACTCTTCTACTTGCCCAGCACCATGGGCAATCGCGATCCTGTCGCCTTTCGCCCGCCTCCTGGAGCAACGCGGCCTCCTGCCTGTTCGGCATACGCCATCACGGGCAGGCCATCGCGCCGGCACTGCAACAGGCCTGGCGCCTCTCAGATCACACAGCGGATTTCAGGCTTCGTCCAAGTTCGACATACTCATCGGGCACGCCACAGAAGCCGATCTCGCCCTTCGGCACCAGCCTGTAGCTGACCGGCTGGCCACGTTCGATCAGTTCGTTGTACAGCGGCGCCACATAGAGCTCCCCCGCAACGCCTCGGTGTTTCTGCCGATAGGCATTCAACGCATTTGCGAAGGTGCGCACGGTGGCGAAGTAATACAGGCCGTTCGAGCACAGGTCCGAGATTCGCTCCTTCTCCACCACACGGGCGGCATGACCGGGCCGGTCGGGGCTCGGCTCAACGAAGGACCAGTGCGTCCCCTCGCCCCTGAACACCTCCAGATAGCCGGCCACCTCGCCCCGCGCGGGGTCCTTCTCGAAGTTGTACAGGACCGTGTCGATGTTGAAGATGAACAGTTCCTCTTCCTCCTGCGCACACGCAAGCGACAGCTCAACCGATTCGGCCTGGCCGCCGGTTTCACCCGCGTGCTCGATTACCTCGAAGCGCCGCACGCCGAGCGCGTGCATGCGCTCGACCAGGAAGGCCCGGTCGTGGGTGTCCGCCCGGCACAGCAGGACGAACAGGTCAGTGTCGAAATAGCGCCGGAACGCGCCCAGCACGTGGTCGAAGACGATCTGTCCCTCCTCGCCGAGCGGGAGCTTGTATTTGGGTACGGTGTAGCCGGCATTGAAGAAGCGACTGGAGCGCCCCAGCATCGGGAAAACAAACATGTCAGTTCAACCTGTCCTCGAAGGTGTTGGCGTACAGCCGCATCGCGTTGGCCAGCAGGGCGGTCTGGCGACTGGCCGAGTCCGCATGCAGTGGCAACATGGCGATGAACAGAAGCGGGAGGGTCTTCTCGACCGCTGCCGCGCACACGCCGGGCACGAAGCTGTGCCGCCTGAACGCGCCCTGGATCTCCTCGACGTCGTCGGCGCCAAAGATCCGGAACGAGAAGTGCTGACCATCGACGGACAGCGCATACTGCCCCGCCACGACATGGTCGTAGAGCCCGAGAATCGAGTGGGCGAGCTTGGCCACGTCATACAGCTGGCTGCCGTACACCATTCGCTGGCCGTCCTCGTCGGCGCCGCGCGGGTCGATCAGCTTGATCGCGCGCATCCGGGAGTCATAGAGGATGTTGCTCAGGCACAGATCACCGTGCACGAATGCAGGCACATCGCCAAGCGTCATCAGGTGCGCACTCGAATCGGCCAGGATCTGCCTGAGCGACGGGAGGCGGACGCCATTGAGCACCAGCTCGGCGTCCGCGTCGAACCCGGTCTGCCGTATGAAGTCCTCTAGGCGGCCATGCGCCTTCCGTACGAAAAGCGCCTCGTTTCTCGCCCCTTCTGCGCACGCCGGGGCATCTGCAGCGCGCGAAGCGTCGAGGAAACCCGAGATCTTCATGAACACGCGCTCCCAGAAGACGACCGTCTGCCGCCCATAGACGAAGCTTTCGTTGAGCGGGATCGCGCCGAGATACTCGATCGAGTAGAAATAGGCCTCATCCTCGACGCCATCACCCAGGTACTGCGGTGTGAACCTGCGCAGGGGGGCCGGCGTATGGTCGAACCAGTGCGCCTCGGCACGGATCTTTTCTCCGTTGCTGCTGAATTTTTTCAGCACGGTGTGATCGATCTTGAGCCGATTGAACGCCCGCTCCGTGGTGAATGACGAGCGGGCGTGAAAGTAGCAGGTTGCGTTGGTGAGGATGTAGCAGCGCTCGATTCTCGAATGCGAGACCTTCTGCCCGAACGAATACCGCTTGATCGCTCGGAAGTAGTCCAGGGATTCTTCTTTCAGGCAGTGAGTGAGTGCCTCCGGCTGCGACACGGAAAAGAGGCCGGCCCAGAGGAGATCCCGCTCGGCACCGTAGGCTTCGACCGGCAGCGCCGGCTCCAGGTCGGTTTCGAAAACACCGATCATGTCGGGCTCGCGCGGCACCGCCAGAGGCAGGCAACCGCCGAGCAGGAAGGTGACCCCCTGCCCCCGCGGACAATGCCGGGCCAGAACCTCGGCCAGCTCCTCACCAGTATTGCGGACCCCGTCGAGGGCCACCAGATCGACCCCTTGCTCGCCCAGCCATACACGCTCCGCCTCTGACACCCTGAAGCCCTCGGGGAGCGTCATCAGGATGAGTCGAGCCGGAAACGCCTGCCGCAGCGTTTCAACCTGATAGGCATAGAGACGGCGGTTGGCCAGCGGCACGAAGCTCACCGGCAGATCACCGACCTCGGCACGCAGGCTCTCGCCCACATACTGGGCAGACAGGATGACGATCATTGGGCGTTGCCGGAGCCGATCAGTCGGGCGACTTCTTCCGGCGTCATGCACACGAACTCATCGGGCCGCAGCGCGCGGTCATCCACGTAGAAGCCCTCGTGCCCGCACCACGGCTTGCCCACGACCACCTCGTCGAACTCGACGTCGTGCCGCCGCAGCCAGTCGAGAATCACGGGCAGCGTGTGCACGTTGATCTTGCCGACATTGCCTTCATAGGTCCGCATGTTGCGGCTGGTGTGCACCACCACCTCGAAGCCAAGCGCGCGATACTCCCGTAACTTGTCGATGACGGCCTGGTTCGGGCGGGCATTCGGATAGTCACCCTCGGCGTAGCAAAGGGTGTGGTCGAGGTCGATGATGATGCGCTTCATCAGAACCACCCCCGCCGCGTCGGGTCGATCTGGTACTGCTCCAGCAACGGCTCGAGCTCGACGCCATACTCGCCCAGGTTCCACTTGCCCTTGCCGATGGCGGTCGCGACATACGGATAGACATCGTTGTCGAAGTGGTGCAGCCCCCTGCGCTTGCCCGAACGGTATGAGAATGCCGCCTTGAGGCCCATTTTCCTGACCACCTTCTGGCTGTTGACCTCGAGCTCCCAGATGTTGACCTTCAGATTGGCCTTCAGCACATCCATGAGGACCGTACGCCGCCAGAAGCAGGGCTGGATCGAGAAAATCCATTTCGACTTGAGGCTCAGGCTGTAGAGCGTCGGGCACGCGGGCACCGGTTCGTACTGGCAGTCGCCACCCTTGATGAGGCGGATATGGTCGAACTGCCCGGACTGCATGAGCTCGTAGTACTTCGCCAGCTTCTGGTAGTCCGGCGCGGCGTACAGGAACATGTCCTCGTGGTCGAAGAAGACGAACTCATACCCCTCGAGCGCCTCCAGGCAGGCGAGCAGTCGCTGCGGGTAGGGTCGCCCTTCTTCATAGATCAGCGGCTTGACGGTCTCCGGCAGCTCCGGGTGCGCTTGGTTGACCGCGACGAAGTGCGCCATGCCCACCGAAAAATGCGCGCGCATCTGGGGAACGTAGAGCTTCCAGACATCGGCGCAGTCGGTATGCGAGAAGGTCAGGTGACAAATCCTGTCGTCGAAGAGTTTCATGCCCGCTTCCATTCAGTACAGGTCCGATTCCATGAGTTCGATCGGCGAAGTGCCGGCGTAATAGGCCTGATACCACTTCATCGTTCGATAGAGCCCCTCGACGCTGTTGTCGCGGGGGGGCGCGAAGCGGCTGCTGTACTTGGCCACATTCACGCTCAGATTCAGGTCTTCCTTGACCTTTTCCTCTTCGTCGATGACGTCGAGATCCGGATAGTATTCCTTGAACAGCTCAATCACGTCGCGCACGCGCGCGAAACTGCTGTCCTTCGGCCCCAGGTTCCAGGCCTCGCCGCTGGGAATGCCGCCGTCGAGTGCGGCAAGCGCGATTCTCGAAATGCCCTTGGCTACATCGCTCACATGCTGGAAGGGACGCGTTGCGTCCATGTAGCGCACACGGAAACTTCTGTCGCCTCGTGCGGCGTGAATCAGGTCCGGAATCAGGCGGTTGATGGACCAGTCCCCTCCCCCCACCACGTTGCCGAGACGTACGGTCTGGATATTGAGGGCACGCCCCGCCCGATGCGCGTTGTTGTACGCCTTGGCGATCAGCTCGGAACTGGACTTCGACACGCTGTAGACGTCGCCGCCGCCCAGCGGGTCGGTTTCAGAGAACGGGTGCCCGTCGCTGTTGTTCTCGTACACCTTGTCGCTCGTGATGCACACTGCGGCGCGCACGCTTTCAGTCAGCCTCGCCGCCTCGAGCACGGCAAGCGTGCCGAGCGCATTGGAACGGTAGGTCAGATACGGCTGCTTGAAGGCGCGCGGCACGATGGCCTGCCCCGCCAGGTGTACGATCAGCTCGGGCTGTATCTGTGCGACCCAGTCCTGCCACGCTGCAAGATCGGATACATCGCACTCGCGCTCCCCATCCATCAGCGTGTTCAGGCCTGCAACATCGTACAGTCGCTTGCCGTAGGAACTCCGGTCATCCAGCCCATAGACGCGCCACCCTTCACGCTTGAACAGGAAAGCGGTCCAGGCGCCGATGAAGCCCATATGCCCCGTCACGAGGACGCGCGGTGTCGAAGTGTTCATTCCGTCATTCTTCCGAATTGCATTACGCCGCAGCACGACACAGATTGCGTGCTTACAGCAGGATTCTCATTGTCTGCCCACCGGTCTCAAAGCCGCCCGCTGCGTAGAACGGCTGGGCCGAGGCGGCGGCCTCGAGCGACACCTTGAAGCAACCACGCGCCCGCGCAGCCGCGACGAGCGCGTCCACGATGAGCCGGCCGACGCCCTGACCACGCACATCGGGTGCAACAACCACATCCTCGATGATGCCAGAGCGCCCGCCGCGGACCCGGTTCAGCACAAATACCGAACCGAAGGCGACCAGCCTGCCATCGCGCACGGCGACACAGGCGTGGCAGTCCGCCTGGGCAGCAAACGCGTCGGCCAGTGCCGGAACGGTCTGCGCAGCAGGCCGATAGGCGCTGACATCCTGCAGCAGGTCGATCACCGCATCCATGTCTTCCGGCACAAATGCGCGGACGCTCACCGACGCAGTCACGACGCGGCCGCTCCCTTCAGGTAGGTCGCGATACGCTCGGCCGCATGGCCGTCACCAAAGGGATTGACCGCGCGCGCCATCGCTTCGAACGCCGCCGCATCGCTGATCAGGGTCTGCGTCTCGCGAATCACCCGGAGCGGATCTGTCGTCACCAGCCTGGCGGTGCCGGCCTCGATGGCCTCGGGGCGCTCGCTGGTGTCGCGCATCACGAGCACCGGCTTGCCCAGGGCCGGAGCTTCCTCCTGAATGCCGCCGCTGTCGGTCAGCACGAGCAGGCAATGGCGCAGCAACCACGCGAAGTCCTTGTAGTCCTGCGGCGGAATCAGTACCACGTTCGGCACATCGGCCAGCTTGTGCTCGACCACGTCCTTGACCTTGGGATTCAGGTGGACCGGGTAGATGAAATGCAGGTCGGGGTTGGCCTTGGCCAGCTCATGGATGCTGTAGCAGATGTTGTCGAGCCCGGTGCCGAAGTTCTCGCGGCGGTGCGCCGTGATCAGCACGAAGGGCTGCGCTTCGATGTCGAAACCGATCTGCGGAAGCAGGCGGGCACGCAGTTGCGCGACCTCCTCGGGGCGGCTTTCCAGTGTGCGGATGGTGAGCAGCAGCGCGTCGATCACCGTATTTCCGGTCACGATGATGCTGTCCGGCGCAACGCCCTCACGCTCGAGATTAGCCCGCGCCGCAGGCGTCGGCGCGAAATGGTGCCGGGTCGCAATCGCCACCGAGCGCCGGTTGTATTCCTCGGGGAAGGGCGAGAGCAGGTTGCCGGTTCGCAGCCCCGCCTCGACATGCCCGACCTCGATCTGGCGGTAGAACGCTGCCAGCGCCCCTGCCATGGCGGAGGTGGTGTCGCCGTGCACCAGCACCAGATCGGGCTGTGTCGCCTCGAAGTGGGCATCGAGTGCGAGCAGCAGCCGGCTAGTGAGTTCTGCCAGCGACTGCCCGGGCTTCATCACGCCCAGTTCGACGTCGGGCTTCAGGTCGAACGCCACCATAGCGCCGTCGAGCATGGTGGTGTGCTGACCGGTGCTGCAGATGGTGACGGCAAAATCATCCGGCTGCGCACGCAGCGCCAGCACCACGGGAGCCATCTTGATGGCCTCGGGCCGCGTACCGATCACGACACAGACTTTCTTCACGCTTGTCCCCACCTCAGATATGGATGTTCTTCTCAGCCAGCTTGCGCTGGAGCGCGCGGCCCCAGTTGCCCAACCAAGGGTACCTGGTGGCCAGTCGCTTGATGAAGCGGATACGGGTCACGCCGGGGCCGATGACCACGCCCGCCGACGCCGTATCCGCGCCGTCCTTGCACAGGCGGAACCCGTTCGACGTGCAGTGGCGCAGCGCCGTATCGAACTTGCGCAGCGCCTCGTCACCCTGTGACACGGCCTCTTTCGATGTCCCGAGCTTCATCGCAAGTTCCGGGTCGCTGCCCCAGATGGCCGGATCAGACTCGGGATGCGGCGGCACCATCGTGCGGATGCCCAGGTGCTTTTGTAGCATGAACGAAAAATGCATGTCCTCGCCCACCAGCCGGGACGTGCCGAGCGGCGGCAATTCGCGCCAGAACGCGCCGAGCCACTCCCGTTTGAAAAACCAGGCATGCCCGACGATGTCGACAACCTCGGCCTTTTCATTCGGTGCATCCCAGCCAAACGACACAAAGGGGTGGTAGCGGGCGGCGCTCAGGAAACGCAGCCCACGCGCCCCGAGCAGGGCCGGCTCACGCTCCATCTGCTGCAGGCAGCTTTCGAAAAAACGCGGCGCAGGGAAGGTATCGTCGTCCAGCATGCAGACGTACTCGGTCTCGGCGTTGATCGCGTACGCGAAGCGGGACCACACGCCGAGGTTGTGCGAGTTGTTGGCGACCATCACCTTGTCGCCATAGCCATGCAGGTCCAGTTCTTCGCCGTTGTTCCAGATCAGCACCCGCTCCGCGGGCACCGTCTGCGACAGCACGCAGTCGATCTGCTGCTTGAGGTATTGCTGGCGCTTGAAGGCATTCAGGACAACCGTAATCATGCATTCACCATTGAAGTTGGTATTCCCGGTGCTGGCGATAGCGCCAGGCCGCAAACCGCTCGCGCAGCGTACGGGGATCAATGAGCTTGTGGTAGGCACGCGTGCCCAGCGGTAGCCCCATGAGGTCGTTCAGGACGGTGCCGATATCGAGGAAGGTCAGGTCCGGACGGCTGATCCGGAGCTGGTGCCCAAGCACGTTGGACAGGGATGAGGCCGAGGACAGGATCAGCGCAGACTCGGGGGCATCGAGCAATGCCGCCTGCACCGAATCGAGCGTTTGCCGGTATGTCGAAAAGAAGTCATCCGAAATCTGGACGAGCCGCCCTTTGCCCAGATACCCCTTCAGTTCGCAGCGCCAGTTGCCCACTACGAGCAGGTCTTCGAAGGACGCGGCCAGGAACGGGAAGAAGCTCGCGCGTGCGCGCAGGAAGTTCGAATTGAGGAACAGGTCGGAGAAGGTCATCTGCGGCGTGAAGCCGCCATTGAGACGCAACATGAACTCGCGGTCGCCAAGGGCATTATTATGCCGCGTGGGCACCCCCTTGAAGTAGCCGCCGTCGCAGAAGATCGCCGAAGCAAGCAAGTCGCCACGCACATCCTGGCCCAGCCTCGGATCGAAGCGCTTCTGGTCGAACTCGGGAAACTGGTTCGAGAAGCGCTTGCCGCGAAACTCCGTCACGCCGCCCGCAATGACCAGCTTGCGGTTACGCAGGATCTCGATTTCGCCGTCGCTGAAACGCACGAAGGTAAACGGCGAGCGTTCACGCACCAGTCGCTCGAAACGATCCAGGTCGCCATCTCCGGTGGGCATCAGATGTGCCACCCCGGCCGTATCAGTTGAGGGCATCATCACCGGGTTCAAAACAGGCCCCCGTCCTTCACCACCACAGGAAATTCAAGCAGCATCCGGTCGGCGCGATCGCTCACTTCATTCAGGTCAGGGTCGGCCACATCGAGGAAGGCTCGCATGCCTTCTGCGGTGCCGGCCGCCATGCGCAAGGAGAACGCGCCTCCGCCCCTGACCAGCTGAAGACCTGGGAAATCGAGATGAGGCTTGCCTGCTCGTGAACTCGCGAGCCCCACATAGCCGGTACGGCTCCAGGCCAGATACTTTGCCAGCGCATTCATGTAGAACCAGTCGGTGCACCCGAGGTATCGCTCGACCGTCGGCATGACCAGAACCGGCAGCGCGCCCGCCTCACGGCGCTGCTCCGCATCAAGTGCGCAGGCCATGAGATCGCGCGGAGCGCTGCCCGCTGCGCGCAGTGCCGTCACGCCCCAGCCCCCCTGCCCATCCGAAACATGCTGGCGCACATTGCCTGCGTCCATCTGATAGATGGCGGCAAGCGGCAGCGGCGATTCGGCCAGCAGGCTTGCCATCGCGGCATCGTCCGCATCATGAACAAGCAGCACGACCGGCGTGGGATTGATCAACTGCCCGGACTGCGCGGTGAGGTCGAAATCCTCGTGGGTCAGAAAGCGTGTCCGCTCGCGCAGCCCCTCGGAGAGGATGAAATACTTGAGCAGCGCATGAATATTCAGGGCCATGAACGGCGGAAAGGTCCGCGGCGCAGCCTCGAGCGCCGTCACACAGGAGTTCTCGGCAGTCAGGGGCGGTCGCTCGAGAAATCGCTGCAGCGGGTTGGTCAGTCTGCGCAGCACCCGCTCCGGGAGCGTGCTACCGAGGGCACGGGAACGAATCGCTCCGATCAAACGTGAAGCAAGCGCATGCACACGCTGCCCGACTGGATGCGAAAGCGCATTCTCGTAGCGCGTTTTCTTCCGCGCTCGCGGCCAACCCGACTCGCTGAACTCTTTGAGGTACGCATTTTCCCCCGCGAGCGCATCAAGCACGAAGGTGTCAAAATCACTAAAGCGCCGCGCGATTGCCCAGGGCGCGAGCAACCACATGTCCGCGTAGCCCTCGTCCACTTCGGAAAAGTACGACAGATACAGGTGTGATGCAGGCATGGCCGCGTCGGCGACCAGTTGATTGACCTGAGCGCTACCCGTCTGACCCAGATCCCAGCGCGTAACCAGCACCTGCCCCGCTTGCTCGGGCAGCTCGTCCATAAGTTGCACGGCTTTCGCACGAGAACGGGCATTGCCCAGCACCGACTGCAGCGACACGTTTTTCCAGGTCGAATTCAATCGATCCAGGCCAAGCTCGAAACGGTCCGGCGGATCGATGCGATGCACGAACTCCGGATAGAAGCACTGTTGTGTCTCATGGCGCTCAGCCTGTGGCGCATAGACCGACCGCGCGAGACCGGCCAGTTCCGGGTTCCAGCTATGGACAACGATCTGACCGACCTTCCTGGAAGTTGGCAGCTTGCGCTGCAATTCGATGAATCCGCGCCAGAACGGCCGCAGATCCGCCGATTGTGGTCGACACAGGTGCCCGGACAGGACGAGCGTCAGCTCATCGCGCGGCATCGGCGCCCTCCAGTATCTGCAGGAACTGCCGGGAAATATCCAGGCGCTCGTCAACAACGGGGCGTTCTACACGTGCCTCAGCCTGTGCAGTCAGGCAGTTCCGCAACGCCGCCTTGATCGACTCTGGATCGTCGGCCTGTGCGGTGTGCCCCCCGTGCGACTCGATCAGGGCGCTGAGTTCGTCATTGTTGAGCAATCCGAACACCGGCAAGCCGAGATTCAGGTAATCGTAGGTCTTGTAGGGGATCGTCTCGCGGCTACGCTCGTCGGTATGCTGCACCAGCATCAGGCAGGACGCCTGCCGGGCGCGCCGGAGGGCATCAACCCGATCAAGCGCATCGAGCGACTGAAAATCGGGGCGCGCCAGATAGCGTGGTGCCGTCTCGCAATAGACGGCACCAAGGTTGACGACGCGGACCGCCCGAGCAAGCTCAAACCCTTCTTCATGCAAGGCGTCGAGCGCATCGAAAAACAGGTCGAGGTTACGCGAACCGTACAGCGTGCCCAGGTGCAAGAACTCGAACACCTCGCCCTTGCCACGCTCGCCCGGGGTCACCGGCGGAACGAACTGCCACGCCCCCGGATACACGCCAACGATCTGCCGGGCGTGCCCGGGGTTGCGCTCGCGCGCCAGGCGCGCCGCCTCCTGTGTCACATAGACTACCCGGGTCGAACGCCTGGCCAGCCAGGCCTCGATGCGGGCGGAGATGCGCCGCGTCATGCTCGAACGAGTCATGGTGGCGCCAAGCAGCGGATCCTGGAACTCGCAGAACAGGCGCCCACCGGTCAGGCGGACGATCGCACCACCCACAACATGAGCCGACGTCGGCCCGCCAGTGCAGAAGACGTCGCGCGCGCCGTGACGCAACTTGAGCCACATGGCCACGGGCAGGGCGGTGATCAGCCATGACCATCGCCCTGCGCTGACGCCCTTCGTGACCTTACGCAGAACGTAGTCGATGATATTGCCAAAAACAAACGCGAGCGGCATGAACAGGTGCATGCCAAGCGGGACGTTCTCTCCCCCCGCCTTCAGCTCCTTGACCTCTTCCTTGTAGTCATTCCACGACGGTGAAGGCACAATGACATAACGCACGCCGGGCCGGTTGGTGACATGGCTACCCATGCCGGTGAGCACCACAGTCTCGCGGCCCGAGGCTTCAAGCACTCGAATCTTGTCGTCCGCCCACTCGGCCGGACAATTTCCACGAATACCGGTAAAGAAGCTGATAAAAAGCAGCGGACGCTCAAACGACGGGGCCGGCTTCACTGACCTCTCGCTGTGCTCGTGCGGGCGCTGCGTCATGCCTGCCGCTCGCTATGCGCACAACCAATGGCCGAGCGCAGCGCGTCGACCACGCGCGTCTGCTCCGACTCGCCCATGCCGATCCAGACCGGCAGGCGGATGATCCGCTCCGAGAGCTGGTCGGTATGGGTCAGGTCACCGTGAACACGCCCGTAGCGCTGGCCCGCCGGCGAGGAATGCAGCGGTACGTAATGGAACAGCGCGTGCACACCGGCGCGCTTCATCTCTTCGAGCACGCGCTTGCGATCGATTCCTTCCGCGAGCAGCACATAGAAGATGTGCGCATTGTGCACACATTCACCGGGAATATGGGGGCGGCGCAACACGCCCTCTTGCTCAAGCGATTCGGTCAGGGCGTTGTACCGCGCCCAGATATCTCGGCGCAAGCCGGTGATGCGGTCGGCCTCCTCCAGTTGCGCCCACAGGAACGCGGCGATGAGTTCACCCGGAAGAAAGGACGACCCCACGCTCTGCCAGGTGTACTTGTCCACCTCGCCGCGGAAGAAGCGGCTGCGGTCAGTGCCCTTTTCGCGAATGATCTCTGCCGGAATCGCGTACTCACTACGGTTCACCAACAACGCGCCGCCTTCGCCGCTGATGACATTCTTGGTCTCATGGAAGCTGAATGCCCCCAGATCACCAATGCCGCCAAGTGGCGCACCCTTGTAACTGGCCATCACCCCTTGCGCGGCATCCTCGATGACGCTCAGCGTGTGGCGCCGCGCCACGTCCATGATCGTGTCCATCTCGCAGGCTACACCCGCATAGTGAACCGGCACGATCGCCCGGGTACGCCCGGTGATGGCCGCCTCGATCTTCTGCTCATCGATGTTCAGCGTGTCAGGGCGGATGTCCACGAACACCGGGACACCACCACGCAGCACAAAGGCGTTTGCCGTGGACACGAAGGTATACGACGGCATGATCACTTCGTCTCCGGGCTGGATGTCGACCAGCAAGGCCGCCATCTCGAGCGCAGCGGTACACGAATGCGTCAGTAACGCCTTCTCGGCGCCCACATGCGATTCGAGCCAGCGGTGGCACTGCTTGGTGAACCATCCATCGCCAGCAAGCATGTTGCGCTGCTTTGCGTCACGAATGTATTCGATCTCGCCACCCGTCATGTACGGGCGATTAAAAGGGATTGGATTCATACGGGTCTTTACGTGAGTGAGGGGCGCCGTTTCTTCTGCCATCTCGGCCGGTGGAAAATAGAGGCCGTGACGCCTTCATGCCAAGAGTCATCGCAAGCAGAAAGGCAAGAAGCTGCTCCATTGAAAAGAAGTATGCGTCGAATCCATTATGGAAAAACCCCATAGTGATAAAATAGATAGAAACTGACTGCCCCGCGATATTGAGTTTTTCAAAAAAACCATAAAGGAAAACCATCCACGCTGCAGTTGTAAATAAGCCGAAATTAATCAAGCTATTGAGGGGCCAACTGTGTGGCCGCACATGGGCGCCACCCCCAAGCAATATTTCGGCTCCAAAACGCCCTTCACCGACCAGCAGTACATCAGGATTGACAAGCACATGATCCACATATGCCCCAAAAATGCTGATCCGATCACCTGGATCGCCAAAAAAATCCGGACGGCCAGAAATAAAAGCAGCTGAAACTAGCACAGCCAACCCAGCTACAAAAACAAATAAGCCGCTTATTTTGGCGCCCCCCTCAGGTAACAAACCGCCACAACGAGCGCGACTAATGCTGCTCGCGAGCCCGCCATTGAAAGCGAAATCAAGAGCAGTCCTAGATATATCAAATTCCGAACATTGAGTCTGCGTTCAGCCAGCAAATACAGAAAGGCGATACCACAGAGGAACGAGTAGGCAATTCTATCTCTCGCAAAACCTCTAAACGACTCCCCCCTAAAGAGGCCATCGTTGCTGGCTCTGTCAATAAGAAATTCAAATCTTCCTGGAAGGTTACCGGTTATCCCCACCAGATGCAGCATGCACAAAAAAACGATCGGGGCAATTAAATATATAAGCAGGGCTGAAGCTACATATCGATCAAACCAAATTAATCTATCGCCCGATGGATTCGGCATCCATTGATTTATCCAGACAACAAAAAATAGCGCCGCAAATATCGCAGGCGAGATATTTTCTGTGCCCGCCTGAATCGCAGCCACAACCAGCACACCCGCAACCGGAATATTAATTAAATTATTTCCTCGAATGAAGTTTCGACCTGATTGTGTTATCACAAATATGGCTATCAAGGGGTACAACAAGCGCGGCAACCAAATCTCTAGGGCGTAGCTA
>Ga0194127_10002385_pt1 | contig 25697 bp, 21 predicted proteins | sample TA2KigC100mmetaG_FD_148624 | JGI IMG/M metagenome (GOLD analysis project Ga0194127, IMG submission 148624) | Freshwater microbial communities from Lake Tanganyika, Tanzania - TA2015036 Kigoma Deep Cast 100m | ecosystem: Environmental > Aquatic > Freshwater > Lake | place: Tanzania: Lake...
TTTTAATTGCATCTATCTCAAATCTGTATAGTCTATTTTCATAACTAACATAAAGAGTGCTGTCAGAATTCGATACTAAAACATTTTCAAAACCTTCATCTATTAACTTTCTATAAAGATCATCAACATTTTGAGCATCAACACTTTGAGACATTATAAGTAAAGTAATTAGAATTAATATCATTTTGTAAATCATATTTAATCATATATTTTAGTTCCGGAGTCTTTTTCTCATTATTTATCGGAATTCCATTTGGGAAGAATTGAAACCGAATTAATATACCTTATAAATTTAAAATAACAAAGGAAAATAATCTGAGTTTAAGTAATACTATTTGAACAGTTATAGGAGAATTTATGCCAGCTAACCATTCCTTTGATATTGTTTCTGAAATCAATTTTCAGGAAACAGACAATGCAGTAAATCAAGCAATAAAAGAGATTAATCAGCGTTATGATTTGAAGGATTCAAATACAATAATAGAGTTAAATAAAAAAGAGAAACAAATTGTAATAACTACAAAAGATGATTATTCAAGAAAACAGACAATTGACATTTTACAGTCCAAGTTCATTAAACGAAACATTGCTCTCAAAGCAATGAAATACCAAGAACCTGAATCGGCTGCATCCGGACGATTAAAACAAATAATAAATCTTCAAAATGGTATATCAAAAGAAAATGGAAAACTAATTATTAAATTGATAAAAGAGAGCCGGCTAAAAATTAACTCACAAATTCAGGATGAACAAGTAAGAGTATCAGCATCAAAAATTGATGATTTACAATTAATAATAAAATTAATAAAAGAAGCAGATTTTAATTTCCCAGTTCAATTTACTAATTACAAGTAATTAAATCTATTTAATAAAAATTCAAACTAAAAACATTACAAAATATTTTTTTATTTGGATGATGTTTCTTAATGTGCATTCGATATCGAGTTGTCTACTACTCCGTCTATCTATGCAATGAAACAAGAAAACCAGTAAATATCCTTCCACATATATCTGATAAAACAACCAATAATAGTTTAAATAATTATTCTTTAATTAAAACGGAGGTATAAATGCCAAAGAAATACTTATTGTTTTTATTTTTTTCGTTCCTAATGGTGTCATTTTCATTCGCACAGACTTATAACATCACTGGTACTGTAACAGTGCTCAAACTTGAGAAAAACTAATTGGTGCAAAAGTTATACTAAAAGGAACAACTCTTGGCGCTGCATCAGATGCAAATGGCAAATTCACAATTGCTGCTCAGCCAGGAGAATATACAATTGTTTGTTCATACATTGTTTATGAAAAACAAACCACTGAAATTAATCTAACAAACAACATGCAATTAAATTTTAGTTTAAAGGACTATCAGTTTTCTCTGTCAGTTACAGTAATTGCAGACCGCGCTAAAGAAAGAGAAACACCAGCTGCTTTCACGACTATTGAAAAGAAAGATATGGAAGTTCTTCTTGGTTCTGAAGATATTCCAATGGCATTGCACACAACTCCATCAGTTTATGCTACCATGCAAGGTGGTGGTGCTGGTGATGGTCGTGTAAACGTTCGCGGTTTTAATCAAAGAAATGTTTCAATTATGATTAATGGTGTTCCAGTAAATGACCTTGAATGGGGATGGGTTTATTGGTCAAATTGGGATGGCGTTGGCGATGCAACTTCTTCAATTCAGGCTCAGAGAGGTTTATCTGCCGTAAATCTTGCAACACCTTCTATTGGCGGAACAATGAATATTATCTCTGATCCTACTTCACAAAAATTTGGCGTTAAACTAAAACAAAAATTTGAATCAGGCAGTTTTTTTAAGTCAACTCTTCAGGCTAGTTCTGGTATGATTGGCGATTGGGCATTCAATGCAGTTGCTGTTAGAAAAACTGGATCAGGTATAATTAATAAAACTTGGACTGATGCATGGGCATATTATTTCGGTGCGAGTTGGAATATCAATACAAAGAATAGATTAGAATTATATGCTATTGCGCCACAAAGACATGGTCAAAATTCTTATCGTCAAAATATTGGATTCTATAGCAAACAATTAGCTAAAGATTTTGGAAAAGAATTGAATGGCTACGACCCAGCCGCAATGACAAAGTTCTTTGAAGTTGATAGAAAATATAATGAGAACTGGTCTAAAGTTAGTTCGACTTATACTGGTCAACAATGGTTTTAGGGAGGAGCACAAGATCGTTTTGATCCAGAATTCATTAATGAAAGAGAAAACTACTATCACAAGCCTCAGATCAATTTAAACTACTATTCACAATTATCAAATGTAGTTTCAGTTTATACAACTGCATATTATTCTGGTGGTAGAGGTGGTGGATCTGGAACTTTAGGAAGTTTAGTTTGGGATTATTCACTTCCTTCAAGAATTGTTAACTACGATGCAACAATTACAAGAAATAAAGCTAATGCTACTGGATCGCGAGGAATTTTAAGATACAGTGTTAATGAACAAGATCAATGGGGAGTTTATTCAAAGGCATTATTCAAATTATCAAACTACATGACTGCTGCTGTAGGTGTTGATTGGAGAACTGCATCTATACGGCACTTCCGTGAAGTACGTGATTTATTAAGTGGCTCATGTCTTTAATTTAACTGATGCACTCTTCATTCAAGATTCTACAGACAACAGTAGCTTTAATGCATATACTGCAAACGGTTTAACCCACTCAGCTGATGATGCAGAAGTATTTTTAGGGTCACCAAGAAGAGTAAACTTAGGTCTATCGCTTGCTCTCTAATTTAAGATAAATACTTACCTAAAAGTTCCTCAAACTTGAGGGGCTTTTTTTAAATATTCACTTCTTCATTTTAAAAATGTTGTTAAATTTGCAGTCATTATTCAAAGGATTATTAAATAATGAAAAAAGCTTTTTTAATTGTTTTTATTGTTGCATCATTAAATCTATTTGCACAATCAACTCCATATGTAATATTAATTTCATTCGATGGATTCAGATGGGATTATTTAAATAGATCAATTTCGCCTAACTTAGAAAAAATTAGAGAGAATGGAGTATCAGCACTTTCACTACGCCCGGCATTTCCATCCAAAACATTTCCTAATCATCAATCAATAATCACGGGAATGTATATCGAGAATCATGGAATAATTAGTAATAATTTTTTTGACAAATCAAGTAATCATTGGTTCAAAATGAGCGACACATCTGCTGTAAGAAATCCTCAATGGTATCTTGGGGAAGCATTTTGGGAAACCGCAGAGCGAAACGGAATTACTACAGCAAGTTATTTTTGGCCGGGTTCAGAATTATCACTTTCTTCACGAAGACCAACATATTTTATGAATTACGTTCATGAAAGACCATACATCGAAAGAATTGAAGGTGTTATTGAATGGTTAAAATTGCCAATGGAAAAACGTCCTCGTTTTATAACTCTTTATTTTGATGATACAGATACTTATGGGCATGATTTTGGTACAACCTCAAAGGAGCTGAACGAATCAATCGAGAGATTAGATAATTATACCGGAATACTTTTAAAAAGACTTGAAGAAATAAATTTAAAGGATAGTGTTAATATTATTATTGTTTCAGATCATGGAATGACTGATACTCCACAAGAAAAAGTAATTAATATTGAAAATATTATAAGTAGTAAAGAAATAAAATTTTATGACGATGGTCCTTTCATGCGAATTGATGGCCCAGTTAATTTAATAAAGGAAGCATACACAAAATTAAAATCGCACGAAAAAAATTTTAGAACATACTTGACTGAAGAATTGCCTGGGTATTTTCATTACAAAAAAAATCCCATGATTGGTTCTATAATTTTAATTGCAGATATCGGTTGGTCATTAGTTACAAATCGAAAGTCGCAGTATAATGCAAAAGCTAATCACGGATACGATAATAATCATATTGATATGCATGGAATCTTTATTGCTTCTGGTCCTAATTTTAAAAAGAATTACAAAACCGGCACTGTTTGGAATATTGATATTTATCCATTACTCTGCAAAATTTTTGATATTATTCCTAATCCAGAAACTGACGGCGATTTAGAACGAATTGAATTTTTACTCAAATAAAAATGTAGACTAATGAACAAAGAACCATTAAAAATAGATTACGAAAAGTATCAATTAGAAAATGGTCTTGAAGTAATTCTTTTTCAAGATTTATCACTTCCAACAGTAGCAATTAATATTTGGTACCGTGTTGGTTCTGCAAATGAAAAACCGGGAAAAACTGGCTTCGCACATTTGTTTGAACATATGATGTTTCAAGGTTCCGAAAATGTTCCGAAGGAAGGTCATTTTAAATATATTCAAGAAGCCGGAGGAAACTTAAATGGTTCAACTTCAATCGATCGTACAAACTACTATGAAAGTGTTCCGGCAAATTACTTAGACTTGGTTCTTTGGTTAGAATCAGATCGAATGGGCTACTTGCTTCCTTCCCTTACTCAAGAAAAACTTACCAACCAAAAAGATGTTGTCATGAACGAGCGGAGGCAGAGATATGAAAATCAGCCATATGGATTATCTTGGGAGAAAATATTTTCGAATCTTTTTACTAGTAATCATCCATATCATTGGCCTACAATAGGATGGATGAAAGACATTGAGCAGTTTGAACTTGATGATGTAAGAAATTTTTTCAAAACATATTACTCGCCAGCAAATGCATCGTTAGTGCTTGGCGGTAATTTTGATAAAGCCAACGCAAAAAATTTAATTGAGAAATATTTTAGTGAAATTCCTGGTTTTAATTCGGCGCCAAAAGTAATTGCCCCAAATCAAAAATTAAATGAAACAATAAAGATCAATTTTGAAGATAATGTACAGCTCCCAAGAATTTATTTTGCTTGGCATTCCGATAGGATGTTTGGAGTAAATGATGCTGCACTTGATTTATTATCCGAAATTTTATCTACAACTAAAAATTCACGTTTTCAAAAATCACTTATATTCGAAAAACAAATTGCGCAAGAAATTTCTTCGTTTCAATATTCAGCGAAACATTCAGGTTCATTTTTAATTTATTCAACACCAAAACCAAATATCAGCATTGATCAAATAAAAGAGAATATCTTTTTTGAAATTAATAATTTGATCAAGCATGGAGTAAATGAAGAAGAATTGCTAAGAGCAAAAAACGGATTAAAATCTGCTTACATCTATTCACTTCAAAAAATAGATGTTGTGATAGACCATTTGAATCATTACAACTACTTCCTGAAAGAGCCCGATTCTTTTATTTATGATTTACAGCGTTATGAAAATGTAACACCCGATGATGTCATTAATGCTGCTTCAAAATATTTGCAAAGCTCTTTTGTTGAATTGCGTGTTTTACCAAAAAAGTAGAGATATATGATTGATCGATCTAAAATACCCTTGCCTAGAAAAGAATTTTCATTTTCTATTCCTGAAATTAAGATTCTTAAACTACATAACGGCTTGGAAATTTACTTTGTTAAAAAAGAAAACCTTCCAATAGTCCAACTTAGTTTTATTTCTTTTGCTGGAAGTATTAATGATCCGGTTGAAAAGTATGGTACTGGATTTTTAACTTCTCTTCTAATAGATGAAGGTGCTGCTGAGTATGATTCACTGCAATTAAATAATGAACTCGAAAAACTTGGAACTATCTCAAGCATAAATATTAATCATGATGTTTTTAGTTTAGGAATTTTATCACTAAAAGAAAATTTTGAACGTTCGCTTCAACTGCTTTCAAAAATTATTTTCGAACCCAGATTAGAACAGAAGGATTTTGATAGAGAAAAGAAAAAAATATTAGATAAGATTTTGCAATTGAAGGACGAACCTTCTTACATCGCAACTACAAATTTTGAAAAACTTATTTTTGCAAATACAAAATACTCAAATCCTGAAATTGGAAATTCTCATTCAGTCAATAACATTTCATTAGATGATGTTAAAAATTTTTATTATAACTTTTTCCAGTTTTCAGCAAGTGTAATTTTAGTTGGTAATATTACAGAAAGTGAAACTTATGAACTGTTTAACAAGTACTTTTCTCAATGGAAATCTCCTAACAAATCTTGGGATGAAGAATTAAATATTATAACTCGACCGAAAAAATCTATTTATTTAATCAACAAAAAGGAATCTGCACAAACCGAACTTAGAATTGGGCATCTATCCAAAAATAGGTTCGCAGATGATTATTATTCATGCAAAGTAATGAATACAATTTTAGGCGGTCAGTTCTCCAGTAGAATAAACTTGAACTTAAGGGAGAAAAAAGGCTTTACATATGGCGTTGGATCATCATTTCATTATAATTTGAAGTACGGTTACTTCGGGATTGCGACTGCAGTAAATATTCAAAATACTTCGGAAGCAATTTTAGAAATTCTTTTTGAGATTGAAGAAATAAGAAGAAATATTTCGCAAGATGAGGTTGATTTTGCAAAATCATATTTAACAAAACAGTTTCCTTCCAAATTCGAGACTTATTCTCAAATTTCTAAAAATATATCTCCGTTGATTTTATATTCATTACCAATCGATTATTATAAAGATTATACTGCTAAGATTCAGTCAGTTGAATTAAAAGACGCAATTCTTTCTGCTAACGAAAATATTTTTCCAGAAGATATTATTGTTCTTGCTGTTGGAGATAAAAATATTATCGTTCCGCAGATTTCAAAAAATTTTGACATTGAAATAATTGAATTAGATTTGGATGGACTTAAGAGCACTTGAAATATTATAAAGAGTAATACGATAGAACCTTGTGCCCTTTCTTTTTGAAAAGTTCCAGTTCATTTCTAATTAATAAAAAATTTTCAAAGGAAGTATAAAATATTTTATCTCGTCCGCGCGAACCATCCATACAATGGAATTTAAATTTGGATATTAACTCATTCTCATTATTTGCTTCTAGAATGATGAAAGAAGATAGAGGAATCAAAGAAATTTTTCGTTTATTGAACTCATCTCTCACAAAATTATAAATTGTTGATTGATATAATTTCGATTTTTCATCAATAATAATTTTACTTATTACCTTTAATTTTGTAATAATATTATAAATAGAATTAAGCAACAGTGCTTTCTGGTCGTTTTTATCCAATTTAAAATTGTTAGCAGTGTTTTCATCATTTAATAAAACAATAAACTCTTTAGAGTATCGAGCTAATGAATCAACTTGCATACTGCTGTTTTCTGAAGGTAACACAGTTATAGCGATTTTATACGGGAGGGATAAAAACCTATTGAAATCTGATTGACTCAAGTAGATAGCATCGTTTATAATAAAAGATAAGTTATTTCGCTCTCTTATAGTTGATTTATCGGGAATTAAAGTTGCTTGCAGTTTTAGAATTTCGTTAGTATAAATTCTTATTTCAGTAACTCCAAAAATTTTCTTTTCTTCTGAAACAAATCCAGTAATGTCTGTTTCAATTATTTTATTTACATCCCTTATAATTAATGGAATTGGAAGATCAGCTGGTAGTTTCACGAAAAATTGTTTTCTAATTGAATCTTCTTCAGGAATTTTAATTGATTTTGTACTAATCCATCTTGCTTCAATACCGTACTGATCAAGTACATCAACAAAAACTGAGTCAATTTGGTGAGTAGTAAGTTCCGAAATTTCTTCAGTTTTACTCTTCCCTCTTTTAGAAAAAAAATCTATTGCAATATTTGCAATTAATAAAAGAAATGCTAAAATGAAAAATATTTTTACAACGGATTTTTTAAATGTCATAGTTTGAATACGAAATTGATACGAAGTAATAAATTTGATAATTGTATTTACGGTTGTACTATTTATATTCCTTATACTGTTGATTATTTGCCGGTAAAGTTTGGTTTCCGTTTTTCTAAAAATGCAGATGTTCCTTCTTTAAAATCTTGAGTACCACAACAATCTCCAAATAGTTTAGCTTCAAATGACAATCCATTTTCAAGATTGAGTTGATCTGTTTTATTAATTGCATCTAAAGATAGTCTAATTGCAATTTGTCCTTTAGCGGAAATTTTTTCGGCAAGTTCAACAGCTTTACAAATTAATTGGTCAGATGGATATACTTTATTCACTAATCCAATTCGTAAAGCTTCATTCGCATCTATAATATCACCGGTCAAAATAATCTCGGCAGCTAAACCGGTATTGACAATCCTTGCTAATCTTTGAGTTCCGCCATAACCGGGAATTATTCCTAAGTTAACTTCTGGTTGACCAAATTTTGCTTTCTCTGATGCATACCGAATACTACAAGCCATTGCAAGTTCGCATCCACCTCCAAGAGCAAAACCATTTACTGCAGCAATAACTGGTTTTCCTAAATTTTCTATTAATTTAAAAATGCTCTGACCTTTTTCCGAAAAATCTTTAGCAGTTTCAGAATTCAATTTGCTTAACTCAGAAATGTCAGCACCAGCAACAAATGCTTTTTCACCGGAACCAGTAATAATTACAACATCAATTTCTTCATCATTTTTTACAGCTGAAAAACAATAGTATAATTCATCTAATGTTTCGTTATTTAACGCATTAAGTTTATCAGGTCTGTTTATTGTAACGAAACCAATTTTATTTTTCACTTCGAATAAAATATTTTTAAAATCCATCGCTCCTCCCTTACTTGATTTACATTTTCACAAAAATTGGAATGTTTGCTCTTAGATTAAAAGAAATAAATTGATTGTTGTGAAGATAATTATAATACGTAATTACATCGAGTATAAACATAGAAAATCCAGCTCCAATATGAAATCCGGTTTTACTAACATTCTCAAGATAATTTTGCCTGGTAGTTTCCAATTTAAACTGATGAAGTTTTTCGAAATAAGAAAAATGCAAACCAACGTCTACAATTGGCATGAGGAGCACAATATTTTCAAGTAAAGCTGGAAAATAATATCTGACTCCTGGTGAGAGTAAAATTACATTACTTGTGAATGATGAATAATCGGATCTGTAATAAAAATCTTGTCTTCCTGGATAATGTTGATATCCAATAGTTGAATAAAAAAAAATTGGTAGAAATTCATTATCCGTGTAAGAAAATGTAACGTCAACTCCCACACCTATATTTTGATCTTCCGCAAAACTTCCTATTGGAAATCTTGGACCAACACCCACTGCCATAAACAAACCCTTTGCTTGCCCAAATTGAAATCCTTGTCCAAACAAAGAATTACTAATTAGAAACATTACTATATAGATAGTTTTTTTAAACATTTTATTTCAGAAGTTTTGTTCCAACACCTAATTCATACACTAATTTTCCACCGCTTAAGCCAGTTAATATTATTAAAATTACACCAAATAAGCTTAGCAAAATAATTATATACATAACTTTTGATGATAGTTTCTTTTTTAATAAATAGTAAATACGAAGAAATGTGAATAAAGTAAAATACGCTAAAGAATATGTAGCTAAATCACTATGATTAATTATAGATTCCCTATATTTTTCTAAATCATCCACTCCGAAAATAAAAAACATCTGCTCAGCTTGGTTGCCACTTAATACACTAATAATTGAAAAGAATATTCCCAATAAAAGTATTATTACAGAAGATTTAGTTAAAAAATCTTTTTTGAATAAGAACCCGATAGACTCAAAAAAGAAGTACAAAATAAAAAGAACCAATGGAAAATGAATTACGAGCGGATGAAGATCTGCAATAAACTTCATACTAAACTTTCATACTTATTTTAAAGATATAGTACAATATACAAAGATTAAAAAAATCATCCGCAAAGAACACTTCCGCCATTTACATTTAGAATTTCACCATTGATGTGTCTTGCAAGATCAGATGCTAAAAATAATGTAGGTCCGGCAATATCTTCGGCAGTTGCAATTCTTCCGACTGGAATACCTTTCCTTACAGTTTCTTTGTAATTAGTATCAGTAAATACTTCATCGTTCATTTCAGTATCAACCCATCCTGGTGCAACAGAATTTACAGTAATATTAAAAGGAGCAAGTTCAACAGCTAAAGACTTTGTGAATGATATCATTCCCCCTTTTGACGCCGCATAATGAGAATGAAATGCTTCTCCTCTTTGTCCAGCGGTTGAAGTAATAAGTATCATTCTGCCAAAATTATTTTTCTTCATTATTGTTGCACATGCTTTACAAAAAATAAACGATGAGGTTAAATTTATTTTGATAAGTTCGTTCCAGTGGTCAAGCGTCATCGTTTCTAAAGTTCCATCATTCCATATACCGGCATTATGAACAAGAATATCAATTTTACCAAAATCTTTTTCCGCCTGGTTAACCATATCAATTATTTCTTTTTCTGATTCCATGTTTACTTTATATGCTTTTACAACATTAGGAAATTCAGCTTCAAGTGAATTAGATTTTTCTTTTGCGCTTTTAAATGTAAATGCAACTTTTGAATTCGCACTTGCAAATAATTTTACACAAGCTTCACCAATTCCGCGTGAACCGCCGGTAATAAGTGTTACTTTATTTTTTAGATCGATCATATTTCCACCATTAATTAAAATAATTTAATAATAGAAATTTACTACTATTCTAGGTATTTCACTTTATATAAAAACAATCCTTTAGCCGGTACTGATTCTTCTGCTTCGCATCTATTTCTGTGTGTAATAATTTCTTTTAAAAACGCTTCATCTAATTCATTTTCACATGTAAAAAGTAAGGTGCCAATAATTGCTCTCACCATTCCGTGTAAAAATCGATTCCCTTCTACATAAAATATAGTTTGATCTTTAACTCGTCGCCAATGAATTTCAAATAAATTACACAGTTTATTTTCATGTTGTATTGATTTTTTTGTAAACGATGAAAAATCATGTTCGCCAAGTAATGTTTTACTAAGCAAGTTTAGTTTTGAAATGTTTTCATAGCTAATTGCTTTATGGAAATAGGAATATTTATCGAAGAAAGGTGATTTAATGTGGCTTATTAAATAAATGTAACTTCTTTTTTTCGCATCAAATCTTGAATGAAAATTTTCTGAAACTTTTTTTATATCAATAATTGAAATGTCATTTGGTAAAATCGAGTTAAGTGAAAATTTGAATTTATACAGATCTAAATCTAACTCTGTTCTAAAATTAGCAACTTGTCCCAATGCGTGAACACCTGAATCGGTTCTTCCTGAACCATTCAAATTTACCTTTTCCTTAATAATTATATTTATTGCCTCTGTGATTTTCTGTTGAATCGTTGGTGAGTTTGCTTGAATCTGCCAACCGCTATAATTTGATCCGTCATACTGAATTAATAGTTTATAGTTGTTCAAAACTTTCTCCCGTAAGCCACTTTTTAATGTTAAAATAAAATCTATTTAGTACCCAAGATTTCAGTTGCAAATTAATAAACCAAAAATTAGATTGCGCATGGTTGTTGGCATCCTTTATTAAATTAATAGTAAAAAACACAGAATAAATAGCTGTTAATATGTAAATAGTCTTTTGTTTAAAGTTTTTTAATCCAGTGCAAAAAGTTGATTATTTAGGGTTCCCCTTAAATCACTAAACAATATCACAAACAGAAGGAGAGAGTATGAGAAAGACAATACTATTTATGTCCCTTTTCATAATCCTTTCTAATTTCCTACTTGCTCAAACAACCTACAAGGTATCGGGAAAAGTAACCGATAGCAAGACGGGAGCGCCATTAATTGGTGCAAACGTAATCCTGAAGCCCACCGCATTTGGTGCTGCTACAGATGTTAATGGTATGTTCTCCATTGATGTTCCTAGAAGCAGAGCCGGTGAATCTATGGTTCTAGAGGTGAGCTATTTGGGTTATCAGAAAGCTTCGTTCCCATTCGAACTTGCTGGTAACTTATTGCAGAATGTGGAACTTAAAGAAGACGTACTCAATTTGCAGACAGTTGTTGTAACCGGTATGGGTGCTGCAATTGAGAAACAAAAACTTGGTGTTACAATTGGTAATGTATCTTCAGACGCAGTTGTTAACAGCAAAGCTTTAGATGTTATTTCGGCAATTCAGGGGAAAGTTGCCAACGTTGAAGTTACATCAGCAAGCGGCGAACCAGGTGCCTCTACTTATATAAGAATTCGTGGTGCTCACTCAATTACCGGTGGTACCCAGCCGTTAATTGTAGTTGACGGTTCTCCAGTTAACAATCAAGAAATTGGAATAAGCGTTGGCGGTGTAACACAAATGAATCGCGCTTCAGACATTAATCCAAAGGATATTGAATCAATCGATATTCTTAAAGGTGCTGCTGCGGCTGCACTTTACGGATCAAGAGCACAAAATGGTGTAGTACTTATTACTACAAAAAGCGGTAAACCAGGCAAGCCAAAAGTATCTTACGACGTTTCATATTCTTTCGATGAGATAACTTCAGTTCAGCCTTTACAACAAAAGTTTGGTCAAGGAAGCGGCGGTGTAGCAAGCACAACTTCTCCTTTTTCATGGGGGCCAGAATTAGCTCCCGGCACACCAACATATAATCATGAACGTAATATGTTCCAAACCGGTAATATTCTTGACAACAACTTTACAATTTCCGGCGGTAATGAATGGACAACTTATTACCTATCTGCTGGAAGAACCGATCAAAAAGGTACAATCGTTGGAAAATCGAGTTATGATAGAAACTCAGTTCGTGTAAAAGCTTCACAACGTATAAGTGAAAAAATAAATGTAACTGGAAATATCCAGTTTGTTGATGTTAGCTCTGAAAGAATTCAGAAAGGATCAAATGTGAGCGGATTATTACTTGCTGCTTGGCGTACACCTCCATCATTTGATAACTCTCTTTATTTAGATCCAACTAACGGTTTTCATCGTTCATATCGTCTTCAAAGTCCAACAACTTTGAAAGTTGGTCGTGGTTATGACAATCCATACTTTATTGTTTACGAACATGTTAATGATAGTGAAGTTGGAAGAACTTTCGGAAACATTAGGGTAGACTTCGATCCATTCGACTGGTTAAACATAAGTTATACTTTGGGACATGACTATACTAATGATGAAAGAAGAACAGTACTACCACCAAGTAGTTCTGGTGCACCAACCGGACAAGTTACACGAGAAAAATTCAGTACACAAGAAACTGACGGAAATTTAGTAATTACTGTAGAACAAAAATTTGATTTTGCTGATATGAATGCAACACTCTTATTGGGTCAAAATATGAACCAAAGAAAATATGATGCATTCTCAACTACTGGAAATGATATGGCAGTTTATGGTTTCAATCAATTAGACAATACTGCATCATACACTCCAGATGAATTTTCATCAATAGTAAGAAGCGAATCATTTTTTGGTCAATTGACTTTGGAATTATACAATCAACTTTTCTTAACAGCTGCGTTAAGAAATGATGGTTCTTCAACATTTGGGAAAAGCCAAAAACGTCACTGGTATCCAAAAGTAAGTGCTGCATGGGAATTCACAAAATTAGATCTCTTTACTGAAATTTCTGATGTGTTAAACTTTGCTAAACTAAGATTAGCTTACGGAGAAGCCGGACAAGAACCGGGAGTTTATACAACTATTACAGCATTCGGATCAAGTACTAGTGCGTTTGGAGATGGTTGGGGTGCTAGCTTTACATCAAGTGCTTATGGCTTCGGCGGTTTTTATACCAGCGGTGGTAAAGGTCAAGATAAAATAAAACCACAAAGAAGTAAAGAATTTGAACTTGGTTTAGATCTTGGTTTACTCGACGAAAAAATTGGTATCGAATTCACATATTATAATTCAAAAACAACTGATGCTATTTTCTCATTGCCATTAGCTCCATCAACCGGCTATACTTCTCAAGTTCAGAATGCTGGAACTATCAACAATAAAGGTTATGAGCTAAGTATTACAGCACAACCAATTAACATCACAAATTTTAAATGGGATCTTGGTTTAATCTATGCTAAGAATAAAAATGAAGTAGAAAGTCTGCCTGGCGCTGAATTTATAAGTCTCGGCGGATTTACATCTGCTCATGGCTCTGCAAATCAAGGATATCCATTACCTATGATTAGAGGTTATGACTATGTCCGTTTCGGTCTTGGTATAGTTTATAACAATGTTGACATAGATAAAACATATACTGGTTGGAAGCCTGGTGAATTGTATATCCATACTACTGGCTATCCAGTGCAAGATCCTCAAATCCGTTTAATCGGCAATCCAAATCCCGATTGGACTGGAAGTGTTAGAAGTACATTTACACTTTTTGGCGAAATCGAAATATCTGCCCTTATTGATATTAAACAAGGCGGAGATGTTTGGAATGGAACAAAGGGTGCAATAATGTATTTTGGAACTTCTCAAGCTACTGCAGATAGAGGCACAAAAGTGATTTTTGAAGGTAAAGGTCCTGGTGCCGGAAAAGAAGTTGTTAAAGATCAAGCATATTATACTGGTGTTGGTAGTTCATTTGTTGGTCCTTCTTCTGCTAATATGGAAGATGGAAGCTATGTTAAATTGCGTGAGATTGCTATTGCTTATACTCTAAGAAATGAATTCATTAAAGACTTAGTTGGAATAAGCAGTATAGATTTTAGATTAAGTGCACGTAACTTAAAAACATGGACAGACTACACTGGAATTGATCCAGAAACAAATTTAACGGGCGGAACAAACTTACGTGGATTAGATTACTTCAATAATCCACAAGTAAGAAACATCATTTTATCGCTGCGATTTAATTACTAGGAGGCCAAAATGAATAAAAATATCAAAAATAAATTTTTAGTTTTGGTCGTTGCTCTAATATTTACATCATTATTTATAAGTTGCAGCGACTTCTTAAATGATCCTGATATCGAAGATGATCCAAACAGAGCTACAACAGTTTCGGCAGATTTATTGTTCAACTCTGTTCAGGTAAGACAATTCTTCAGATACGAAGGACATCTCTCTCGGACTACTTCCATTTGGATGCAGCAATTAGGTGGAGTTGACCGTCAATCACTTGCACTAGGTCAATACATCTTTACAGAAAACGAATGGAACGGTGAAATGAACGGTATCTTCACTGGTGGTGCTCTAATTGATATTCGTAACATTCGAGCAGAAGCAAAATCAAAAAACTGGAAAACTTACGAAGGAATTGCAAAATTCTACGAAGCTTTTGTAATGGGTATGTCTGCAAGTTTATGGGGCGATCTACCATATTCAGAAGCTGTTTCCAGTGTTGCTACTCCAAAGTTAGATGGTCAGATATCAATCTATAATGCATGCATTACATTACTTAATGAAGCAATAGCTGATCTAACCACCGGCGGCGGATACAAACCGCCAAATGATCACGTTTATGCTGGTACCAATGCAAAATGGATTGAAGCAGCTAACACATTGTTAGCTCGTTATTACCTCCACTTAGCAGAAGTAGATGCAAGCAATTATGCAAAAGCATTAACTGCTATACAAAAAGGAATTTCTGTAAATGCTAACAACTTCAAAACCAAACATACAACAGTTGAATCTGAATCAAATGCAATCTATCAATTCTGGCGACAGAGAGATTCATACATTCGTGCTGGAAAATATATGGTTGATTTGTTGAAAGCCAAAAATGATCCTCGTTTGAATGTTTACTTCCAAGCTGGTATTGGCTCGTTAGCTGGAAAATTTGAAGGTGCTGCTCCTGGTCAAGCATTAACTGATGCTTCAAACCTAAGTGCAGCATTCCGTGCTAACTCATTCCAGTTCGATATTATGTCATTCTCTGAAGCTAATTTAATTTGGGCAGAATGTTCATACAAAGCTGGCGATGCAACTACAGCACTTGCAAAATTAAACGCTGCAAGAAGAGCTGAAGAAGGCCGATGGGGTTTAACTGCTAACTCATTAGGAGTTGCTACTGGTTTAACTGGAACTGCATTAATTGATGCAATAATGCAAGAAAAATATATTGCATTATTCTTGAACATTGAAGCTTTCAACGATTGGAAGAGAACAAACCGTCAAGCATTAACACCTTTTACCGGCGGGCAAATTCCAAGAAGACTTCTTTATGGCGATAGCGAAAGAATTACTAATCCAAATATTCCTAATCCTTCGCAGCAACCAGCAAGAAATGCAAATGATCCAGGAAATAATTATTAATTTTTTAATTAATAATTTTACTGAAGAGCGAACTTATGTTCGCTCTTCTTTTTTAAAACAATGTTTTAGAATTTTGTGTGGAAATTTATAGAAAGATAATTAGGCAGTGTTGCTGTTTGATTAATACCAAATGAAACTTGCAAATTATTTTCTTCAGAAATGTTTTTGTTGAATGCTGTTACCAATCGAACAGCATTAATTGCGCTTATCAGTCGATTTAATAGTAATGCACCAACCGCAAACCGAACGTTATTATAAGCTTGTTCACTTGAAGACCACATATTTCGATACTCTCTTCTTTGATCATTTGAATGCCACTTCCAGTAATGAGATGTTGTATTATAAACTTTTTCAAAATCACGATTTAATTCTTGAATGCGATTGAAATCATCTACACTTAAGTGGCTTCCAATATTTGCAAAAAACTCAGATGTTTTTCCAGTTAAGTCAACATTAGCATTCGATTTCGCAAATGCCCGATAGTTTTCTTCTTGCCAATCACCATAGATATTAAATCCAGCAAGAACTCCCCAGATTACTCCATCCGCCATTGTAAAATATTTTCCACTCTGGTAGTTGCCAGCATACAGCTCACCCATACCAGGCAATAAAAGCGAATATAAAATTGCCAAACCGGGATTCTTTTTATTAGTTGTACTATTCTCTTTTATTAAAGGATTATGAATTGCGGGATTTTGAAAATTAATTTCTGAATTCTGAATTTTTAATTCTAATATCGAATGAAGTTGACTAGTTTGAGAAATAACAGTTGAACAAAGAACTATAAAAATCAAAAATATTTTTTTCATTATTAACTCACAGTTTTTGAGAGAAACATTTTATAAAATTTCAACAGTACAAATGTTCTCATCAACCTCCTTTATTATTACTGATGCAAATTGATTAAGCAACTCTTCTCTAAAAGTATATTTTACACGAACATAATTTGAGGAAAATCCTTTCATAAATCCACCCAAATTCTCATCCTCAAATAACACTTTTACTTTTTCTCCTATCATTTTTCTATAAAAATCTTGCCGTTTTTTTTCACTCAAAATTCTAAGCATGTTATTTCTTTTTTTTCTTTCATTTACATTAACCTCACCACTCAGGTCAACTGCTTTTGTATTTGGTCTTTTTGAATATGTAAAAACGTGTAAGTAAGAAATTGGAAGGTCACGTAAGAGATTATAGGTTTCAAGAAAATCATCTTCAGTTTCTCCGGGAAAACCAACTATCACATCAACCCCAATTCCAACATTTTTTATACTTGATGTAAGTTTCAATATTAGTTCTTTATAGTCTTCTGCTTTATATCTTCTCTGCATCAATTTTAAAATATTGTTACTTCCACTTTGTAGTGGAATATGAAAATGATTGCATAACCTTTCGTCACTAATTGCCAAATCAATAATTTCATCAGTCAATAAGTTAGGTTCAATTGAGCTAATTCTTATTCTAAAATCTCCTTCAATCATTACCATACTTTGCAATAATTGATAAAGATCATAATCCGGTTGGAATTTATTTTCAACATCTAGTGATGTTGAATTGTCAGTATTTTTGGAATAAAAATAATCCCCAACGTTTACACCGGTAAGAATTATTTCCTTGTAACCTTGTTTTAATAACTGAGTAAACTGCTGAACAACTTCGTTTGGATTCATACTTCTGCTTTTACCTCTAGCAAGAGGAATTGTACAGAATGAACACTTATAATCACATCCATCTTGCACTTTGAAGAATGCTCTTGTTCTTCCATCGGCATCAGATGATTGAGCAGAATAAAATGATTCCAATTCTTCAGTCTCAGAGACATAAACGCAAGAATAATTTTTCTTCTCGAAAGAATTGATATAAGAGAAGAGACTGAACTTTTCGTTGCTTCCTAATACAGCATCAACACCTTCAATGCTGGCGATTTCATCTGGCTTCAACTGTGCATAACAACCCGTAACTAAAACATATGCATTGGGATTGTTTCTTAATGCTCTTCGAACAATTTGCCGGCATTCTCTATCAGCATTTTCTGTTACTGTACAAGTATTAATTACGTATACATCGGCAATTTCATTGTAATCAACAATTTCAAATCCATTCTTAATAAACTGATTTCCGATTGTAGACGTTTCAGAAAAATTCAGTTTACAACCTAATGTATGAAAGGCAACTTTTGATGACATTTTAATATTTCATTTACACTAAATATTTGTATTTAATAAAATAGGCTGTATTCAAACACAATAGTGATCAAATACAGCCTCAGAAAGTTTACAGCCTAAATTATGATTGCTGTTCTTCAGGTTTTGCAGCTGATTCAGTTTGTTGAGGTGCTGCTGGTGTTGAAGGTGTAACTTTATCTTCATATAGATTGAAGTCGGAAGAATCAAATTTACCAGCATCAGCTTGAATTATTTCAGCAACACCAACTTTTTCAAGTTTGTGATTATTTATGTATTGAGAGATTTCCTCGTCTGTTTTTTCTTTTAATGCAGCTAAGGCACTCAGAACTATTTTTTTATTTTCTTTATCAAATTCAACAACCTTTAATTCAATCACAGAATTTATTGGAAAACAAAATGAAAGGTTCTTGATTTTAGAAGTTGATAATTGAGTGGCCGGGATAAAACCATCAACTCCTAATGGTAATTCTGCAATAACACCTTTTTCAATTATACGGACTATTTTTCCATCTACAGACTTACCAACAGCATATTCCTTCTCAAAATTTTCCCATGGATTTGGATTAATCTGTTTATGACCAAGAGAAATTTTTCTTGAATCAGTATCAACACCAAGAACAACTACATCAATCTTTTCTCCTTTTTTAACTACTTCGCCGGGATGACGAATCTTTTTAGTCCATGATAAATCAGAAATATGAACTAGTCCATCAATACCTGGTTCAAGTTCAACAAACACACCAAAGTTTGTTAAATTACGAGCAACTCCAGAATGCTGTGAGCTTACTGGATATTTCTTTAATAAATCTTGCCAAGGATCCGGAGTTAGTTGCTTCATTCCAAGAGAAATTTTCTTTTCTTCTTTGTCTAAGCTTAAAATAACAGCTTCTACAACTTGTCCCATTGACACAAATTGCGATGGATGACTTATATGCTGAGTCCAGCTCATTTCGCTAATGTGTATCAATCCTTCTATACCTTTTTCAATTTCAATAAATGCGCCGTAATCAGTTAATGAAACAACGCGTCCTGATACTTTATCACTTAACTTATATTTATCTTCAATCTTTTCCCATGGATGCGGCAGCAGTTGCTTTAAGCTGAGAGAAATTCTTTTCTTCTCTTTATCGAAATCCGTAACCACTACTTTTATTTTTTCATCGAGTTTTACAACTTCAGTCGGATGGTTAATTCTTCCCCAGCTTAAATCAGTTATATGAATTAATCCATCAACACCACCGAGATCGACAAAAACACCAAAATCTGTGATTGCTTTTACAACGCCTTCAAGAATTTGTCCTTTCTCAAGTTTCTCGAGAATTTCTTTACGTTGATCAGAAATTGTCTCTTCAATCAACACTTTATGCGATACTACTACATTTTCAGTTGGAATATTTACTTTAACAATTTTGAAGTCCATGTTTTGACCAACAAAGGCATCAAAATCACGCACTGGCCTAATATCAATTTGCGATCCTGGTAAAAATGCTTCGATTCCAATCAAATCAACAACCATTCCGCCCTTAATTCTTTTAAGAATTTTGCCTGGAATGACTTTTTCATTTTCATAAGCATCCATAATTTTGGACCAGATTTTTAGGAAGTCTGCTCGCTTCTTACTTAAAACTAAATTTCCTTCCTCATCTTCAACGCTTTCAATTACGATATCAATCTTATTTCCAATTTTAATTTCTTCTGTAGCAGTGAATTCGGATTTGGAAATTGAGCCGTCTGATTTGAATCCAACATCAACAACAACATTATCGCCGTTGATGCCAACTATTGTACCTTGAATAATTTCGCCTTCTTTTATATCGCGAAATGATTCTGAGTAAAGTTTAACTAAAGTTTCTAGTTCTTCCGGAGAATATTCATCAATATTAATAAATTTACCGGCATCGGATACCCTTTTCATAGTATCTTTTACTTGTTCGGACATTTGTCCTCCTTAAAAATGATTCTGCAGCAAATCTTTCACCATCTAAAAAAATTTGAAGCAGTAATACAATTTAATTTAACAACTGTTATTTAATGATGGTTATTAATTTCTTTTACTTAATTCTTCTTTTACTTTTTTATATAAAAATTCCAAATCTTGTTCAGGAGTTAAACCAGTATTGTCAAACTCAATAGCGTCCTGAGATTTTGTAAGAGGCGAAATTTCTCTGCCACTATCAATCGTATCCCTTTTTTCTAAATTTTGTTTAACTTCTTCATAACTGATTTCAATACCTGATAGATGAAAATCTCTTAATCTTCTCTTTGCACGTTCATCAATAGTTGCTGTAATAAAAAACTTAATATCTGCATCTGGAAATACAACAGTAGTCACATCCCTTCCCTCAGCAACTAAATTATTTTCTTCACCAATTTTTTTTTGAAGTTTAACCATTTCGGCTCTAACCTCGGGTATTGTACTTATCTCACTGACTTTCGAATTTACTTCAGCACTTCTTATTTTATCCGTAACTTCAATATCATCAGCAAATACACGAGTTATTCCATTTTCATATTTAAGATTGAGCGACAATTTTTTTGTCATCTCAATTACAGCATTTCGGTCCTCGTCAATTCCCTTTAATAATGCCAAAAATGTAATAGCTCTATACATTGCACCAGTATCTAAATAAGTAAATCCCAATTCCTTAGCTAAATTCTTTGCAGCAGTGGATTTACCAGAACCGGCTGGACCATCTATAGCGATTACAATATTCTTGGACATAGGCTTGCAAAAATATCAAATAAAAATGGGGGCTGCAAATGAATTTTCGAAAGTGCGAATTCAAATACTTTGAAAAATTGATAATATCCACCACATAATTTGAGGGTTACTTTTATCCAGCTCGAAGAGCATTAACAATATTAAGTCTGGAAGCTCTAACCGATGGTAAAAAACCGCCTACAAAACCCATAATAACAGCAAAAATCAAGGAAGAAATGGCAATATCTGACGATAATGCAAAAGAGAATGAGAGTTCGGCAAATGAATTCCAATTAAGTGTTGAAATAGAAAAGAACTGTAAAAATGAAGCCAAAAATAGTCCAACTAATCCGCCAAAAAAAGAAATTGTAAGAGATTCGATTAAAAATGCAGACATTACACTTCTTCTTCTGAAACCGAGGGAACGCATCGTACCAATTTCAACTGTTCTATTAGCAACTGCAGAATACATTGTAATCATAGCACCAATCATAGCACCAAAACTAAAGACCACAGTTATAAAAATTCCAACTACTTGAATAAACCCGGCTAAAAGAGCGGACTGCTCCTCAAAAAATTTCTGTTCAATTTTTGGTTCGTATGCATTTAATCTTCTGTCTGCTTCGAATGCTCTTTTGAATTTATCGAAATTGTTTACATCATCAAGTTTTAAAGTAACAGTTGATACAGCACTGCCTCTATTAAAAGCATTTAATAATTGTCGAGAGTCGCCCCAGAGTTCTGATTCAAAACCATTTCCATTCGATTCGTAAACTCCAACAATCTTCCATTCGTCACCAACAAAATTAACTGTACTTCCAATCTGAGCACCTTTGAATTTTTTTGAAATCTTGCTACCTACAATTAATTCCCGCAAAGAAGGATTAAACATTTTCCCTTCAATTAAATTTACATTCGGCCGTAAATATTTTACTGTTTGATCAACACCACGCACAGTAACATTGCTCATTCCTCCGGTAATAATTTCAAGCGTGATAATAACTACTGGTTCTCTAGAAATAATTTGAGCGCCGTCACTTGATTTTGCTATATGAGGAAGTGTTGTAATTACATTTTGAACATCGCCGTCAATTATACTTGATATTTCCCCGTTAGCTGCTTTTCTTAAAACCATTACATTTTCCGGAAGTCCAGTTGATACCAATGTTTTTTGAATTCCATAAGCCATCATCAATACAGCAGCAAAAACAAATACAACAAGAGCAACACCAAGAATTGTTACTGCAGTTGTTGTTTTTCTTTTTAATATGCTTCTTAAAGTATATTTAAATGGAATTTTCATTTTATCCTCTGTTATTTATACAGCGCTTCCGATAATTTTGTAAAAATAAAATTTTAACCAACAAATCTGAATCCTTCAACAATCTTTGTTCCTATAACTCTCTGAATTGGAAATACAGCAGAAACAATTCCAACTAATAGTGCTGCAATGATAGAGAGCATAACAGTAATTGACTGCAATTCAAACGAAGGAAAATAATTCTTTGGTATTACTTGTTCAAAACCGGCAATCATTGGGAATGTTATTGCTAATCCAACGCCTCCGCCTAATATTGAGATCAACAATGACTCTCCCATTATTAAACCCACCATATGAAAAGTAGAAAATCCTAATGTCTTGAATACTGCATACTCTCTTGTCCGTTCACGTGCAGACATTATCATCGTATTGCCGAGTACGAGCATTATAATTCCGACAATTGCAAAGGACATAAAATTCATAGCAGTGAATAATGCTTTAATAGAAACCATAAAATTTTCTGTGAAAGCCCTTTCAGATTCAGTTTTTGTTTCAGCTGGTGAATTCTTGAAAAGAATATCAATATTATATGAAACTACTGCAGTTTTATCTGGATCGTTAATTCTAATAATATACCAGCCAACCCAGCCAGCTCGTTCAGGTGTTTCCTCTTTTAGCCTTTCATCTATATAATCCCATCTGAAAAACATTTGCGTTGGATCAAAGTATTTGAATTTTGAGGTATAAATTCCTCTAATTACAAAATCCCATCGACCTGGATAAATATCACCTTCAAGAGTCATAACATCGCCAAGTTTAAGGCCATACATTTTTGCGAGTTCATTTCCAATAATACAAGCACTTCTTTCTCTTTTAAATGCCTCAATCTGTATCTTTGGAACAATCATTTCATCGTAAGTTTCCATAAAAGTTTCATGATCAACCGCCATTCTCGCAAAGAACTGATTTTTATCTTTATATACTCCTTGAAACCAAGCAGCAAATGTGACGGATTTAACTCCTTCAACATTGGCAATCTTATCTTTGTACGCATATGGCAAAGGAAATATAAATGATACTGACTGCCTAGTTATTAAACGATTTGGAGATGATGCTTTAACCGCCTCATCCCATGAAGTAACAACTGTTCTTAAAATTCCAAATGCTAAAACCGCTATTGCAATTCCAAGAATAGTAAGCGCTGTTCTTAATTTATGTCGAAGAGAGTTCTTAAAAATTAATTTTAGTACTTTCATAATTCACCTAAACTAAATCGCCTTTTTCTAGATGACGGATTACTCTGGCTTTTTCAGCAGCATTTGGATCATGAGTAACCATTAAAATAGTTTTTTTGAATTCTTTATTTAACCTATCCATTAATGTTAAAATTTCTTCTGCAGAGTTTTTATCAAGATCACCGGTTGGTTCGTCTGCAACAAGAATAGCTGGATCAGTAACAATTGCCCTTGCAATTGCAACTCGTTGTTCTTGTCCGCCTGATAATTGTTTTGGTGAATGAGTCATTCTATCGCCAAGACCAACAATTCCTAATGCAGTTTCAACGTGTTTTCTTCTTTCTTTTTTAGAAAGTTTTGTCAGTAATAATGGTAATTCAACATTCTCAAATGCAGTTAGTACTGGTATTAAGTTATAAAATTGAAAAACAAAGCCTACATTAGATGAACGCCATTTTGCCAAGGCCGATTCACCTAATTTACCAATATCAGTACCGGCAACAACTATTTCTCCTTTCGATGGCCGATCAATTCCGGCTATTAAATTTAACAAAGTTGTTTTTCCAGAACCCGAAGGACCCATTAATGCCATAAATTCTCCTTCTTCAACATCAATAGATATATTTTGCAGTACTGGAATTTCTAAACTATTCCTCCAATAGGATTTAAACAAATTTCGAACTTGAATAATTGCTGCCATTTTTTCTCCCAGAGAATTTTTCCAATCTTTTATTTAATGGTAACTTTAACTCCATCTAATATCTTGTCAGAGACTTTTTCAATAACTCTATCACCATTCATTAGCCCGGATTTTACTTCAATGTAAGAACCCATGTCTTTCCCAGTTTCAATGATTACTTCAAATGCTTTGTCGTCGCGAACCAAATAGACAACTTGTTTTCCATTCCTTGTTACTACTGTACTTTTATCAACAACTAAAATCTGTTTTTTAACAAGTTGACTTTCATCTATAGCACCTCTTAAAAATACAACTTTTGCGCTCATTTCCGGCAAAACTCTTTTATCATATCTTTTGAATCCAACCTTAACCATAACTGTTGCTTTTGCACGATCTGCAGTTGGCACAATTTTATCAACAAAACCTGGATAAGCATTATCTGGATATGCATCCAACCTAATTTCACAATCTTGTTCTAAAAGAATTTTTTCAATATTCGATTCTGATACATCAGCTTCAACTTGTAGAGAAGTCATATCAGCAATTGTAACAACAGCCGCTTTAGAATTAACCCCAGCAGCTAATGGAGCAACAATTTCTCCAACATCAGCATTTTTAGTAAGTACGGTTCCATTAAATGGTGCGCGAATCAATGTATTTTCCATTGCAACTTCTGCAGCCATTATTTGTGCTTTTGCAAGTTCTATAGATGCCTTCACTCTTTTAAGCCTCGAATCTGCTAGATCAATTTCAGCGGGGGTTGAAGCTCCGCTTTTAAGTAACTCGTTAACCCTTGAAAAAGTATTTTCAGCATCCATTAAATCCGCTTGATTAAACATCAGCGTTGCTTTAGCTTGTTCAAGTTGTGCTTTGATGTCATTGTCTTCTAGTCTTGCAATCACTTGATCTTTTACTACTCTATCACCTTCTACAACTCCTAAATATACTAACTTACCCATTCCTTTAGATGCAACTGCCGCTTTCCTCTGTGCTACAACATATCCGTTTGCTGTTAATACTGCATCAGACTGTGATTGCGACTGCATTACGGCTGTGACTAATTTAACTTCAATTGCCGGATTAAATAAAGCTTGATATGCAATTACAATAAGATACACGATTATAAGTGCTGCAACAATTCCAAGTAAAAATTTAAAATATTTTGCTTTAGTCGGATTATCATCTTTGCTGGTACGATCGATTTTAAGTGCAGATAAATCTGCTTTTTTTGTTTCCATTAGTTCCCTTACTTGTAATAAACGTTTTGTAAAATAAGGCTTATATTTAATATAATCTTAATTCTGAATATAAAAAATTTAAATCAGTTTTTATTTTCTGTTATTTAGACTTACTTAAATACATTTTGTTCAATTTTTTAAAAATTAATTTAAAGAAAGCAGTTTTAACATTTCTTTATGAACAAAACCATTAGTAGCTAAAATTTGTTTTGAAAAAATTTCACTTCGCTTATTATTAAAATCTGTTACAACTCCACCAGCTTCCTCAACAATTAATTTGCCGGCAGCAATATCCCACGGATTAAGATAAACTTCCCAGAATCCATCAAACA
>Ga0194127_10002389_pt1 | contig 25668 bp, 26 predicted proteins | sample TA2KigC100mmetaG_FD_148624 | JGI IMG/M metagenome (GOLD analysis project Ga0194127, IMG submission 148624) | Freshwater microbial communities from Lake Tanganyika, Tanzania - TA2015036 Kigoma Deep Cast 100m | ecosystem: Environmental > Aquatic > Freshwater > Lake | place: Tanzania: Lake...
CAGGAAGAAAAATGAGTTTGATATTCCCATTGTCATCAATGAAAAAGTGGAATTTTTTCTCTACTATTTTCAAACCAATGGAAAAAAATTTTTTTCCAACTGGCTCGTTCGATCTGAAAAATATATTCCTTTCATGAGGGAGGTCCTAAAGGAGAAGGGCCTTCCTGAAGACCTCGTCTATCTCGCAATGATCGAGAGTGGCTTCAACCCTTATGCCTATTCAAGGGCTAAAGCCATGGGCCCCTGGCAATTCATCTATCCGACCGGAAAAAGATACGGTTTAAAGTCGAACTGGTGGGTGGACGAGAGGAGAGATCCCGAAAAATCAACGATTGCTGCTGCCCGGTATCTTAAGGATCTTTACAATATGTTCGAATGCTGGTATCTTGCTGCGGCCGGTTACAATGCAGGCGAGAATAAGATCGCCAGGGGAATGAAACGTTACAGTACTGAGGATTTCTGGGAATTGGCTAAACACCAGTACCTGAAAAAGGAGACAAAACATTATGTTCCCCAGTTGATTGCTGCAGCCCTCCTTGCCAAGGACCCGGAAAAATACGGCTTTTTTGACATCGAATACCAGGAACCCCTTCAGTATGACAAGGTCATGGTCCCGCCTGCCACGGATCTCCGTTTGATTGCAAGGGCGTGTGAGATTACCGTTGAGGAGTTGAAGGAACTCAATCCCGAACTTCGGAGATGGTGCACTCCCCCTGATCCTCCCGAATATGAGATCAAAATTCCTTTCGGGAAGAGGGACCTCTTCCTGAAGAATTTTGAGTCCCTCCGCCCCGGAGGAAAGACTTCATTCAAAACTCATATCGTGAAAAAGGGAGATACCCTCCAGCAAATCGCTCGTCTTTACAGGGTCGAATTGGAACCGATCCTGGAGTTGAACCGTCTGGAAAAGAAAAGCCGCTTATCGGTCGGCACGAACCTTCTCATCCCCCTCCCAAAAGAGAGAGAGAGCAAATCCGTTCCGCCGGCATCGAAACCATCCGTTGAAAAGGGCAGGCCTTCCGGTTCAGAAGAGATCACCTATATCATCAAAAAAGGGGATACCCTCTCAAGTATTGCCGCTAAATATAATATCAGTGTATCAGAGATCAGAAATTGGAATAACTTAAACACGACCGATCGAATCTATCCCTCTGACAGATTGAAACTGAAAGTGGGAAACCAAAAATCTTAAGCTTTCTTGGGATGTATTCTTATCTCTCTTTTAAAAATCGCCCCTCCTCTTTTAACGTAGGTTAATATTAGAGGTTCCGCCCTAAAGCTTCTCCAATCCCTCCAACCCTGTGGGCCAGAACGAAGGCAATTCCGAAAATGTAATTTTTTCACACCTTCCGGGGGCTCACAAAATTCTCCGTTTTCGACTTGACAAGGACGCCTTTTATTTGTATACAGTATACATTATATGTCGTTCTGTCGATTCCCGATCGGAATCGTGGATAAAAACCCCATGCTGGCGGGTTATTTCCATGCAGGCTGTAAATTGGGAACTATTCCTTGACAAAGGAAGAAGGCGATGATAGAAACTTAACTCGTTTTTAAAGGCTCTAACCATATTGAAGGAGGAAGATTATGTATCCAGGAATGAAAAAGTATCCAAATCTTTTCAGCCCCATCAAGATCGGTAAGGTGGAGATTAAAAACCGGATTAAATATGCCTCCACAGAGACAAATTTTAATTATCGGGATGGCTATGTCTCCGACAAAGAAGTGGGCTATATGGAGGCTCAGGCCCGAGGGGGAGCAGGCATTGTCACTTCACAAGGCGCCTTTACAGAACCCTCGGGTGAAGGAAAGGGGTATGTTGGAATGATGGCCATCTGGGATGACAAATTTATCCCGGGGCTTAAAAAGATTGCTGATGCCATCAAAAAACATGATTCTGTTGCCTGCCTCCAATTGATGCACTGCGGGCGAGTGGGGGGGATTGAACTTCCCTACACGGCCGGCCCTTCCAATGTCCCCCAGAAGCTACCCATCTTCCGGCCTCCCAAAGAGATGACCAAAGAGGAGATTCATCGTTGCATACAGGAGCATGTCGATGGCGCGGTAAGGGCAGTGGAAGCGGGTTTCCAGATTATTGAAGTCTCTGGAATTGTTGGATACCTTCTCTCTAACTTCATTTCTGCTTACACCAATAAACGAACGGATGAATACGGTGGAAACATCCAGGGACGAAGCCGATTCATGAAAGAGATTATCGAAGGGATTAAGAAAGCCTGCCCCTCTGATGTGGCCGTTGGCATCCGCCTCTGCGGCGAGGAGTTGCTGGACGACCGGGGTGGGAATACCCCGGAGGAAAGCCTTGAATCAATCAAAATCGCTGATAAGGCCGGCATTGACTACCTAAGCGTTACCGCCGGATGGCAAGAATCGCCTGTATCGGTGATCTCTCGAGATGTTCCCATGGGGAACTGGCTCTACATTGCAGAGCGGATGAAGAAGAATATAAAAGCTCCTATCAGCATGGCTTATCGTCTCTTCGTCCCAGAAATTCCGGAAAAAGCCATTGCAGACGGAAGGCTCGATCTGTGGGAGATGTGTCGCCCCATGATCGCAGATCCTTTCCTCCCCAAGAAGATTATGGAAGACCGTCAGCAGGATATCATCCCCTGCATCGCCTGCAATGTCTGCCTGGCCCGGCTTTTCAGGGATACGGAACTCTGCTGCACAGTCCGGCCTTCCCTCGGACATGAGACGGAAGTAGAATGGGGATTCTACGGTTTCCAAAAATCAAAGACGAAGAAGAAAGTCATCGTCGTCGGGTCAGGGATCGCCGGTCTTCAGGCTGCAGCCATTGCCGCAGAGAAAGGCCATGATGTGACCGTCTATGAGAAAAACGATCATGTAGGTGGTCAATTTGCTGCGGCCGCTCATGGACCTTGGGGCGACAATGAATTCCAGCGAATGGTTGATTATCTCAAGGCTCAATGCGGCAAGCATGGGGCTAAGATCGTCCTCAAGACTCCTGTGACCAAGGAACTCCTCGAGAAGGAAAAGGCTGACTCTGTGATTATCGCCACGGGTGCCGCCCCTGATCGATCGATCCCCGGCAGTGACAAGAAACATGTGATCTCCCTATTTGATGTTCTGGAGGGAAAGGCAAAACTTGGCCAGAACGTGGTCATCGTGGGAGGTACGGGAGCCGCCATCTCAACAGCCCTTTATATCATCGATAAAGGGAAGCATACGGTGACCATGGTGGATAAAACCAAAAAATTTGGGCTGGATGTCAATCCCTCCTATGTCTGGAGATATATGAAGAAACTGAAAGAGGGAAATGTGGTCCAGGTGGTCCTAAGCGCCGTGAAGGAAATTCGGGACAAAGAGGTGGTGTTGGAAGGACCGGACAAGAAGGAGACAACCATCCCTGCGGATTCCGTTGTCCTCGCCAATCTCGTTCCCAATAAAGAGGTCGGCTATGGTAAATATGCGAAGGATGTTTATATGATCGGCGATGCGGTTCAGGTCAGAAGGGGAACGGCAGCCATTCGCGACGGTTACAGGATGGGAATGAGGGTCGACTTCTGGCCCTATCAAACCTATCATCGGATCAAACATTAAACCAAAGATAAAAAATGAAGGGTGGCCTTCCTCTCCTGTTGCAGGCCACCTCCAATACCATCAAAAAAGGAGAATCTTATGGTACCTCATGTAGATGTCTTTAAATGCAATGGTTGTGGAACTTGTGTCAGGGAGTGTCCGGAGCATATTATTGGTCTGGTCAACAATAAAGCAGCAATTTTAACCGATCTCTGCGTGGAGTGCGGAATTTGCGCCTTTGTCTGTCCCTTTGTCTCGATCGTGAATGAACTTCCGAATGGGGGTTATGAAACCGGTAATATCATGCATTTTTCGAGGAGGTAAACCCCGTTAGAAATTCCAGTCGTTGCGACTCGAAATCGGACGGGGCATTATTTCTAACAGGGTAAAGGGTTAGGAACCCACGAGGTCAGCAAGCTTCGTGGACATTTTTAGGTTCGGCCAAAATAGGAGGTGTATGATGAAAGTCAATAAGATCGATCATATTTGTATTGCTGTGAAGGATCTTGACGCCGCACGAAAGCTCTGGGAACCCATCCTTGGAAAGCCGCAACCCGATGATCCCTATGTGGATGAACCTGAAAAGATCAGGGTGGCGAGATACTGGCTGGGGGAGGTGGGATTCGAACTGATGGAATCAACGACCCCGGACGGTGATGTGGCCAAGTTCATCGAAAAAAGAGGCGAAGGCGTCATGATCATTGGTCTCAATGTGGACAATACCGAAACCGCCATGAATGAGCTGAAGGCAAAGGGATATAAATTCATCGGCGGACTGAGACCCTTCAGGGGCTGTAAATTTGCCTTTGTCCATCCCAAGGAGGTCAACGGCGTTTTGCTGGAACTGATCGACTATCCATGGAATGAGTTTAAGAAAAAATAATAAAAGGCCATCCGTTCCTAAAGGCATCCCGGACGAAGCGGGGTGCCTTTTTTATTTTTTTCCCGCCTGGACACCTCTTAAACCAAAAAAACCCAAAGAAAAACCCCTTGACAACTCCACCGATTATTGATATTTCAAAACCTACCTTTAAAGGTGGGGAATTTAAAAACAACAACCAAAGAGTTAGAAAAGGAGGTGATGAAGAGAGAAACCCGCACCTAAAAAGAAATTTTATCACAAGAGAAGGAGGGAGATTATGAAGGAGTTTAAGGTTTTTCTCAGAGAAGACGAGATTCCGAAGCAATGGTATAATATTCAGGCGGATTTACCAAGTCCTCTTCAACCAATCATCCACCCTGGAACAGGACAACCGATCGGCCCTCAAGACCTTGCCCCTGTCTTTCCCATGAATCTTATTGAGCAGGAAGTCAACACCAAAGACCAATGGATTGATATTCCTCAGGAAGTGATGGAAAAACTCCTCATCTGGAGACCTACTCCCCTCCATCGCGCCTATGCCCTTGAAAAAGCGCTTGGAACACCTGCAAGGATCTACTATAAGAATGAAGGGGTGAGCCCTCCGGGAAGTCACAAACCCAATACCGCTATCGCCCAGGCTTATTACAACAAAGTCTTCGGGATCAAACGCATCGCGACCGAAACAGGTGCTGGCCAATGGGGAAGTGCTCTTAGCTTTGCCTGTTGTCTCTTTGGATTGGAATGTAAAGTCTATATGGTAAGGGTCAGTTATGACCAGAAACCTTACCGCCGTCTGATGATGAATACTTGGGGTGCCCACTGTGTTCCAAGCCCAAGCAAGGATACGAATGCGGGAAGAAAAACGTTAGAGCAAAACCCGGATCATCCAGGGAGTCTTGGACTTGCGATCAGTGAAGCGGTTGAAGATACTGTCACTTCGAAAGACACACGATATTCTCTTGGAAGTGTTTTGAACCACGTACTAATGCATCAGACCATCATCGGGCTTGAAGCAAAGAAACAGTTGGAAAAATTTGGGGAGAAGAAGGTTGATGTGGTGACAGGGTGTGTTGGTGGAGGAAGTAATTTTGGAGGCATTGCCCTTCCTTTTGTCCTGGATAAGATAAATGGGGCCAATATTACCATTATCCCTGCGGAACCAACCTCATGCCCTACCATGACCAGAGCCCCCTTTGTCTATGACCATGGCGATACGGCTGGAATGATCCCGTGGGCACCCATGCATAGCCTTGGACATACCTTCGTCCCGCCTCCCATTCATGCTGGAGGTCTTCGGTATCATGGTCTTGCCCCCCTTTTAAGCCAATTGATCATTGAAGGGCTGATTGAACCCCGGGCCTACAATCAATTAGAGTGTTACGCCAATGCCGTTCTCTGGGCAAGAACCGAAGGAGCCATTCCTGCTCCTGAAACCAGTCACGCCATTTCTGTGGTTATTGAGGAGGCAAAGAAGGCTAAGGAAGAGGGGAAGGAGAAGGTCATCCTTCTCAACTGGAGCGGCCATGGCATCATGGATCTGGGAGGCTACGAATCCTACTTCAGTGGAAAACTGGTTGATTACCCATTACCAGAGGAAGAGATGAAAAAATCTCTCAAGGCCATCGAAGGATTTCCAAAACCAAAGATGTTGAGGAAAGGCAAGCCTATTTAATTGGAATTAAATCCTACGGGTCTGACAGGCCCGTAGGATTTTTTTAAACTGACTTTGTGATAAAATATTCAAATGATTGAAGAACATGATCACCTCATTATTTATTGCTCCATTTTAGGGGGTGAAGTTCCATTCCAATATTGTCGAACCCTCAATGAAAACCTTCCCTGCCGAAAGATCATTATCTGCTGGGAGTTTCAGATTGAGATCGGAAAATTTCTGAACGAAAATTATTCCTTTGACCAAATCCAGCAGGTATTAGCACCCCCAACCCAGACCAGACTCGAAACAATTCTCGAACTCATTGAAAAAGCAAAAAAGATAAAAGAAGAAGGAGCGTGAGAGGATGCTGATCTCTGATCGATTAAGTAATATCAAACCCTCCGGCGTGAGGCGGATATTTGATCTGGCCCGTCAGATGAAAGATCCCATCAATCTCAGTATCGGAGAGCCTGACTTCGATATTCCGGAACCGCTCAAAGAAGAAGGAATCGAATGGATTCGCAAGGGCTTCAATAAATATACACCCACACAGGGCATCCCGGAACTGAGGGAAAAGATCGCCTCCCATCTCAAAAAAAAGGGAATCCATTTCGACGAGGTGATGGTGACGGCAGGAGTAACCGGTGGTTTATTGCTGGCCAGCCTTGCCCTCATCAATCCGGGCGATGAGGTCATCATCCCTGACCCCTATTTTGTAATGTATGAATATCAGGTTCTCCTGATGGGAGGCGTTCCTGTCTTCGTGGATACCTATCCTGACTTTCGTTTGAGGGAAGAAGAGTTCGTCAAGAAGATTTCAAAAAAAACCAAATTCATCATCATCAACAGCCCTAATAACCCGACCGGAGCCATCTATCCAGAGGAAGATTTGGAGATGGTCGTCAGGATTGCCCGTGAGAGAGACCTTCTCATTCTCTCGGATGACATCTATGACAGCTTTGTCTTCGATGAACCCTCCTGCCCCTGTATCGGACAACTTTATGAAAAGACATTAACCTTTGGCGGATTTTCAAAGGGTTGGGCAATGACGGGATGGAGATTGGGTTATGTGGCTGGTCCGAAGGAAATTCTTCAGCAGATGATCACGCTTCAACAATATACCTTCTCCAGTGTCAACTCCTTTGCCCAGAAGGCCGCCCTCAAGGCATTGGACTTCAATATGGAGGATTACATCAAACAATATAAGAGAAAGAGGGACCTGATCTATGAAGGGCTGAGGGAGAAGTTTCAAGTCCAAAAACCCCGGGGGGCTTTCTATATCTTTCCGGAAGTCCCTGGAAGAAATGGGGATGCCTTCGTCGAGAGGGCCATTCAAAACAATCTTTTCGTCGTCCCCGGTAGTGTTTTTTCGAAAAGAAATACCCATGTCAGGATCTCCTTTGCGGCTTCGGAGGAAACTCTCCTGAGGGGAATTGAGGTCCTCAACCGAATCGGTTAAGATAGGAAAAAATTTTGTAACTTCCCTGTCATCCCCACCCCCACCCCAACTCTCCCCCTGAGGGTGAGGGAATAATTGGGGAAACAACCCTCCCCCTGAAGAGACTGTGTCGCAATCGCGAGCAAAGGGGAAGAGGCAGTCAGGTTCCAAAGCTTTAGGATGCGGGTCTTTTAGATGATGGGAAATTGTCACTTGTATAAAATCAAATGTTTTCATATGCTTGGCACGCCTGAATCCGAACGGCTAAAGGTAACCGCCCTAAACCTTCTCCACCCGACCGCCTCTCCCCCTCTTCAAAAATGGGGTTTTTTCATATTACGACACAGTCTCGAAGGGGAGGGTAATCGTTACATACTTCGTGTAATTCCTCCCCCTTCAAGGGGGAGGTCAGGAGGGAGATGGGGAAAAGGAATCTAAAATTTATGAAAAGGGGTCATCATGTCGTCTAAAGAAGAAAGAGTTGTCCTTGGAAACGAGGCAATTGCCAGGGGAATCGTAGAGAGCGGATGTCATTTCTTTGCCGCCTACCCCGGAACCCCCAGCTCGGAAATTCTCCCTGCCATCGTCCGTTTTAAAAAGGAGAACAACCTCGACATCTATGTGGAATGGTCCATCAACGAAAAGGTGGCATTCGAAAATGCACTGGTAGCTTCTTACACGGGGAAGAGAACCGCGGTGGCCATGAAACAGGTGGGGCTTAATGTGGCTATGGATCCATTGATGAGTTCAGCCTATATCGGAACCGTCGGCGGTTTTGTGATCATCACCTGTGATGATCCCGGACCTTTTTCTTCACAGACCGAGCAGGACACCCGATTTATGGCCATGTTTGCAAAGGTTCCGGTTTTGGATCCGGCCAATCCAAAAGAAGCCCAGAAGATGTTGCCCATTGCTTTCGAGCTTTCGGAAAAATACCAGATCCCGGTCATTCTCCGGCCCGTATTAAGGGTTTCTCACGCCCAGCAGACGATCGCCTTCAATCCTATCGCTCAAATAGAAAGGAAAGCCAGCTTTGAGCACAATCCCCAGCGATGGAGCGCAACGCCAAGGTTCCGGTTCATCCTCCACAAGCAGCTTAATCAAAAGATCAAAAATATTGCAGAAGCGTTCAATTCAATGTCCCTCCTCAATTTTATTGAGAACGACAGGGACAGGGCCTCCCTGGGAATCATTGCCAGCGGAATCGGTTACTCCTTCGCTCGAGACATCCTGTCGGAACTCGGCCTTCAGGGAGAGATCCCGATTCTCAAGATTGGAACTCCCTACCCTCTTCCCGTTGAGATCGTGGAATCCTTCATCGGGAAATGCGATCATGTCCTGATCCTCGAGGAGACCGAACCCGTGATCGAGCTTCAGATCACGGATAAATCCAAACTCATTGGCAGGCTGGATGGGACCATTCCCAATGAAGGAGAGATGCTTCCCGAAACGATCACCCGTGTAATATCAGACCTCTGCACGAAGTTTTCCATCCCCGTGCCGGAAGTGAGGTCCACAGCCCCGCTTGAGAAGATGGTGGCTGATCTTGGTCTTTCGGTTCGGCGGCCAACCCTCTGCTCGGGCTGTGCCCATCGGGCCTCATTCTTCGCATTCAAACGCGCCTTCCCCAAAGGCATCTTCCCCAGCGATATCGGATGTTACACTCTGGGAATGAATCTCGAATCCGTGGATACCTGTCACGATATGGGCGCCGCCGTCACGTTTGCCAGCGGGCTCTATCAGGCTTATCATCAGGACGGCAAAGACATTCCCATCGTTGCCACGATTGGAGATTCAACCTTCTATCATTCGGGCGCACCCGGACTGTTAAATGCAGTCTATAATGGGGCAAAATTTATACTCGTCATCCTCGACAACTCCATTACAGCGATGACCGGTATGCAACCCACTCCGGAATCCGGACTGACGGCTGATGGCCATCCCGGCAACCCCCTCTCGATTGAAGAGCTGGTGAAAGGATGCGGAGTCAAATACCTCCGGGTCGTCAATCCCTACGACATCAAGGGATTGATACGGGAAGCCGAAAAAGCCTACAAGTATACTCTGCAAAAAGACGGGGGAATGGCTGTCATCATTACCCGCTATCCATGCGTCATCAATCAAAGGGAGCAGCTCAAAGTGAACCCCGTCAAGGTCGATATCCGCCATACCCCTGCGCCGGAAAAGGGTCTGCCTCAGGTTAAAAGCAAAGAGATGCCTTCATCCCTTCTGCCTGTGATTCAAGAAGACAAATGTTGTCAATGCGACACCTGTGTGATCCAGTGCCCTGTGGGAGCGATTTCCAGAACCGGCGATGACTATGTCATTGATTACAACAAATGCACAGGGTGTCGCGTCTGTGCCCAGGAATGCCCCACCTCGGCGATAGAAATGCCTGCCGTAGGGGCTTGTATTGCATGCGGTTACTGCCTTAGACGATTTGAGTGCCCCTCGCTAATCAGAGGGGAGGATGGCCGTGTCAAGATTGACCGGTTGACCTGCGTGGACTGCGGCCTCTGCCTCCAAGTCTGCGGTCAGGGCGGTATTTATAAAGTTTCATCATAAGGTCAAAGATTCACATCAAGGAAATCTTTATGAATTCACAATCCTCAATCCGAAATCCGCAATCCACATTGGAAAAGATGAACATCCAGATGATTATTTCCGGTGTGGGGGGACAGGGCGTTCTCCTGGTGACACGCATCATCTCCGACTTTGCGCTCCGCGAAGGATACCCACTGATCGGTTCCGAAGATCATGGGATGAGCCAGAGGGGAGGCTCCGTGATCACCTATCTGAAGATCGGAGATTTTAACAGCCCTCTTGTAAAAAGGGGAAGCGCTGACATCCTCTTATCTCTTGAAAGGAGCGAGGCATTAAAAACCCTTCACTATCTCCGCCCCTCTTCAAATGGCCAAAACGGAGGCCTCGGTTTTATCAATGCCTCCGATCCCAACTATATGAACGAGCCGATCCGAAATTACCTGAGAGAGAAGGGGATTGAAATTCACATCTTCCCGGCGGACCGCATCGCCGTAGAAATGGGATCGGTCCAATCGACCAACATCGCCCTGATCGGCTTTGCCTCCGCCCATCCCAGATTTCCTTTTCCGCATGATAAACTGAGGCAATCCATCGACCGTGTCACTCCTCCAAAATTTCGGGAAGTGAGTTTAAAAATTTTTGACAAAGGATTCTTGGAGGGGGGAAAATCGATGAAACCGTAACTTTTATCCCCAAACATCCTCTCTCGCCGACCTGAAGTCTTTCCCAATCTTCAAATTTCAAGAAACATACCCTAAAAAATCCTGTGGCGAGACAATCTTGCATGATATTCCATTGCTTTTCAGTTGGTCTTGCGAAATGCTAAGCAAGTCTTTGTCTCCCGTGACCAGGAAATCGGCTCCTGTCTCCTTACACAGAGAGAGATAATGGTCATCCTTGGGATATCTTGATAAAACCACAGGGGTTAAAAGGGAAACAGGTGTTGCCAGAGTCAATAATTGTTGGATTTTCTCATGGATGAATGAGAGTTGTTCTTCGGAAAGTTTTTTTGAAAGTCCGGGCAGGACTCCTATTAATTCCCTTATGATCGTCTCCGACACATAGACTTCATGACTTTCCAGGGCTCGAACAACTGCTTCCAGAGGCTTTCCTCCAAAAGCAGCTGAGATGATCACATTGGCATCAACGATCACCTTAGCCATAGATCTTCTTCCTGGCTTGGTCGAGCGCTTTGAGCGCTTCTTTTTTTGAAACTCCTGCCTCGCTTAACACTCTTCCAATTTCCAAAAGGATGATCTCCGGGCTATTTTCCTCAACCGGGGTGAGGCGGGCAATCGGTCTTTTCCGTTTCAATACCACGATCTCACTCCCTTCATTTAAATATCTCACGACATCCTCTTTGAATTCTCTGACACCCACAAATTTCATCTTCGCCACCTCCGGAGTAAATGTTACCACAAATGTGGGAATAATGCAAAAGCCTTTGAGACGAAGATTTCAAACATTTGACAACTCGTCAAAAAAAAGATAATCTATAAATATCGGCATCTTGGAGGAATAAGCGATGAGCAAAAAAATGATTAAAAGATTGATCTTTGGACTTTCTTTAGCTCTTCTCCTGTCTGGCCTTTTCTTTTGTATTGATAAAGACAAGGCCAATTCCCTTCCCAAAAACGATAAATTGACCACGGCTAAATCTCTCGGCCAGGCCTTTGTGGAGGTCGCAAAAAAGGTCCAACCTTCTGTCGTCAATATTACCACGGAAAAGACAATCACGATCAAGCCCTGGGAAAGATTCGGTGAAGATTTTTTTAAGGGAAGCCCTTTCGAAGAGTTTTTCAAGGGGTTTGGTAGCCCCCGTGAAAAAGGAAAGGAGTATCGGCACAGACAGAGAAGCGGCGGATCAGGAGTCATCGTTGACAAGGAGGGCTATATCCTCACAAACAACCATGTGATAGAAGGGGCGGATAAGGTCAAGGTGCGTCTCAACGATGGGAGGGAATTCATTGCCACAGTCAAGGGTCAGGACTCGAGGACAGATCTCGCTGTTCTCCACATCAAAGCGAAGGACCTCCCCGTGGCTATTCTGGGAGATTCGGATAAGCTTGAGGTCGGCGAGTGGGCCATTGCAATCGGAAGCCCCTTTGGACTGGAGCATACGGTCACCGTGGGGGTCATCAGCGCCAAAGGACGTTCAGGATTGGGAACAGGAACCTACGAAGATTTCGTTCAGACCGATGCTTCAATCAACCCCGGCAACAGCGGGGGCCCCCTCATCAATATTGATGGAGAAGTCATCGGCATCAATGCCATGATCATCCAGCCGGGCACAGGGATCGGGTTTGCCATCCCCATCAATACGGCCAAACAGATATTGAACGACCTCATCAAAACAGGCAAAGTCGTCCGTCCCTGGCTGGGGATCAGCGTCCAGGACCTCACACCCGAGATGATGGAACATTTCAAAGTGAAAGAGAAAGAAGGGGTGCTCGTCGGACAGGTCTATCAGGGCACAGGAGCCGAAAAGGCCGGGCTGGCATCAGGCGATATCATCAAATCGGTGGAGGATAAGCCCGTTAAGAATGTGAGTGAACTGATAAAGGAAATCCAGAAGAAAAAAGTGGGCCAGAAACTGAAACTTTCCATTGTCAGGGATGGGAAGGCGATGACCATCGAGATCACCACCTCTGCTATGCCCGACAAGGCCGAATTGCAGAAGGAGAAGGAAGGGGAGGAAAAATTAGGGGCAAGGGTTCAGGAATTGACCCCTCAGCTATCGGCTCGATTCCGTATTACCGGAATCAAACAGGGCGTGGTCGTCCTGGCCGTGGAGGACGGGAGTTTTGCCGATGAGATGGGCTTGCAGGAAGGGGATGTCATTCTGGAGATCAACCGGAAGAAGATCGAGTCATTGAAGGATTTTGAAAAGGCGATGAAAGACGCCAGTGTCGAAAAGGGCATCCTCTTTCAGATCCATCGAAAAGGAAGCAGTTTCTATCTAACCTTCAAAAAATAAAAAAAGGTTATCAGGATATCAGGGAATCAGGATGCAGAATACCAGGAAATCAGGATATCGGGTGAAATCATTAAACCGTCAGTTTTTTTGTTTACTGGTATCCTGATATTCTGATACCCACAACCTGTTATCCTGGTACCCTGATATCCTTGGAATCAACCTGCGGCTTTCACATATCTCATTCTTAAATCGAAGAGGATTTGTTCGATAAATTTCTCTTCCTCTGGGGTGAGGTTTCCTTTCGTCTTCTCCTTCAGCATTCCAATGAGATCGATGGTCTGTTTGGCTATGGGGAGGTTTTTTGACTGTTTTTGAGTAAAGGGATCCTCGATCTCTCCCAATTGGATGAGTGCAGATGTGCTAAGCGACAAAATCAAACTCGTAAAATTGATCTCCGGAAGAGGGCCCTCCTCTTCCTGGACTTCTTCTTTTAATGGCTCCTCCCTCATGTCATTTTGGGGGGAAACCTTTTCCTCCTCTTTTTGGGCAGTAAACCTCTTGTCCCTCACAACAAAACTCTTTTCCTTCTCATCATTTCTCTTTTCATCGGCCATGGCATCCTCCAAAAAAGGGTATTTCGTGCGGGCTTAATATAAAATAATTCGTAATTATTTCAATAAGATATATCGCTTGCCTTGACTTTGATAGGCCGATATATTATATTATTAGCGCTCTTTCTTTGGGAGTGCTAATCAATCGATATGGGGTTTATATAATGTCCACACTGCCATCTGTCAAGAATTCTCTTGATACTTATCTCGTCCAGATCAATCAGTTCCCCCTCTTAACACCCGAAGAGGAGTTTAGTCTTGCCAGAAAATATCGTGAACACAATGATATTGGCGCGGCACATAAATTAATTACAGCAAACCTGAGATTTGTTGTCAAGGTCGCCCTTGAATATAAGTCTTATGGCGTTAAACTTCTTGACCTCATCCAGGAGGGAAATATAGGGTTGATGATGGCGGTCAAGAAATTTGACCCTGACAAAGGAAACAGGTTCATCTCGTATGCCATCTGGTGGATCAGGGCCTTTATGCAGAATTTTATCATCAAGACCTGGAGCCTGGTGAAGATAGGAACCACCCAGGCCCAGAAGAAACTTTTTTACAAAATCGGAAAGGTGAGAAAGGCGCTCGAATCTGACCGGGAGAATGAAGAGAAGTATGAGCTTTTAGCCAAAGATTTAGATGTTCCCAAAGAAGATATCATCGAGATGGAGCAGAGGATGGCCGCAAGGGATCTCTCCCTCGATGCACCTTTTGACGAAGGAAAAGAACTGACGCATCTCGACCTCCTTCAGGAAGAATCTCCCAATCAGGAAGAAATGCTGGCTCATGAACAGGAGAAAGAGGCCCGGGAAAGGGAGGTCCAGAAGGCATTGAAACGTTTAAACGAAAAGGAAGTCTTCATCATTAAAAACAGGGTGATGTCCGACGAACCCCTCACTCTCCAGGAGATTGGCACCCAGCTTAAACTTTCGCGGGAGCGGGTCAGGCAGATTGAGAGTGAGGCGCTAAAGAAGTTAAAAAGGGAGATCGGCTCCAGCATGCAACTGCAAGCCTAAAAGGGTCTGCGAGGGCATTAGAAATAACCAATCACCAAATTCCAAAAACCAAATAATCACCAATGGCCAATACCCAAAAAAAGAATTCGATCATTAGTAAATTGATTATTGGAAATTATTTGGATATTGGTGCTTGGTTATTGGAATTTAAAGTAATCGCATGAACTAGATTGGAGGAGGTTGTCGGAATGCCCATCTATGAATACCAATGTCGAAAATGTAACGAGGTCTTTGAGATCTTTCATAAGATAGATGAGGACTGCAATGCGGCCTGCCCCAAATGTTTGGGCCCGGCCAAAAAACTGATTTCAGCCACCAGCTTCATCCTCAAAGGCTCTGGCTTCTATGTGAACGACTACCCTTCGCAAAGCCGGAAAGAAGCGAGTAAGTCGGAAAAAGAGTCTTCTGAAACACCGAAGAGCCTAAAGGCTGAGGATAAAACGGCAGAAAAGAAAGCCGACATAAAATAAAAAGTCTCCTCCTCCTCATGGTCAGGCTTTGAAGAAATTTTTGATAAAGAAAATAATGTCGAATACCCGATTTTCAGCTACGGAATAAATTGAATCTAACCTATCTTTTATCCAGAGTTGACTCCAAGAACCCGATCAATAAAGCTTCCTGGAACCGCAGTAATTTTATCAGTTAACCGATAAGGGTGTGAAGTCCTTGAAGCGATATATCCAGCAATAATATTTTCCTCCCCGTAGGATTTTATCAGGGCATTCATCCCTTTCAAGCTGGCTTGGTCTACCTGTTCCGCATACTTACACTCAATCGCAATAAACTGGCCCCCCCGTTCAATGAGAAGATCAACCTCTTCTCCCTGTGAAGTCCTCCAAAACCAGAGCGGCACGGTTTTTCCTTGTGAGTAGAAATGCTTCACGACCTGCATGACTACATGGGTCTCCCACAAAGCCCCAACCATGGGGTGCTTTGAAAGTCCTCCCCAATTTTCAAAACCCATCAGGAAGGCGGCAAGTCCTGTATCACAAAGATAAAGTTTGGGAGACTTCACTAACCGCTTGGTCATGCTTTTGTAATAGGGTTCCAAGAGAACGATCTGGCCAGAGGCTTGCAAGACAGAGATCCATTTCTTGGCTGTATTGGGAGCAATCCCGATGTCACGGGCAAGATCTGAATAGGAAAGAGTTTGACCCGTCCTGCTTGCAATGGCTCTTAAGAAGCGATCGAAATCTCTGAGATTGCCAACGCTCAGTATGTTTCTAACATCTCGTTCAAGATAAGTGGTCAAATAGGATGTATACCAAAAAGAATGATCGACCTCCGGTCTTACATAAAGTTCAGGATACCCACCATGAAAAAGATAATGGCTCTCATCGAAGCGATGAAGGGCATCCTTTAGCTCTACAGCAGATAAGTTCAGCATATTTAATACACCGCACCTGCCTGCTAAACTCTCTGATACTCCTTGCATCAATAGGAAGTTTTGTGAGCCGGTCAGGATATAGAGGCCGGGTTTTTTATCCTTATCAATCATTACCTTGAGGTGCCGGAAAAGAGATGGAGCATACTGAACTTCATCTATGATCAAGGGGGTGTCAAAACGTTTGAGGAATTCCTCAGGCAAGGTTTCAGCTTGGGAGGCAATAGAGGGCAGATCAAGGGATACATAATCCGCATTGGGGAAAACTTTGCGCACCAGTGCGGTTTTCCCGACCTGCCTTGGACCCGTCACCAAAACCGCCGGAAATTGCCGAGACATTGCCTTCAGAGTTTTCTCATATTTTCTTGTAATCCACATGCAAATATTTTGCATTTTGATTGCAAATTTGTCAAGTTCATTTTCTCCGTCTTTGCAGGATCATCTGTCCGGAAGCACAATGTATTTTCCAATTGATCAAAAAAGAAAAAGGTGATCAATTTACCCCGTTAGAAAGCCCCGCAGCTCTACTGCGGGGATGGTGGTTGTTTCCTTTTCAGCGAACCCCGTTAGAGATTTATCTCTAAACGGGGCGAATACGGGGTTTAGGGCAGCTCTTTCCGGATCGAACGGAGCTAAACCACTTGTAATGAGATCTACGTTCACAAATTCTAAGCATTTCACATACTCCGGGAGAAACTTACAGGCGAAGGTCGTCTTCCCAGCTCCATTGGGACCAGCAATGATGTAAAGATTTGGTTTTTGATCTTAATTCTTCAAATAATTTCCTCGCTCGACGGCTTATCACATCTTTGAACAAGTTGACTGAATTATTCAGTTACGAACTGAAGTCTAAATTTTTAGATTTTATCGCCAGATGTCATCATTTGCTTCGAACCTCAATACAGCCGGCTTGCTCTTTTGTTTTTAATTCCCCAATCCACAATCTAAATTCACCCGACTTGGTCGGGACAAACGCAATTGAGATGGCCAATACCAATTTACCGTTGCCTGGTCCTGAGATTCTTTCCCTAAATTCACAATTCAAGGTCTGACACCGAAGCCTTCTTCTGAAAATCCAAACATCCAAAGCCTGACCCTAAGGACTACTAAGGACTTTCTAGTTGTTTCGGATGGCCTCAATTTCGTAAAACGACCGAGCCAGGGTCGATTCAACACCGACAAGATGTCGATAGAGGGACCACGATAGGTTGGGATGCAGTAGGCCAGACTTCCACGATTGGTCACACGATGTGCGACCAATTCCCGTTGGGAAGGTAATAATGGCAGAGACTGATGTTTCGCATTCTGGCAGAGATTGGTCACGCAGTGTGTGGCCAATTCTCCCCCTGAGTAAGTCAGGGTATTCAAGGAAGAACTGGCGGAAAAGCTTTAGGTTGGTGGCGCTGTATCCGCTACCGAAATCCTTCTGGAGTTTCTTCGAAAGTTCAACAATCAACTTCTGTCCATAAATAGCTTTCTTACGTCCACGCTGTTCCTCCTCAACGATCTCTCGTCCGACGAGCCAGTTGGCAATTACTTGTGCAGTGTTTACTGAGCGTACGGCCACCCCCCTGGCCGATTCCAGAATCTGCCGGATACGTTTATATAATTCCGTCCTTCTCCTTCCCGACATACACTCCTTTACCTAACCAGGAGGCATCCATTTTTCCCTGAAGTGTGATGAGTCAACCAATAATATGAACCCGTCCCCTAAAGCTTCCCGTCCAATGTGAGATTTTTCTTCGGGGCTATTTTTCTCTAAAAAGACCTTTTTCTTTTCCTTTAATATTTTCGTAAATAGCATCGATCAGTTTCTTTGCATCTTTTATGGACTGATCCGCTTCTGTTTTTGATATGGGGCTATCAAACTCATAGACAAACCTATGCCTTTTCTGCCTCATTCTATGAAATTTGTTCATTAACAAACGATAATCTTCACCTAAAACATTGGAACAAAATTCTACCACTGTTTTGTGTTGGTCTTTCCCTTTAGGTCAATACCCAAGAGAGAGCATTAAGGCTCTTCCTGCCCGAAGCATAGCATGGTAGGCAATCGTGAAAGCCCACTCCTCATCACGACTTATAATCGCCTTGGCGGTCACTAAGTCTTTCCCTACCCTCCCCAACGCCCTATTTACTTTATCAATATTTGCGTTTATCTTTTCGATGAGCCCTAAGGACTCAAGGCCTTCTAATTTCATCTTTATTTCCAAGGAGCATAACTTTAGGTTCTTTGAGAACGTTCAATATAAAAGGGTCTTTGAACACAATCTTTTCCCGAAACTCCTTTAATGAATATGAAGTGATGTTTATTGTTTTTCTCAATTGATTCTCTGCTTGGGAAACCATCTCCTCCAATTTATCTAAATCCCCTTTCCCAACTATCATGAGATCAATGTCGCTTTCCATATGCTCCTGGTTTTTTGCAAAAGAGCCATAGATCAATGCATATCTTATCCCCGGAACTTTTTCCAATGACTTCTTGATGATTCCCACGACGCCGATGGTCTTAAAAACCAGTCCTTTCAATTCCTCATAAAAAGGGCAATCTTTATTCACTTTGAAATATTTTTGTCTACCCTCCGTTTCGGAAATGAGAATCTTCAGGGACTCTAGTCGAGCCAATTCTCTGCTCAAGTTTGTCGGATCTTCAGTCAATAGAGATTGCAGTTGCCTAATAAAAAAACGTTCGTCGACGTGGGTAAAAAACCAACTCAGAATTTTCGCTCTTAACTTAGACCCGAAGAGTTTTTCCATCATAATGGAGAACACCCCTAAAAGGATTGTAGTAAATAATACTACAATTGTAGTAAAAAAAGCTACAAATTTAACCCGATCAACTCAGAATATTTCTCCCGAAGTGTGATGGTGATTGACTAATATGAACCCGTCCCCGATCTCATCTTTACCTTTTCCAAAGATCATCAGGCACGCCCCACCTGAACGTCCCTCATATCCGTTTCGTTCGCCGACTGATTGCCAAGGTGCAAACGACCCGTGGTTATTCTTTTCTCTTTCTGGATATCTTCTTTTGCTCAGGACGGAATATGGAATATGGGGACGTTGGTTCAAATACAACTTAACCATCACCGAAACAACCCCCAATCCTTCTTCTGGAAAATCGTCAAATCTTCAATCGGTGCAATCGCTGGCATAGTTACTCCTGAGGAAAAACATGATTCGTGGATCGTGACCGTGATTCGTTAATCAAACCATTTTAACTTGACCGTCTCCCCCTCGACTGAATCGGGGAAGCGCAAATTCTGAATCACACTATTTTAGTGCCTCTTCTGTTGTCCCGTACAATTGGATCGGCATTAACTCAAAGGTTGAATATCCTTCAGCAAATTTCTGAAAGACACCGCTCGTATTTTTTTATCTAATGGAAAGGTATAGTCTCCTGCATGGGTCACATCCAGAGATTGGAGATGAAGATCGGACAAGGCATGACGCATGGAAGGGGTAATCTGTGGAGAAGTCGTCCTCTTGATCTCAAACCCTATCCGCCTTTGCCCTTTGACAATCAGAAGATCCAACTCTGCTCCTCCATGGGTCGCCCAGAAGAAACAATCCTCCCAACTGACGCCGAGGTGATCAATGACCTGTTCAAGAACAAAGCCCTCCCATGAGGCTCCGACCTTTGGATGGTTCTCAAGATCCTTAAGTGTTCTGAGGCCCAATAGGGTATGCAATAAACCACTGTCTGCAATGTAGATTTTCGGAGCTTTCACCTGTCGCTTCGATAGGTTCTCATACCAGGGCAAAAGCTGACGGACCACCAGGGCTGCACTCATCAGATCCAGATAGTTGCGGATGGTCGTGTCTGCCACCCCAAAAGACCGAGCAAACTCAGAACTATTCCAGATTTGGCCGTGGTAGTTTGCCAGCATCGCCCAAAAGCGACGGAGCGTGGCAGATCGAATGGTAATTCCAAATTGAGGGAGATCCCTTTCTAAAAATGTACGAATAAATCCCTGACGCCATTCATCGCTCTCGGTCTGGTTACGGGCCAGGTACGATCTTGGAAAACCTCCCCTTAACCATCGCTGATTGTAGTTCTCAATGCCAACCTCTTCGAGAGAAAACCCACCCAGTTCGTGGTAGAAAATCCGGCCTGCCAGAGTCTCAGAACTCTGGCGAAGCAAGTCGGGTGAGGCACTACCCAGCACCAGAAAACGGACGGCGGATTGGGGGCGATCCACTAAAACCCGTAAGATTGGAAAAAGGTTGGGCTGCCGGTGGACTTCGTCAATGACAACCAGTCCCTTCAGGCCTCTCAAAGCAATCATGGGATCGGAAAGCCGAGCCGTATCTTCGGGGTTTTCCAGATCGAAGTAGGAAGTTGGACCTTTTGTTCTCTCAATAAGAATTCGAGCCAGAGTGGATTTTCCGACCTGGCGTGCACCGATTAATCCCACCACGGGATGTCTTCGGAGAAGTCCTTGAAGCGTTTCCACTTCTTGTTTACGGTTTATCAGCATGAGATGAGTTTACCTTGATAATTCTGTCTTGTCAACCGATATTTCAAGGTACGAAATGGAGCCCCGCGGGCAAAGCCCGTGGTTCCCAAAAAAACGCCCACAGAATCAAGGCCTTGGGGAAGGCCTTGGGGTCACATCTTCACGGGCTGTTGCCTAAAAGGTCAATCCAGAAGTATCTGAACATTTAATCTTCGATGCATGATAACCGAGGGTAATTAAGATTCAAAAGCACTATTGGGCCGATATTTGAGTTCATCAACCCCTTAAAACCTGTCTGAAGATGGGGACATTGGTTCAAATACAACTTAACCATCATCGAAACGCCCCCAATCCTTCTTCTGGAAAATCTTCAAATCTTCAATCGGTGCAATCGCTGGCATAGGTTACTCCTGAGTGAAACCGTGACCCCCGATATGTCGGGGCAGGCGTTTCCGTAAGATTATTGCTTCTTCTGCTTTTTAAATCCTTTTGAGACCTCATAGGGCACATGTGGTTCTTCCACGAGAAAACCTATAGGTCGCTTCTTGGTCTCCGGAGGTGCCATCAGCTGCCGAATGGCTTCGAAAACAATTTTGAATTGGGCATCGTATTTCTTTTCGAGTTCATCCAATCTTCTGGCAAGCTCTTTGTTTGACGCAAGTATTTGTCGGAGCCTAACAAAGGCCCTCATAATTTCAATATTCACCTTAATCGCTCTCTCACTATTTAGTACACTCGAAAGCATGGCTACACCCTGCTCGGTAAACGCATAGGGGAGTGCCCCGCCCAAATACTTCTTGTGTGGTATCACATTTTGTGATACCAGCTGTTCTGCCTCAGCGATACTTAGCTGAAACATGAAATCTTCAGGGAACCTATTGATATTCCTTTTCACTGCTTGATTTAAAACCCTTGTTTCAACATTGTAGAGGATCGTTAAATGAATACTCGGCATTACCTTCTGTCCACGTATTAATAGGATGGATCGTTCAATCTGCTCAATTGGAATAATGGCTTTCTGACCTGTCATCCTAACCTCATTTCTGCTTACACAATGAGGTCACAATTCATGACCTCAAGCAAAATAAAAATTTCTTTTGAAATCACAAATTGTGATTTCAAGGTGAAGAAATCCCCTCATGTGTTTTATTACCTTAAAAGCAAAAATCCCATTCCTTTTCAGAACAGGTTTATTGTTGGAAGATCCATGAGATCCGCCTCCACCGGAATTTGCCCCAATATATCAAAAAAAGAAATTTATGGCAATCCTTGACACAATATAAATCGTCAGGGGTTAGGTGAAATCGGAAGGCAGCCCATCTTGATATCCATCTTCAGACAGAAGAGAGATGTGGCACATGAATTATGGCGACGATGATACCTACTGATATTGGGGAGTTTGAGACCTAAAAATTGGCAGAAGAATTGGGGCACCCATTAAAAGGCACCTGAGACCAGACAAGCTTTTTGAGGGATCTTGGCCCATTTGAATAAAGGAGACGACCCTATTTTCTTTTTCGTTTCAACAAACTGACGACCTCATCCAGGATTAATTGAGAGACCTCCTCTTTTGACATTAAAGGAAGATCTTTCACCTCTCCGGATGGGTATAGAAACTTCACCTGATTCGTTTCTGAGGTAAAACCCGCCCCAGGCTTTGTCACATCATTGACCACAATCAGGTCTAAATTCTTTTCTTTCAATTTCTTTCTCGCATTGGAAACGAGGTCCTCGGTTTCTGCGGCAAACCCGACCAGAATTCGCTTTCCCTTCTTCTCTCCTATCTCTCTGAGGATATCCCTTGTCCTCTCCAATTCAAGAGAGGAACTAGAAGCAGTCTTCTTCAGTTTTGCCCGGCTGATCTCCCTTGGCCGGTAATCCGAAACGGCAGCGGCTTTAATCACCACAGAACAGTCTTTCAGATGCGCAAAGACAGCCTTTCTCATCTCCTCAGCCGTCGTTACAGAAACCAGTTCAATGTCACTACGGGGAAAAGGCAGAGAGGTGGGCCCTGAAACCAATACAACCTCAGCCCCTCTCCTTCTGGCCACTTTTGCCAGGGCATATCCCATCTTTCCTGAAGAAGGATTGGTGATGAATCGAACCGGGTCAATGGATTCCTGGGTTGGCCCGGCGGTGACAAGGATTCTCTTTCCTTTTAAATCCTTCGGAGACAGGATATCTTCCATCCTCTCCAGAACGTCACCTAGCTCAGCCAGCCTTCCCTTTCCATACCAATGGCAGGCTAACTCCCCCTCCCCGGGTTCCATGAAATGGTAATTCCAATCCTTCAAGGTCTCGATATTCTTCTGGAGAGCCCTGCTCTCCCACATATTGACATTCATGGAAGGGGCAAAAAGGACCGGAGCTTTTGAGGCCATCACCATGGTGGAGAGAAAATCGTCTGCTATTCCATTGGCTATCTTTCCGATCACATTGGCGGTTGCCGGGAGGACCACGATCAGCTCTGCCAAGTCGGCCAGTGCGATATGACCGATCTGCGTCTCATCGGTGAGGGCAAACGGATCCGTCACCACCGGATTTCCGGAAAGAGTTTGAAAGGTGAGAGGGGTGACGAATTCCTGTCCATTCCGGGTCATGACCACATGAACCCTTGCCTCCTGTTTGACCAGAAGCCTGACAAACTCAGCGGCCTTATAAGCCGCAATCCCTCCGGTTACCCCTAAAACGATCTCTTTTCCCTTCAGCATGATTATTTCTATATCATAAAAAGACCAAATCCACAACACCTATGGGGTGTGTTTGACATTTCCTCTTTCCGCTGCTATCTTGCCTATAAATAGAGTCTGTCCATAAACTAAAGATTTTTGAAAAGGTCGTCATTCCGGCGAAGGCCGGAATCCAGTAATTTCAGTCCCGCCAAAGGCAGGACTGGATGCCAGATCAAGTCCGGCATGACACAAAAAGTGCATTTATAAACAGACTCTAAATAGATAGATAAAGAGACGGAGAATTAAATATGGCTGAGCGGGACCCGATCGATCTGATCAAAAACCAATTAAGCCGATGGGAGGGAATGGCAGACCTCCATCCTGACCACGAGCTTTTCAAACAATGGCAAGCCGAAACCCGAACCATACTGGAAAAGGTTTTCAATCCCAAATCGACTCATGTTCAAAATTTCATGGCCCTTCGGTTTCGAGAGGTCAGCGTAAAAGCATTTGATTCTCCGGAGATCAATAAAATCAACTCTGCGCGCTATAAAAGGGATATCGAGAATGCAAAAAATATCCTGCTTTCGGCTATCAAAGAATTGACTCTCGATCGAACCCTCTTTAAGAAAATCCAGACCACCCCAAAAACAGTGGAGATCTCCCTCACGGGCGAATATTTCATCTCCACTGGAATAACAGATCCTGAGGTGAGAAAGGCTATTGAACTCGCTTTTGAGGGGAGCGGTTTGACCTCTGTTTATGGCGGCGCCCTTTCGGGGGAAGGGGAACCCCTTAATCAACGGATAGATCACATCAAACGTGCCAGGTTTGGAATTTATGACCCTTCATCTCCCAACAAGGAGGCGCTCCTCGAACTGGGGGTCGCCCTCGGCATGGGGAAAAAGGTGACGATCATTTATCAAAAAGGTTTTAGATTCCCCGAAATGATGAGGAAATTTCCCAAAATCGAATATGAAAATCTCACCGAACTCACCGACCAATTGAAGAAAAAAATGGGCTGAGAATGAGCGAAGTCCGTCCTGACTGAATCTGGACGCTACTAAAAAAGGGGGGGCGTTAGCTAACCAATCATTACATGCAACTGAGTCATTATAAAACTCTCCCAGAGAGCACTGAAATTCTTTTGCTATCTGATTACATTGATTAAAAAAATGACTCGACAGATTTTCCTTTATTTATCCATGCATTTCTAATCTGTGTAATTATCGCTAATCGGTGTAATCAGAGATTTCTGGACTTTCTCAGAAATCTCCCTAAAATTCTTGACATCGGGAACGGCTTGGGTATATAACATTTCTTGTATACAGTATCCAATCAATTGACCTTGGGGTTGCAGGGATGGAAGAGGTTGACCTTTTCAAAAAGATAACGGTGTTAAGCCTGGAACAGGCCACGGTCCTTCCCTATCTGACCCTCCGTCTCGTTGAGGACGGAGCCAGGGTGATTCGCATCGAGCATCCGGTCTATGGCGACCCCAACCGGAGAGTGGGAGAAGATGTTCTGAAAGAAGACCGAATGTTCTCCTACTTTCTTCCGATCAACGCAGGGAAAAAGGCTCTGACTCTGGATATAGGAGCGCCGGAAGGTCGGGAGATTCTGAAAAAGCTGATCCTCAAGCTAAAGGTGGATATTTTTGCCACCAATCAATTGCCTAAAAATTATCCCAAACTCGGGATCGAGTATGAAACGCTCAGGCAGATTAAAGAGGACATCATCTGGCTTGGGATGACCGGCTTTGGCCCGCAAAGCAATGAGGCGGCATACGATCCTATCTTGCAGGCCAGGGGCGGGTTGATGGAATTGACCGGTGAGAGAGATGGCTCTCCCCAGGTCCTGGGCATACCACTTCCAGATATGGGCGCAAGTGAACACGGTTATGGCCTCTTGATGAAGGCCCTCTATGAGAGAGCGGTCACAGGCAAAGGAAGCCGCATCGACCTCTCCATGTTTGAAAGCACCACGTCCTGGCTCACCCAACCAATCACCCATACGGCTACCTTTAATAAGAAAGTGGCCCGAAGGGGAAATACCCACGAATTTTTTGCTCCGGTCTCCGTCTATGAGACCAAAAACGGCTACGTCTATGTCGCGGTGGGAAATGACCGGCAGTGGGAGACGATGACGAAGATCCCGGGGTTCGAATCTCTTTACAAAAAGGAATATGAAAGAAACGCCGGCCGGATTGCGGATGTGAATAATTTAAATAATGCCATCAATGCCATCACTAAAAAAATTACGACGGAGAAACTGATTGATCTCTTCAACAAGGCCACGATCGCCATTTCCAAAGTGAATACGATCGAAGAAGTGGTTAATGACCCTCTGGTGAAACCCAATCTCATCCGGAGCAAAGACCCTAAAACAGGGCTCAAAATCACTTTGGCGCCTCCTCCCTTTATGACCCCCTATCTGAAATCAACCGGGCAGACACTCCCTTTCCCTCCTCGATTCGGGGAGCATAATGAGGAGATCTACGGCGGCCTGTTAGGATACAGCCCGGAACGGCTGAAGGAGTTGAAGGAGAAGAA
>Ga0194127_10002404_pt1 | contig 25583 bp, 23 predicted proteins | sample TA2KigC100mmetaG_FD_148624 | JGI IMG/M metagenome (GOLD analysis project Ga0194127, IMG submission 148624) | Freshwater microbial communities from Lake Tanganyika, Tanzania - TA2015036 Kigoma Deep Cast 100m | ecosystem: Environmental > Aquatic > Freshwater > Lake | place: Tanzania: Lake...
AACAGGTGCTTGAGGTTCTCGTGCAGGAAAGTGTGGTGCGTGATCTGGTACGTCCACTCGGCGAGCTGCGCTTGGTTAGGCAGTTCGCCATAGAAGATCAGGTGGGCCGTTTCGAGATACGTGCTCTTCTCGGCTAGCTGCTCGATGGGATAGCCCCGATAACGCAGAATGCCTTTGTCGCCGTCGAGATAGGTGATGGCGCTCTTCGTCGAAGCCGTATTCATCAGCGCCGGGTCGTAAGCCATGAGGCCAAAATCGTCCACGCTTGTTTTGATCTGGCGCAAGTCCATTGCTTTGATCGCGCCATTGCTGATCGGGATTTCGTAAGTTTTGCCGGTGCGATTGTCGGTGATGCTCAGGGTATCGGCAGGCATGAGGTTATGAATCTCCTTGTCGTGGAAATGATACTCACTATGATCCCAACGGGCATGGCGGGGAAGTGAGAAAAGCAATTTCCCGCCGCGCCAAACGTCATTACGGCCTGTGAACGATCCCGCGCAAGCGCAGGGCTGCGCCAAGCGCAAAGAGGTGCGCGGCCAGCGTGATCATTAGCAGGCTCAAGAATCCTAATGTCTCCACAATCACGCCGCCCAGGCCGGTAGAAAGCAGAATCACTCCGAGCAGTGTGTTGGTGAAACCGAGATAGAGCGAGCGCTCCGATGGCGGAGCAATGTCGAGCAATAGACTTTGGCCGGAGACTCCGATTCCCGACTCGCGGATCCCGGCGGCGGCGAACACCGGGATGAGCCACAGGGACGCCGCCGTTCCGGAGATCGGGATCAGTGACGCCGTCACCGCGAGAGCGAGCATCATTCCAGTCATCAGCATCCCGGCGGCGGCGGCGAGGGTCATCAATCGGTGGTTGCCCCATCGCGCCGAGACTCGCCCGAAGATCATGTTGGTCAACAGGCTGGCCGTTTTGAGGACGCCGAGATACACGCCGATCATCGCCAGCGAGCCGCCCAACTTTTGCTGAACGTAAATGGCGAAGAAGGGCGTGGCCGATCCGGCGATCATCAACGCCGAGCGGAGGGAGAGGAAGTGGCGATAGTTGCTGTCGGCGCGGACGATGCGGGCGGCGCGGCGCAGTTGCTCGATGGCCGATGCGCGCGGGTGGGTGAGGGTGTCGGGCGGCTCGTGGATGCGCGTGAAAAGATAGAGGCCAATGAGGAAGAGGAGCGTGGCGACGAGAAACAACACGCCGAAGTTGAACGGATAGCGGAGCGGGCTGTTGCCGCCGAGCGCCCACTGCACACCGACGCTGGCGGCGATTCCGGTGACGCCGCCCAGTGTGAGCCGCCAAGCGAAGAACCAGCCGCGCTCGTGCGCCGGAATCGTTTTGCCGACGATCTCCAAAAACGAAAGCCCGCTCAACCCGGCGCCGATGGCGGCCACGCCCAGTGTGGCGAAGAAAGCGGCCAACAGCCAATTCGAGTCTCGGATGGTGAACACCGAAACGGTGAGCAGAGTCCACGCAATGGATCGCGCCACCGCCGTCTGCCGATAGAGATTCATTTTGTGCGGCTGGCTCTGCAAATAGCCCGACACCCACAGTTGAGGCAGGAACCACGCGCCATCGAGCAGGGGCATCACCAGCCCCACCCACAGCGCCGAGTCGGTGAGGCGGCTGACGAAGGCGGCAATGACCAGCGTGGGGTCGATGAGTGTTTCGCCGAGAATGAAGAAGAGGCCGTTGAATACGCCCAGCGCAAAATTGCGCCGAACGGATTTCGAGTCGATCATGCGAAGATACGCTCTTTACAGATTGCGAGGGGGTCTGTCAACGAAGGACACGAGCAGCCGCCGGGAGAGGAAGAGGCAGCGTCGTGTTTCTTCGCGCAACTTCGCGGATCACAATTTCCAATTTTGCAGTTCGGCGATTCTGTCGTGCGCGGTGAGGTCGAGCTGCAGTGGGGTGATCGAAACGTAACCGGCGGCCAGCGCGGCGAAGTCGGTGCCATCTTCCTCTTTGCCCGTCGGCGCTTCCCCGCCGATCCAAAAATACGGTTGGCCGCGCGGGTCATCGCGCTCCACCAATTGATCGCGGTACACGCTCAACCCCTGCCGCGTCACACGCGCGCCTTTGATCTCATTCTCCGGGAGGCCGGGCACGTTGACGTTGAGCAGTGTGTACGGCGGCAGTCCGCGCGCCAGCGCCTCGCGCGCCACTCGCGCGCCGATCCGAGCGGCCGGGCCGTAATCGGGGTGGCGGTTCGTGTCCATCGAAACGGCAATGCCCGGCACGTGTCCGATGACGGCTTCCATCGCCGCTGTCACCGTGCCGGAATACGTCACATCGTGCCCCAGATTCGGATGCGGATTGATGCCCGACACAACGAGATCGATCTTCTCTTTGATCACTCCGAGCAAGGCCAATGCCACGCAATCCGAAGGGGCGCCGTCACTGGTGAGGGCCTCGCTTCCATCGGAGAGATGCGCGGGCCGCACGCGCAGTGGCTTGTGCAATGTTTTGACGTGCCCCGACACCGACCAATTGTGATCGGGCGCGAACACAGTGACTTTGCCCAAACCCAATTCGCGCAGAGCGTTTGCCAGCGCGGCCAATCCCGGCGCGGTCACGCCGTCGTCGTTGGTGACAAGAATGTGCATGAAAGGGAACTCCGTTGAAAGGATGGATGGAGATTGTACCAGTTTGGCGACGAAGGTTGTTTGTTGCTTGCGCCCCTCTATCGCGCGTGATAGACTGGCCTCGTCCCGCGAGCCAAAACACTCGCGGCTTTTTTGCGCCCCATGACCAACCTGCTCCGCCCGTTGAAAGATCGCCTGCCCGCCTTCGAGCGCAACGCTTGGCTGTTCCTCGCCTCGGTGATCATCGGCGGCGTGTCGTTCAGCATTTATCAACTCTATTTCAACCTGTACGTGCTTTCGCTCGGCATGGGCAAAGACTTTCTCGGCATCTTGTCGGCCATGCCGTCGGGCGTGATTCTGATTCTGGGCCTGCCGCTGGGCGTGTTGGCCGACCGAATGGGGCGGCGGACGGCTCTGCTGTGGGGCAACGCCGGGGCCACCGCCGCCATCCTGATTCTCATCGCCACACCCTCGCCGCCACTCATGATGACCGGAGCGATTCTGCTCGGCTTGTCGCAAGCGCTGTTCATCCTCAGCATTGCCCCGTTCATCATGCAAGTTTCCAACGAAGCGACTCGCACGGCGCTGTTCAGCGCAAATTTTGGATTGCAGACGCTCGCCGGATTCTTCGGCAGTTTGCTGGCCGGGAAACTTCCGGGCTGGTTCGCCGCCGCCTTCGCGTGGGGCGCCGAAAGCCCCGAAGCCTACCGCGCCGCCATCGCCGTCAGCGCGGCCATGACTCTGTTGAGCAGCGCCCCGCTGTGGGGGATCCGCAACTCGGCGCAAACCGCCGACCGCGCGGCCAATGCGCACATCGGCGTGGGCCGGTTGTGGGGCGAACTCACCCGGCCCCTCATCCTCAAACTGCTCGCGCCCAGCGTGTTCATCGGCTTCGGCGCGGCCATCCTCATTCCGTACATGAACGTGTTCTTCAAAGAACGCTTTGCCATACCCGACGATTGGCTCGGCGCATTGTTCAGCCTCGCCTCGGTGACGATGGGAGTGGCCACTTTATTTGGGCCGCTGTTGGCGAGTCGGCTGGGGAAGGTGCGGTCGGTGGTGTTCACGCAATCGGCTTCACTCGTCTTCATGCTGGCCATCGGCTTTTGGCCGAACATGTTTGTGGCCGGGCTGGCCTTTCTCATTCGCGGCGCATTGATGAATATGGGCGATCCGTTGTTTCGCGCTTTCAGCATGGAGCAAGTGCCCGACGGCGAGCGGGCGACACTGAACAGCGCGCAAACGCTGGTGTGGGAGATCGGCTGGACATTTGGCCCGGCGGTGAGCGGATTCGTGCAACAGCGCTATGGGTTCGCGCCGTTGTTCATCGCCACGTGCTTCTTCTACGCGCTGGCCTCAGCGCTCACCTACATTTTCTTCCGGGACTCGGAATCCAAACCCCTCGCCGCGCAGACTCAAACCGCGTGACTTACCCCGCCGTGATCAACCTCCCCGACAACGGGTGACATTCCCCACTTTCCAATCCACAGTGCTCCATTAGAGAATTGAGGACACATGACTCAAGAAGACCCTCGCATTCTCGAACTGCGCGCCATGCGCGAAAAGGCCCGGCAGGGCGGCGGCGCGGAGCGCATCGCCACCCAACACAAAAAAGGCAAACTCACCGCCCGCGAACGGATCGAACTTCTCCTCGACCCCAACACCTTCACCGAACTCGAACCCTACATCACCCATCAAGGCGATGAACTCGGCCTCGCCGCCCAGCAGTATCTCGGCGATGGCGTGATCACCGGCTACGGCCAGATCGACGGGCGCACCGTGTACCTCTACGCGCAGGACTTCACCATCTACGGCGGCACACTCAGCGAAATGCAGAGCCACAAAATTTGCCGCGTGATGGATCTGGCCCTGCGCAACGGCGTGCCGTGCATCGGCCTCATCGACTCGGGCGGCGCGCGCATTCAAGAGGGCGTGAAGAGTCTCGGCGGCTACGCCGAAATTTTTCGGCGCAACGCCCAATACTCCGGCGTCATCCCGCAAATCAGCCTCATGCTCGGCCCGTGCGCCGGCGGCGCGGCCTACTCCCCCGCCCTCACCGATCTCATCATCATGGTCGAGAAACATTCGTACATGTTCCTCACCGGGCCGGAAGTGATCAAAACCGTGACGGGCGAAGTGATCGATCCGGAGAATCTCGGCGGCGCCGACGTGCACATGGCCGTCAGCGGCACCGCGCACCTCGCCGCCGATTCGGAGTCGAGCGCCCTCTCCCTGTGCCGCCGAGTGCTCGGCTACCTGCCCTCGAACAACGTCGAGAACCCGCCCTTCACTCCCTCCGCCGACGATCCTCTGCGAATGGACGACTCGCTCAACACCATCGTGCCGCTCGATCCGGCCACGCCCTATTCGATGCACGAAGTCGTCGCCCGCATCGTTGACCGCGACTCATTTCTCGAAGTTCAATCCTCATGGGCGCGCAACGCCATCGTCGGGCTGGCGCGGATCGGCGGGCACAGCGTGGGCATCGTGGCTCAAGAGCCGCGCGTGATGGCCGGGGTGATGGACATCGACTCCTCGGACAAGATCACCCGCTTCGTGCGTATGTGCGATTGCTTCAACGTGCCGCTGGTCACCTTCGTCGATTCGCCCGGCTTCCTGCCCGGCGTCGATCAAGAGCATCGCGGCATCATCCGGCACGGAGCGAAAGTGCTGTATGCTTATTCCGAAGCCACTGTGCCGAAGATCAGCGTGATCACTCGCAAAGCCTACGGCGGCGCCTACGTGGTGATGTCCAGCAAATATCTCGGCACCGATGTGAACTACGCTTGGCCCAGCGCCGAGATCGCCGTGCTGGGCGCGGAAGGCGCGGCCAACATTCTTTTCAAGAAGCAGATCGAGTCCGCGCCCGATCCTTCTGCCGAACGCAAACGTTTGGCCGACGACTACCGCGCGCGATTCAACAACCCCTATCACGCCGCCGCCACTGGCTACGTGGACGACATCATCGAGCCGAGCGAGACACGGCCAAAGATCATTGCCGCGCTCGGCGCACTGCGCGACAAATACGCGCCCGCCCCGCCGCGCAAACATGGCAACATCCCTGTATAAACTCCCAACTCCAAAACTCAAACTTCAGATTTGGTAGTTTGAAGTTTGGGGTTTGGAGTTTGCAGTAATGTCTTCATCGCTCGCTCTCTCTCTCCAAATCACTCTCGTCGGCATGAGCCTTGTCTTTGCCGCGATCATTCTGCTGTGGGGTTTGATGTCTGCGCTGATGCGGCTCACCGCCGACAGGCCGCAGTCGAGCGCCGCCGAACCGGCTGAGCCAACCGACTCGCGCGAACTCAAACGCCGCGCCGCAGTGGCGGCAGTGGCCGTCGCGCTGGCGGTGTCCCGTCAGAGTCGGCCGCCCCCGCAGAGTCCGCTTCCCCCCACAGCCCACGTCAGCCCATGGCAATCGGTGATGCGCGCCAATCAGTTGAAACAGAGAGGCCCCCGGCGATGAAAATCAAAGTTCGGATCGAGGATCGAGAGTTCGAAGTTGAAGTCGGCGATTTGCAATCGAGGCCGATTGTGGCGGTAGTGGATGGGGAGCAATTCGAAGTGTGGCCGGAAGAGGCATCAATTGCAAATTCCAAACTTCAAACTACAAATTCTAAAACTCCAACCCCAAACTCCAACCCCAACTCAAGATCCAACTCCAACTCCCTCACCGTGCTCGCGCCCATTCCGGGAGTCATCGTGGCGGTGGCTGTCGGGCCGGGCGCAGTGGTGCAGGCCGGGCAGGAGTTGTGCGTGATCGAAGCGATGAAGATGAAGAACGCCATCCGCGCCAACCGCGCCGGCACGATTGTTGCCGTGCGCGTGTCGGCGGGGCAAACGGTGAAACACAAAGACGTGCTAGCCGAATTCGCTGAATAGCATGGATTTTTCGCAGCTTCTTCCCGAACTATTCAAAGGCCTCGCCGCATTCACGCTCGGCAACGCGGTGATGATCGCCGTCGGCGCGACGCTCATTGCGCTGGCAGTGGTGAAAGAATATGAGCCGGTGCTGCTTCTGCCCATCGGGCTGGGATGCGTGCTGGCAAACATTCCGCTCACTGGCATGACCGACGGCGAAGGGCTTTTCCGCGTGCTGTACAACGCCGGCATCCGCACCGAACTGTTCCCCCTGCTCATCTTCATCGGCGTGGGGGCGATGATCGACTTCAGCCCACTGCTCGCCCAACCGAAGATGGCTCTGCTCGGCGCGGCGGGTCAGTTTGGAATCTTCGGAACGTTGATACTGGCAACGCTGATCGGATTCCCATTGAACGAGGCGGCGTCCATTGGGGTGATCGGAGCCATTGACGGGCCGACATCCATTTTCGTGGCGACGAAACTCGCGCCGCGACTCCTCGCGCCCATCGCGGTAGCGGCGTATTCATACATGAGTCTGATTCCGATCATTCAGCCGCCACTGATGAGGCTGCTCACCACCAAAGCCGAGCGCCGCATTCGAATGGAATACGCCCCTCGCCCGGCGCCGAAGCGCGCGCTGATCATCTTTCCGGTGGCGGTGACTCTGGCGGTGGGCTTGCTCGTGCCGGAGGCCACGCCGCTGATCAGCATGTTGATGCTGGGCAACTTGCTGCGCGAGAGCGGCGTGGTGGAGCGATTGAGCAAGGCCGCGCAGAACGAGATCATCAACATTGCCACGCTGTTCTTGGGCCTGACGATTGGCTCGACGATGAGCGCCAACAGTTTTCTGAATTGGGACACGATTGGGATTCTGGCGCTGGGTCTCATCGCCTTTGTGCTGGACACGGTGGCCGGACTGCTGTTCGGGAAGTTGATGGCGTTTTTGAGTCGCGGCGCAATCAACCCGCTCATCGGCGCGGCGGGCATCAGCGCCTTTCCGATGGCCGGGCGGCTGGCGGCGAAGATGGCGCAAGAAGAGGACTTCGAGAATTTCATCCTCATGCACGCGATGGGCGCAAACACCGCCGGGCAATTGGGCAGTGTGATGGCCGGAGGCGTTCTGTTGGCGCTGGTGAGCGGCCTCATTGCTTGACAGGGCTATACCCGTCGGGTAGAATGCAAAACGTGCCGGGCCTGTAGCGCAGTTGGGAGCGCGCTTCAATCGCACTGAAGAGGTCGAGGGTTCAAATCCCTCCAGGTCCACTGGCGTAAGGGCAGGTCTGAGACCTGCCCCTGCCAGCCAACGGGCCCATAGCGCAGTTGGGAGCGCGTCTCAATGGCATTGAGAAGGTCGAGGGTTCAAATCCCTCTGGGTCCACACAGGGCAGGCGCAAGGCCAGCCCCAACATATCAATGCGTTGACGAGGAGTAGTAGGCCATCTCGCCAGAGAGCCGGGTGACACGGTGCAAGCCCGGCGCGCGCCCGCGAGAGCGCACAGTGGCCGAACTCGCCTCCGAGCTTCCGAAAGGACGGTTCCGCCCGTTATCGCGTGAGTGTCCGCAGTGAACACTGCGGAAAGCAGGGTGGTACCGCGGAGGCCTCTTCGTCCCTGAATGGACGATGGGGCTTTTTGTTTTATGGACGCGCGCGAGATTCACACCTCCTACGGAATGGTGCGGGCCAAGATCGTCGGCGTCGGCCAAACGGTGATCTTCATTCATGGCCGCGTGCCGCCGCTCGCCGGTTGGCAATCGTGGGCATCGACTCTCGAACCGGTGGCCGAAGCCGGATCCCGCGCGGTGGCCGTTGACCTGCCGGGATACGGAGAGGCGGCCCGCCCCGAAGGAGCCATCAGCACCGAAAGCGCAGTGGATTGCGTGCTGGAGTTGTTCGACCGAATGTCCATCCATCGCGCCGCCCTCGTGGGCCACAATTGGGGCGGGCTGATTGCTTGGCGCGCGGCGCTGCTTGGCAAGAACCGAGTGACGAAGTTGGTGTTGATAGCCGCCGAGGGCGCAGAGCAAATGGGCCGAGACCTGCGCGGCGAATCGCAAACGCCGACATTGATCGTGTGGGCCGAAGAGGATTCATATCTGCCCGCCTCGCACGCGCAAGTGTTTGCCAACGCGATCCCGGGAGCCCGCAAACACATTTTTGCGCGGGGCGAGAGCCAGCCCAAACTTGGTTCCGCCGAGGCGCCGCAGTTGGCGGGCAAACCGTTTAACGACGTGTTGATTCCGTTTCTGAAAGAGTAGAAAGATGGAGTGATTGACATGGCTACAAAACCGAGGAAGAAAACCGCCGCCAAGAAGAAGGCAGTTGTGAAAAAGACGGCGGCCAAGAAGGCAATGCCCAAGAAGGCCGGGGCGAAGAAGACGGTCGCCAAAAAAGTGTCGGCCAAATCGGCAAAACGAGTCGTCTCCGCCGCGCGCCCATCATCGCCGCAAAAGTACAACCCGGCAGCCATCGAGTCGAAATGGCAAAAACGATGGGAGAAAGACGGGCTGTATCGCGCGGTGATCGACGAGGGCAAGAAGAAGTTTTACTTTCTGACGATGCTGCCCTACCCCAGCGGCGACTTGCACATCGGCCACTGGTATGCGATGACGCCGTCGGATGCGCGCGCGCGCTATTTGCGAATGCGCGGCTACAACGTGATGTACCCCATCGGCTTCGACGCCTTCGGCCTGCCCGCCGAGAACGCCGCCATTCAACGCGGCATCCATCCCAAGAAGTGGACGTATAGCAACATCGCCAATATGCGCAAGCAGCTGCGCTCGATGGGCGCGATGTGGGATTGGGAGCGCGAGGCGGTGAGCTGCGATCCCGAATACTACAAGTGGACGCAGTGGTTCTTCAGCCAACTGTTCAAGCACGGGCTGGCTTACAAAAAGATGTCGCCGGTGGATTGGTGCCCGAACTGCAACACCACGCTGGCTCGCGAGCAAGTGTGGGGCGACGACCGCCACTGCGAGCGATGCAAGACCCCGGTGATCAAAAAGAATCTGGAGCAATGGTATTTCCGCATCACGAAGTATGCCGATGAACTGCTGAAGTTCGACGGCATTGATTGGCCCGAACGGGTGCGGACTCTGCAAACGAATTGGATTGGGAGGAGTGAGGGCGCGGAAGTGACGTTCGGCATCGCCCCCCCGGGGGACACAGGCGGGGGCATCACTGTTTTCACCACCCGCCCCGACACCCTGTGGGGGGCGACGTTCATGGTGCTGGCCCCCGAGCATCCGCTAGTGGCGCAGCTGACGACGCCGGATCGCAAAGCGGAAGTGGAGGCGTACGTTGCCGACGTGACTCGCCGCACCGACATCGAACGCGAAGCAACCGACAAAGACAAGACCGGCGTGTTCATCGGCGCGTATGCAACCAACCCGGTGAACGGCGCGAAGATTCCGATCTGGATTGCCGATTACGTGCTGATGACTTACGGCACGGGCGCGATCATGGCCGTGCCCGCGCACGATGAGCGCGACTTCGCCTTCGCGCTGAAGTTCGGTTTGCCCATCCTGCCAGTCATCGACCGGCCCGACGGCCTGACCAAATCGTTCGCGCTGGGCGGCACGATGAAAGACGGCTTCGCCGACGCACTGCGCGACGAGAACATCGCCTTCGAGGAAAAGCACGGCTCGCTATACATCACCATCTCTCAGCAAAAGGTGGCGCGCTACATCGAGATCGCGCAAAACTTCGTTCAGCCGGGCAAGTGGAATGAAGTGATCGGCACGCGCTGGTCATTCGTCTTCGGCCCCCGCGACGCTGCCGAATGGAACTCGGCGGAAGCCGAAAAGAAAATTCTGGCGCGGTGCCACGAACTGGAGCCGAACGTGTGCGGCAAACGCACGCTGATGGAAATGTTGTGGGCCGTCGAGTTCTACCGCGACGCGCTGTACCACGCCGAGTACGGGGCGATGATCAACTCCGGCGAGTTCAACGGCACGCCGGGCGCGTCGGCCAAACGGGAAGTGATCGAGTGGTTGGAGAAAAAGGGGATGGGCAAGGGCGCGATCACCTATCGCTTGCGCGATTGGCTGATCTCGCGCCAGCGATACTGGGGGGCGCCGATTCCGATTGTGTACTGCCCCGAACACGGGCAAGTGCCCGTGCCCGACGATCAACTGCCGGTGAAACTGCCCGACGATGTGGCGTGGAAGCCGACCGGCGAAAGCCCGTTGAAGCTGCACCCCAAGTGGGCGAAGACGAAGTGCCCGATCTGCAAAAAGCCGGCCACGCGCGACACCGACACAATGGACACCTTCATGTGCTCGTCGTGGTATCACTTGCGTTATCTGAGCCCGAACTACGACGGCGGCCCGTTCGACCCGAAGGAGTTCGATTACTGGATGCCGGTGGATGCGTACACCGGCGGCGTCGAACACGCCACGATGCATTTGATCTACACGCGCTTCTTTCACAAAGCCCTGCGCGATATGGGCGTCGCCAAAGGCGACGAGCCGATGGCGCAGTTGCGGAATCAGGGGCAGATACTGGGGCCCGACGGCCAGCGCATGAGCAAGAGCCGCGGCAACGTGATCGATCCCGATGAGCAGGTTCGCAAGTATGGCGCGGACACGGTGCGGGCGTATCTCATGTTCGGCTATCGTTGGGCCGACGGCGGCCCGTGGGGGACGGAGAACATCGAAGGCGTGAGCCGGTGGTTGAATCGGGTGTGGGGGATTGCAGAAGTCAGAGGTCAGAAGTCAGAAGGCGGAAGTCAGAAGGCGGAGGCGGAGGCGCGTGAACTGAAGCGGGTGACGCATCAGACGATCAAGAAAGTGTCGGATGATTTTGAGGCGTACGAGTTCAACACGATTGTGTCGGCGCTGATGGTGTTGACGAACGCGTTGCACAAGTATCGTGAGACGACGGAAGGCGCGCCGGAGTGGGATGAGGCGGTGAGCACGCTGTTGAAGTTGATGGCCCCGGCCACGCCGCACATCGCCGAAGAATTGTGGGCGCGGCGCGGGATGCCGTATTCGATCCACGCGCAATCGTGGCCGGAGTACGATGCCGCCGCCGCCGCCGAAGAGGTGGTGACGCTGGCGGTGCAGGTGAACGGCAAAGTGCGCGACCGGGTGACGGTGCCCGCCAGTTTGAGCGAGGCCGAAATGCAAGCCGCCGCGCTGGCCAGCGAAACGATCCAGAAATATCTGCAAGGCAAAACTCCGCAAAAGGTGATCGTGGTGCCGGGCAAGTTGGTGAGTGTTGTGGTTTGAGTTGGGGTTGGGAACGCGCCGGGGCGGTCAGGGCCGACTCGGCGCGTGGTTCGTAACTGCGTTGACAACACACCCTCAGCGGATATAATTGCTCATATCCCCTCGGGCAATCCCCTTCAATAGAGGTTTTTGAGTGACACAGCGTCAAACACAGACGGCTTTTTATTGGGAAGATAACTTCACTGTCGAAGAAGCCGACATCGAGCATCTTTACAACATTCTCCTCGAAGGCGAAACCCCCCTCTCTTCCGACGAACTCGTGCTCGCGCTCATTCGCCGCCGAATGGAGCGCGAAGAACGCGCCATCCAACAGCAGCTCTATCACGGCGGGTCGGCCTATCTGCCCAAAGACGCTTACGCCATCGGGCAGGAACTCACCTTTCCCAACCTGCAATTCGCGGCCGGCCGAGTCATCGCCGTGCGCGCCGGCTCCAATTCGGAGCTGGGCGACTTCGACGTGATCACCGTTGACTTCGGCGAAGGCAAAAAGCCGCGCGAGTTCGCGGCGCGGCTCGCCGACCACAAACTCAACGAAATCAACAGCCGTATCGACGATGGCAATGCCCCGCAGAGATCGGCGGAGGAACTTGCCGCCGAAGTCGGGCGAATCGTTCAAGCCAAACTCGAAGCCAAGTTCCGCGCCAAAGGCGACATTGTGCGCATCGCCGGGCGGTGGTTTCCCCGCCCGCTGTTGGCCGACATCAATCAAGGCCACCTCAATTTAGCCGAAGCCGCGCTCGATATGGCCGGCGGCGGCCCCCTGCCCACCTCCGAACTTCTGCGGCATCTCGATCTGCCCAGCGGCATCAACTCGAACCTCAAAACTTTTTCGCTCGATTACGCCCTGCAAGAAGATTCTCGCTTCGACGAAGTGGGCCCGGCCGGAGAAGTAGTTTGGTTTTTGCATCGGCTCGAGCCGCCGGAAGTCCTTTCCATCCCGCGCCACCTCCGCTGTGAGGCCGCCCCCGCCGTTAGTTTGCCCGAAGTGCTCACCAATCTCGAATCTGATTTGGACGACGAATACGGCCCGCACCGCGACGGCGAAGCCGCCAGCGACGAAGTGACTCTGTATCTCACCTTTCCGCATTTGCGCGCCGGAACACTGCCGCTCTCGCAAAAGTTGGCGGCTCTCTTCCCGACGGCGTACGAAACGCCGCGCATCCGCTTCACGCTGGTGGACGCTCACACCGGCGAGAAGCGCCCCGGCTGGGTGGTGAGGCCGGGCCGATACGTGTTCGGGCTGGCCGAGTGGTATCGCAAATACGAAGTGCCCGTCGGCGGCACGATCACTGTGCGCCGGGGCGGCGCGCCGGGAGAGGTGGTGGTGAAGATCGCTCGCCGCAAGCCCGTGCGCGAATGGGTGCGCACGGCGGCGGTCAACGAAGGCCGAGTCTCGTTTGCCATGCAGAAGCGCCCGGTGTCGGTGGAATACGACGAGCAGATGATTGTGGCGGTGGACAACACGAGCGCCATTGATCAAGTTTGGCAACGGATGGATGAGCGCAAGCCCTCGCTCGAAAAAGTGGTGGCCGACATGTTCCGCGAACTTGCCAAACTCACCACGCAGTCGGCGGTGCACGCGCGGTCGCTGTACAGCGCGGTTAACGTCATTCGCCGCGCGCCGCCCGGCCCCATCTTCGCCGAACTGGTGTCACGCCCGCACTTTGTGCACGTGGGCGATGCCTACTGGCGCTTCGACGAGTCGAGATACGCGGAATAGTTATGACCGTTTCCCCTGCAGGCACACAACGTATCAAGCCCGGGCTGAGCACGCCCTTTCATATTGACTTCGAATGGTGGGAACGCGAAAGCCGCGAACTGCGTGTGTATTTGCTCAGCCATCTGTGCAGTGAGCACCGCGCCCAATTCGAGTCGATCGCCGAAACGGGGACGGTCGATTGGGTGGATCCGGAGACGGCCGAAGTGCAGAGAGTGGATGGCCTTCAGCACACGCTTCGCATTCACTGTTCGCAACAGCCCGGCTACCTCGAAGAGCACACGTCGGTGGTGGATGCGATCTTCCGCGTCTTTCTTGCCAACGGCAATGCGCCGCTCACGCCGGTGGAACTGGCCGAACGCATTGGCCGAAAGGGGCAGGGGCCAACCCTCCTCAAAACGCTTTCGGGCGCGCGCGTGTACAAAGGCCTGCGCCCGGCAGTTGAGTGAGCGCGGAGCGCGTCGGGCTGAAAGCAGCGTGAAAGTTCACGTCAAATTGTTTGCGCTTCTCCGGCAGCATCACCCCGGCCCCAACCGCTCTGAGCCGCTCGCCGTCGAACTGCCCGACGGCGCCGCCGTAGCCGATCTCATTCCTGCGCTCAACCTACCCGCTCAACTCGTGCGGCACGCATTCATCAACAACCAACAGAAAACGCTCGACACGCAGTTGGCCGAGAGCGATCAGGTGAGCCTGTTTTCGCCCGTCACCGGGGGATGATCAATTTCATTGACACCCCCCGTTCATTGTGATAGATTTAGCACACTTTTCATACCGGGATACACGAGTTCGGCATCCCTCTCTGTTTTACAAACAGTCGCATATAACATCAGGAGTCGGCAGTTCCATCACAACGCGAAGACGGAAGGCAAACCACACCACATCGTTCGTGCGCCTTTCGCCTTATGCCTGATTGTGTGATTCAACTGTGCGACTCGCAAATTTTCTTATTCTTTCTTTAAGGAGGCATCCGTATGGGGGCTGCGGGCACCACCGCCCCAACCACTACCCCGATGACGCGGCGCGAGTTTTTGTACTACGTGTGGGGCGCGTCCATGGCCCTCTTTATGGCCGAGTTCGGCGGCGCAATTCTTTGGTTTGCGCTTCCGCGCTTCAGAGCAGGCGAGTTCGGCGGCAAGTTCACCCTTCCGGTTTCAGAAATCCCCGCTGTGGATGCCGAGCCGAAAGACTTTCCCGCTGGCCGTTTCTGGCTGATCAATCTCGGCCCCCAACGCGCCGCCGATTCGAGACAACCCGCCGATTACCCCGTGAAAGAAGGCGTGGCCGCCGTTTACAAAGTTTGCGTTCATCTCGGATGCCTTTACAAGTGGGTCACGGTTAATGATCGGTTCGAGTGCCCGTGCCATGGATCGAAATATCTCGCCTCCGGCGCGCGCACCGACGGCCCGGCCACCCGCAACCTCGACGTGTTTATCATGCGCGCCCTCGACGCCAACGGCAATGAACTCGCCAAAACCAAAGCCGGAGACCCCACCAGCGATCCCGAAGCGGGCGCTCCGTTCGCCCTGCCCGAAGGCACTGCCTTCATCGAGATCGACACCGGCAAGCGCATTCAGGGCGGCCTCAACACCAAACCCGGCGGCGGCAAATAAGCAGTGGCCTCAGCCGCACAGGAGAGTCTATGGCTATCTTCAAACTTCATCTTCCCATCGTAGACGACATCAAACAAAAAGGGTTGAAGCCCGCGTTGTTGGCGAAAGTGGATGAGGGTGTCACCCGTCTCACCGCCGGGTTGGGCATCAACGACATCCGCAGTGTTCTGCGCGGCGACCCGGCCCCCCGCCCCAACCCGCGCGTCAAACCCCACGCCGACGGATTCTGGTTCCACATGCGGCCCACCTACTATCACAACCTCGTGACGCCGCTCTACCCCCAATTCCGACTCGGCTGGCTGTCGGTGTACTTCATGGTTTTCGAAACCATCACCGGCGTATTCCTCATGCTGTTCTACACGCCCTCGCCGCTGGTGGCTTTCGAGAACATGCTCAACATTCTCAGCAACGTGCCGCTCGGCCTCTTCATGCGCGACCTGCACCGTTTCGGCGCAGAGCTCATGGTGCTGGCGGTAGCCTTGCACATGCTGAGAACGTATCTCACCGGCAACTACAAAAAGCCACGCCAGTTCACCTGGTTTACCGGCGTCCTCCTGCTGCTGATGACTCTCGGCCTCTCGTTCTCCGGCTACCTCCTCCCGTGGGATCAACTCTCGCTGTGGGCCGTCACCATCGGCGCGTCGATGGTGGAGGCCATTCCCACTCCCTATCCGCTCAATCTTTTGGGCGATCAGTGGTTCGGCGATCAATACTTCATCGGCACCTTCGTCAACAACCTGGTGCGCGGCGGCCCGCAGTTCAACGACAACGGCCTGCTGCGCTGGTATCTGTTGCACGTGCTGGGCCTGCCGCTTATTGCCTTTGTCTTCATCGGCGTGCATTACTATAAAGTCGTTCTGCACGGCCATTCGCTTCCGCCGGAAGCCGAAAAGGTGGGCGAGGACACGGCGAAGCGCGTGCCGATGGATCAGCGCACCTACTTCATGCCCGACATCATCACCCGCGAATTGTTCTACGTCGTGCTGGTGACATTCCTATGCATCTTCGCCGTTACCCTTGGCGGCTATCACGCCCCGCTCGAGCCGCACGCCGAGGCGCTCATCACACCCCTGCACACCACCGCCCCGTGGTACTTCTTGTGGCTACAAGGCATGTTGAAAGTGGGCGACAAAGTGTTCTGGGGACTCATCGCCCCCGGCATCATCTTCAACACCCTCTTCGTGCTTCCGTACATCGAAGTGGGCCCCAGCCGCCGCTACGCCGACCGGCGCATTGGCCTCTCGGTGGGGATGGTCGTCTGCGTCACCCTGTCCATGCTCACCTTCATGGGCACGCCGTGGTACGCGGTGTCGTCGTCGGCCGATCAAGAAATAATCGCCGAAATCGTCCCGCAGACTCACCCCGGCCCCCTGCGCGCCACACCGTGGGATGAACTGACAGTGGGCACCTACGAAGCGAAGAATTGGGAACAGGCGCCCACCCCCGGCTTGAAAGGACTGCTCGAAGAATACGAACATGCGGTGGCAACCGCTCAGGCCAAAGATAAAGAAGGCCAATTCAAGAATCTCGAAAACTTGCTGATCATCGAGGAATGGCAGGACGGCCTGAAGAAGATCACCGTGCGCGTGACGTGGCAGGACGCAACCGGCGAGCGCACGGCCTCGCAAGACGTGTTCTTGCACCGCGATTCAAACTACGGAGGCTAATCCAATGACAGTGCGAGTCGTTACCGGCACGATCATCCTCGCCGCCACTATGATGATTGTGGCCTTTATCATGGTGAACGAGCCGAATCGAATGACGGATTTTGAATCAGGCTACAAGGGCCGTTCTGTCGAGGCGGGCGCGGCATTGTATGACACTAACTGCAAAGGCTGTCACGGTGTGCAGGGCGAAGGCATCGAAGGCGTGGGCCCGGCGCTCAACGCCCGCGACCTTTTCGATGGGCGCCGCCTCTCCGAAATCGGCTGGGCCGGCACCGCCTACGATTACGTGTTCTCCTCCATCTCCGGCGGGCGGCCCCGCGCCTCGTCGGCCTTCTCCACTTATCCCCAACGCATGCCCACATGGAGTTCAGATTTCGGCGGGCCACTGCGGCCCGATCAAGTTCGCAACTTGGCCGACTTCGTGATGAACTGGGAGACGACGGCGATGGCTCAACCCGCCGAGACTCCGACTCCCAACCCGAACGCCGCCGGAACCGACCTCGAAACCGAACTGCCCGCTGGCGATGCGGCTCGCGGCGACAAACTCTTCAACGGCCAAGAGGGAACGTATGGGTGCTTCGGCTGTCATTCGTTGGCGGCGGGCGAGGTGAAAGTGGGCCCGTCGTTGGCCGGTATTGCGGGCACGGCGGCGTCCCGTGTGGAAGGTTATGCGGCGGAGAAATATATCCGCGAGTCCATTGTTTCGCCCAGCGCGCACCTCGTCGAAGGTTTCCAAGACCTCATGCCTAAGACTTTCGCCCAGTCGATGACGAAACAGGATTTGGCTGACCTCATCGCGTATTTGATGACGAAGTAGGCGGGGAGATTGAGGAGTGTGAGCGCAAGCGGGCACAGTTCCTTCGAGAGCTGTGCCCGTTTCATCACGGAGGCTCGAATGCGCAAAATTTTGTTTGTATCCGTTATCGCGCTTGTGTGTTTGCTCGCCGCGGGAGTTGGCGTTGCGTTGGCGCAGACCGGCGACCCGAAACGGGGCGCGGAACTTTACGCCGCCAACTGCGCGGTGTGCCACGGCGCTGACGCGCAGGGGCGCATTGGCGCGACCCTTTCCAAAGATTTTTCTAGCATCAACGAAGCGGCCTTTTTGCAGGAAACGATTTCCAACGGCATCGAGGGGACGCGGATGCCAGCGTGGAGCGAGGCCAATGGCGGCCCGTTGAGCGATCAGGACATCGCCGATATTGCCGCGTATGTGGCGGGGCTGTTGGGCGGCAGTGAGCCGATTGCGCCCGCGCCCACTGCGGCGGTTGCCGCCATCACCCCTGCGGCGGGCGTCACCGGCGATCCGTCTGCCGGGGCGGTTGTGTTCGCGCAAAACTGCGCGGGGTGTCACGGCGAACGAGGCGAGGGGCGCATCGGCGCGAAGTTGACCAAGAGTTGGCCGGCGCTCAATCCGTCGGCGTATGTTCGAGAAACGGTGGAAAAAGGGATCGATGGCACGCTCATGCCGGCGTGGCTCGACGAGAACGGCGGTCCGCTGACGAAGGCCGACATCGATAATGTGTCGGCGTTTATCGTGAGTGTGAGCGCCGGGCAGGGTAGCAGCGCAACGGTCACCCCCACGGTGGCCACCGGCCCGCTGAGCGCCGCCGCCGGCTGGATCATTCTGGCAGTTGTCGTCGTGCTCATCGGCGTAGTTGTGGTAGTGTATTACCGCAGAGCGTAAACCCAATTCCGCGATTGCCGGAAAACAAACATCCCAAAGGCCGCGGGGCCTTTGGGATGTTTTGTTTTGAGGGAAAGCGGCGCGTTACTTCTCTAACGCCCCGCCGTCAACCCCCCTCTTCACCGTTTCAAGATCGCTGGCGCTCAGTTTGCCAAAGTGCTGGCCGCTTTGCACTTCCACCAATTTGCTGGCCGCCGAATCTCCGGCGACGATGACCGCGCCGTTTTTGCTGCCGGCCATCAACGATTCATACGTGAGCACGTTGAGGCCGCCTGCGGCGGAATCACCGTGGCAGGCGCCGCAGGTTTTCTCGAAGAACGGCTGGATGGCGGCATAGGTGAGCGGGCCGCTGGCAACGCCCGGTTCGGGGGTTTCTGCTTGCGCGGGCGGCGCGGAAGTGGGTGTGGGCATCTGCGCGGCGATGATCTCCGCTACTTGCGGCGCGTCCAGCCCGGCGTAAGTCCACACCGATCCGTGGCAAGCCGAGTTGGAGCAGAAGGAGGAGTTGTCGGTGCCGCCGGGGTTGGCAGTGTCATGGCACAACGAGCAACTCTCGTCGAACGAGCCGCGATGCAGGGCGATCCAGTTCGAGTTCTTGTGGCTTTCCGGTTCGGGGCCGCGGCTGATCTCGATGTTCACCACGAAATCTTCCGCGCCCACCACCACCGGGATAGAGTGGCAGATGTTGCATTCGAGGCGGATGGCCTGATCGTCGGCGTTGAGGTGCTTGCCATCGTGGCAACGGAAACAACCGGGGGTGTCCTTGTGGCCGACGTTGCTGGGGTGAGAATTCCAATCGGCTTTTTGTTCCGGGAAGACGGATTGGACGTAGATCTGCTGCAACTCGGCAATAGCCGTTGTGATCAATTCCGTGTTGTCGGCGTAGAAGTCGGCGTAGCTGCTCTTGTAGAAACCGTCGAGGGCGGCGATCGAATCGAGGGCTTCCTGCTGAGTCTGGTAAGAGGCGGCCAACACCTCGACGCCCTTCGTGTGAATCTCAGGGATGGCAACATCGATTGCGCCCCGCGTCAGCGCCCGATCCATAGCCACGCCCGGGGTGTAGATGAGGTGGGTAATTCGGTTGTGGCAGGAGATGCAATCCATCTCCTCAAGTTGATCGTCGGAAATGGAGGCAGGATTGAAATTGGCGGTCACATCCACGAACTCTTCCACACTGCCGTCGTCGTTGTACACGCGCACGTAAGGGATGGTTTGCTTTGTCTTGTCGGTGGGGTAATACAGCACGCGATTCTGGATGTGCCAATGGATGCCGCGCCCGAGGCCTTCGCGTTTGGAGCCGCCGCCCGTTTTCAGGGTGAGGAAGATGCTCGTCTCTGAGTTGTTCACGTCGTCGGCGTAGTGCTTGATCTCGCGGAGGCTGTCATCGGCGAATTTCTCGGGCGAATGGCAGCGCTCGCAGATTTCGGGCGCGGGGCGCATTTCGTGGGCCGTGATGGGGAATTCGTAGGTGGTGAAAGCAAGGGCGACAATATGTTTGATGTCGCCTGCCTTGCGCACGAATTGATTGCCGACGAATTCGCGCCCGATGTGGCACTCGACGCAGTTGATGCGGGCGTGCGGCGAGAGTTGATAGGCGGCATACTCTGGCGGCATGGTGTGGCAGGCTGTGCCGCAAAACACCGATGAGTTGGTGTAGTCCCATCCATACGCTCCGGCGACTAAGAGAATCAGGGTGACAGCGCCCAGCGACACATAGGGCAATGCTCGCGCCCAGCGCGATGAGCCGGGAGGAGGGAAGAAGAAATTGCGAAGGGAGGAGCGGAAGTTAGTCATAGATACGTGTCTCAGTTCTCTGGAGCGCCAGCGTCAATCCACTGGACGACGATCTGAATCTCGTGATCGGGCATCAAGCCGCTTGGGGGCATGACACCGCCCTGCGTTTGGGTGCCAAGCACTTTCTGGCCGAGAAAGTGTAGGCGGTGAGCGCGTCGAGTTGCTCCGGAGTGAGAACGTCGCCCCACACCGGCATCGTCACATGCCCGCCGCCTGTGGCAATCACCTTGCGCGCAGTATCTTTATCGGGCGCGGATGGAACGATCTCGCCATGGCACGAGCTACAATGTTGCTCGAAGAGAGTCTTTCCGGCGGGCGCGGCGGACGTGTCCGTCACGTAAGCAGAGAGCGTTTCGAGATCGGCTTCACTCAGAGTTCCGCGCCAGGCGGGCATCGCCAAGTGTTGCCCGCCCTGGCCGATCAGCGTGCGCAGTTCATCTTCCTCGCCGGGGAAGGCAACACCCTGCCCGTGACATCCGGCGCAGTTGATGGCGAAGAGCCGCTGGCCGTCGGGGGCGGCCAAGAAGTTGAGCAACGCATTGCGTTCGCCCGTCGAAAGCGTTTCGGCCCAATGGGGGACGGTCACGCCTCCGTGAGGCGGATAGCCGGCAACACCCACACGTGCGCGCCAAAGAAACGCGCCAACGTCACCGCGGAAAGTTCATCGCCGCCGCGAGCCACGCGCAACAGCCAGTCGCCGATGCCCGGAGCCACGCCCACGATCTCGGTGCCCACCGTGGTCGCCCAATACGATTTCTGGTCCCACGGCAAAAGGTAGCCAGTGAAACCGAAGCCGATGACGATGAGCAGCAGAAATACGCCGGTGACCCACGTGATTTCGCGCGGAAACTTGTAGGAGCCGTAGAAGAAAGTGCGCAACAAGTGAAGCACGGTGAGGATGACCATCGCGCTGGCCCCCCAGTGGTGCAGCCCCCGGATGAACCACCCCCCCAACACTTCTGTCGAGATATATATCACGCTATCGTAAGCATGATCGGGAGTGGGGACGTAGTAGATGGTGAGCAGAATGCCCGTGACGATTTGCAAGGTAGCCACAAACAGGGTGGCGCTGCCCAGCGTATAAAGCCAATTCACATGCGGGATCTTGCGCAAGAAGATCGCTTCCCACACTTTGCGCCAGCCAAAGCGCTCATCTAACCAGTTGGCAAGTGTCGCCACCATCTTAGCCTCTCCGAATGAATAGAACGCCGTTTTCGACTTTGGTCTCGAAACGATCCAACGGTCGCGGCGGGGGGCTGTCCACCACCGTGCCGTCTTTGGCAAACACGGCGTTGTGGCAAGGGCAGAAGAATCGTTCTTGATCGCCGATCCAGCGCACCCGGCAGCCCAGATGTGTGCAGATGTTGGACATGGCGACAAAATTCTGTCCGTCATCGGTGAGGACGTAGGCCGAGATCTCTTCCTGATCGGTGATCCATCCGGTTTGGCGCTCGACGGTGGCCTTGAACAACGTGGGATTGCCCGGCTCAACTTTGCTCACTGCGCCGAGCCGCACCCACTCTTCGGCTTTCTTTGCCAGCGCCGGGCTGATGGATATAGGCAATGGCCGGGAAGGCGACCACCGCCCCAATGAGACTGCCCATGGCCGCGATGGCAGTACTCATGAACTGCCGTCGTGATACTTGCTTATCCGAGTGATCCATTATCTCCTCCTCCGAAGAAGGTTTTTTGGAAAGGCCGGTCGCCGCGCGCTTTGGCAGAACGCTACTTCTCCGGCGCGCCGGCGGCAATCCATTCCTTCAACACGTTCAACTCGAATTCGCTCAGTTGCCCCGGATGTTGCTTGCTCTGCTTGATGACGAGCAGGCTGTTTTCGGGATCGCCCGGAACAACGGCCGGCCCCGAACTGCCACCTTTCAACGCACCGCCGTATGAAGCGAGATCGAGTCCGGCGATAACGCCATGACAATCGGAGCATCGCTCCTCAAAAACGACTCCGATGTTGCCTTCCCATATGGGCAACAGCCCGGCCTGTGTGGCCGTGGGGCGCAGAGTGGGCAGTGGAGTCGGCGTGAGCGGGTTGAAGGCGGCAATCTCTTCTCGATGCGAGATCGTTTCGATGGCGGTTTGCTCGAAGGTCACAAATTGATACACGCCGAAGAGAAGGGCGGCGGCCAGCACGCCCGCCACCGGAAGATAAACTCTTTGGCGCTTCTTGAGCACGTCGGGCGGCACGGGGATGACGGCTATCCCGGACTTGATGTCGGCCAACTCCAGCGGGTGCTCTTCGGCCATTTCGTGCTCGGTGAGTTTGCCCGTCCACATGCTGGTGTTGAAGTGGCGAAGATGCACGCCGTAGATGTGCCAGACGATGATGGCCAGCACGGCCAGCACGGCCTCGCCGCCGTGCGCCTCTTTGGCCGCCGGGATGAATTGGCCGGGCAAGAAGTTGGCGGTGGCAATAGGATTCCACATCATGTAACCGGTGACGGCCATGACAACAGTGCCCCAGATGAAGGCCCAGTATTCCGCTTTCTCCTCGTAAGTATATCGCCCGCCCTGCGGTTTATCTTTTCGCAAACCGAGATTGAAGAGGAAGACGCCGAGCGCGTCGGTCACATCGCGGATGCCGGGAGGCCTATGCAATGGGCGCGCCGTTACGGATTGATGATCCCTTTCCGTATCGCATACTTCACCAACTCGGTGCGCGAGCGCAAGTTGAGTTTACGCATGATGTTTTCGCGGTGGCGGGCCACCGTTTTGTGGCTGATGGAAAGCACATCGGCAATTTCCTGATTGCTCGCCCCGTCGGCGAGGTGCGCCAGCACTTCCTGCTCGCGCTCGGTCAAATCGCCGAGCGGATTCGCCCCGGCGCCTTCTTTGCCGCCGGAGACGTAATCTTTCACCAGCAGTTTCGCCAACGATGGATAGAGATACACTTCGCCCGAGGCCGCCGCGCGAATGGCGGTGAGCAGTTCTTCGGGCGCGGCGCGTTTGGGGACGTAGCCGCTGGCTCCGGCCTGTAGCATGTTGAAAAAGTATTCTTCGTCTTCGTGAATGGTGAGCGCCACCACCGCCACCTGCGGCCAGCTCTGCTTGATCTTCTGCGTCACCTCGATCCCGGACATGTCGGGCAGGCCGATGTCCATGAGAACCAGATCGGGAGTCAAGCGGGGCACCGACTCCAACGCCTCGCGCGCGGTGCCGGCCTCCCCCACGATCTCGAAGTCCGACTCGTTTTCCAATAGCATCCGCAGTCCTGATCTCACCACCGCATGATCATCTACCAACAACAATCGAGTGGTCATACACCATCCTCCGCTCGTCTCGGAATGAGGACTTCCACGCAGGCGCCGCGGCCCGGTTTGGCGTCGATGCTGAATGTGCCGCTGAGCAGTGCGGCCCGCTCCTGCATCCCCAACAGCCCCCACGATGGCCGCCGCGACATGGCCGCCAGCGAGGGATCGAACCCTTGCCCATCGTCTTCCACTTGCAGGCTCACCTCGTATTCGCGGAACTGCAACCGCACGATGGCGCGTTTCGCTCCGCTGTGTTTGATGATGTTGTTGAGCGCCTCTTGCGCCACGCGAAAGAGCGCAATTTTGATCTCCGGACTGAGCGGGTATTCATCGCCGACGATCTCCACCACCACTTCGAGCGGGGCGCGGTTCTGCGCGCCTTTGGCATACCAGCGCAGGGTGGAGGCCAGCCCGAGATCGTCGAGGTGCGAGGGGCGCAGGTCGGCGATGAGGTGGCGCAGTTCGTCGAGCGTGTTTGTCGTCAACCCTTCGAGTTGGCGGAGGCGATGGCCCGCTTGCTCAACATCTTGCCGCATGGCTGTGGCCGCGCCGCGCAGGCCCAACCCCAATGCGGTGAGCGCCTGCCCGGTGGCATCGTGCAGTTCGCGAGCAATGCGCTGGCGCTCGGCCTCCTGCGCGGCCACCACTCGGCGCAAAAGTTCGCCGCGCAATTCTTCGCGGCGATGCGCTTCGTCGAGCCGCGCCGCTTGCAGTTCGGCAATGCGCCTCTGCGTCTCGACCTCGAACGAGCGCAGGAAGCGGATGACAAAGACCGCCGAGGCAATGGCCGATGCCGCCCTCAACAACTGAATCGGAAACCCGAACAAGCGCAGAAACAAATCCTGATTGAGAAAGTCGGATGGAGGCAAAGGACTGACCGGCGTAAAAATCTGCCCCACCAACCCATACCAGGCGAAGGCTATCGCCGCCCACAGGCTATCTTGCCCGAAGCGCGTGAGCCCCGCCTGCCGAAATACTCGCTGCTGGGCCACCAACCCAAAGCAGGCCAGCAATGCCGACGGCACACCGAGAATATATCGCGTCCACACATCGGCCACTGTCCACATGTCTTCCGCTCCGAAACTGCCGCGCATGACAAAGATGCCAACCCCCCAGATGGCCGCTTGCGACAACGGCACGAGCAAACTGAGTCGGCGATGGAATTCGCTGGGCGAGAGCAGGGATCCGCCGAAAGCCGAGAGGGAGAGAAACGAGAAGGCCATGATCGCCAACCGCACCGTCTTCCAGGCCAAAGGCTCGCTGAACATTTCGCTCAGATGGCCCATGCGCTCGAACATTTCCAGCCATTCGTGAATGCCGTGCACAATGCCGAACACGGCCAGCGGGCGAAGCGCATGCCGCAAGCGCGCATCGGCGGCGCGGTTGCCTTCGAGGGTGACCACCAGCCCCATGCTGAAAAAGGCCAAGCCGTATAAAAAGAAAATCAGCGCAAAGTACGGTGCTTCCATTGCCAACGTGCCGGATTATTTGTCGCAAAGATAATCGGCGCAAGTCAGTGTGAAATGTCATCACTCGGAGAGCATAGAAGGCACAAAAAGAAACGGGCTCCTCGACCGAGAAACCCGTTTCCGCGCTCAACTTGGACTTGGCGTGATGCCGACTCTGGAGGCGGCGCTAATCGTCGTCGCCTTTTCCGTCGTCGTGATCCTTGCCGTCGTGATCCTTGCCGTCGTCGCCTTTTCCGTCGTCGTGATCCTTGCCGTCGTGATCCTTGCCGTCGTGATCCTCACCCCCTTCGCCTTCGGCCTCGTGGCACGTCTTGCAATCAGTCGTGCTGTAGTTGTTGCCGGGATGGCAGTTGGAGCACGCGCCGTTGGTGCCCTCGTGGTGAATATTGAACCACGGGTGGCTGAACGAAGCATTACGGAAGTTGCTCGTATCGCCGTGGCACGAGCGGCATGATCCCGGATAGTGGCCGCCCGGCGCGGAATGGCATTGCGAGCAATCCGCTCCGCCGATGCGGCCATGATCGAATGAGGCATTGCCCCAGTTCGACGTGTCGTAGTGGCACACACTGCATGGCGAACCGAAGTGGTTGGCCGGTTCGCGCCCCTTGTGGCACTCGGCGCAATCGCGCCCGCCCGCGAAACTGTGATCGAACGAAGCATTGCCCCAGTTCGACGTGTCGTAGTGGCACACACTGCATGGCGA
>Ga0194127_10002416_pt1 | contig 25497 bp, 21 predicted proteins | sample TA2KigC100mmetaG_FD_148624 | JGI IMG/M metagenome (GOLD analysis project Ga0194127, IMG submission 148624) | Freshwater microbial communities from Lake Tanganyika, Tanzania - TA2015036 Kigoma Deep Cast 100m | ecosystem: Environmental > Aquatic > Freshwater > Lake | place: Tanzania: Lake...
TTTTCGACTTCCATAGTCTCATGCGGATGATGGTTGACGCCGACCTGTCTCGGCACGGCCAGGCTGGCTAGCGTGCGGCGTGCGCTCGTCACGGGAGCGGCAGGATTTGTCGGCCAGTGGCTCTGTCAGGCACTGCTGAGGCATGGCTGGCATGTCACTGGTGTCTCGCTGACCCCACCCTCGGGTGCGAGCGCTCAGTACTGGGCGGATGCACATGCCATGCACTTCATCACGGCGGACCTGCGCGTGCTTGAAGTGGCGAGGGAGGTTGTTCGAGTCGCTGAAGCGGAGGCGGTATTTCATCTGGCCGGGCTTTCATTTGTGCCAGCTCCCGGGCGGGACCCTCTCGAAGGATTTTCCACCAACGTTAGTGCTTGTGTCGCGCTGATTGCTGGCATCCGTGAGTACCGTGAGCAGGGGGGCACTGACCCGCGCATCTTGGTTGTTGGCAGCGCGGAACAGTATGGCGCGCATGATCCTTCCGAAGGCGCACTAAGTGAGCACGCGGTTTGTCGGCCAAACACGTGGTACGCGGGCAGCAAAAGCGCGCAGGAAGCGATAGCGCTCGCGGCGTCTCGAGCGGACGGGTTGCACGTCGTGTGCACCAGGAGTTTCAACCAGGCGGGGCCTGGGCAGTCGTCGATTTTCCTTCTGCCTTCCCTCGTTCGGCAGGTCATCTCGCTTCGAAGCCACGCGGGTGTTGAGAGGCTGCGCCTTGGGAATACCCATACCGTTCGCGACTTTCTTCACGTTGAGGACGCGGCCGATGCATACATCGCACTCATGGCCCGCGGCGTCCCCGGCGAGGTCTACAACGTCTGCTCCGGTACCGGCGTGACCGTCGAGGCGCTGGCCCGTGAAGTCTGCGCGCGCGCCGGCGTGGACGCCGAACTCGTCAGCGACCCGGCGTTGCGCCGCGCCGTGGACGTGCCGTGGCTGGTGGGTGACAACTCGAAGCTCTGTTCCACGACTGGCTGGATTCCCCGCCGGTCGCGCACCGACATCATTGACGATCTGTTGAATGCCGCGTCGCACTGACATCCATCGCATCCTGCTCATCGGCTCGGGCCCCATCGTCATCGGCCAGGCCGCCGAGTTCGACTACTCCGGCACGCAGGCCGCCAAGGCCCTGCGCGAGGAAGGGTACGAGGTCATCCTCGTCAACTCGAATCCGGCGACGATCATGACCGACCCCGAAGTCGCCGACCGCACGTACATCGAGCCGGTGACGCCGGAGTTCGTGGAGCTCATCATCGCCCGTGAGCGCCCCGACGCGCTCCTCCCGACGATGGGCGGCCAGACGGCGCTCAATGTCGCGATGGCCCTGCACGAGAATGGCGTCCTCGCCAAGTACGGCGTGGAGCTGATCGGCGCCAACGCGCGCGCCATTGCCGTCGCCGAGGACCGCAAGCTGTTCGGCGAAGCGATGGAAAAGATCGGGCTGAAGTGCCCGCAGGGGAAAATCGCCACGACGATGGAAGAGGCGATCGAGATCGCCGAGTTCACCGGCTTTCCCGCGATCATCCGCCCGGCCTTCACCCTCGGCGGCTCGGGCGGCGGTGTGGCCTACAACCGCGAGGAGTACGAGGCCATCGTCAAGCGCGGGCTCGCCGAGTCGCCCATCTCGCAGGTGCTCATCGAGCGGTCGCTGCTCGGCTGGAAGGAGTTCGAGCTCGAGGTGATGCGCGACAAGGATGACAACGTCGTCATCATCTGCTCCATCGAGAACCTCGACCCGATGGGCGTGCACACGGGCGATTCGATCACGGTGGCGCCGGCGATGACGCTCACCGACCGCGAGTACCAGCTGATGCGCGACGCCGCCATCAAGGTGATCCGCGAGATCGGCGTGGACGCTGGCGGGTGCAACATCCAGTTCGCCCTGAATCCGGCGAACGGCGATATGATCGTCATCGAGATGAACCCGCGCGTCTCGCGCTCCTCGGCGCTCGCGTCCAAGGCCACCGGGTTCGCCATCGCCAAGATCGGCACCAAGCTCGCCGTCGGCTATCGCCTCGACGAGCTGCCGAACGACATCACCAAGACGACCCCGGCCTCGTTCGAGCCCGTCCTCGACTATGTGGTCGTGAAGTGTCCGCGGTTTGCCTTCGAGAAGTTCCCCGGCGCCAATCCCGGGCTCACCACGCAGATGAAGAGCGTCGGCGAGTCGATGGCCATCGGCCGCACGTTCAAGGAGGCGTTCCAGAAGGGGCTGCGCGCGCTCGAAAACAGCCGAATGGGCTGGGACATCGGCGAGCGGCTGCAGGACGACCGCCTTTCCGACGACACGATGGACACGCTGCGCGCCGCGTTGCAGACGCCGACGCCCGAGCGCGTCTTCCAGGTCAAGCGCGCGATGCTGGCCGGCGTGAGCCATCAGGAGCTCTACGAACTCACTGCCATCGACCCGTGGTTCCTCGCGCAGCTGCAGGAGCTGGTGGACGCCGAGCGCGCGTACGCCGCGCTTCCGGAGGTCTCCGACGGCGCGTTGCGGCAGATGAAGCGGATGGGCTTCGCCGACGCCCAACTGGCGCGGCTGCGCGGCGAGCGCGAAGCCGATGTGCGCGCGCGCCGTTGGGCCGCGGGGATCCGCCCCGTGTACAAGATGGTCGACACCTGCGCCGGCGAGTTCCCGTCGAGCACGCCGTACCTGTACAGCACGTGGGACGAGGAGTCCGAGGCGCCGCGCACCGGGCGGAAGTCGGTCATCATCCTCGGCTCGGGGCCCAACCGCATCGGGCAGGGCGTGGAGTTCGACTACTGCTGCGTGCGCGCCGTCATGGCGCTGCGTGAGCGCGGGTACGAGACGATCATGATCAACTCGAACCCCGAGACCGTCTCCACCGACTACGACACGAGCGACAAGCTCTACTTCGAGCCGTTGACGCTTGAGCACGTGCTCGAGATCGTCGAGCGCGAGCAGCCGCTGGGGGTCATCGTCCAGCTCGGGGGGCAGACGCCGCTCAAGCTGACGCGTGGACTCGAGGCCGCCGGCGTCAAGATCCTCGGCACGTCGCCGGACGCCATTGACGCCGCCGAGGATCGCCGGCGCTTCGAGGAGATGGCGCGCTCGCTGGGCGTGGCCCAGCCGCCCAACGGCACGGCGACGAGCGTGGATGCCGCGGTGGAGATCGCCGAGCGCATCGGCTACCCCGTGCTGCTGCGCCCCTCGTACGTGCTCGGTGGCCGCGCGATGGAGATCGTCTACGACGAGCCTGCGCTGCGCGACTACTTCCAGCGCGCGGTGCGCGTCTCGGAGGACCGCCCGGTGCTCATCGACAGCTTCCTGGAGGACGCGTGGGAAGCCGACGTGGACGCGCTCAGCGACGGCGAGACGGTCGTGATCGGCGGCGTGATGCACCACATCGAGGACGCCGGCATTCACTCCGGCGACTCGGCCTGCGTGCTCCCGCCCATCCAGCTCTCCGATGCCGACGCCGACGTGATGCGGAAGCACACCGTCGCCTTCGCAAAGGCGCTCGGCGTGGTGGGCCTGATCAACGTGCAGTACGCCGTGAAGCACGGCACCGTGTACGTGCTCGAGGTCAACCCGCGCGCGTCGCGCACCATTCCATTCGTCTCCAAGACCATCGGCGTGCCGCTCGCGTCGCTGGCCGCGCGCGTGATGCTCGGCGAGAAGCTGAAGGACATCGGGTACACCAAGGAGATCATCGCGCCGTACGTCGCAGTGAAGGAGGCGGTCTTCCCGTTCAGCAAGTTCCGCGAGTTCGATCCCATCCTTGGCCCCGAAATGCGCTCGACGGGCGAGGTGATGGGGATCGCCGACGCCTTCGGCACCGCCTTCGCCAAGGCGCAGCTGGCGGCGGGGAACGGGCTCCCGCTGGAGGGGATGGTGATGCTCACCGTCAACGACCACGACAAGCCGAAGGCCGTGGACATCGCCCAGCGGTTCCATGCGATGGGTTTCGGTGTGATGGCCACGACCGGAACGGCGCGCTTCCTGCGGGAGCGCGGCGTGCCGTGTGACGCGGTGAAGAAGGTGAGCGAGGGTCGCCCGAACGGCATCGACCTGCTCGTCAACGGCGAGGTGCAGCTCCTCGTGAACACGCCGCTCGGCAAGCGGTCGCAGAAGGACGACTACTCCCTGCGGCAGGCGGCCATCACCCAGCGCGTGCCGTATACCACCACGCTCTCGGCGGCGAGCGCCGCGAGCGACGCCATCCAGTCGCTGCGTGAGCGTCCCAAGACGGTGCGCAGCGTGCAGGAGTGGCTGGCGGACATCACGTGAGCCTGCTCCGCCGCGTCGCGTCGGCGCTGCTGCCAGACGCCGTGGCGGAGCCCTTGCGCCGCCTGGCGCGGCGCGCGGCCGTGGCGCGCTTTTCTGACTACGATGCGCGGCACCGGTACGCCGGACAGGAGCTCGTCGTGCACATCGCCGACCCGCTGGCGCGCGCGTGGTATGACCACGACTGGGACTCGGGCACCGAGCTCACGCTGCTGCAGCGGCGCGGAAGGCTGCGCGCCGGGGCCCGGGTCTATGACATCGGTGCGCACCAGGGTGTCGTCGCGCTGATCCTCGCGGGAGTGGTTCGCGAGAGCGGGCGGGTCATCGCCGTCGAGGCCGTCGCGCACAACGTGCGCGTGGCGCGGCGCAACGCGGCGGCGAATGCCTGTGCCCAGCTGGACGTGGTGCATGCCGCCATCGCCGATGCCGACGGGGCGCTCTGGTTCGAGGATCGCTGGAACGGCGCGGTCAGCCGGACGCCCGGAGTGGGTGTGCGAACCGAAGCCGTGACGGTGGACACCCTGGTCGCGCGGCACGGCGCCCCCGACGTCCTGTTCGTTGACGTCGAGGGGTTCGAACTGCACGCCCTGCGCGGCGCCGCGCGCACTCTCGCTGAGCACGCGCCCGACCTGTTCGTCGAGGTGCACGTGGGCGCCGGACTCGAGCGGTTTGGCACCGTGGACGAGCTGCTGGCGCTGATTCCGTCGGGCTACGAACTGCTGATGGCGCCGGGCGAGGGCGGCGACTTCGTTCCGTTCGCGGCCGGGCACCCATTGCTGGCCGATCGATTCCGCCTTGTGGCGCTCGCGCCGCGCACCACCGAGATTACTGCCCATGACTGACGCCTGGGTACACCCCTCCTCGTTCGTGGACGACGGGGCCGTCGTGGGCGCCGGCACCAAGGTGTGGCATTTCTGCCACGTCATGCCCGGCGCCGTCATTGGCGAGCGCTGCTCGCTGGGCCAGAATGTCGTCGTGATGAGCGGGACGAAGATCGGCCACAACGTGAAGATCCAGAACAACGTCTCCATCTACGAGGGCGTGGAGCTGGAGGACGACGTCTTCTGCGGCCCGTCCATGGTCTTCACCAACGTCGTCAACCCGCGCAGCGCCGTGTCGCGCAAGCACGAGTACAAGAAGACGCTCGTGAAGCAGGGGGCGTCCATCGGCGCCAACGCGACGGTCGTGTGCGGAGTGACGCTGGGACGCTTCTGCTTCATCGGCGCCGGCGCGGTGGTGACGAAGGACGTCCCCGACTACGCGCTGATGACCGGCGTTCCCGCGCGGCGCACGGGATGGATGTGCGAGTGCGGCGTGAAGCTGAAAGAGGACATCATGGCCTTCGAGTGCCCGGCCTGCGGCCGCGAATACGCGCACAAGGGCGACAAGGTGACGCCGATGCCGGCGGGGGGCCAGTGACCGCCCGCGACTTCAAGGTGGCGCTCGTGGGATGCGGCCGCATCGCGCACAACCACTTCGACGCCATTGCCGGACTGGACGGCCTCACGCTGAGCGCCGTCTGCGACATCGTCGAGGAGCGGGCCCGCGAGGCGGGCGAGCAGTGGGGCGTGCCGTGGTTCACGTCGTATGACGAGATGCTGCGGCAGTCGGAGTGCGATGTCGTGATCGTCGCCACCCCGTCCGGCCTGCACCCGGCGCAGGGCGTGAAGGCGGCGCAGGCGGGCAAGCACGTGGTCTGCGAGAAGCCGATGGCCATCACGCTTTCGTCGGCCGACGCGCTGGTGCAGGCCTGCGATGACGCCGGCGTGAAGCTGTTCGTGGTGAAGCAGAACCGTCTCAACCCGGCCATCCAGCTGCTGCGGCGGGCGGTGGACCGCGGACGGTTCGGGCGCATCTACATGGCGAACGCCACCGTGCGCTGGGCACGTCCGCAGGAGTACTACGACCAGGCGCCGTGGCGCGGGACGTGGGAGTTCGACGGCGGCGCGTTCATGAACCAGGCCTCGCACTACGTGGATCTCGTGCAGTGGCTCATCGGTCCCGTGGAGAGCGTGATGGCACGCACGGCCACCCTCGCCCGACGCATCGAGGCCGAGGATTCGGGTGCGGCCATCCTGAGGTTCCGGAACGGCGCCATCGGGGTGCTCGAGGTCACGATGCTGACCTTCCCCCGCAACCTCGAGGGATCGATCACGATCATCGGGGAGAAGGGGACCGTGAAGATCGGCGGCACCGCCGTGAACAAGGTGGAGCACTGGCAGTTCGAGTCGTACGACGATGACGACAAGCTGATCGAGGCGGCGGCCACCAACCCGCCGAACGTGTACGGTTTCGGGCACGCCGGGTACTACCGCAACGTCCTCGCCGTCCTGCGTGGCGAAGCCGCCCCCGACACCGACGGCCGCTCCGGCCGCAAGTCACTCGAACTGATCCTCGGGATCTACGAGTCGGCGAAGACGGGGAGGGAAGTGCCGCTGCCATTGAAGAGCAACCGGTAGGGGGACGAGGACGGAACGGGGAGGGGGTAGGGGCGAAGGGACGAGGATTGGGAGGCGGAACGGGGGACGGGGCAGCAGCCCCGTCCCCTCGCTCGTTCCACCCCGCAGCCCTCGTTCCCACGCCTCTACCCCCTCCTCGTTCCGAGGCGCGTTCAGGGCCCCTCCCCGTTCCCCGCCCCCCGCCATTTAGGTAACTTTCTCCGGCTATCCCAACTATATAGGGGACTTTGCGTTCCCCCAGCCCATATTCCCATGCCCGTCCCTCTCCTCGACCTGCGCGCCCAGCACGCGACCATCCGCGACGAGGTCGTCGCCTCCATCATGAAGGTCGTGGATGATCAGGCCTTCATCCTCGGCAAGCCTGTCGCCGACCTCGAGTGCCACATCGCGGGGCTCTCCAAGACCAAATACGCCGTCGGCTGCGCCAACGGCACCGACGCGCTCCTGATCGCGTATCGTGCGGTCGGGGCCGGGCGGGGAAGCGAGATCGTCACCTCGCCGTTCACGTTCTTCGCGACCGCGGGCGCCATCCACAACGTTGGCGCGACCGCTGTCTTCGTGGACATCGATCCGAAGACCTTCAACATCAACCCGGCCGCGGTCGGGGCGGCGATCACCTCGAAGACCAAGGCCGTCGTGCCGGTGGATCTCTTCGGGCAGGTGGCGGCGATCGAGGAGGTCGCCAAGGTCGCGAAGGGGATCGCGGTCATTGAGGACGCGGCCCAGAGCATCGGCGCGCGCCGCAAGATCGACGGCGAATGGCGGATGGCCGGCGAGACGGCGACGATCGGTACCTTCTCGTTCTTCCCGTCGAAGAACCTCGGCGGCTACGGCGACGGCGGCGCGGTGGTGACGCAGGACGAGGGGCTGTTCAACGAGCTGAAGCGTCTGCGCACGCACGGCAGCGTCACCACGTATTTCCACGAAGTCGTGGGCTACAACTCACGTCTCGACGCCCTGCAGGCGGCGGCGCTGCTCGCCAAGCTGCCGCACCTCGCCGCGTGGAGCGCGAAGCGTCGGGCGAATGCGGCGTTCTACAACCAGGCCTTCGCCGACGTCGCCGAGGTCGTGACGCCGTACACGGAGCCGGTGAGCGAGTCGATCTTCAACCAGTACACCATCCGCGTGTCGCGCCGCGACGACCTCAAGGCGCATCTGGCGTCGAAGGGGATCGGCCACTCGGTCTACTACCCGCTTCCGCTCCACCTCCAGCCCTGCTTCGCCTATCTGGGCTACAAGGAGGGACAGTGCCCCGAGGCCGAGCGCGCGTCGAAGGAAGTGCTCTCGCTCCCGATCTACCCCGAGCTCACCCAGGCCCAGCTCGACGAAGTCGTCGCCGCCGTGCGCGGGTTCTTCGGCAAGTAGGGACCCACACGCCCTGCTCCCTGTTCTCTGATCCCTGCACTCGACCATGACCAGCATCCGCAATCGGCTTCAGCAGCGCATTGACTCCCGCGAGGCCGTCTGCGCCGTCGTCGGCCTTGGCTACGTGGGACTTCCCCTCGTGATGGAACTCTGCGAGGCCGGCTACCACGTCATCGGCTATGACGTGCAGCAGCGCGTGTGCGACCTGCTGATGCGCGGTGAATCGCACATCCAGGACGTCCCCGCCGCGCAGGTGGCGAAGCATGTGAAGGCCGGCCGGTTCGAGGCGACGACCGACGAGGCGCGCCTCGCCGAGGCCGACGCCGTCTCCATCGCCGTGCCGACGCCGCTCGCCAAGACGCGCGACCCGGACATGTCCTACGTGATCGCCGCCTCCGACGCGGTCGCGCGGCAGGCGCATCCCGGGATGCTGGTCGTCCTCGAGAGCACGACCTACCCCGGCACGACGCGCGACCTGCTCCTGCCGGCGCTCGAGGGGCGGGGCCTGACGATCGGCGAGGATGTCTTCCTCGCCTTCTCGCCCGAGCGCGTTGATCCCGGCAATCCCGTCTACGGCACCAAGAACACTCCCAAGGTGGTCGGCGGAATCACCGCGGCCTGCACGGCGATGGCCTGCCAGCTGTACTCGACGTGCATTGACCGCACCGTCCCGGTGTCGTCGCCCGAGGCCGCCGAGCTGGTGAAGCTGCTCGAGAACACCTTCCGCTCGGTGAACATCGGCCTCGTCAACGAGATGGCGATCGTCTGCGACCGGCTCGGTGTGGACGTCTGGGAAGTCATCGACGCCGCCGCGACCAAGCCGTTCGGCTTCATGAAGTTCACGCCGGGCCCTGGGATCGGCGGGCACTGCATTCCGCTCGATCCGCACTACCTGGCGTGGAAGATGCGCACGCTCAACTACAAGACGCGCTTCATCGACCTCGCCAGCGAGATCAATAGCGCGATGCCCGCGTACGTGGTCGAGAAGGTCGCTCGCGCGCTCAACGACCAGAAAAAGTCGGTCAATGGCTCGCGCGCGCTGGTCCTCGGCGTGGCGTACAAGAACGACATCGACGACATGCGCGAGAGTCCGGCGCTCGACGTCATCAAGCTGCTCGAGGCGCAGGGGGCCCACGTGGCGTACCACGATCCCCACGTGCCGAAGTTCCGCGAGGATGGCCACGAGGTGGTGGGCGTGCCGCTCACCGACGAGGTGCTTGTGGCCGCCGACGTCGTGGTCATCGTCACGAACCACAAGTCGGTGGACTACCAGCGCGTCGTGGACCTCGCCCAGCTCGTCGTAGACACGCGCCACGCCACCGCCGGCCTTACCCCCGGCAGGGCGCGCGTCGTGTCACTGACGCCCGTCGCCCCGCGCGCGCATGCTGCCGTCTAATCCACCGTTCACCGTCCACCGTCCACCGTCTCTATGAACATCACGGTAGTCGGCTCCGGTTACGTCGGCCTCGTCGCCGGCGCCTGCTTCGCCGAGACCGGCAGCAGCGTCACCTGCGCTGACATCGATCAGGCCAAGATCGACGGCCTGAAGAAGAACGTCCTCCCCATCTACGAGCCCGGCCTCGACACGCTCGTCGAGCGCAACCAGGCGGCGGGGCGGCTGCGCTTCACCATTGACATCGGTGCGGCGGTCGCCGCCGCCGATGTCGTGTTCATCGCCGTCGGCACGCCGCCCGACGAGGACGGCTCGGCCGACCTCAAGCATGTGCTCGCCGTCGCCGACACCATCGGCCGCTTCATGGCGCGCGAGACGGTGGTCGTCACCAAGTCCACCGTTCCAGTGGGGACCGCCGAGAAGGTGCGCGCCGCCGTGGCCGTGAACGCCAAGTTCCCGTTCCACGTCTGCTCGAACCCCGAGTTCCTGAAGGAAGGGGCGGCGATCGACGACTTCCTCAAGCCCGACCGTGTCATGCTGGGCGTCGAGAGCGACTTCGCCCGCTCGGTGATGGCCGAGTTGTACGCGCCGTTCGTGCGCACCGGCAAGCCGATCATCTTCATGGACATCCCGTCGGCGGAGATGACCAAGTACGCCGCCAACTCGATGCTGGCCACGCGCATCTCGTTCATGAACGAGATCGCCGGGCTCTGCGAGAGGGTCGGCGCGAACGTGGACCTGGTGCGCAAGGGGATTGGCAGCGACTCGCGCATCGGCCCCGCCTTCCTGTTCCCCGGCCCCGGCTACGGTGGCTCCTGTTTTCCGAAGGATGTGCAGGCGCTGCTGCGCACCGCGCACGGCGTGGGCGCGCCGCTCTCGGTGCTCCAGGCGGTGGAGGAGGCCAACGCGCGGCAGAAGACCGTGCTGGGCGCCAAGCTGGCCGGCGTGCTCGGCGATCTCGCCGGCAAGCGCGTCGCCGTCTGGGGGTTGTCGTTCAAGGCGAACACGGACGACATGCGCGAATCGCCGGCGTTGGTGCTGATCGAATACCTCCTCGCCGCGGGCGCGACGGTCTGCGCGCATGACCCAGCCGCCATGCACGAGGCCAAGCGCCGCCTCGGCGACCGCATCCAGTATGCGGAGACCTGCTACGCGGCCCTTGAGGGGGCCGACGCGCTGGTCGTCGTGACCGACTGGAACGAGTACCGTTTCCCCGATTTCGCCCGCATCAAGGCGACGCTCAAGGCGCCCGTGCTGGTCGACGGCCGCAACCTCTACGATCCGGCGAAGATGGAAAAGTTCGGCTTCACCTACCGGTCCATCGGGCGGGAGCGCGCATGAGGGTCCTGATCACGGGCGCGGCGGGGTTTCTGGGGTCGCACCTCTGCGACCGGTTCCTGCGTGACGGCCACGAAGTCGTCGGGCTGGACAACTTCATCACTGGACATCCCGACAACATCGCGCACCTGACGGGGAATCCCGCGTTCTCGTTCCTCCGCCACAACATCTCCGAGTTCACGTATGTCGCGGGGCCGCTGGACGGCGTGCTGCATGTCGCGTCGCCGGCCAGTCCCATCGACTATCTCGAACTCCCCATCCAGACGCTGAAGGTCGGCTCGCTCGGCACGCACAACGCGCTCGGCATTGCCAAGGCCAAGGGCGCGCGCTTCTTCCTCGCCTCCACCAGCGAGGTGTACGGCGACCCGCTCGTGCACCCGCAGGTCGAGTCGTATTGGGGGAACGTGAACCCCATTGGACCGCGCGGCGTGTACGACGAGGCCAAGCGCTTCGCGGAGGCCATTACGATGGCCTATCACCGCTACCACGGCCTCGACACGCGCATCGTCCGGATCTTCAACACGTACGGCCCGCGCATGCGGCCGCGCGACGGGCGCGTCGTGTCGAACTTCATCGTGCAGGCGCTCAACGGCGAGCCGATCACCATCTACGGCGACGGCTCGCAGACGCGCTCGTTCTGCTACGTGGAGGATGAGGTGGAAGGGCTGTACCAGCTCTTCCTCAAGGGCGACGCCAACCCGTGCAACATCGGCAATCCGGTGGAGTACACGGTCCGGCAGCTCGCCGAGGTCGTGGTCGAGCTCACCGGCGCCAAGACGCCAATCGTCCACGAGCCGCTTCCTGAGGACGACCCGAAGGTGCGCCAGCCTGATATCTCACGGGCAAAGGCGATGCTCGGGTGGTCGCCGAAGGTGGATCTGCGCGCCGGCGTCCAGCGCACCATCGACTACTTCCGCACGCTGGTCGGCACGTCCCGCATGGCGCCGCGCGGCCGCTGACCCACCGAACCAACGCCCCCTCGCCGGGTACCTTTTCGACGTGACCTTTCCTCTTCGTTCCTTCGCCCTCCTGCTCGCCGCCGCGCTGGCGCTCTCGGCGTGCCGGCCGGCGTTCAGCCCCCGCAAGTTCACCGACAACGCGGCGCTGTACCGCGCCTCGCTGGAGCGCCTGCAGAAGAAGAAGTGGGATGACGCGGTCGCCGGCTTCGAGAAGCTCACGCTGGAGCTGCAGAGCCGCGACACGCTGCTGTCGCGCGCGCATTGGTACCTGGCCACGGCGTACGTCGGCCGGCGCGAGTATCTGCTCGCCTCGCAGGAATACTCGAAGCTGGCCGAGAACTTCGCCGACGATTCGCTCGCCGATGACGCGATGTTCGAGTCCGGTCGCAGCTACGCCCGGCTGTGGCGGCGTCCGTCACTGGACCCGCAGTACGGCCAGCTCGCGCAGGTGCAGTACCGGCTCACGGCGACGCTGTATCCCGACTCCCCCTTCCGCGCCAAGGCGGAGGCCGAGCTGAAGCGGCTGGATGAGTGGTTTGCCTCCAAGGACTACGAGACCGGCGAATCGTACTTCCGTCGCAAGGCCTTCGATTCGGGGATCATCTACTTCCGCGACGTCGTCAAGAACTACCCGAACACCGATCGCGCGCGAATGGCGATGATCCGGATGGTGCAGGCCTTCCGGTCGCCCCAGATGAACTACCGCGAGGACGCGCGCGAGGTCTGCGCGACGCTCGTCACGCTGTACCCGACGGACCCGGAGGTCCTGAAGGCGTGCGACGGGATGAAGCCGGCGGCGGATTCGGCGGCGACGCCGGCCAGACCGGCACCCTAACCGGTGCGCGTCGGCATTTTCGGCGGGACGTTCGACCCGCCGCACCTCGGGCACTGGTTGGCGTGCGTGGACGCCGCCGAGGCGCTCTCGCTCGACGAGGTGGTCTGGGTGCCCGCCGCGCAGCAGCCCCTGAAGACGGGAGCGGTGGCCGTCAGCGACGCCGCTCATCGCTTGGCGATGACGACACTGGCGGTGCAGGGGGACGCGCGGTTTCGGGTGGATGCCGAGGAACTGGAGCGCGGCGGTCTGTCGTTTACAGTGGAGACGCTGCGGGCGTTCCGGACGAGGGCGCCCGGCGCGGCATTGTTCCTGCTCCTTGGGACGGATGCGGCGGCGCTGCTGCCGAAGTGGCGGGAACCGGAGGCCGTGCGGGAACTAGCGGAGGTCGTCGTGCTGACGCGCGGCGGCGATCTGGCTGGACTCCCCGACGGGGTGCGGGCGATCGCCACCCGGCGCGTGGACATCTCGGCCACGGAAATCCGGGCGCGCGTGGCGGCCGGACGTAGCATTCGCGGATTTGTGCCTGACGCCGTCGCCGCGTACATCGCGGCGCACGGCCTGTACCGATAGAGGATACTGCATGTTCAACAAGCTGCTCGGGGCCGTCTTCGGCACGAGGCACCAACGGGAACTCAAGCGCATTCGGCCGATCCTCGCGGAAATCGAGGTCCACGGCCAGCGGCTGGCGTCCGTGTCGGAGGACGAGCTGAAGGCGCAGACGGCGAAGTTCCGCGCGGTGATCGCCGACCGGACGCGCGAGCTCGTCGACCAGATCGCCGCGATCAAGGACCGCAAGCGTACCGCCGCCGACGCGGCCGCGCGCGAGGCCATGGACAACGAGCTGGGCGGCGCCGATGGGCGCGGCGGGCTCGAGGCGCAGTACCGCCGGGAAATCCGCGACGTTCTCGACGAGATCCTCCCCGAGGCGTTTGCCACGGTGCGCGAGGCCGCACGCCGACTGGTGGGCACGAAGGTCATGGTCACCGGGCGCGAGCTCGAGTGGAACATGGTCCACTACGACGTGCAGCTGATCGGCGGCATCCAGCTGCACCTCGGCCGCATCGCCGAGATGGCGACGGGCGAAGGCAAGACGCTGGTCGCGACGCTCCCGCTCTACCTCAACGCGCTCCCTGGGCGCGGCGCGCACCTGGTGACCGTGAACAACTACCTCGCCCGCCGCGACTCGCAGTGGATGGGGCACGTGTTCTCCTACCTCGGCCTGAACGTCGCCTGCCTCGACGACACCGAGCCGGGGACGCAGCAGCGCCGGGACGCCTACCACGCGGACATCACCTACGGCACGAACAACGAGTTCGGCTTCGACTACCTGCGCGACAACATGGTGGTCGCGCTCGACCAGCGCGTCCAGCGTCCCCACGTCTACGCCATCGTCGACGAAGTGGACTCGGTGCTCATCGACGAAGCCCGTACGCCGCTGATCATCTCCGGCCCGGTGGGCAACGAGAGCGACGGGCAGTACGCCGAGTTCAATGCCGCCGTGATGCGCTTGGCGCGCCGGCAGACCGAGATGGCCAACGACCTCGTCGCCCGTGGCGAAAAGGCGCTGGAGGCGGGCGACCAGTCCGCCGCTGCGCTCGCGCTGTACAAGGCCCAGCTCGGCAGCCCCAAGAACAAGCGCCTGCTCAAGGCCCTGCAGGAGCAGGGCGTCAAGCTGCTGGTGCAGAAGCAGGAGCTCGAGGTCATCGCCGACCGCAAGCTGCCCTCGGCCAAGCAGACGTACCGCGACATCGAGGACGACCTCCTCTTCGTCCTCGACGAGCGCGGTCACACGGTGCACCTCACCGATCGCGGCGTGGACTTCCTCAGCCCGTCGGACCACGACCAGTTCGTCCTCCCCGACATCTCCTCGGAGGTCCACCGGATCGAGCACAGCCACGAGCTGTCCGGGACGGAGAAGCTCGATGCCCGCCGCAAGATTGAGGGCGAGTACGCGCTGAAGAGCGAGAAGCTGAACATCATCCATCAGCTGCTGCGCGCACACTCACTGTACGAGAAGGACGTCAACTACGTGGTGCAGGACGGCCAGGTGCTCATCGTCGATGAGTTCACCGGCCGCACGATGCCCGGGCGCCGGTGGAGCGAGGGGCTGCACCAGGCGGTGGAGGCGAAGGAAGGGGTGCAGGTGAAGGGCGAGACGCAGACGCTCGCCACCATCACCATCCAGAACTACTTCCGCATGTACGAGAAGTTGGCGGGCATGACCGGCACGGCCGAGACCGAGGAGAACGAGTTCTTCCAGATCTACCGCCTCGAGGTCGCCGTCATCCCCACCAACCGTCCGATCATCCGCGACGACCGGCACGACCTGGTCTACAAGACGCGGCGCGAGAAGTACAACGCCATCGTCGAGGAGACGCGGCGGCTGAACGATCTGGGCTTCCCCGTGCTGGTCGGCACGACGTCGGTGGAGGCGTCGGAGACGCTGTCGCGCATGTTCCAGCGCGCGGGGGTCAAGCACCAGGTGCTGAACGCCAAGTACCACCAGCGCGAGGCCGAGATCGTCGCGCTCGCCGGCCAGTTCGGCGCGGTCACGATTGCGACGAACATGGCCGGCCGCGGCACCGACATCAAACTCGGCGAGGGCGTGATCCCCTCCAAGCCGTCGCGCATCAAGGATCCGGACGGCAACGAGATCGACGTCTCCGAATGCGGCGGCCTGCACATCATCGGCTCCGAGCGGCACGAGTCGCGGCGCATCGACCGCCAGCTGCGCGGCCGCGCCGGCCGCCAGGGCGACCCGGGCGCGTCGCAGTTCTTCCTGTCGCTCGAGGACGACCTGATGCGCCTCTTCGGGTCGGATCGCATTGCCCGACTGATGGATCGCCTCGGCGCGCAGGACGGCGAGATGCTCACGCATCCGCTCATCACGCGCTCCATCGAGCAGGCCCAGAAGCGCGTCGAGCTGCAGAACTTCCAGAGCCGCAAGCGACTGCTCGACTACGACGACGTGATGAACCAGCAGCGCGAGGTGATCTACAACCTGCGCGCGTTCGCGCTCGAGGGCGGCGAGGAGCTGAAGGGCGAGGCCATCAAGATGGTCGAGTCGGCGGTCGGCCGTCGCATCGAGACCACGCTGGCCGATTTCGACAACTCGCTCGACTGGGACCTGGACCTGGTGCGCCAGGACCTGCTCGTGCACTACCTGCTCACCGTGCCGTGCTTCGAACCCGACGGCACGCGCCCGGCGGGCATTCCCGAGGCGAAGCGCGAGGGCGCAGCCGCTGGCACGAAGGCGTTCCACGCCAAGCTGGACCACCTCGCCGAACACGCCGGCCAGGTGCTTGCCCTCGTGATGCTCAACGCGCTGGACGAGAAGTGGAAGGATCACCTCTACGACCTCGACCAGCTGCGCAGTTCGATCGGCTACCGCGCTTGGGGGCAGAAGGACCCCCTGCTCGAGTACAAGCAGGAAGCGTATTCGATGTTCGTGGACCTGATGAACGACATCCAGCACACGTTCACCGAGCGCTTCCTCCGCGTGCAGATCATGTTCGAGCCGCCGGCGCCGGCCGCGCCGCCGGCCGAGCCGAAGCGCCGCTTCAACGCGCTCGGCGTAGCCGAGGACGTGCCGGCCGAGGACGAGGTGGTGGACATCGGTCCGTCGGACACGCCGGGTGACGGTGAAGTGGTGAAGCCCGACCCGATGATCGTCGGCGCCGGCCGCGCGCGGTCGCTTTCGGGCGCGGTCGCCGCGGCACCGATCGGCGGCGGCGGGGTACAGGATTGGTCCACGGTCGGACGGAACGATCCCTGTCCCTGTGGGTCGGGGAAGAAGTTCAAGAAGTGCCACGGGGCGTCGATGTAGCGCTGGATGGGGTCTCGTGCGGCAGCGGACGCAACCGTTCCCGTGCGCCCCCCCATTGCGCGACTGACCGATTGCCCCAACACTTCAAATAGAGGCCTTGATCACCCGTCCAACGAACGGAGGGTGCATGCGCGGATTGAAGGCGGCAATCATGCTGGTGATGTGCGCCGCGGGGGCCGCGGCGCAGGGGGTGCGCCCGCTGGAGGCGTCGCTGCGCCGCGGCGTCGGCGAGGCGAGTTTCTCCGTGGACCAGCCCGCGTACGTCGCGGTGTTTGAGCTGATCCCGGGGATGGGCGTCCAGCAGGTCTACCCGCGGTCGAGCTATCAGGCAAGAGAGCCGGTCCCGCCCGGCGAGTACCTGCTGTCGCGGCCGTTCCGGTCGGCGTACGGCTACTACGGCTGGAACCAGGTGCAGCCCTACGCGCGCCCGATGTACATGCTCGACGGGCGTGGGCGGATCGTCTCGTACTACTACACCACCGGATGGGGCGGCGGGATGGGAACGGACGCCATCGTCGGCCCGACCCGGACCTACCTGCTCGTGGCATCCCGCACGCCGCTGCGCCTCGTCGGTTCGCCCGATGCGGCGCGCCATTGGCTGCAGCAGGTGATTGGGTTCCGCGCCATCTCGAGCGCCGTCTTCGCGCCGAGCGCGATGCTGACCGACATCGTGGACGCGATTGTACCCCTCGGGGCCGACGTGGATGATGTCGTGGTGGACGTGCTGGAGATCTCCGACTACGAGGCGGGCCTGCGCCGCTGGTCGGGGCAGAGCATCGCGTTTCTCTGCCCGTCGGGGGTGATGACGATTCCGGCGGAGTTCTTCTTCGGCTCGGGCGTGTTCTATTGCCCGGCCCCGTTCCCGACGACGCCGACGAGCACGCAGCCAGCGCCCGGAGGTGACACCACCACCGTGGAGGCGCTCAACCCGAAGGCGCGCAGGGTGCCGGACAAGTATCAGGTCGAGGAGAACGCGGTCCTCCGCCGGACCATCACCTCCACGCCCGCGCCGCAGGCGAACGAGGAGGGCTATCGGCCGTATCGCAGCGACGGTGGCGTCCAGCAGGAAGAGGCCCGCGCTTTTCGTGGCGTGCGGACGAGCGGCTTCGAGCCGCGTGCGACGATCACCGTCGGCGTCCCCGTGGAGCCGGTGGGGGCGCGCCGCGTGGGCGGCGAGGTCACGGTAGGCGAGGCCTATGTCCCGCGTCCGGTGCCGTCGATGTCGACGGAGCAGTATGTGCGGAGCCGCTGGAGCGGCGATAACACGCGATCGGCGTCCCAAGTGCACACGCAGTCCTCGGTCGGCACTGCGTCCTCCTACAGTGGAGTGCGCGAGACGTCGGTGCCCAGTACCGGCACGGTCGCGACGCCCGCGCCGTCTCCGAGCGTCGAAACCGTCGGCGCGGCGCGGCCCGCCACGACCACCACCGTCCCGCCGAACAACCCGTAGTCCGCGGTGACGGTAGGATGCGGCCCGGCGCGCAATTCGGCGCGCCGGGCCGCATTCGTTTGATGACGGATTCTCGCGCGCCGAAGGCCATGCTCTGCCATGACCATCTCGCCGCTCGCACCGCAGGGGCTGCTTCCCCCGGATCGCCCACGCGAACGGATGCGCGCGCTCGGCGCGCGCGCCCTGTCCGCGCCTGAACTCCTCGCGCTCGTCATCGGCCCCGGGACGCGTGGCCGACCGGCGCTCGCCCTCGCCCATGACGTGCTTGGCCGCGCCGACGGATCGCTGCGCAGGCTTGGCGACCGCCCGGTCGCCGCGCTCGCCGACGTGCCAGGGCTTGGCGCCACGCGCGCCGTGGCCATTCATGCAGCGCTTGAGCTGGGGCGCCGGCTCGCCGGAGAGGCGCCGCGCGAGTCTCTTCCGTTGCGCGCGCCACGCGACGTCTGGCGCGCTTTCGCCCCGTCGCTCGAGGACCTGCCCGTGGAGGAGTTCCACGTCGCCATCCTCGACGCCCAGCATCGCCTCGAGCGCGACGTCTGCGTGACGCGGGGAATTCTCAATTCCTCGTTGGTGCACCCGCGCGAGGTCTTCCGCGAGGCCATCGCCGAGCGCGCGGCGGCGATCATCCTCGTGCACAACCACCCGAGCGGCGATCCAACGCCTAGCGCTGATGATCGCGCGGTGACGGACCAACTCGTGGCCGCGGGGCGGCTGCTGGATATCCCCGTGCACGACCACGTGATCATCGGGCGGGGGAGGTATCTGAGTTTTGCGGAGACGGGGATTATTTAGGTGCAGGGGAAGGGAGCAGGGTGGGGTGCAGGGGATGGGGAGCAGGGTGGGGTGCAGGGGGACAGGGGGCCACATGCAAACCCCTGTGAACCCTTGACTTCCCCTCCGCTCCAGACAGCTTCAGGGAAGTGACCGGAACAACGGGGCCCCCGCCGCACGCGGCGGGCCCCGTTTGTTGTCGCGGGTCCGCACCAACGCCCCCATCGCCAATCGCGATCCTCAATCGCAATCCTGAATCGCCATCCTCCGTCCAAATCCTCAGTCGCTGTAGATGATCGCCCCCGTCCTCACCGAGATTATCCCGAACTGGCAGCTCAGCGCCGACGCCCATCCGGAGCGTCTCGACGCCGACCTGCTGTCGCGCGCCTATCGCTTCAGCGAGAAGGCGCACGCGGGGCAGACGCGGCGCAATGGCGATCCGTACGTCACCCACTGCGTCGAGGTCGCGAAGATCCTCGCCGACCTCCAGCTCGACACCGTCACCGTGGCCAGCGCCATGGTCCACGACGTCATCGAGGACACCAACGTCACCCGCGAGGAGGTGGAGCGGGAGTTCGGCCGTGAGATGGCCCAGATCGTGGATGGCGTCACCAAGATCGGCCACCTTCCCACGGGCTCGCGCGAGGAGCGGCAGGTCGAGAACTACCGCAAGCTCCTGCTCTCGATCGCCAAGGACGCGCGCGTCATCCTCATCAAGCTCGCCGACCGCCTGCACAACATGCGGACGCTCGAGCACCTCCCCGAGGACAAGCGCCGCCGCATCGCCGCCGAAACGCGCGACCTGTACGCGCCGCTGGCCCACCGCTTCGGCCTCGCCGCGATGAAGGCGGAAAACGAGGACCTGGCCTTCCGGTATCTCGAGCCGGAGGAGTACCGCGCCCTCGCCCGCCTTGTCCAGCAGAAGCGCGCCGACCGCGAGGCGCTCATCCAGGAGATGGCCGCGCCCCTGATGCAGCGGCTCAAAGAAAACGGCGTGATGGTGTACGAGGTCAGCGGCCGCCCCAAGCACCTGTGGTCCATCCACAAGAAGATGGTCAAGCTCGACAAGTCGTACGACGACATCTACGACCTCTACGCGATTCGCGTCCTCGTGGAGAACGTCCCGGAGTGCTACCACGCCCTGGGCGTCATCCACGGCAACTGGTCGCCGCTGCAGGAGCGCATCAAGGACTACATCGCCCAGCCGAAGTCCAACGGCTACCAGTCGCTGCACACCACGGTTTTCGGGCAGCACGGCATGCTGTTCGAGATCCAGATTCGCACGCTCGAGATGCACCGCACCGCCGACTACGGCATCGCCGCGCACTGGCGCTACAAGGAAGGCGACCGGGAACGCGGCGACGAGCTCGACCGGGCCCTGCACTGGTTCCGGCAGGTGCTGGAGCTGCAGCTCGACGCCGAGACCCCCGACCAGTTCCTCGAGTTCCTCAAGCTCGACCTGTATCAGGACGAGATCTTCGTCTTCACGCCGAAGGGCGACGTGATCCAGCTCCCCAAGGGCGCGACGCCGATCGACTTCGCCTTCGCCGTGCACTCCGAACTCGGCCTGCATGTGCAGGGGGCGAAGGTCAACGGCCGCATCGTCCCACTCTCGCGCGAGCTGCGCAACTCGGAGACGATCGAGATCTCACGCTCGCCGACGGCGCGCCCCAGCCGCGACTGGCTCGCCCACGTCCGCACCGGACGTGCGCGCCACAAGATCCGCCAGTGGCTGCGCGTCGAGGAGCAGAAGGCCTCGCGGCAGATCGGGCGCGAGATCCTCGACCGCGAGCTGCGCCGCCGCAAGATGGCCAAGCTCTCCGACGACGAGCTGGCAAAGGCGGCCGCCGGGCTCAAGCTCACCGATGCCGACCATGTGCTCGCGTCGATCGCCCAGGGCGACGTCCACATCACGCAGATCCTCAAGGCCATCTACCCCGACGTCGAGGAGCAGCCCGAGCAGCACCAACTGAAGCAGAGCCCGCTCGAGCGCCTCCTCGACCGCATGAAGCGGTCGGACACCTCGCGCGGCATCCGCGTGCAGGGGGCCGACGGCCTGATGGTGCGCTACGCCCAGTGCTGCCAGCCGGTCCCCGGCGACAAGGTCGTGGGCTACGTGACGCGTGGGCGCGGGGTCAGCATCCACCGGGCCGACTGCCCCAACCTGCTCTTCCTCGTGCAGGAGCCGGAGCGCCGGCTCGAGATCGACTGGAAGGAGAGCGAGGGGGAGCGGTTCATCATTCGCCTCCACATCGAGGGGAACGACCGGCGCGGGCTCTACGCCGACCTGGCCGCCGCGGTCAGCGGGACCGGAACCGACATCAAGACGCTGGAACTGAAGTCCATCGACGGCCGCGTCACCGGCGCCGCGCTCGTCGAGGTGGAGAACCTCGCCCACCTCGACAAGATCATTCGCGCCGCGCGGCGCGTGAAGGGCGTGACCGAGGTCTCGCGCCGGGAGAGGCTCACGGCGGATTAGGTAGGGGAGGGCGGATGCGGATTCCAATCGGGATGACGATCGGAATGGCGAACCCTCTTTCTCCCCCTCCTCGTCCCCAGCATCCCTCTCTCAATCCGTATCGCCATCCTAATCCGAATCCGAACTCCTCCTCCTAATCCCCCCATGATCCTCGCCCTGCATAGCCTCACCCGCTGGCTCGTCTTCCTCCTCGCCGTCGTCGCCCTCCTCCGCGCCCTGAAGGGGATCAACGGCGGCGCCGACTTCACGACGAACGCGCGCCGCGCGCTCACGTTCTTCGTGATGTCGGTCCACCTGCAGGTGCTCATCGGTCTGGTGCTCTACGGCGTCAGTCCGATCACCCGGCACGCTATGGCCGACATGGGCGCGGCGATGAAGGACCCGGGGATCCGGTACTTCGTTGTCGAGCATCCGGCCCTGATGATCCTCGCCGCGGTCGCCGCGACGCTCACCAGCGTCCTCGCTCGCCGCGGCCCGGATGACACGGTGCGCCACCGTCGCGCCGCCATCGGCATCGCGCTCTCCCTGGGCCTGCTGCTCGCCGGCATCCCGTGGCAGCGTCCGCTCCTGCCGGGCTTCTAGCTTTCGGCGGGTCCGCGCGTGACGTCCGTAGCCTTCGACCTGCAGGCGCCGTTTGAGCCGGCTGGCGATCAGCCCAAGGCCATCGCCGAGCTGACCGCCGGGCTGGCGCACGGCGACCGGTTCCAGACGCTCCTCGGCGTCACTGGGTCGGGGAAGACGATGACCATCGCGCATGTCATCCGGAACCTCGGCAAGCCCACGCTCGTCCTCTCGCACAACAAGACGCTCGCCGCCCAGCTCTACGGCGAGCTCAAGTCGTTCTTCCCGCAAAACGCGGTCGAGTACTTCATCTCGTACTACGACTACTACCAGCCCGAGGCGTACGTCCCGACGAGCGACACGTACATCGAGAAGGACGCGTCGATCAACGAGGACATCGACCGCCTGCGCCTGCGCGCCACCTCGTCGCTGATGGAGCGCGAGGATGTCATCATCGTCGCCACGGTCTCGGCCATCTACGGCCTTGGCGGGGCGGTGCAGTACCGCGAGCAGATGGTCCACCTCAAGGCCGGCCAGCGCATCGCCCGCGACGACATCCTGCGCGGGCTGGTGAAGATCCAGTACGGGCGCAACGACGTCGCCTTCGAGCGCGGCACCTTCCGCGTGCGCGGCGACACGGTCGAGATCTTCCCCGCCTACGAGGAGCAGGCCGTCCGCGTGGAGATGTGGGGCGACGAGATCGAGCGCATCTCCAAGATCAATCCACTGACCGGCGAGACGATCACGCCGCTCACCCGCGCGGCCATCTATCCCGCCAAGCACTTCGTCACGTCGCGCCCGACGCTGGAGCGCGCCGTCCGTCTCATTCAGGAGGAGCTGCGCGAGCGCCTCGCCGCGCTCAAGGAGGCGGGGAAGCTGCTCGAGGCCCAGCGGCTCGAGTCGCGCACCAACTTCGACATCGAGATGATGCTTGAGGTCGGTACCTGCGCGGGGATTGAGAACTACTCGCGCCACCTCTCGGGCCGCGCCACCGGCGAGCGTCCGGCGGTGCTCTTCGACTACTTCCCCGAGGATTTCCTCGTCGTCGTGGACGAGTCGCACGTCACGCTCCCGCAGATCGGCGGGATGTTCAACGGCGACCGCTCCCGCAAGCAGACGCTCGTCGAGTACGGCTTCCGCCTCCCCAGCGCGCTCGACAACCGGCCGTTGATGTTCGACGAGTTCCTCACGCTGACGCCGAAGGCCATCTTCGTTTCGGCGACTCCTGCCGACCTCGAGCTGCAGCTCTCGCAGGGCGTCGTCGTCGAGCAGATCATCCGCCCCACGGGACTGGTCGACCCCACCGTCGAGATCCGTCCGGTGCGCGGGCAGGTGGACGACCTGCTCGGCGAGATCCGCATCCGCGAGCGCAAGGGCGAGCGCGTGCTCGTGACGACGCTCACCAAGCGCATGGCCGAGGATCTCACCGACTACCTCCAGCAGATGGGCGTTCGTGTGCGGTACATGCACGCCGATATCGACGCCATCGAGCGGATGGAGATCGTGCGCGGCCTGCGTCTGGGCGAGTTCGACGTGCTCGTCGGCATCAATCTCCTGCGCGAAGGGCTCGACTTGCCGGAGGTCTCGCTTGTCGCGATCCTCGACGCGGACCAGGAAGGGTTCCTGCGCTCCGACCGCTCCCTCATCCAGACCGTCGGCCGCGCGGCGCGGCACGCGGAGGGCAAGGCGATCCTGTACGCCGACCGCATCACCGGTTCGATGCAGCGCGCCCTCGACGAGACCAACCGGCGGCGCGCGACTCAGCAGGCCCACAACGCCGAGCACGGCATCGTGCCGCGCGGGGTGACCAAGAGCACCGAACAGATCCGCGTGCTCACCCGTGTCGCCGATGCGCGCGAGGAGCGCGAGGGACGCGAGCAGGCGCGTGCCGGCGACAAAAAGCAGCGCAAGGTGGCCGAGGCGGCGGCGCACTACGGGGTGGAGGACCTGCCCAAGCTGGTCACGCAGCTCGAGGAGGAGATGAAGGAGGCGGCGAAGGCGCTCGACTTCGAGGCCGCCGCGCGGCTGCGCGACGAGCTCTTCGAGATCAAGGCGGCGATGGGCGAGCGATCGCACGGCGCGCGGCGCGGCGCGTCGTGGCGGCCGGGGCGGTAGCGTGCCGCGAATCGCCCCGCCGCTCGCGCCACACGGCGACCAGCCGATGACACTCGACGAACTCGAGGCGTTCGGCGCCGCCATCGGGCGCGCCGCGGCCGCGTCGCTTCCCTGCGTGATCACGCTCGGCGGTGACCTCGGGGCGGGGAAGACCACGCTCACGCGGGCGATCGGGCGTGGCTTCGGCGTGGTGGAATCCGTCACCAGCCCCACGTTCGCGCTGGCGCACGAGTACCACGCGGCCGGCACGGCGACGCTGTTCCATCTCGATCTGTACCGGATCAACGGGCCGCACGAGCTGGCCAACATTGGGTGGGACGTGCTCGACGACGCCAACGGACTCGTGGTCATCGAATGGCCGGATCGCGCCGGGCACCTCATTCCCGCCGACGCGCTGGCCATCACCCTCGCGCACGTGGACGGCGACGAGACGCGCCGTCGGGTGGTCTGGTGACGACGTCCGGACTGACGCTCGCGCTCGACGCCTCGACCTACGTCGGGACGGTCGCGGTGCTGCGCGACGGCGCGCTCATTGCCGCTCGCGATGCGCTGATGCGCGGCGAGCACGAAGAGCGCCTGATGCCGACCGTGCTGGCGGCCCTCGCCGAGGTGGGAGTGGCGCCGCGCGAGGTGGCGCGCGTCGTCTGCGGCGAGGGGCCGGGGAGCTTCACCTCGCTGCGCATTGCGGCAGGAATCGCAAAGGGGATCGCGCACGGCGCGGGCGTTCCGTTGTATGCGGTGTCGTCCCTCGCGCTAGTCGCCGCCGGGGCGGAGCCGCCGCTCGCGGCCGGCCGCTACGTCGTCGCGCTCGATGCGATGCGTGGCGAGCGGTACGCCCAGTCCGTGGTGATCCGCGCGGACGGCAGCGTGGCCGTCGAGGGGAAGGCCGCAATCGTTGAGCCCGCGGCACTCGCCGCGTTGGGCGCGCCGATCATCGGACCACTTGAGGCCGAGCCGCGCCTGCCGCATGCGCGCGGCGTCGCCCGGATGCTGGCCGACATTCTGGGCGCGGGGCCAGTTGATCTCGATGCGTGGGAGCCGTCGTACGGCCGGCTCGCCGAGGCGCAGGTGCGATGGGAGGCGGCGCACGGTCGGCCGCTGTCGGCGTCGTAGTGGCCACCGTCCGACCGGCCGTCGAGGCCGACCTACCGGCCATCGCTGCCATCGAAAGCGCGTCCTTCGGCGACCCGTGGTCGCTGAAGAGCTTCAGCGACTCGCTCGCGCACGCGTTCGTGCGCTTGCGCGTCCTCGAGGACGAGGCCGGTGTCGCCGGCTATTCCGTGGTCTGGGTCTCCGGCGAGGAGTGCGAGCTGGCGAACATCGCCGTGGACCCCGCGCACCGTCGCGGCGGGCTCGGCGCGCGCCTCCTCGATGCCTCACTCGACGAGGCCCGACGCGAAGGGCTGATGGTGATGTTCCTTGAGGTGCGCGCCTCGAACGACGCCGCGAAGCGACTCTACGCCAGCCGCGGGTTCCACGAGGTCGGGCATCGCCGGGACTACTACAAGAACCCGGTCGAGGATGCCCTGATCCTGCGACGCGACCTGACCTAACCCCGGTCGGCCCGGCTGCCGGCGGTCGGCCAGCGGCGTCCGTCGCCACCCCTGCAATACGGCGTACCGATCTGCGGCCGTTTGGTTGTGTCAGTCGGGGGGCGTAGATTTACCCTCATCGACGACGTACGGACCCAGACGAAAGGA
>Ga0194127_10002420_pt1 | contig 25472 bp, 21 predicted proteins | sample TA2KigC100mmetaG_FD_148624 | JGI IMG/M metagenome (GOLD analysis project Ga0194127, IMG submission 148624) | Freshwater microbial communities from Lake Tanganyika, Tanzania - TA2015036 Kigoma Deep Cast 100m | ecosystem: Environmental > Aquatic > Freshwater > Lake | place: Tanzania: Lake...
CAGGGTTATACAAAGACGGGCTTACGGCCTAAGAGACGAAGAATATCTACGCTTAAAAATTCTGACATGTATGCTTCCTGAGATATGAAAATCCCTAAAATCTACCCACTCGTTTCCACGATGACCCATAAAAATAATGTTCAGGGAATTGCGGCTGAGCCAGTGAGGCCTCAATTATCCTATCTGACTCTTTGGCGACTGTAAGGGCGCCGGCATATTCCCCAAAGATATAAAGCGTCTGCATCTTAAAGATGTAATATACGCTTAAGGGAGTAAGATTATTTTCCTCCTTCATTTTCTGGACGTGAAGGTCTTCATTATAGGTATCATCTGAAAAACTGCCTCGTTCTCTGGTGTTTCCCTTCAGGCATAGGGCCATTTGTAATGCAGCAGTCACATAAATGCCGGAAGATTTTTCTTTTATCCTGTTAATAAAACCAAGATTATCTCTTGCTATCCCTATTAAGTCGTCAAGTATATATCCCCGTATTGTTAGTTTTATGGAAAAAAAAGCGAGTGTGTAACATGCAAAAACAAGATCGCCAACCTCAAGACAAAGATGAAAAACTTCCTTCATGGGAATTTCATCTTTTTTCAGATGTACCTTCCAATGGCTGACAAATGCGTGAAAGGTAAAAAGAGTTTTTTGCCGTGTCGTTCTGCTTTCATATTTTTGATTTAGTCGGAGGGACATCTGCCCAAATTCATACCCGCCTTCGATATCGCCTAAAGCGCCGGCAAGGACAGTGCCGTACAGACTGTAAGCAAAGGAAGAAACATCGGTATTGCCATATTGGAAAGACAAGTTAACCATCTTAATACTGAGAAATACAAGCATGTTCATATCCAGTAAGTATGCAGGATCGGGCAGGTGCTTGAGAATACTCATGGCTGCGAGTTTTTCCTGGTCAAGCATATCGGGCAGAAGGATTAAGTCGCGTATGTTTTTCATGCCATGCCATTTTTTTTGATAACGGAGATATTTGGATTTCAAATATTCCTGAAGGATTATTCCCTTTCCCGGTTTAACAGGCAAAATGATGCCATATAAACGAAGCCCCTCTCTGCCTAAGTCTATTGCGTCCTTAAACCTGCCCTGATTGGTGTAGAGGGTTATTTTTTTACTATATACCGTCACTTTTTCCCTGTTCGTTTTTAGTTTCTTCAAGATAACGTTAAATAGATTTTCTGCTTCAACGAAGTTGCCGCACAGGTATTCACATTCTGCGCGCTCCATAGAGAGTTCGTTTGTTAAGTCATAATGGGTTTGCCAGCTATTTTCATCAAGTAATTGCATGCCGGTTGTCACATATTTTAACGCGTCTTCGTATGCAGTGGACGTCTTTGCCTTTTTTCCGGCTTCCAGATTGAGCCGGGCCAATTGAATCCTTTCACCCGAAAGCGTTATGAGATTGATTCCGTAATTTAAATGATTAACAATATCGAATATCTTTTCGTCTTTTTCTTCAGGGGGGACGCCCTTAATCATGAGCCTGCCGATCTTCAGGTGGGTATCCTTTTTTTGTTCGTCATTCATCAGTGAATACGCAGCCTGTTGTACGCGATCGTGGAGAAACTTGAACTGAATGGAATCAAGATGATGTTCGCCTTCTTTTGCATCGTATGAGGTATTCTGAATGTCACAATTCTCAGCTTGCAGCCTGTAATCAGAAATGATGAGTCCTTTCTTTATAGCTGTCCACAATTCTGTTACAGTTTTTCGCTTCGATCTTTCACAAACAATGGATAAGGTATTTAAATCAAAGTTGTTTCCTATGCATGAGGCGTATTTCAGGACTTCCTGCACCCGCGAGGGAAGTGTTTGTATCTTCCCCGCCATCAGATCAACCACATTTTCCGTTATTCCTCTTTCATCAATCTGCCTGACATCCCACCGCCATTCCCCTCTGTTGCTATCGAACTCAAGTAATTTATCCTGGTAAAGGGTTTTTAAAAATTCATCAATGAAAAATGGGTTGCCAGCCGTTTTTTCCGTAACGAGCATTGCCAGTTCCTGGGTGTTTTCTTTTCTGCACTTCAGTGTTTCGGAGATTAACTGGTTCACGTTATTTGTATCAAGAGGATTTAAACAAATGCTGCTTACTGTTGTCCCTGCCTTTTTAACTTCTTCTATAGTCGAGAGTAATGGATGAGTGGCGCTAACTTCATTATTCCGGTATGCGCCTACTATCAGAAGATATTGTGTCTCGGTATCGGTGGTGAGATGTTGTATCAGCTTTAACGAAGCAGAATCTGCCCATTGCAAGTCATCCATGAATAAAACCAACGGATGTTTCTTTTGAGCAAAAACGCGCGCGAAATTTCGGAAGACCATATTAAAACGATTTTGGGATTCCGCAGGCGGCAGATCCTGCAGTTCGGGTTGTTTTCCGAGAATCAATGCTATTTCAGGTATAACGTTTATGACCACCTGTGCATTTGGCCCCAGTGCGTCCAGTATCTTTTCCTTCCAATGGGCAATTTTTTCTTTATTTTCCGTAAGTAATTGCCGAACGAGATCCTGGAACGCCTGGATGAGGCATGCATAGGGAATATTGCGCTGAAACTGGTCAAACTTCCCGGAAACAAAATAACCTCTTTGCTCAACGATCGGGCGGTGAATTTCACCCACAAGACTGGACTTTCCAATACCTGAGTACCCGGATACAAGCATCATCTCCGTCCTGCCTGAACAAGCACGATTGAAAGCTGCAATTAACATTACGATTTCCTTATCCCTGCCATACAGTTTTTGAGGGATATGTAAGGTTTCATGCCTGTCTTCTTTGCCAGGAACAAAGCCTTCGGGCGATTGCTTCGTTTCTATCAGTCTCCAACATTTTTCCAGATCAGCTTTCAGACCGAAAGAGCTCTGGTATCGGTCCTCGGCATTTTTTGAAAGTAGTTTCATAATGATTGCCGAGAGGGCTTTGGAAATTTGTGTGCTTACTGTATGGGGAGGCGCCGGTTTTTTTGCTATGTGGCAGTGTATCCATTCTATGGGGGTGCTTGCCTGATAGGGAAGTTGTCCGGTAAGGATTTCATAAAAGGTAACACCCAGCGAGTAAAAATCGGTGCGATAATCAATGGCCCTGTTCATGCGGCCGGTTTGCTCCGGCGACATGTAATATAAGCTTCCTTCCAAAATGTCGGGGTTGACGACTTTTTGATATTCTCGGGAAAGCACCGTAGAAATGCCGAAATCGGTTATTTTGACCAACCCCGTTTCAGGGTTAAAAATAATATTCGAAGGTTTAATATCCTTATGGATAATTTGATTTTTATGAAGTTCTGCAAGGGCATTTACTATCTGAATTGCTATTTTAAAAAAAACCTCTGTTTCGATACCATGGGAGGTTATTATTTTTTTCAGAGGAATACCGCCGAAATCTTCCAGTATCAGCACAACACTATTTCCGTATTTTTGCAATCCATACGTTCGTACAATTCCATCAAAGTTCAGATCCTTGCTGATTTCATACTCGTGTTTTAATCGTGCAATATCATCCGGAGTAAAATGTTCTTCCTCTACGGTTTTAATGATTACCGGCGTGTTGTCTTTGAGCTGATATCCCTTATAAACAACGGTCTTATGGCCTTTATAAAGCTCGTGTGTGATCTTATAGTCTTGTAATGTTATCATTGGATTCTTCTGATTTTGATATCTATATTTTGACGAATGACATATTCTTTTCTTCCATTCAGGGCTAAAGCCCCTTGGTTTTGGTTTTTTCTAACCCCAGCCTGAAGGCTGGGGTTAGTTCATTGGAGAAAGGGAATGCGTCCAAGCTGTTTATCTTTTAACTCCGCCATTTATGGCGGAGATTAGCATAGCTAAAATATCGGCTTTAGCCATGATTTCCGAAGTTGTATTTTCTGATGAATTTCTCATATTCCTGCATGAATGAAACCTTCTTATGGTGCTCCTCCTGACGTCTGAGGTAGTCCCTCACTTTATCTGGCATAGATTCACTTATTGATACAGCAAAGTATTCATCAGCCCATTCCAGTTTTGGCTTTAACAAGTTGTTTTTGTTTGCCCAAAATGCTGATTCACCTTTTATAAGTTGTAATGCTTTTGAAATACTCATTTCTGCATTCAATGCTAACAAACAATGGACATGGTCAACATGTCCGTTGATAAAATCAATGTATATCTCCTTGGACTTTGCATTCTCTCTAATATGCTGAAACAAATCCATTCTGTTTTCTTTTGAAAGAATTGATTCACGATTCTTTGTTCCCCAAACGGCATGTATCCATATTTTGACGAATGACATATTCTATTCTTCCATTCAGGGCTAAAGCCATTTTGTTTTGGGTTCCTTCAATCTCCCAGCCTGAAGGCTGGGGTTATGTCATTTGATCTTTCTTTCCATAGCCTTGTAAGGGTGGATTAAGCGGAGCGAATCTACCATTCATGCGATAATCGTTGGTGGATACGACGCAAAAACCAGCGCCTTTATCCACCCTACCCACACCGATCCCATAAACGGTTACAAAAATCGGGAATGCACCCAAGCTGTTCATCTTTTAACTCCGCCATTTATGGCGGAGATTGGTATAACTAAAATACCGGCTTTAGCCGTGATTTCCAATTAGCGAACAAAATCAAAACCATTATTTAGTCTTGATTGAATTCTATGTTTTTGAAAGCAATCAAACAGGTTGTGAATTTCGCTAACAACGGAATCTTCCATAAAATATTTTGCTTCCTCAAGGACGAGCAAGTAATCCTGTTTTGGTATTATGTGCATCAATTCCCGCAAATCAAATGTTTTCAAAACAGCCTTGAGCATTTCCACAAGTTCTTTTTCTGTCATTTTAAGAGTAAACGTCTTTTCGCACAATATCGGATCTACGGTGTAAAACAAATTGATAAATTTATCCAGTTGATACGCTGAGGCATTGGATAAAAAATGAGTGGCGATGGCATTCATCAGGATTTCATATTTTTGGTGTGCCTTATAATGCGGTATTGATAATAAACTTTTTTTATCCAGAGAATTTGTTGCCAGCGCCTTGCTTATTTGTTGGGAAAAATACTTATAATTATCCAGAATAAAACCCATGCCCCATCCGCACGGCGTTGTCCAGCAACCGGCATCTCCGGCAAAGACTACATGGTCTTCCGCGATTTGTTGTGAAAGGGTGCCTGAGGGATACCATCCGTATTTCAGTTCTTTGATGGTGATATCACGGAATTGTTTTGTGCTGTCTTCATTTCGGATGACGTGCATGTATTCCTTTTCCATTTCATCACGGGACATTTGTTGCTTGCGCAAGTAGAGAATAAGCGAGAAAGAGGTATTTTCATTCAGAATTTCATATTCGAAGACCGGTCTGCCATTTTCGAGGGAGGTATCTATATGCAGATTGGTGTCCCTGAATGTTTGCCACATCATATAGTCGCCGATTTCCATTCCTCCCAGTCCGTTCGGATGCTCTCCGATAGCCCCGAAGACCGACCACCAATAAAAATTCCTGCGGTCTATTTTGTATTTTTCCACTATTCCGGAATTATACCCGGACGCGTCGATAAGCAATCTGCCGGTATACACTCCTTTTGTTGTTTCGACAGAGACAATGCCATTATCGATAGTGTGGTTTTTGTATTCGCAGTTGTCGGTAATTTGCGAATTATTGTCTTTAATTATATTGACCCAGTGCGGCAGGATTGTGTTTTCGTTTATATAGGGATACCGGTCGAACAATTTTGCCCTAAATGACAAATTCGCCCCCAAAAACGTCTTTGCTAAAAAACGGGTAACTCCTCCATACGTATAAGGCTTTATGTCTTCGTCCACAACATCAAGAGGCACGAACCAGCTTCTGTTTGTTTTGCCTGCGGTGTTTTTTTCTATGACCAGAATATTATAATTTTTGGAAAGCTCCGATCCGATGCTAAGTCCTGCCGGGCCTCCTCCTACGATTATAGCGTCATAATGCATTTCTTTTTCCATTTTGTCTCCAACTTTCAGGGAAAACGTAACACTTTAGCTTTTTGAAAAAGACTTTGATTTCCTGATTATAATACACCTCTACTATTGGCACCCGGACATCCATTAACTCCGCACTTTAGTGCGGAGACGCCCGCAATAAATACACCGGCTTTAGTAGAGACAGGTTTGAAACCTGTCTCTACAACCTGGCACAGTGAAAGAAATTGGGCTAACTTTACCTCAGGGCTGAAGCCCATGATTATTTCCCCCTTAACCCCCATGCTGAAGCATGGGGTTAAGGCATGGACAATTTTTTCAAAAGGCTAAAGTGTTACGGGAAAACTGTTTTTCGTGTCAAAAATGATATTTGACGCCGAGAAACAGCAAATAGGCCTTTGTTTTCATTGAACTTTCGTCGTAATCTCCCCCTACAATATCGCTTGAATTAACGCTGTCTCTGTCGGACATCATAAATTGAGAAGCGGTGTCGAATTCCCAGCGATTCCATTTGTGAGTATATCCGACGGAAAAAGTATGTTTCAGCGTACCGGGAATAAAAGGAACCTGTGTGTCCTGAGGCACGGGGTTTTCGTTGTAAATATAACCGCAGCGGACAATATCATTGGTGTTTCCCTTGAAAAAATATTCATATCCAAAGCGCAGTGCAAACGTGCTGTCCCAGTCGATAGGAAATGAGTCGCTTATTTTGTTGCCAAGTGCGGCGTTAAATTCCTCATTATCTCCATCAGTCAATTCAAGGCTTAAACTGTCAAACGCCGATGCCCAGTCAAGATATACCAGATCAAAAGAGAATGTGTTGGATGCGTTTATTTTGTGTGATACCCCCATGCCTATGGAACGCGGCCATTCAAAATTGGATTCCATGTCATATTCTGCTTGTTTATTGCTGAATAAGGCGCTTTCGGGCGCTTCATCAGGAATGGTTACATCCGCTTCGCCCCGTAATGTGGCTTGTGACTCGCTGACAAAAGAGAAGCCCACTACGGTATTTTCGGTTATTTTGTATTGTGAGCCCAGTGTATAGGTAAACCCAAAGTAGTCCTGTGCGTCCAAATCTCCCAAAACACTCACTCCCGCCAGCGGTCCTTCCTGAAAGGTGTAGGGCAATTCAAGTTCTGCCGCCTGATACGCGGAGCCGAGAGAAACACCCAGCGAAAGTTTTTCAGTTACCTTAAAAGATGTGGCGGCCAGCATTTTTATCAGTGATGCCTCGGAACGGTAAAGCTGATTGCCGAAACTGACAGGAACATCTCCTTCCGGTGTGCTGCGGGTCATGGAATGTTTTAAGCGGTATTCAGTGCTGAAACACGCGGGCACAAAAACGCCTCCGCCAAAGGCAAATCTGCTCTCCTCTGTTTTTTTGTATACAAACGAAAATGCGGGGATGATAAAAACTTCGTGTTTTGAGTAGTCAAAGTCATAGGGGTCTTCATAGCGAATTTCGGGGTAAATAAATTCGCTGCTCATATCCAGCAGTTTCCCCGCAGGCATATTGACAAGAGCGGAGGGATTGTCGTGTATCAGCACTCCGTTATCAGCATGAGAGATATTTGTGCCGCCCCTTCCGGATGACACGACTCCCATGCTGTCGAGCACAACACCGTTTGCCGTGCAAAGTCTGTTTGTCCACAATAATGAAAAAATTAAAGAAAAGAAGATGAAAACCGGTAAGATAACAAAGGTATTATTCACATACGGCAGCTTTAAACTATTGGATACGTCCCATTTTGAAGGTTTGCTTTTTGTACAAAGCAAACGATATCTGCCTTTCGTATATTTCATTTGTCGGATTTCCTTAAATCATAGAGAGTGTGAGAAAATTATGTGACGTTGTCCTGGGAAATTTTAACTCTGTTGCGTCCTTCCGATTTTGCCTGATATAGCGCCTTATCCGCGGAATTAATTAAACTGTCAGACAATGTATTTATATCAGGAACCGTTGTTGAAATGCCCATGCTGACGGTAACCTGATTGCTTGCCAGCGATTCTTTAAATTCCAACCGCAGCGTGTCAATATTTACCCGTATGCTTTCGGCAATTTGGCAGGCGCCCTCTGTGTCGGTATCGGGCAAAACGATCACAAATTCTTCTCCGCCATATCTGGCGACAACATCTCCGGGTCTTTTCAGCGCATCTCTTAATGCTTTAGCTACTTGCTTCAGACAAACATCGCCCTGCGGATGACCATACGTGTCGTTATAAAGTTTAAAGTAATCAATATCTATCATGATCAGGGAGATTGGCCGGGAGTGCCTGGCAACGCGTCCCCACTCTTTGCTGTATATTTTTTCAAAAGATCGCCTGTTTGCTACGCCGGTAAGCGCGTCGCTAAAGGAAAGCTGCAATAGCATTTGGTTTGCGGCTTCCAGTTGCCGCGTTACCTCAATAAGTTCTTTTTCACGGGATTTTCGGTGATCGATTTCATGTTTGAGTCTTAAAACGGAACGTACCCTTGCGAGCAGTTCAACTTTGTTAATAGGTTTGGTGATGTAATCTACGGCCCCTTCGGAAAATGCTATTTGCAGGTATTCGATATCAGTTTTGCCGGTTACCATAATGATAGGAATATCCTTAAAGTCGGCACATTTCTTTATTCGACGGCATGCTTCTATGCCGTCAATATCGGGCATCATAATATCCATCAGGATGAGATCGAATTTATCTGCCGCAGGCTGCGGACTGTCTATTTCCAGGCAGGCATATGCCTCGGCTGCCGATTCTGCAAAGGTGAGTTTTTGATAACCGCTGGAAGTTAAAAAAAATCTTAGTTGTGTGTGAACATGTTCTGAATCATCAACAATAAGAATTCCCATGGTGATTCCTTTCTCTGCAATTGATCAGATACGCTTCACGAGAAAAAACATCCGGAAAGTAAAAAATTAAGAGCAATGTAACTTATTATATTCAATAAGATAAAGGCATCTTTCTATTGTTTTTGTATCCGCTTTTGCACAACCAACTTGAATATTTCTCCGGATATTCAAGTTGGTTCGTATGGACAAAATGACCGCAAAAACGTCAGGGGGGATGAATATTTATAGATTAAAAAATCTCACGTATGCTATGGGTGATAATTATTAATACGTTAATTTTTTGTCAAGGAATACTTTGCCTGCTTATCAGTTTTTATCGCACATAGCGGTTGATAAGATAGCATATTTATCAATATTTGCAAGACTAATATTTCATTATATAAATATAAATACAAACAACAATATTCCCCAGAGAGATATTTTGAATGTCAGGAAATAAACGAAAAATTTCGGATCTTCTGAGATAAGAACGCCTCGCTTATAGCAATTCAGGATAAGAAAATAATATATGACGACAATAGAATAAGAAGCTGTGCCTGGCCAAAAAGCAGGTTGTGCGGAAAGAGAGAAATCAATAAAATATATTATTAGTATGAATAGAAAGGAGAGTGAATAGGGGAGGCAGCATTCATGCCGGTAAAATCTGTATATTTTTCTGAAAGGGGGAGCGTATGCCACCGGGGTCAATTCTCCGTATATGCCGTATAATAAGAAAACCGTCAGAGGTTATTGATTTATTTTGGGGAGGTCTTCTGTGAATGCTTTGCCCATGCCTTCCATGCTGTTTTTCATTGCTTCGCCGAGTCCTTCCATAAGCTCTCCCATGGCGCCGCCAAAAATAGACATCATGGTCTGGTCTGCGTCCACTTTCCATTGATTATTTTCCTGGATAAGAATTGTTTGCAGTGGAATGGTTATCTGCGACCCGTCTTTCTGTGTATTCAGGATGGTTTCTATCATTGTTTTATCACCATTCATGGTGATGTTTCCAAATGTTATCTGGCTGCTGCTATTGTCGGTATTATTGTAAAGCTTCAAATTGTTGCCGCTTGCGCTGGTTGCAAAAGATTTAGCGGCTTCAAGATCGTTTGCCATTAATGCATCCCAGAATCCCGTGGCGATGTTTCTGGTAACGGCACGAATTGTATCGTCATGGATATGCCTATCTGAAGCAGAGTGATTGTGCCCGTCATGTCCATCGCAACTTTCTTTTGCTCCCGTTGTTTCATTAAAAATATGATGGTGTTCGGAACCGTAACTGCCTGTGGTTGCAGAGTCGGAAAGCTTTTTGCTGAGGTAGGTGACGCCATCTTCCAGTTTGCCGATTTTCCGCTCAAGAGTATCCTGACTTTCCGCAAGTATATCGATTTTATTATGTATTACGTTGGTATCATTAATAATAAGGGTGACGGATTTAGAGAGATCGTCTATTCTTTTTTCCAGTGTTTGAAACGGTGTTTTATCGTAAACGGCTTGTTTTTGTGAAGCACTGCAGCCAAAAATAAAAAGTATCGGCAGACAAACGGTTATGAGTTTTATCAGTTTTGAATTCATGGTTTATTTTGCGTTGAGAAAGGGTTGTGGAAATTACGTCTTAACATGTGAAACCGAGACGGAATAACAGGGATTATTTGTGATTTTGCGCTGACTACAGAGTCAGGCATTTCCCTGATTCATGCGCACAGGTAAAATTTTATTAGGTATTTTTGCAAATTAGAATAAAATAACAGTGGTTTTTAACATATTTTTTTAAAAAAAACAATGAAAACATGGAAATGCGAATACAGTGGGATAATGAAAATACAGATTTTTAAAATATGCAGAATAAAAATCGAAGGATAAGAATCAGAAAGGCAAAAGAGGCGGATTTCGCTGCTCTGTGGGATATTTTTCACGCGGTTGTTAAAAGGGGCGATACGTTTTCGTTTGATCCGCAATCAGACAAAGAGGTATTCAGGTCATTATGGATGGCGCCGCATATCAATACCTATGTCGCTTTAATGGGGAATACAATTCGGGGAACTTATATAATGAAACAGAATCAGCCGGGCTTGGGGGGTCACGTTGCCAATTGCGCTTACATGGTAGATCCCGGCGCCCGTAGTCAGGGCATAGGAAAATCAATGGGAAAACATTCAATAGCAGAGGCGAAAAAACTCGGCTTTCTGGCCATTCAGTTTAATTTTGTAGTAAGCACAAATATTACGGCGATTCATTTGTGGTTAAAACTTGGGTTCAAGATTGTGGGAACAGTGCCGGCGGCATTTAAGCACAGTGAATATGGTTTTGTGGATATCTATATCATGCATAGGTATGTGTAATAATTCCCAATATTTCGTGGTCATAGTATGGCGCTGGCCGGTGTACTGTCTTTTTGAGAACAGACGTACAGTATATTAACGGGTGCATTCCCGGTTTTTTGTAAAAGTTTATTATTTAACTATTTATGTGGCATTATGGGTAATAAAAACGAGTATTCTAACTGCCTAAACAGTCGAATATTTTAGAAAGGGGGCAAAAGTGAAGAAATACAGGCCAATGAAAATATTAGTAAGGTTCTTTTTGTTTATAATGCTAAGCCTTTCTTTTGTAAACAAAACATATGCATATAGCAGTGAGAATTATGGCGCACATTCCATGATTTATCCCGATATGCCGGAGGTTGACATAGAAGAACTCTTTTCCGAGAGTTCGGCATTGGGGGTCGATTATATACGAGTCGATGTACAGTTATCCTCTATTTTTGTCGAGGAAAACGACCCTCCTGACTGGAATCCGATGGATATTGTCGTTGAATTGTCGGGGAAATATAATGTGCAGATTTTGGGAACACTTAACTCCATGCCTGACTGGGCAGGGAATTGTCCATCGGGAGATGTAACGTACGACCCTAATTTCTGTCCGCCGGCAGACTATGATCAATGGTCAGATTGGATTACCCAGATTGTGGAACGATACAAAGAGGATATTCATTACTGGGAAGTCTGGAATGAGCCCAACGAATATACGTGCACCAGCACGGAATGCGAGGGTTTTTTTTACGGAGACGCTACGGAATATGCAAAATTGCTTTCGGCAACCTACGATGCAATTAAGGCAGCAGATAGCACCGCATACGTTCTGATTGCCGGTGTATTCATGCCGCTTAACCATGATGATTTATCCGAATGGCTTCAGGAAGTGTCAGAAAATGCTTCGGGGAAATTTGATATTGCCAGCATTCATGTTCGGGACGACCTTGATAAATTGCCCGATATGGTGAAAGAGTTCAAAGATATGTTTTCATCCAGCGGTTTTAACGGACCGATATGGGTTTCGGAACATGGATATACTTCTGATCCTAATTATCAAACCGATGCAAATTATAATAACGGATTACTATCTCAGGCGCAGTACTATGCATCTTCCATTAATACCATTCTTGATAACGGAGTCGATAAGGTGTTTGTTACCTTGAGAGATAATGATGAATTGGAAGCGGCAGACGTTGCGGAAGGATTGCTTGCACAGGTCATAGACGACATAACTACCGGTGAAGTAACATTTATCGAGAAACCTTCATATGCCGCCGTACAGGAACTCATAAACGCAAGCGCTACTCCAATTCCAACGCCTTCTGTAACAGCCACTCCAACCCCGAATGATTGTAATGCTAAATCTATTGAGACGTCAGTTTCTGAGTTAAACCTTGTTGCGGGAGAAAGTAAAGACGTTACGGTGACAATAAAAGGGGAGAATGACTGTATCCCGGAAGGTATTACGATGAATGCAAAGGTGAAGAAAGGCAAAAAATTAATAGAAATATCGCCGGAATCAGCGGAAACGGATGAAAACGGGGAAGCGGCATTTACCATTACTGCCGGAAATAAAAAAGGCAATACAAAAGTGCTATTCACCGCAGAGGGGTTAAAGGCTAAGGTGAAAGTAAAAGTCGGCACAGAGTGATGGGAAAAATTTTGTGAAAAGGTGAGAGAGGGTTGAAAGAACGAATAGTATCTGTTGGGTATTTTTGAGGATATTTTTTTATTTATGGGAGTAACTATGACACTCAAGCACGATGATCGCGCGCCGGAGTTTACCTTGTCTGACCAAAATGGCAAAACACACAAATTATCTGAATTTAAGGGACAATGGGTATTGATTTATTTCTATCCAAGAGACAGCACTCCCGGATGCACAAAGGAAGCATGTGCCTTTCGGGATAGTTTCACGGACTTCGAAAAGATGGGGGCAGTTATTATCGGGATAAGCACTGATTCCGTAGAAAGTCATGAAAAATTTGCAAAAAAATACCAATTACCCTTTATCCTGCTGGCGGATGAAGATAAAAAAGTAGTAGAAGCGTATGGGGTATGGGGAATGAAAAAATTCATGGGGAAAGAGCATGAGGGAACAATAAGGATGTCTTTTTTAATTAATCCGGAGGGAAACATTGCAAAAATTTATGAAACGGTAAAACCTACCGATCATGCAAAGGAGGTATTAAAAGATTTGAAAGAAATGGATGCGTAAAAGCAGCTATTACGAAAACAACCATTAACGATATTGAATTCAAAAACAATCCGGGGTATGCCTTTAGCCCTGCTGTCTTTGAAACAATTATAGTGTTATGGCACAGAATAGCTCTTTTTTTTCAGGAGATTTGCAGTAGAAAAAAGATTTGCATAGAATCGTTCTGCCTGTTTGAGATAATTGCCTTTTAAATTATCATAATCTTCCAGCATTTTTTTCTTATCGGAAACGGTACCCTTTAAGGATTTCAGTTCTTCATCGTATGTGTCTGCCCATTCGGCAATCATATTTTTTGTCACTTCGATATGAAATTGGATACCATACATGCATCTGCCGTATTTGACCGCTTGATTTTCGCACAATTCCGAGGTGGCAAGCCTCTTTCCCCCTTCCGGTATGCTGAATGTGTCGCCGTGCCACTGGTAGACGGTTATTTCACCGGAAAAATTTTTAAATAAATTATCCTGCAATCCTTCTTTGTCGATGGTAACCTTGTAAAACCCGATTTCTTTCTGTGGGTTCTTTGATACCTTGCCGCCGATTGCCTTGACAATAAGCTGTGATCCCAGGCAAATTCCTAAAAAAGGCATGTCCCGTTTTATTACTTTTTTCAGAAAAATATCTTCTTCAGCCAGAAATGGATATTTTTCTTCTTCATACACATTCATGGGGCCTCCCAGACTTACTACCATTTGAAGATTTTTTTTAATCTCCGGCAGTTTGTCTTTGTTTGAGAGATCAATTATTATGTAAGGGATTTTGTTGTCTTCCAGAAAATCTCCAATTGTCCCAGGGCCTTCAATATCGATATGTTTAATGAATAGTATCATGGTTATGTGCCTGCAAAGAAAAATGAAAAATGTGTCTATTACGAATGCTTTCAGTATAACGGAAGAAAATATACATTTTCTTAAGAGAAAAACGTTTCAATTGATCACTGTGTTTGATGGTATAACGCTCCCTTTGGGGATAATGATAATAGAATCGCAAATCATATAATTTCCTGCATCAAGATTTTCTCTGTTTTTTGTATTTTCAATGTGAACGTTTTCTCCGATGTGAACATTTTTGTCAACAATAGCGCCCACTATTTTTGTGTTATTGCCAATTCCGATGTTCGGTATTTTCTTTGTACTGTTTGCACGAATATTTGCTTCCGTTTCATAATAATCGGTACCCATAATTACAGAATTTCTGATGGCGGTATTTTTCCCGATTTTTGTTCGAAATCCTACTACAGAATTACTTATTTCTCCTCCATCGATAACACAGCCATCGGCGATAATTGATTGCGTGACCTTGCAATTGTTTATGATGGATCCGGGAAGGAATAGCGGATTGGTATATATCGGATTTTTCTCGCTGTAAAGGTTAAATCGCGGGTTCAATGTTGCTAGTTCAAGATTGGCCTCATAAAACGATTTAATTGTTCCGATATCTTCCCAATATCCGTCGAAGAAATGGGCGTGTACGGATTTTTCCTTTATAATTTCAGGGATAATTTCTTTGCCAAAATCGGGTTTTTTAATGTCCCGTAATACTTCTTTTAATACATTGATGTTAAATATATAAATACCCATCGAGGCTAAAAGTGTCCTGCCTTTTGGCGCGAGTCCCCTCTTCTCGAAAAATGACGCATCCAAAGAAAGCGAATCGATGATTGCTTCGTCCTTCGGCTTTTCAAAAAAATCGGTAATGCGTCCCTGTTTATTTACTTTCAAAAGACCCAAAGCGTGCGCGTGCTTTCTTTCCGCAGGAATAGCGGAAACGGTTACTTCAGCGCCGGAACTGATATGCTCCTTGATAAACTGCTGATAATCCATTTGATATAACTGGTCTCCGGAAAGAATCAAAATGTATTCAATATTTGGCTGGTCAAAGAAACGAAGGTTTTGTCGGACGGCATCAGCAGTGCCCTGATACCAGTCCAGACTGCCAATCGTCTGGTTTGCCGCAAGGATTTCAATAAATCCTTTTGAAAAGTTATCAAATTTATATGCCCGGGTGATATGCCGGTGCAGGGAAGCAGAATTGAACTGGGTTAAAACATAAATTTTGTTTAGCCCCGAATTTAAACTATTGCTGATGGGAATATCAATCAACCGGTATTTGCCTGCAAGAGGCACTGCGGGTTTTGATCTTTCTTTTGTGAGGGGATAGAGTCTTGTCCCGCGTCCTCCGCCCAAAATTACTGAAATTACATTATCCATAAATATTTGACCTATTTTAAGAAGAGATTTTTCAATGTTTTATTTAATAATAAGTATTTACTAAAAATTATTACAACATTATACCTTAATACACGAATAATGGAAATAAATAGAATTAAGATTCCTTCTGTTTTCCACGGAAATTACAGGAAGATTTATAGGGGAAAAATCTTGTTCAAGGAACGCCATGGAATACTGTATTTTTAAAGCAATACACGAGGAAGGAATATTTGTGAATTGTTAAAATTTTCGTTATTGATTACATTGCGAATGCACTCAATACGATACGTAGGTATTAATTTATTTTGAAATGCGTAATATTGTCGATGTTGTTTTTGATTTCTTTTACTTCATTAATTTCTTCTTCAACGTTTTTGAATCCTTTCCTGAACTCAGCAAATCCCTTCCCGGCATTTTTCATGATGCCAGGCAGCCGCTTGCCAAACAGCATAAAAACAATCAAACCGATAATAATCCACTCCCAACCGCCCGGCATGGAAAACATAAAGAAATCCTTTCCTATTTTTTTCTGGTGATAATATAATCTGCCAATTCGATAAGCGCTGTTTTGTACGGAGAATCGGGGAGCGGAGCTATTTCATCCTGCGCCTGTTTTACGATGGCTCTTGCCCTGTCAAACGCATATTCTACGGCATCGTGCTCGGTAAGCAGTTCAACGATCGCATTCTTTCTTTCATCCAGATGGCCTTCGAAGATCAATTCCTTTGTTGACTCTCGTTCGCTTGCAGAAAGCTGATTTACCAGCCTGATGAGAGGCAACGTAAGTTTTCCTTTCTTAATATCCGTATTCAGAGATTTGCCAACCTCATCTTCATCGCCCATAAAATCGAGACAATCGTCTATAATTTGAAAAGCAGCTCCTATTTTTAAACCGTAACTTGACATCATATCCGCAAGCTTGTGATTGGCGCCGGCAAAAGTGGCCCCTAAGCGGCAGCTTGTGGCACATAACGAAGCGGTTTTCTTTTCAATAATATCGATGTAATCTTCTTCGCTGAGCCCCATGTCATACCGCCTTTTTAACTGAATCAATTCTCCCTCGCACATGGTATTTACCGTTTGAGAAAGCAATAATGTTGCTATTTGAGAATCAAGGGCGGAAAGGATAGTAAAGCCGCGAGAAAAGAGATAATCCCCGAATAATATGGATATTTCGCGTCCCCATTTTGAATTCATGCTTTCGATATGTCTTCTCATGGCGGCCTCATCTATGATGTCATCATGCACTAATGTTGCGGTATGCACCATTTCCACAACAACAGCAAGGTCGATGTGCTGAGGCGCCGTATCACTAATGCATTTGCCCGAAAGCAACGTCAATGCGGGGCGAAGTCTTTTCCCTTTGTATTTACTTATATGTACAACAAGGTCTGCTAATGAGTTGTTCTGCGGTTGTAATTCTTTATAGAATCGTGCCTCTACCTCATCCATGAGGGATTTGATTGAAGCAAAAATATCCTCGGTTTCCAAAACGAAATCTCTCCTTAATATCACTTGCCAATAATAATGAAGCGAAGCGTTATGATATCAGGCAATATTTAAAAAGTCAAACTTCTTTTCTTCCTTAATTCGCAGACTTTAGCATACACATCATCGGGGGTTATGGAATGAATACACGTAACGTGATCACACCTGCGTTTTTCACAAGGGCTGCAATCAATATCCTTTCTTACCACCAATGAATTGTCGTCATACGGGGCGTAAATAACCGGGTCTTTTGGGCCAAAAATTGCAATTGTTGGAATTCCAAGACACGACGCAAGGTGGGTTGGCCCGGTATCTCCGCCGATATAGAGAGACGCACGTTGTAGTAAAGCGATTAATTGTTTTACCGATGCGGTCTTGCAGGAGATTGTTGCAGGAAAACGCATGCGGGATCGAATATCCTCCGCTATGTCATATTCCTTTCCGCTCCACGTAAAAACAACCGCATATCCGAATTCCTCAATCAGTTTGTCCGACAATTGGGCATATTTTTCCGGCGACCATCTCTTGTATTTACCAAACAAACTTGTTCCCGGATGAAGAATCGCCATGGGTTTTTGATCCAGTTGGTTTTGAAGGATAAAATCGTTAATATAGCTGCGGTCTTGTTCGGAGAGGGAAAATACCGGCTTTTGATAATGCGCCTTAATGCCTAATCCCCTGACAAGTGACAGATATTTTTCAATCCTGTGCATTGCCTTTTGCTGCGGAGCAATGCGCACATTCGTAAAAAGGTAATTGAATTCTTTACAATATCCTCGGGAAAAACCTGCCCGTATTTTTGAGGCGCTCAAATATCCCAATATCCCGCTTTTAAAATTACCATGGAAATCCAATACCACATCGTATTTTTTAGCTCTCAATTGCCTAAAAAACACAATCATTTCAGAAATTATTTGAAAATACCGTCCCGGGCGTTTCAACCATGCCTGCCATCGTTTCCTTGGAAAAACGATTACCTCGTCCACACCGGGAACGGTTTCTACCAAATCCTTGATCTTATCCTCGACAAGCCACGCAATGTTACATTCGGGCAATGCCTCCCGTACATTTTTTACCGCGGGTATTACATGGATAATATCCCCCATTGCACCCAGGCGAATAACTAAAATGTTTTTTGGGTTGATGATATTTTTTCCTATGTGCATGTTTGTTTGGAATTTCAAACTGTTCATGTAGTGGCAAGGCGTGCCTTGCTACTATGTTGTTAAAAGTCGCCGAAGGCCTGAATAAATGCTTAAAAACGCTATCCCGTTCTTTTGTGATTTTCACTGCAGAAGTATCACGTTCCGATTACTGTACTCTCTGTAATGGCTATTTGCAACTCCAATTTAACATGGCATCGTGATCTCTTTCCTCATTTCATGCGCAGTAACTTTGCGTTTGTATTCATTGAATTCGTGGTATATAATTAAAAACCATCAACTAATGCACATCAATTTAATAAAATATATGTATGCCTCAAATAACAAAAATACCCCCACATTTTTCTATCGTGAAAAATAAGAATACCACCCTATATGTTAAGAAAGAGTATAAAGAATTCATTTCAGATATAATAGCCCATACCCATCCTTCAAAAACGGACAATTCAGGTTCTTTCATGGTAAAACAAGGCCGTGGCCGTTATCTATCAGTTCCGATTAAAAAAAATGGCGAAGAAAGACTTATTATCAGAAACTATAAACATGGCGGTTTATTGGGAAAGATTTTTGGGAATGTGTTTCTTAACGGCAACAGACCTTTCAATGAAATTAATATTCATGAAGTAGCCCTGCAAAATGGTGTGCCTTCCGCGGAGGCCATTGCGATAGCAAAGAGAAAGATACTGGGGGGATTTTATTCTGCTGATTTCATAACAAAGGAAATTTCCGGGGCTGTTGACCTGATGCATTTTCTTGCCGAACATCCCGCAGAGTACATCCGGGAATCTAAAAAATCTGTTATTTTGGTGATTGCCGGGTTGATAAGGAAAATGCATGATGTGGGGATATATCATGCGGACTTGCATCTGAAAAATATCCTTGTTAAAAAAAATCCCGATGGAGCGTTTGAGGCATACATAATCGATCTGGACAAATCAACGGTTTTACCGCAGTTAACTCTTTCGAAAAGAATGAAGAATCTGTTACGTCTGGATCGTTCCCTTGAGAAGTACTACTGGCTTCAAAGAAAAAAAACGGGAAAAGAACTTTTTCCCATATCAAAAACCGACAGAATGAGATTTTTCAAAGCATATATGGCAAATGGAACCGAGATGGGCAGAAATTGGAAGGCGCACATTCGCCAATATTACTCATCTCACACATTTCACAAATTCTGGTGGCGTGTACTGAGATTATCTTAAAAACAATTCAACAAAAAAGGTTATTCTATGTTCATCGTAAATATATTATGTCCCGTTCTTTTCTATTTTATAGGGAGCATTCCATTTGGATTTATCGTTGCAAAGTTAGCAAAAGGCGTTGACATACGTCAGGTGGGAAGCGGCAATCCCGGAGCAACCAACGTGTGGCGGGTACTGGGAAAAAAGTATGGAATACTGGTTTTTATTCTTGATATGATGAAAGGGTTTCTTCCGGTTTTTATTTTTGATTACGTAACGCCGGGCCAGGGACGTAATGTTTTCACGCTATTGTGTGCCATTGGAGCGATACTGGGGCATACGTTTCCGGTCTTTCTGGGTTTTAAAGGCGGCAAGGCCGCCGCGACCGGCTGCGGAGTTTTTATATGGCTGTCGCCCATACCGTTATTCATTTCAGCAGCCGCATGGGTGTTGACTACATTTATTTCCCGCTACGTCTCTCTTGGGTCAATGGTCAGTTCCGTCATATTAATAATCTGTATAATTCTTATAAATAAGGAACCCTTCGGGAGCGGACTGCCTATAACGTTGTTTTCCATATTTATCTCGGTATTCCTCATCATACGTCATAAATCCAATATCAAGAGAATCATCAGCGGCACGGAAAACAAGATCGGCAGGAAAACGAAAACTGAATGAATATTGCAAAATTCCCTTTAAAGGCGTGCATACATCTTTATAAGTCGCTTTTGTCTTCCATGCGTTCAACAATATCAGTGATTAGGAGGGAGAGATGAGGTATTTCCGTTGTTGCGATGATACAGATAATATCTATATTCACACCAAAATAATCATGTATTCGCTTATCTCTTGTCCCCGCAATATTTTTCAAAGGAATACCAGGATTGTTTTCTTTTATGTTAGCTGATAATAATTTGACTGCTTCCCCAAGAATTTCAATGTTTCTTATAACAGCATCTTGTGTTTTGAAATCCGTTACAAAATCATCATATTCGAGTTCTCGTGTATATGATATTATCCGCACATATATCAGCGAAATCCTGCAATATTCACTTTTAAGAGGATATTAAGATGAATAGTTGCTGATAATTATAAAAGATTTAAAGATAAAATCAATCCGGTAGCCAAAAATTCTATTCCACACTTTTCAATATCCGCAGATATTTTTCCGGATTGACAAAGCCGGTGATGGTTTTGTCTTTCAACACCTTGCCATCTTTATCCACAAATAGTATTGTCGGCAGGCCGACAATCTGGTATTGTTTCCACAGTTTTTTTATCTCAGGATCATCCGAGTTTGTGGAATCTATTTTAATATTTACGAATCTCTTTGACTCCTCTATAACCCGCGGGTCAACATACGTGATCTTTTCAAATTCCATACAGGCGGAACACCACGTTGCCCAAAAGTCGATTATCGCCACTTTCCCTTCTTTCCGGGCCTTTTCGAGTCCCTCTTTCTCGTTTGTGATCCATTGTATTTCCTCTTTATGTGTGCTGGCAGTCTGAATAGGTGTCGAAGTAAATAACGGCGGCACGATGAATCCTTTTATTATCAGGTGGCCGACTAAAAAGTACGTGCCAAAGATAAATGCTATTAGACCGAACGATTTTTTAGCGCGTTGAAAACGAGAGCTTTCGGTTGTTAATCGGTCAAAACCTCCTGCGAACACCGCGGTGACGATTAAGAAAACTCCGAGTATGATAATGAAGGCCCCTTGGGGAATGATAAACCGCAGGTAATACAGAGCCATTCCGATTAAGAGTAGTCCGAATATTCTTTCCACCGTTTCCATCCATGAGCCGGATTTGGGGAGTGCCCGTATCGCACCCGAAAACGTCCCCAGCACGATGAGGATAACACCCAATCCCCACGCAAATACAAACAGCATCCAGAATCCTAAAAATTTGTTTCCGGTACTTGCAATATATACCAGTAAACTGGCAAGGATCGGCCCGATGCACGGTGATGCTACGATACCGGAAATTAAACCCATGACAAAAACACCGGCAACGCCCTTTCCCGTTTTCCCGCCAAGCCGGTCGGAAATAAATGACGGCACTCTTAAGTAATATACCCCGAACATGCTCATTGCAAGGGCTACAAATACCACAACGACAAAACCAATAACCCATGGACTTTGCAAGGCAGCGCCGAACAATGCGCCGGTAGAGGCTGCCGTTACCCCCAGCGCGGAATACACAATGGAAATGCCCATCACGTAAATGAGTGAAAGGTAGAATGCCTTCAGGGGATTCCTTTTTCCTTCCTGTTCGCCGGAAGACTGTCCCCCGATTACTGCCACAGTGATGGGAATCATCGGATACACGCACGGAGTAAAACTTAAGCCGATTCCTGCCAGGAAAATAAAAATCAGTGACAAAAAAATGCCCCTGTCTTCAATGGTTTTTTGTATATCTCTTGCATCCGGCGATATCTCCTTTTCCTGCAGCGCGCGTGAAGTATCTTCTTCTTTTCCCGTGAAGGTAATATTCGGAGGAGATTTGATGGTTAACGGCAACTGCAGAGTCTCCGTCCTTGGAGCAAAACAGATTGTGGCAGAACACCCCTGGTAGCGAACCTTCAGTTGGATAGTATGCAGTCCTTCAGGCACATTTTCCGTTAACTGCACATATGCTGCTATTGCAACCTGTTCCTCGTAAAAACTTACCTCTTTCTCCAAAAAGGGGTCTGTTTTGGTTTTTCCTTCAGGAAGTTCTGTTGAAAAAATATCATAGAGGTCAGGTTCTCCGCTCATTATTTTTAATTGATCTTTGTATATGTAATGGCCGGGATCCATTGTGATAGTAATCGTTACGGGGACTTGTTCCCCGACAAAAACTTCATTTTGCACGACTGTCGCATATACTCTGAAAGGAATGGAGTTTGCGAATGAAACATTTTGAATCAAGAAAAATAAAAAAAAACTATAGAGAAGAATTTTCAGCATATTGGTTTTCATAATTTCTCCCATATCGAAAATGAAAAACAAACGATTTGGTTGTTTTTTCAATTATCCTTTTTGATAAAGATAATTTTTCGATAGTTTATCAATATTACAAGTAAATATTCCTGCAACAAAGTAGTTTGACTCATATGTCATATTATGCTATTATCGAAACGTTAAATACAGTAAAAAATGTACGCGCATGTTTATTACTATTCTATTTTTTTTAATGGAGACGGTTTGCATTGCCAAAAGGAAAACATATTATTGTTGGCTCACGAGGAAGTAAGCTTGCATTAATCCAGACAAATTGGGTTATTTCCGAACTTAAGCGGCTTAACCCCGGTTATGAATTTGAAATTAAAAAAATCTCCACCAGCGGCGACAAGATTACCGATGTGCCTTTATCCCGACTGGGCGGAGTGGGCGTTTTTACAAAAGAGTTAGAAGTCGCTTTGATTAAGGGAAAAATTGACCTTGCGGTTCACAGCGCCAAAGATATCCCCACGGAAATACCCGAAGAACTAATTCTTGGGGCGATGCCAAAGCGTGTTGATCCCAGTGATGTTCTTATCAGCGCGAAGAATGTTACTTTAGAAAGGCTTCCGGGAGACGCGCGTATCGGCACCAGCAGTTTACGCAGAAAGGCGCAGCTTCTTGCGCTGAGGCCTGATTTTGAAATTGTGGATCTGCGCGGCAATCTCGATACCCGTATTAAAAAACTCGAAGCGAATGATTTGGATGGCATTATCGTTGCCCGAGCAGGTTTGATACGAATAGGTTATACCGGGCCGATCAGCGAAATCATTCCGTTTGAAATCATGCTGCCTGCCGTTGGGCAAGGGTCGCTTGGCATAGAAATACGCAAAAATGACGAACAGGTAAATACAATAGTGTCAAAAATGGATGATCTGCACACCAGAATTGCGGTAGAAGCGGAACGAGCTCTATTGGCAAAACTTCAGGGCGGATGTCAGGTGCCGATAGGGGCGCATGCGAAAGTGATTGATAGTGAAGTACATCTCGAGGCAGTGATTTGCACTCTTGACGGAGAACGCACCATACGGGACAGTCACAGTGGTTCTATTAAACAGGCAGCAGCGGTTGGAATCGAGCTTGCGCGGAGAATGCTTGGTAACGGCGGCGACAAAATTTTGCAGGAAATCCGGCAGAATTTTTCAAACAAATAAACAAATCAATAGTTGGTATTTTACAAAGGAATTTCAAACCGTTCATGTTGCGGCGAAGCGCGCCTGCCGCTACATGGCTAAAAGTTGTAATATGAAGCGATTGTTCCGTTAAGAACAAAGTTGGTGCTTTGCTCTACATTGAGAAAGTTGCCGGATGCCTGATTTAATGTTAAGAAATGTCAATCTTAGTAGTGGCTGAAGATTTTCAGCCCCCTACGTTAAAATATTTTACGAGAAAAAGTCGCCGAAAGCTTAATTTAAAATGCGGACAGGCAGGATTCGCGCCACATTGAAAACCTGTCGGCCATGCCTGTTTTGGCAATATAATCAAAATCCACCTTCATTCTCGCACTGTTTTCCACCGGATATATTTCATTTGCCAGCACATCCGCTACGTGTACTGCCGTTATTAAAGTAAATGACTTGTCAGTGCTTCTCCCTGGCGAATGATGTAACGCAAGCGCCTCCACAATTGTATCAGCTATGCCCCACAGTCCAATCAGATATTCCCCAAATTCCGCATGCGTTCCGTTTAGTATTTTTTGTTCGGCTTCAGGAATCGGGATATTTTCTTTCCGTGTCAGTTCAAGCGCCTTCTTATACTGAGAGGGAAGATGAGCAATAAGCGCCAATGTGCCAAGGTCATGCAGCAGTCCCGCCACGAGGGCATCATCGGCAGGCTTGTAGTTTTCCATCATGGCAATCTTTCTTGCAAATGCCCCGGTTGCCGAACTGTGCTTCCAGAGCATTTCCGCAGAAAACTCAGGCAACTGTACATTGTTGAAGTGTGAAAAGATGTTATACATCAGAACCAGCGACTTAATAACATCAACACCCAAAACTATCACAGCTTCAGTAGGATTGGCAATACGGCGACGCATTCCGTAATAGGCGGAATTGACAAGCTGAATAATCTTTGCCGTCATTCCGATGTCCCTGGATATAATTTTGCCAATTGTTTCCATAGAAACGTTTGGATACTGCAGCGTTTCTTTCAACTCCTCATACAGATTCGATTGGCTTGGCAGCGATTCTATCTGCAGCGCCACTTGCCTGAGCAATTCGCTTTTCAACAGATTCTGCAGCGCGCAAGTGCGCTCAATCGTTGTTTTTAACAGCTCCATGTTGCACGGTTTGGAGAGAAACTGGTGCACAATCCTTGCGGACGACAAAAAGGCCTCCTGATCAGTTTGTCCGGACAGGATGATTCTCACGAGACGAGGGAATCGTTCCTTCACCTCTTTTAAAAGCTGCGCGCCATCCATGCCCGGCATGCGCATATCTGTCACTATTACATCATGCGGCTCTTTTTCAAGTATCTCCAGCGCCTTTTGCCCGTTTGTTGCAAATTCCATCTCCCATTCATGGCGCATAATGCGCAGCATGCGCTGAAGCGCCTCAAGCACTTTCGGTTCGTCATCGACAAATAGTATCTTTTTCATTCGATCTGTCCTATATCCATCATGTAGGGCCTGGTGCTGCCTGCCGGATAAACACATACGTCCGGTAGGCGATGCCTACCCTACTCCTTCCGCGGGTTCAGGTTTGCAACTCAATGTCATTAAGTTAATCCATCCTGACATAAGGGTGGATTAAGCGACAGCGAATCCACCTTTCCTGTGCATATTATTGGCGGATTCGGCGTAAAAAACAACGCCTTAATCTACCCTTAACTTAATGACATTAGTTTGTAACTTGAACCCACACATTTTATACGGTCACTTTTTCCATTGATTACCCATTGCACCACCGCCAACATAAACACATGGGTTCAGGTTACAAAACGGTGGAAGAGGGACGATGAACGTCCTTCGTCTGTCGTCCGCCATCCCTCGTTACTACTCTCTGTGTAAGCCATCCTTTTGCCGAATGCATGCAGCTTGCCTCAGATAAATATGGGAGTAACTTTCTGCCAAGATCGTTCTTTACCGGTAAGTTACAATGTATATCCCGGTAGTATTGTAGATGTTACCACCTTAAAAAACTGTATCAAATACCTTAAAA
>Ga0194127_10002421_pt1 | contig 25458 bp, 20 predicted proteins | sample TA2KigC100mmetaG_FD_148624 | JGI IMG/M metagenome (GOLD analysis project Ga0194127, IMG submission 148624) | Freshwater microbial communities from Lake Tanganyika, Tanzania - TA2015036 Kigoma Deep Cast 100m | ecosystem: Environmental > Aquatic > Freshwater > Lake | place: Tanzania: Lake...
GGTCTTCAACGTTTTCTTCACTTTTGTGTATACTCGGTAGCGATCAGTCATAGAGGACACCTCAGTTGGTTTGGTGACCCTGAGTTTACTCTATGACTGATTTTCCTCGTATTTGTACGGTAGAGAATAATTCTTTCTTTTTCGTCATCGCGAGAAGGGCGTTAGCTCGATGAAGTAATCTCCTCAAGAGAAATCCGTGAATGGAAGCATCATTAGCACGATTATATCCCAAACCATTAAAACCTACCGTTCGGTAGGGAAAAGTGTCATTAAATAAAAAAGACCCGACGCATCTTGCAAGGCGCGCCGGGCTGGGGGATGGGGAGTCAGCCGTCATTGCTCTTGAACTCCCATGTTGCTGAGTTCATCCGGACTGTATTGGGCTATAAACAGGTCCGAGCCAGCCAGGGCGAGCAATAGTATGGTGACTACGATGGGAATTACGAACATGATGCAACTCCTTTCTGTTTAACAATATAACGACCTTGGAACTGAAAAGATATATCCCCTATCAATACTGTAAGGAGATCACAATACATTTTTGAAAGGGGGATGGAGAGTTAACGAAGGGATGCTCGGTTTTGTTCCTGAAAAATAACAGGCTGTATATCTTATTGACATCCCACTTATTTGGGATAAAATACATTTCGCACAACTTAAGCCGAAGTGGCGGAATTGGCAGACGCGCTACGTTCAGGACGTAGTGAGAGCAATCTTATGAGGGTTCAAGTCCCTCCTTCGGCACTATCAATGAGGCCTGCGAAAGCAGGTCTTTTTATTTGTCGCTCTGTTGAATTTAATGGTTAAAAGTCAAACTTATCGGCAGTCTTCACTAAAAATAGGCGATATTCAGGATAAATAAGTAAACCTGTGAATAAATCATACAATATAGGGATTGGGATGGTATAATGGCACTATAAATAAGAGCTTCTTTCATTTAATGCGGACACGAAGTTTTCCCCCATCTTCGTGTCTTTTTATGCGAATTTGGTTCGTTTTCTCCAATTTTGAGGATAATTATGACTGAAGAAAATCTGATCGCCGGAAATATCGAGTCCGTTGACATTGACGCCCAGATGCGCTCTGCCTACCTCGATTACGCCATGAGCGTGATCGTGGCGCGCGCTCTGCCGGATGCCCGCGACGGGCTAAAACCAGTCCACAGGCGCATTTTGTACGCCATGCACGAGTTGGGCATGCGCTCAAACTCATCTTACAAGAAGTCTGCGCGTATTGTAGGCGAGGTCTTGGGAAAATACCATCCGCATGGCGATTCGGCCGTTTATGAATCCATGGCCAGAATGGCGCAGGATTTCTCCCTGCGTTATCTACTGGTGGACGGTCAGGGTAACTTCGGCTCAGTGGATGGAGATGCGCCAGCCGCGATGCGTTATACCGAGGCGCGTCTGCAAAAAATGGCCGAAGAGTTGCTGGCGGATCTTGAAAAAGATACAGTCGATTTTGGCCCCAACTTTGATGATTCATTGCAGGAACCGCTGGTCTTGCCGGCGCGTTTGCCAAACCTTTTGTTGAACGGCTCATCGGGCATCGCTGTCGGAATGGCGACCAACATCCCGCCGCAGAACTTGCGCGAACTGATCGGCGCGATCAATTATCTGATTGATAATTACGATCAGGTCGAAGATGTCACAGTGGATGATCTGATGAAATTCGTGCTTGGCCCGGATTTTCCCACCGGCGGTATGATCGTCGGGACAGAGGGGATCCTCTCCGCCTACGGAACAGGCCGCGGCCGAATCGTGATGCGCGGCATTGCTCACATCGAAGAGACCAAAGCGGGACGCTTTCAAATCAACATCACCGAGATTCCATACCAGGTCAATAAATCCACTTTGATCGAGCGGATCGCTGAATTGGTGCGTGATGACAAGATCGATCAGATCTCGGACCTGCGGGATGAGTCTGACCAGCGCGGCATGAGCATCGTGATCGAGTTGAAGCGCAGTGCGCAGCCAAAGAAGGTTCTCAACCAGCTTTATAAATACACAGCTTTGCAATCCACTTTTGGCGTGCAAATGCTCGCGCTGGTGGATGGAGAACCGCGTACCCTGCCGCTCAAACGCATGTTGCAGATCTTCATTGAGCATCGCCAGACGGTGATCGTGCGCCGCTCCAATTTTGAACTGACGAAGGCGCGCGCCCGCCTGCATATTTTGGATGGGTACATGCTTGCGCTGAACAATATTGAGGCGGTCATCAAGACCATTCGCGAAGCGGAAGATGCAGATGTAGCCAAGACTAATTTAATGAAACGCTTCACGTTGAGCGAATTGCAAGCGCAGGCAATTTTGGATATGCAATTGCGCCGCCTGGCCGCTTTGGAACGCTGGAAGATCGAGGAAGAACACAAGCAGGTGAGCGGGACTATTGATTATCTTGAAGACCTGCTTGCGCACCCGAAGAAAATACTGGCGCTGATCAAATCTGACCTGCTTGAGCTGGTGGAAAAATACGGCGATGACCGCCGCACACGCATTGCCGCCGAAGCAAAAGAGGATATTCATGATGAAGATCTGGTGGCGGATGAATCTGTGCTGATCAGCTTGACCGAACGCGGATATATCAAACGTGTAGCCGCCTCTGCCTTCCGCTCGCAAAGCCGCGGCGGACGCGGTGTGATGGGACACACCACCAAAGAGGAAGATGAAGTGGTCATGCTCATCCCCGCCCGCAGTTTGAACACGATGCTATTCTTCTCGGATAAAGGCAAGGTGTATTCTGAAAAGGTTTATCAGATCCCGGATTCAGATCGCGCCACCAAAGGTATTCCGCTGGTCAACGTCTTAGCGCTGGAGCTGAATGAAAAAGTGACCGCGGCGATGGTGGTGGCAGATTTCTCTTCGCACAATTACTGCATGTTGATGACGGAGCGAGGCAGGATCAAGCGAGTTTCAATGGAAGAATTCGCCTCCGTCCGTCCCTCTGGCTTGATCGCCATGTCCCTGGATGAGGGCGATCAATTGGGCTGGGCCCGCCTTACCTCCGGCAAGGATGAGATCATCATCGTCACTGAGAATGGACAGGCTTTACGTTTCAGCGAAACCAAAGTCCGTTCCATGGGACGCCAGGCGGCTGGTGTGCAGGGTATACGCCTTGCGAAGGAGGATGCTGTCACCAGTATGGATGTGGTTGAAAAGGACGGTGCATTGTTGATCGTCACCACCAAAGGTTTTGGCAAACAAACCCCGCTGACCGATTACACCGCCAAAGGACGCGCAACGCGCGGTATTTCAACAATAGACCAAAAGGCATTAAAGGCAGTAGGAAAGATTGCCGCCGCACGCGTGGTTCAAAAAGCCGACGATTTGACCATCATGACCTCCAACGGTGTCACTTTGCGACTCAAAGTGAAAGATGTAAAAAAATCAGGCCGCGCAACCAGAGGCGTGCATCTCATCAAACCGCAGGAAGGCGATAGTGTAGCATCTGTGGCGCGCACCTCTGTGGAGGATTTAATAAAGGCTGGCGCACAAGTTGGTGAAAACGAGACAGCCGAAGCGCAGCCAAAGTTGGTATAAAACAAAATGGGGGAGGTTTCAAACCTCGCCCATTTTATCTATTATTTTATATTCGCACTGAACGGAGTGACGAGCTGTCTTCGAGGAACGTAGTTGAAGGGCAGTTTTGCATGAAAATTTCGATGGTACATCCCTGTCTTTTGACGACTCTGTACAAAGACAGGAATGTGCGGCTACGCTCACATCGTCCCGGTACCCTTTCGGGAGGAAGAAGTTGGTTAGTTTAAAACCCGATCTTGTTGGTTACCAACAAACACAGAGCGCCGATCACAAAAAATGCTGTTAACAGCATTATGGCGATTACAAACCGCTGGAAGGATGACATCCCGAATAAGCGGCTTGAACGCCTTGGAAAGGAAATTTCTGCATCGCTTTCTTCGATGGGTTGGAATTTTGCATCGTCTTCTTCGTAAATGGATGTGGCAGCGGCCTCATCCCGGAGATTATCATACATGGTCACCTCGATTATTCACAGGGTATCGCATAATTTACCAAACCGAAATCGTGAGGTTGACTCGCAATTTCCACCAAAAAGATTGGTAATTTATGAGACAAGCGATAAAAGTATATCACGCAGTTGGTCTCAGGCTGACATCCCCGAATCGAATGATAACGGATTTGTCTTCCGCGTTTCGTATTCTGAGACTGCCATCCGACTCAAGCCCAAGCAGTTCACCGATGACTGACGTTTCGCCTCCTGTCTGCGCCTGAACCTGCTCGCCACGAAAGGCAAGCATCTCCTCCCAGGCATTGATTAACTTTTCCGTGCCGATGTGCTCGCGCCATGAAATGAATGCGTTCAAAATATCGGTCAGAAATTCCTCGCGTTCGGGCGGTTGCCGGCCGAGTTCATCCTCGATACTTGTTGCAGGAAATTGCAGCACATCAGCAGGCGGCACAGATGTTTTATTAATATTGACCCCCATACCAACCACAATCGCATCCATATCGGCGCCAGACCAGACCGTTTCAACAAGAATGCCCGCTGTTTTTTTCCCGTTCAATAAAATATCATTTGGCCATTTGATGCGCGGGGCGAGTCCATACTTGAGACAAGAGTCTGCAACTGAAAGCGCTGCCAGTCCAACCGTCCGTGAGAGATGCGCGCGTTGCGCGAAGCGTGCGGAGGGGCGCAGGATCAGACTAAAAGCGAGCGCGCTCCCCTTTGGCGTGAACCATTTTCGGTTGAGTCTGCCGCGTCCCTCAGTCTGTTCATCCGCGATCACAATGGATAGGTCTTTCGCGTCATCTGCCGCCCAAGCCAGGGCTTCATCGTTGGTGGAGCCGATGGAATCAAAATAGCGCAACGCGCCGAGATTTATTGTGGAAAGTGCTTTTTTGAGGGAGTTTTCGTTCATGGGGAGGCAAGGAAACAAGTACACAAGTACACAAGTACACAAGGAAGGTTCGTATTTCCGTGTTTACCTGTCTACTTATGTACATGTATACGTTCTTACTGAACAATATCGTACGGATTGATGTTCGTACCGCCGATACGGATCTCAAAATGCAAATGCGCGCCAAACGAGTTGCCTGTATTGCCTGAATATCCAATGACCGTACCCTGCCCCACAGGTTGGCATACGCTAACATTGATCTGGCTTAAGTGAGCATACACCGTCACATAGCCATTGCCATGATCAATTTGCACCACATTGCCATAACCATAATTCCAGCCGACCTGCGCCTGGGTTACGATACCTGAACCTGCGGCATAAACATTGGAGCCTTCAGGAGCAGTGATATCAATACCGAGATGTCCGGGGCCATAGCCGTTTCCAGAAAGCGTATACGCATCTGCGGGCCAGCCAAAGCCCGAAGCGACAGGTCCGCCGCCGCATGCGTTTCCACCAATTTCAGATGTGCCTGTACCACCTGCGGGGTTGCGTCCCATGGTTTGCAGATCTGCCGCCCAATTGCGCAATTCACGTGAACCGCCGGGAATCATCACCAATGTGCCAGGATCTATTTTGGGATCAGTAAGATCAACGTTGTTGCCGGGGAAAGTGATGATGTCATCGGCATTCGCGTCGAATTCTTCGGCAACAGCTTCAAAAGTATCCCCGTCTTTCCATTCATAGTACAAGCCATCCACGGGCGGAATGGTCAACTCCATACCGGGCTTAAGACTATGCGGGTTATCGTCCAATTGTTTGTTGATGTAAAGAATGGATTCGTATTTGATCTTAAATTCATCCGCAATGCTAAGCATGGCATCACCGCGTGAAACGCGATAGAGAATAGATTGATAGCGTGGACGTTCGGGAATGTTCGTCTTCAATTGCAGGTCGCGGAAGATGGACGAAATTCCGCTTCCCTCCAAGCCGACAATGGGTACACCAACCTGAGGCTGACCCGCACCTGACCCGCTTGAGGGGTTGGTTGGTTGGGCGGCTTCTATATAAGTGGTTGGTAGTGAACTTTTATACAGCAGGGTTGAACCCAACAAACCAGCCATGATTAAAATGGTCAACACCCAACTGATAACTGTAAAACGATCCACCTTGCTTTTGGCGCGCGGTGTTGTGAGGGGCTCATTCATTGACGGTTGATTCACCCTTTAGTTTCTGTTTATAACTTTGATCAGAAGCGGAAAAGAAAGATCGAATTTTCTTTAGAAAGTTTTTCATTCTCTACTTGTGGCTCAAATTACCGATTTGTTTATGCATCCTTGGTGAGATTCTCAAGAAACTCCATATTATTTTTTGCGCGTTCCATGCGTGTGAGGATGGCTTCGGTGGCTACGGAATTGTCCATGCCTGCGCCCTGAGGCGGGGAAGAGATCATTTGAATGAACATGCGGCGCATCAACCAGACGCGCTGGAGAAGATCCGGGCCGAGCAACAAGTCTTCACGGCGGGTGGAGGAGCGTTCGATATCCACGGCGGGGAAAATGCGGCGTTCCTGCAATTTACGTGAGAGAATCAATTCCATGTTGCCGGTGCCTTTGAATTCCTCGTAAACCACATCATCGAGGCGGGAGCCGGTATCCACGAGGCAGGTTGCAATGATGGTAAGTGACCCACCGTCTTCCACATTACGTGCCGCGCCAAAGAAGCGTTTGGGAGGGTAGAGCGCAGAGGGATCCATACCGCCGGAGAGAGTGCGCCCGGATGGATTCACCACCAGGTTATAGGCGCGTGCCAGGCGCGTGATCGAGTCCATCAGGATGACAACGTGACGACCGATCTCAACCAGTCTTTTGGCGCGTTCCAAAGCCAGTTCAGCCGTACGGACGTGGGCGGTTACCGGTTCATCAAAGGTGGATGCAACCACTTCCGCATCCACAGAGCGATCCATATCGGTCACTTCTTCGGGGCGCTCGCCGATCAGGGCAATAATCAGGTGCACATCGGGATATTTTGTTGAAATTGAGTTTGCAATTTGCTTGAGAATGGTGGTCTTACCCGCCTTGGGTGGAGAAACAATGAGACCGCGCTGGCCCCTGCCTATGGGTGCGATGAGATTGATCAGGCGGGGAGCAAGTGTGTCATGCTCAATTTCAAGGTCAAAACGTTTTTCTGGAAAAATCGGAGTGAGGTCTTCAAAAACAACCCTGCGGGAACCTCCTGTTTCCGGATCCAAGCCATTAATCGATTCTATTTTGAGTAACCCGAAATGTCTTTCGCTTTCACGCGGCGGTCGGACCTGCCCAATCACGAGATCGCCTGCGCGCAAATCGTACTTCCTTAACTGTGCCTGTGACACGTAAACATCCTGGTCACTGATGCGGTAGTTTGTGGCTCGCAGGAAGCCAATGCCTTCACTCATGATCTCCAAAATACCGCCGCGCAGTTCAATACCTTCCTTCTGCGCTTCGGCCTCGCGGATCATCATCGCGAGAGACTCCTTTTTCAAGCGGTTGAAATTTGGAATATTCAAGCTTTTTGCAATGGCGCGCAGTTTTGAAAGCGGTTCGTTCTCTAGTTCAAGTATTTTCATAATATGTTCTCTTATGGGGGAATGAAATGGGGAATCAAATGCAAAACTAACCAGCCTCGCATGTGGCAGGCTGATGAATCCTTAAGAAGATGTTGGTGAATCAGGGGTTTCGGTCAATGTTCTCGTTGCGCTCTCCGCATGCGTGTATTTTGCAACGTGCGGTTTGTAAATGTGATTTGTCAAAATTCAGGGGAGATGACATTAGTATAGCACTCTCGTGCGGATGGCGCAACACGAGTTTTTTTGTTCCGGCATTTTTTGCCCTTCGATCTTCGTCGCTTTCAGGCATTGTGGTTGCTCAATTACAAATAACCCAAACTTGCTTTTCCGGCTCATTATCCTCCTCCTCCGACTGACTTTTGTGCATCGGAAGGAAACATTATGCTTGGTGGAAATCGCAGGGTTGCCAACTTCACCATTCACTTGTATAATCCAGCCTACATTTCAGTTAATTGGAGTCACGAGTGATTGATCAAAATGAAGCCCTGAGCGGGGCCGCAAATGCGCAGGGAGACCAGCTGAATAATCATCAAACCATGGAATCACTGCTTGAATCAGAATCTTTAAGCGTTGAATTGCCTCAGACAGGCGAAATCCGCAAAGGCATGATCGCAAGCATTGGCTCAAATCAAATTCTCATCAGCATCGGAGCAAAATCCGAAGGTGTTGTCGCGGGCCGTGATTTGGAACAGCTCACTGAGGAAGAACGTGCCGAGTTAAAAGTGGGACAGGAAGTTAACGTTTACGTAGTTAACCCTGAAGACCAGAATGGTAATGTTGTCTTGTCCTTCAAACGCGCCCAGGAACAAATGTCCTGGGAAAATGTTGAGAAGATGGTCGCCGATGAGACTGTAATTGATACAAAGATCATTGGCTTCAACAAAGGCGGATTGATTGTTGCAGTTGGCAACCTGCGAGGGTTTGTTCCTTCCTCCCAGATCAGCGCCACACGCCGTACACAATCCTCAGGCGATACGCCTGAACAACGCTGGCAAAAAATGGTTGGACAGCCGATCTCCGTCCGCATCATCGAAGTGGACCGTGAGCGCCGCCGCCTTATCCTTTCAGAACGCGCCGCGAACACCGAATCGCGCGCTTCAATGAAGGATCGTGTCATTGGCGAGTTGGAAGAGGGTAAATCCTATACAGGTCGTGTTACCAGCCTCGCGGATTTTGGCGCATTCGTTAATGTCAACGGCGCGGATGGTCTCGTGCATCTCTCCGAACTATCATGGGACCGCCTCGCGCATCCCAGGGATCTTCTCGAAGTCGGACAGGATGTGCAGGTCAAAGTCATCAATATTGACCGCGAAAAGAAACGCATCGGTCTCTCCATTCGCGCTTTACAGGATGATCCCTGGAAGAACCGCGTTGAGAAATTCAGTGTGGGTCAACTTGTGGAAGGTGTCATTACCCGTCTGACAAAATTTGGCGCGTTTGCCCGCCTCGAAGGGGATATTGAAGGACTCATTCACATCTCTGAGTTAAGCGAGAACCGTGTTGAACATCCGAAAGAGGTTCTCAAGGATGGTGATGTCAAAACCCTGCGCGTCATCCGCATTGAGTCAGACCAGCATCGCATCGGTTTAAGCCTTCGCAAAGTTGACTCAGCCGCCTTTGCCGACAAAGACTTCAAAATGCTTACCCAGGAATTCAATGAGCATGGCGAAGAAAGCCGGCCAAAAGAACAAAGCCAGCCAGACGAAGAAAAAAAATCAGAATAATATAATCCAGAGCGCACCGATCGGTGCGCTCTTCATAATCTCTATGCCGCTCATTGTTGACGCTCATGCAGATATTGCCTATAACATGCTGAAATACGGGCGCGATTACACGCGTTCCGCAGCGCAAACCCGCCGCCTCGAAGCAGGCACTCAAACCATTGTGGATAACGGAGATACCCTGCTCGGTTGGGACGATTACCAGCGCGGACAGGTTGCCGTCATTTTTTCCACACTCTTTGCCGCTCCTATGCGTTTCAGTAAAACCGAAACGGAAAAACAAGTTTACAAAAATTTTGATGAAGCGCACAAGCTGTACTATGAACAATTGCTGGCCTATCACCGTATGGCTGATTCCAGCCCGGACAAATTTCGCCTCATCGCCTCCACCTCTGACCTAAACCTGATTCTGTCCGATTGGAATTTCCCCAACCTGAATGGACACCCCGTCGGTATGGTGATTCTCATGGAAGGCGCAGAGTGCGTGCGCCATCCCTCCGAACTACAGGAATGGTATGAGTTGGGCGTGCGCCTGATCGGCCCCGCCTGGGTGGGGACGCGTTACTGCGGCGGCTGGCGTGAACCAGGTCCGCTTACCGATGATGGACACGAATTGCTCGCGGCCATGGCGGAATATAACTTCACCCTCGACCTGAGTCACATGGATGAACCTGCCGCAATCGAGGCGCTGGATATTTATCGCGGCCCGATTGTCGGCACACATGCCAACTGTGCCGCGCTGATGCCCAACTCAAATTCAAACCGTCATTTTTCGGACCGCATCATCGAAGGCATTATCGAACGCGATGGGGTAGTGGGGGTTGTCCCATTTAATACATATTTAAAGGTTGGCTGGGTATCGGGTAAAAACTCCCGCACGGAAGTCCCCCTGCATCATGTTGCAAACCACATTGATCACATCTGCCAGCTCGCCGGAGATTCCCTGCACGCCGGCATCGGCTCGGATTTCGATGGCGGCTTTGGCTTGCAATCTGTCCCGCCGGAAATTGATAGCATTGCCGACCTGCAAAATCTGGTATCCTTATTACAGACACGTGGTTATTCGGAACCTGATATTTCAAATATACTTGGCGGTAACTGGTTGACGCGCCTAAAAAGGGATTTACCCTCCTCATGATCAACAAAGAACCCCTCTCTGCCTCAACTCCTGTTGAAAATAACTCCCGCATGGAAGATTTGATAACGCCTCGAATTCGCATCAGCCTGGTTATCACTTTGGTTGGTTTGTTCATCTTTGCCGTCGGCGCCAAACCGGGCTTGTTCGGCTGGGATCGCAGTTTGGTGGTGGGCTTCGTGCAAATCGCAGTCTTCCTCATAGGGCTGGTTTTGATTTGCCTGGGTGGATACATTGGTCTGCACACGCTCTGGTGGGGCAATGAACGCACGATCTTATCAGACATCGGTCCAAGGCTGGTTGGTACAGGGTTGGTGATTGCCATTTTTGCCGGACTTGCGGATGTATTCGGAATGGGTTCACATACTTTTCCATTGGTTCCCTATTTTGGTCCATGGCAGGCAACAGGGGTTTTGATCGGTCAGGGAGTGATCGCGCTAGGCTTCCTGCTCATGATCCCGTTTAATTTTCATTCGAATCGCAGATGATTCAAAAACGCCCTTGCTATTGAAGGTGTTTTTTCGTATTGCCATTACGATATCTTTCTGGCTTCCATGTAAAACCGTTTCTCATGCGCCTCGCCCAATGAAAAGGTCTTTCGCGGCAAAGCGCCATCGAGAATGACCGTCTTGAACAATTCAGATTTGTGCATGCCCGCCAGATAGAAGCCGGCATTGCCAGATTGCAAAGCGAGTCGTTCCACCACATCCTCCCCATGTACATAATCAATTCTATCCGCGCCGCCATTTTTCAAGAAGGTATCCAGGAAGGATTGAATCGTACCGACTGCAAGATTGGATGAAGGATCCGCGATCTCGATCACACCAAATTGTTTCCCGCCTCCTACCAGACCGATAGCCTGATTCTCGCCCTTTGCCGAATCCACCCGTTGGGTCATATCCGCGCCGTCCGCAACGGGTATGTAAGTATAGTTGGCGCCAAATGTCTTTTCGAGCTCCGCAAAGAGGTCCTTTTTTAACCCGAACAAAACTCGATGGATGGGTTCAAATGCCAGCCCATCGTCATGGACATTCTCAATTTCAACCAGCGCATACCGGGAAGGATGGTCCATCCCAACCTGCGATTTCATCTTTTCCCAAATGGCTTTGGCGGTTGCCAGCGAGTGATTGCCATCGCCCATGGCAAATAGCAGTACCGGTTCATCTTCGCCAATGCCATATTTTGCCGCGAAAGTTTCCGGCCTGGCAAGCCCGCGCAATGCTTCAATCACTTGATTTTCATGAGTTTTATTGACCGCATATCCTGCCAGGTGACCGCTATCCAGCATGAGATCGAAATCATACAACTTTTCAAGTGCGGATTTATCCGCGCTCAACGGCTCGATGACCGTATGGTGTGGGTCATCAATTAACACGAGTATGTGCGGTAACTCCAACTCCGCGCCCTGGCGGATCTTGATGCGGGGAGGCAGGCGCTCCACAATCGTTCCTTCCGTTGCGCGGATCAGGCTGGATGAGCCTTTGTTGTAATCGTAACGTTCAAGGTCAAGGCACAGCATGATACCCTTGCGGGTTTTTCCTGAAACTGCGCGTTCCACATAAATAAGTCCATCATATGGTTGGAGTATGCCTTCGTCGAGGTATTTTCGCATAGTCAATTGGATATTTTTGATTCGTTCGTCTTCACCCGGCTTTTCAATATGTACTTCAGGGAATGTCAAATTCAGAGTGGAGGGCGCATCCCCGACAATCTTTTCCACTGCAATCCAATACTCTGGTTCGGATGTGAACTGGTCGCAGGCAATGATCGCCCATTTGTTTAAGTCTACGGCTGCTTTGGGTAAATAAACCTTTGGGATTTGAATGCCAATATCGCTAATGATTTTCATGGTTCTCCTGTTGATTCTCCGTCCTCCCGAAAGAGCATCGGGACAATGTGAGCGGAGTGGCGAGTGTTCTTCGAGGAATGCAGTCGAAGGATATGACTTGGATGGAGCATCATGTCCTTCGACTGCGCCGCGCGAAAATCAAGAGCGCACGGCTCCGCTCAGGACGAATGATATTTACTTACCGTTCTTCGCAAACGCGATTAACTTATCAGCCACTTCTGCGCCAACGCGTGCCTGTGCTTCTTTTGTGGCGGCGCCGATGTGCGGCGAGCCGATTACCTGATTCAGTTTAAGTAATTTCCAGTCGGTGGGGGGTTCCTCGTTGAAGACATCCAATGCCGCGCCGGCGACTTTGCCGCTGGTCAATGCTTCGTATAATGCATTCTCATCAACAATGCCGCCGCGCGCGCAGTTGACGATGCGGACGCCATCCTTCATTTTGGAGAACTGCTCCGCGCCGATCATACCCGCTGACTCTTTCGTTTTCGGCAGATGCAGGCTGATGTAATCAGATTGGGCCAGCAATTCATCCAGTGTGACTAATTTTACTTCATCCAGTTCCTTGACGTAGGGGTCATAGGCCAGGACGGTCATGCCCATTACGGTTGCGCGTTTGGCAACTTCCCTGCCAATATTCCCCACACCGATTAGACCGAGAGTCTTTCCGCCGATCTCATCGCCATTAAAACTCTTCTTATCCCATTTTTCGGCTTTGACAGATGCAGTCGCCTGATAAAGAGAGCGGGCCATCATGATCATATAGCCAATGGCCAATTCTGCCACGGACGCGGAATTTGCCAGCGGTGTATTCATCACTGTAATGCCCTTCGACCTGGCATACTCATAATCAATGGTATCTAGACCCGCTCCACCGCGTACGATCACTTTCAGGTTGGGGCAAACATCAATCAGCGGCTGCCGAACCTTGGTGCGCGAACGGACAACCATGCCATCGTAGTCGGGCAGAATGTTTGGGAGTTCTTCGGGAGTAATATCATCGCGCACGTCCACCGTGAGACCTGCGGCGCGCATTTGTTCGATATATTCATTTTCTGTTTTGTCGCAAATTAGAACTTTCATCGAAATTCTCCTTAATTGGGGCTGGATATTAATAACAGGAATCCAACCGAGGAATCGGCTGAATTCCTGTTTGGGAAGGCAGTATTAACACGCCTGTCATTCTAACAACGAGAAAAATCTTTGTCAACGATACGCCGAAGGTGGGCAGTATGGATTCGAGTAAAATGTTCTTGTGGATTTGCCCGACAAAAAGATATAATGAAGAAAATGTAAAACGAAGCAGAATCAGCTCAACGGTTAGGAATGAACCGTAAATAATAATCATAAAACAGGAGTCGCAATCAATGTCTGATATTAAACGAGCCTATAATTTCAATCCCGGTCCCGGCGTCTTACCGTTGGAAGTTTTGCAGGAAGCCCAGGCAGAGTTGTTGAATTTCAAGGGGACGGGTATGTCTGTGATGGAGATCAGCCACCGTTCGAAGGAGTTTGAGGCTGTCATCCAAACCGCCGAAGCAGATTTGCGCGAGTTGCTTAACATTCCCGCGAACTATAAGGTGATGTTCCTGCAAGGCGGCGCAACCCTGCAATTTACGATGCTGCCAATGAACCTGCGACCCGCCGGCGCTTCGGCTGATTACATTGTGACTGGCACATGGAGCAAGACTGCCATCAAGGAAGCCAAAAAACTTGGCACAGCCCGCGCCGTCGCCGACACCGAAGCGGAGGGATTCAACTCCATCCCTGCCAGCCTTGATCTTGATCCGCAAGCCGCGTACCTGCATTTCACATCCAATGAGACCATTCACGGCGTGGAATATTTCAGCGAGCCGACTCCGCCCGATGGCGTGCCGCTCGTTTGCGACACTTCATCTGATTTCATCAGCCGCCCAATTGACATTACAAAATATGCATTGCTTTATGCGGGCGCGCAAAAGAATGCGGGACCTTCCGGTGTAACGGTTGTCATCATCCGTGATGACATGCTTGAACGTGTACCTGAAAACCTGCCCGTAATGCTGGATTACAAAACCTTAGCCGCCAGTGGTTCATTGCACAATACTCCGCCGTCCTTTGCCATTTATATGGTGGGATTGGTCTTCAAGTGGGCGAAGAAACTTGGCGGGCTTGAGGCTGTCGAAAAAAATAATCGCGCCAAAGCGGACCTGGTTTACAAAACCATTGACCAAAGCGGCGGCTTCTATCGCGGTCATGCCAAACCCGAAGCCCGCTCGCTCATGAACATTCCCTTCCGCCTGCACAGCGAAGAACTCGAAGAGACCTTCGCGAAGGAAGCGAAGAAGGAAAACTTGATCGGGCTAAAAGGTCATCGGTCTGTCGGCGGCATGCGCGCCTCCATTTACAATGCCATGGATCTAGCCGGCACGCAAGAATTGGTTAAGTTTATGAAGGAGTTCCAGAAGAAGAATGGGTAGGAACAGTGAGATATGAAAAGAAAAAAGTAATCAATAAGTAGTAATCAGAAGATCTCCGAACCCCTCCGGGAATTCGGAGGTCTTTTTGTTGAAGGCCTGCGGCATCGTCCTCGTCAACATCGTCCCCTTGAGGGGGATCGGGACACTATCTGAGCACAGAAAAAAACCAATTTAGCGGGGAGAATCCCTACTGCCCGAAGGGACTGTGCACTGTGTTGGCTGGCGTTTCGACCATAAGACCTCACTGGTTTTGAAGCACGGTTTGTAAAACTTCCGTGACCCAACCATTCAGGCTTTTATCAGCTAATTTCGCCTGAATATAGGCTTTCCGATGTAACTCGGCAGGCAAGCGGATAACGAATTTTCCCGAAAACGGCTTTTCAGGTGACTCGCCACGTTGAACGCAAAAATCGAGATAATCATCAACCGATTCTCGAAATGCCTTTTGAATTTCATCAACGCTTGCGCCTTCAAAAGTAATCACATCACGGACATTGATAACTTCCCCATACAAAATGCCCGCTTCATCGTCCATTTCAACTTTACCGATATAACCTTTATATTCCATCATGGTTTTACTCCTGCCACTTCAAGAAACCTGCAAACAGACTTGACTGCTCCCTTGTATGTTTCTTTACGCGGATGCGGACGGTGAAACACAGCCCGAACATCTTTCAACGCAACCCGCACCCGTGAGCCATTGCCTTCTGAGATTTCAGCACCCAAAGCGATGAACAAGGCTTCGACCTCCCTCCAGGCGATATTGGCTCTCTCTCAGGCTTCTCGAAAATGGCTTCCAGAGTTTTACGGTGTTTGCTGTCCACGACGTAATAATATCAGAAAGTGATACTGTTATCAGGAGGCTTTTTGACTACTGTTTATCATCCCCTTGATTTGCAAGAAAGCCACCCAAAGATTTGTGTCGCGTAGCACCCTGTGGGTAGCGGACACTAGCACAGGCTTGGACTCCCCGTCAAAACGGGACACTGCCTGGGCGTAGTATAAACTCAATTTAGCGGGGCGAATCCCACTATTTCTTATTATTTATTAAGTCCACAAGAATATTATCAGCGCCCCACGATTGAGCGGCGATAAAAGCCAACTTCCTCTCTTCTTCAAAAGAAGGCGGTATGTCTGGTTTATACCCTAATCCATGCTCCGCCTGTGACCACGCATTCTGGTAAAGGGTTTTTATTTGTAGTTCAAAAAAATCAGGGATTAGATTGTTGTTTTTATGAGCAGAATAAATTGCATTCGGGATAAAGCAAATAAAATGTAACGCCTCATAATCAAACTTTTTGACATCATCAGGAATAATTTTGTTTTTCTCAACAAAATGGAAGAATTTTTCAACCAAATTTACAATAGTATTAAAATCACTCTTATAATAAACAACGATCTTCACGCCAATTAAGTCTTGAATTTCTTTCAAAGGTTCTTCGTATTTTATTTTTCCATTTTTCTCTTTTAGAGTTTTGTTTAGAAAACTTTTTTCTTCTTTTACTCTGCTACAGATTCTGTCAATGTGTTCAATCCCATTAAAGATTTCAGATAAATTCTCCTCAATCTTTAATGCAATCTCTGACAGTATCGGTTTTATTGATTGAAACTCACTTTGTATTTTTTGATAATCTGATCTCATTTTTCTACTTTCACTTTTTCTTTCTTCTGAACATTAATATTCTTCGCCCTTAAGTCGCCTTCAATAATTATCTTCTTACTTCCGTCATCATTTATTTTTTCAGTCACATGTTTATCATAGCTGAAAGTTGGAACATATGCCATAATCCCATCTTTAAGAGACAAAACCGTTTTCCCTAATTCTTTGTTGTAAACTTCATTATCAACCACAAAAACCGAATTAAAGAAATCATCATTATTCGTCTCTTGTCTAATTTTTTTGGAAAGATCATCCGATAAGTAGGTATTACAAAAATCAGAAATGCTTATTTGAGCATTTTTCTTATTTCTGAGATTTACAACGCCGGAGATTATTTCTTCTTGCTCTTCAATCTCAGGCGTTTTTAATAGTATGGCTTTAATAATTTTCGAAAATTGCAGGGTTCCCTGCGCCGACGTTAACGCAGTTTTGGAGTGTAAGAAAGATTCAATCCAAAAAAATGAGATCGGCTTATATGATTTACCAGATACTTGTTTGTCAATGGAAAATCCTTTCCAAAAAGATTTGTCCGAAACAATATCTTCGTAGACAGCCAACTTGTAATGATTTGACTTTTTAGTGAATATTTCTGGAATGTAATCAATAAGCAGTCTTTTTCCTTGATTAACAAGACCTTCATCACCTTTAAAACGAGACAAAACAATTCTGGTTGTCTGTGCTTTTTGACCTTCAATTATCGAAAATAACCCTGTCCCGTTTCTTTCATCAGTTACCTTATAAAGGTTTTGAGCCAATTTTATGGCATCAGAACTTTTTTGGTTTATAGTCCCCTTTTGTGCAATAGAAAGTATACGAGACCTGATTTCATTATTTTGGTTTCCATCTGAATCAAAAACTATTTCTATTTTCGCCTCGTCAATCGCCGAATCAAATATCTTAAAAAGATATTGGGTAGTCATGTTGGGATCTTGAATGATTTCAGTTTGCAAATCGACTGGTTGCTCTTCTTCACGATAGGGTGGAACATATGCCAAGAAGACAAACTTAATATCGAAACCATTTGGTGTATTCATTTGTATTCCCTATCTATGATTAGTAACAATGCTCGCTTGATGTAGAAATTCGTGAAACATTCTGAAAGATAGTAACTTTTACAACTTTCTCACTATTGCGACTTTCAGTCAAGGCTGGGCGGGCGTCGACTCTGCTTGGGAGCAGGAAAAACTCGAAGTCAGAAAAATGCTCGAAAATGCGGCAGGTGTGGGATCTTATGCAGAATAACCATCTCCCGGACTTGCCCCTACTATAAGCCTCCTCCCGTTTTTTGACAATATTATTTTAACCGAATCCATTTTTTCTAAAAAATCTAACACTCTTCATATGTCTCGCATACAACCCGCAAATCTGACATTTGTTATAATGCCACTATTGTTGGATGGTGGAGGGCGGACGATGGACGGCAGACGGTAGACGGTGTAAACGGTCTATGGTCAACGGTCTATCGTCTATCATCATCGTCCCCAACGGAGGAACTACCCTATGATGAGATTTGACCGATTTACCGAGAGAGCGCAGGAGGCCGCGCAGCGCGCCGCCGAGATCATCCAGCGCTATGGACATAACCAGATCGACACCGAACACATCCTGCTGGCTTTGATCGAACAGCCGGGCGGTGTGATCCCCCAAATCCTTGAAAAATTGAACGTTAGCGCCGAAGCTCTCACCGAACGGTTGGATGCCACTTTGCGCTCCAGTCCCAAGGCGAATATCTTTGGCGGCGGCGCAGGGCAGATCTTTATCACCCCGCGCGTCAAGCGCATCATCGATCTTGCAAATGAAGAAGCCAACCGTCTCAAGGATGAATATATTTCCACAGAGCATATCTTCCTTGCGATTCTAACCGAGCGCAACACACCCGCCGCCCGCATTTTGGAAAGCGCCGGATTAACCCGTGACCGCGTCTATGATTCCATTCAGGATTTGCGCGGCGGACAAAGAGTCACCGATCCGCAGGCTGAGACGAAATATCGCGCGCTTGAAAAATATTCCCGTAATCTGACGCAGTTGGCGCATGAAGGCAAACTGGACCCGGTCATCGGCCGTGATAAGGAGATTCAACGACTCATTCAAATTCTGTCACGCCGCACGAAGAATAATCCTGTCTTGATCGGCGAAGCCGGGGTAGGGAAGACCGCCATTGCCGAAGGTCTCGCCCAGAAGATTGCGACCAACGATGTGCCGGAGATATTAAGTGGAAAACGCGTGGTGGCGTTGGATCTGGGCGCGATGATCGCAGGCTCGCGCTTCCGCGGTGAATTTGAAGAACGCCTCAAGGCCATCATGGACGAGGTCCAACGCGCAAAGGGCGACGTCATTTTGATGATTGACGAATTGCATACAGTCATCGGCGCGGGCGCGGCACAAGGCGCCATGGATGCCAGCAACATGCTCAAGCCGGCCCTGGCACGCGGTGAATTGCAATGTATCGGCGCGACCACTTTGGATGAATTCCATAAGCACATTGAAAAAGATGCCGCGCTTGAACGCCGCTTTGCCCCGATCTATGTGGATGAACCAAATGTGGATGATACGATCAAGATGCTGCATGGCTTGCGGGACCGTTATGAGGCGCACCATAAAATCCACTTTACCGATGATGCGCTGGAGGCTGCGGCGCGGCTGGCTGATCGGTACGTGACCGACCGTCACCTGCCCGATAAAGCCATTGACTTGATCGATGAAGCGGCCGCGAAAGTGCGTGTCGCGCTTTATTCCATGCCTCCCGATCTTAAAGGCATGAAAACAGATGTAGATCGTTTGCGCGCCGAAGAAGAGCAGGCTGGTTTGGAGCGTGATTACGAACGCGCCGCGCAAAAGAAAGCCGAGCGTATACGGCTTGAATCTGAATACTCTGAAAAACGCGAAAAATGGGAAACCGAACATCAACTCGACGAAGTGGTGGACGTGGATGACATCGCCTCGGTGGTGCATCAATGGACGGGCATTCCTGTTAGTCATATGCTCGAAACCGAATCAGAGAAACTCCTGCACATGGAAGTGCGTTTGGGTGAGCGGATCATTGGTCAAACGGAAGCTATTCGCGCAGTTTCAGATGCCATTCGGCGCGCGCGTTCTGGTTTGAAAGATCCAAGCCGCCCAATCGGATCGTTCATTTTCATCGGGCCATCCGGTGTGGGTAAAACTGAATTGGCCAAAGCGCTGGCCTGGTTCATGTTCGATGATGAAGAAGCGCTTGTCCGCATTGATATGTCCGAGTATCGCGAACAGCATACGGTCAGCCGCCTCTTTGGGGCGCCGCCCGGATATGTCGGTTACGAAGAGGGCGGCCAACTCACAGAAGCAGTCCGCAGGCGTCCGTATCGTGTCGTGCTCTTTGATGAGATCGAAAAAGCGCATCCTGAAGTGTGGAATGCCCTGCTTCAAATATTGGATGACGGCCGCTTGACGGATGGGCAGGGCAAGGTGGTGGACTTCCGCAACACGGTTCTGGTCATGACCTCGAACCTGGGTACTGAATACGTGACCAAAGGCGGCACTTTGGGCTTTTTCACCCAAAAAGCGGATGACGATGAACGCGCCATGCACGACAAAATTGAGAAGGCCCTTAAGGGAACCTTCCGCCCTGAATTCCTCAACCGCGTGGATGAAACCATCATGTTCTCGCCGCTTACCCTTGAACAAATGGAAGAGATCGTTGTCTTACAGATGAAGGAAGTACAGGATCGCTTGAACGAGCACAACATTACAGTTCAATTGAGTGACGCCGCTCGCGCCTGGCTTGCAAAAGAAGGCTATGATTCCGCATTCGGCGCGCGCCCCTTGCGGCGCGCGATCCAAAAATATGTCGAGAGTCCGCTTTCGGTGGAATTGCTCAGCGGTAAATTCAAGGATGGCGCGGTGGTGATGGTGGATGTAAATGTGAAGGAAAACAGGATCACATTCAACACAGCGGCGGCTGTGAAGAAATCAAAACAAAAAGTAGACGCGTAAGAAGTGAATGTAGCGCGAGATAATTATCTCGCGCTACACTTTTTATCCCAGATTTCCTAATTTCTTTTTCAGTCACATGCGGTATTATCGGTAATCTTTTTTTAAACCAGAGGAAAAATGGCAGAAAACAAATCAAATACGACCGCAATTGTGATTGGAATTATTGCTTTATTGTTGTGTCTGTGTGTGCTTGCAGCCGCGATGGCAGGCTATGGATATTATGCGTTCATACGGTCATCTCCACTTGCAATATTCCCGCGGGTTATTCCAACCAATGATCTGGTCACGGCTGAACCGAAAATCATGCGCCCGCTTGCAGACTTGGTTTCCAGCGAAACTCTGGAGAAATTACAGAGCACCAATGTTCCGTCGAATAACCCCAGGGATTTGGCTTGCCGGTTGGATGGCAAGTGTGATGTCCCTGAGGTAATGGCTGCCTCCGCCGCCGCGCGCGTGGCGGGCGATTCGGATCATTTCTGGGTGCATAACCTGGATACGAATGTAAATGCGCAAGTGCAAGCCACCCTGCGTTATGTCACCCCGCACGTTTATTTCTGGGTGCAGAACGGCATATCCTATAAAGAAGGGGAAATGAAAGCGCTGGTGGATGAGTTTGAGCAAAAGATCTATCCAACCAATCGCGAATTCTTTGGCAGTGAATGGGCTCCCGGAATTGACGGCGATGAACATATCTACATCCTTTACGCTCGAGGACTTGGCTCCTCTGTTGCGGGATATTTCTCCTCCTCCGATTCCGTCCATCCACTGGTGCAGGAATACTCCAATGCGCATGAGATGTTCCTCTTCAATGCGGATAACACACCGCTGGGCGATGAAAATACTTTTGGCGTTCTGGCGCATGAATTTCAGCATATGATCCATTGGAGGTTGGATGGCAACGAAACATCGTGGTTGAACGAAGGATCGTCCGAGTTGGCGGTATTTATAAATGGATATGCCCCCGGCGGTTTTGACTGGTTATACATCAACGAACCAGACCTGCAATTGAACGACTGGCCCAATGACCAAAATACAACCTCGTCGCATTATGGCGCGGGTTTCCTGTTCATGACCTACTTTTTAGACCGCTTCGGCGAAGATGCCACAAAACTATTGGTAAAAGACCCTGCCAATGGACTGGAAAGCGTGGATGATGTTTTACATGAAATTAATGCAATAGACCCAGCTACAGGTCAGCCAATCAGCGCTGATGATTTCTTTATGGATTGGGCAGTGACCAATTTTCTGTTGGATAAAGCCGTTGGCGACGGCCGTTTTATCTACAATAATTATCCCGCTGCCAATCGCGCCTCTCCAACTGAAACCATCAATACCTGCCCTCAAACACCCATCACGCGTGACGTGCGTCAATATGGCGTGGATTACATTGGCATTGAGTGCGCAGGCGATTACACTCTTTCCTTCACTGGTTCCACCGTCACCGCTTTACTGCCCGTTGACCCATTTTCCGGTGATTACGCCTTCTGGTCGAATAAAGGCGATGAGTCCAATATGACCCTCACACGGGAATTTGATTTCACCAAAGTTAGCAGCCCCATAGAATTATCGTATCGCACCTGGTATGACATTGAAACAGATTGGGATTATGTTTATTTGGAAGTTTCAGAAAACGGTGAAAACTGGCAGATCCTCCCAACTCCATCGGGCACAGGCACAGATCCCTCAGGTAATTCTTATGGCTGGGGATATACCGGCGTAACCAATGATTGGATCGAAGAGCAGGTTGACCTTTCAGGATATGCAGGCAAAAAGGTTTTTGTCCGTTTTGAATATATCACGGATGCCGCTGTCAATGGCGAAGGCTTTTTGCTGGACGATGTCGAAGTGGAAGCGGCAGGCTACAGGTCCGATTTTGAAGCGGATGAGGGCGGCTGGCAGGCTGAGGGATTCGTGCGGGTCCAAAACGTTCTTCCTCAGACCTTTGGCCTGGCTCTCATCCTGACGAGTGATTCAAGCGTGACCATGATCCCGTTTAACGAAGACCAGACAGCGCAAATCCATCTTTCATTGGAGTCTGGTGAAAGGGCGATTTTGGTTGTATCTGGCACAACCCGCTTTACACGGGAACCGGCTGGATATCAAATCGAAATTCGATAGAAAACATAACAGCGTCCCTTAGGAAACTTGCGGGAGGCTGTCATCAAAAATGGAATTTCCAAACCAGGCATCCTGACGTATAATTTTTAAATCACAAAATGACGACAAGTAATAAATCCGCTAACCAACGAAAAACGATTGCCGTACTTGGCGGACAATTATCCCGTGCGTGTGGCGCTGAGTTCATGGCGGGCGTATTGAGTTCTGCCAAAACCCATGATATTAATGTGGTTTATTTTGCGGGAGGGAAACCGCTTGCTCTCGCGTCACCAAAAGATGGCAGGCGATCTTATGGGTTGTACGATCTGATCAAACCAGGCCAGTTTGATGGGATTTTGCTCTCTGCTGATATTGGCCATGGATCCTCCGCTGAAGACATCAAAAATTTCTGTCATGTATTTGCGCCTGTGCCGCTGATATCTTTTGCTGTTCGAACGGAAGGTGTATCTTCTTTTATTGCGGATAACGAAGGCGGGATGCGTGCGGTGATCCGTCACCTGATCGAAATGCATGCATACAAACGAATTGCATTTATTCGCGGACCCAAAGGGCATATTGATGCAGACCAGCGTTTTAACGCCTACCAGCAAGAGTTGCAGGCGCATAATATCCATTTTGATGAAAAACTGGTTGTGGAAGGCGATTACACCCCGGAGAGCGGACGTGCCGCAGTGCGCACGCTTTTGGATGATCGTGGTGTTCGTATGCAAGCCATTGCGGTATCCAACGATCGCATGGCGTTTGGCGTGATGGAAGCGTTGGAACAACGTGGGATTCAGGTTCCTGAAAGCATGGCCTTAACCGGGTTTGATGATGCCAGCGAAGCGCAATCCATGGGTGTGCCTTTGACGACCGTGCATCAGCCCTTTTATGAAACCGGCAAACGGGCGGTTGAAGCCTTGCTTAAGCGCATCGATGGCGGGCAGGTTGACGATATTAATATCATGCCCGTTGACCTGGTGGTGCGCTGGTCTTGCGGTTGTTTGCCTGAGAGCATCCAAAAAGCGATCGTGCTTCCCAAAGAAGTGGCTCATACGGGCAGGCTGGAGAACAAGCGTGATGCCGCCATTCAGGCTTTGTGTGGTGCAGTACGCATTGCCGAGAATGATCCTCTAAAACCCCAATATGTGGATGTCTTTGGGCACACGTGGGATGTGTTCCTCGTAAATTTGCACAATACGGACAAAAGTGATGCCTTCCTGAAAACGATACAGCCCATGGTGGAATTGTTGCAACGGAACGGTCATGATTTCACCACATGGCAAAATGTGATCTCAACTTTCAGAAAGTATGCATTGGGCGGCATTTCGAGCAATACCACTATGCTGCGCGCTGAGAATCTTTTTCAGCAGGCGCGCATGCTGGCGGGGGAACTGTCACTGCGGGCGCAAGCCTATCTTCGCTTGCAGTTTGAACAGCAGGAGGAAGCGCTGGGCAATTTTAGTTTTTCCATGGCGCCTGCCATGACCTTGGAAGCCATTGGGGACGCGATCTCGAAACATTTTCCTCTATTGGGCCTCGAGCGCTGTTATGTGATGTACTATAGCGATGTCAGCGCACCGGGTTCGATCTCCAATCCGATGCCTGAAAAATTTCGCTTGTTATTGGAATATGATGAAAACAAATTTAAGATCCTGCGTCAGGGTCCAGAGCCTGCCACGGGATATTTGATTCCGCCTGGAAAAACACCGGACGACCATCGTTACGATGCCATCGTCATGCCGTTGGAGCTGGCAGGCAGTCGTTTTGGTTTCATATGGACAGAGATTGGGCTGGCCGATTGGGATATCTACTTCCGTTTGAAGAATTTGCTTGCCAGCGCGCTTCTACGCACCATGCTTGCACAGCAGCGCGCCAAGGCACAACTCGAAGTGGAACGGTTATCGAGTAAAGCGCATGAATTGGATGTGGAACCTGCCCCAGCGCGGGATGTGGCGGAAAAAGCCGCTACGCAAAAAGACACGGATCAGCGTTAAGGATAGCGGTATCGGAATTGATGTCGCACCTGAATTTGCCCAGCGGTGGTTATTTCATTTTTTCGCGGAAATCGTAAATACCATCGTTAACAGCCCAGCGCGATTGGCAGATTGGGCATAGGAAGTGTTCTCTTTTATCCTGCAAACGTCCACTCCCACAATCAGGGCATTTGAACATGTCTATCACCATTAAGGGGATTTCAATGTTCTGAGATTGACCTTTTACTTTTGCCTTTAAAAATACACTGGGCGTGAATTGCCAGAGTGCGCCTGTCGGTTGGAATAACCCATCCAGCGCGGCCAGCATTTTCGCGGGGACTAAACGCTTCAATAGACCAAGGCGGAAATGTGAAACAGTAAGTATCTTTTCAATTGAAAAACCAAGTTCCCCAAGCCAGTTGCGGATCGCTTGGGGGTGAAAGTCAAAATTCAAATGGACAAATTCCACAGGCTCGAGTGTAAATGGATTCCAGTCCTGTTGTCCGAGCCAATAACGCAAAATGGATTTGAGATTTAATTTGTTCGCAAATTCAAGGATGAAGACAGCGTTCGGCTGTAATACGTTTCGGATCTGGCTTAAGGCTTTCGTTGCATCTGCCATGTGATGCAGGGCGCGGATCATCGTGGCTGAATCAAACAAACCGTCCAGAAAAGGGAGGCGGTAAATATCCGCAGCAACGTAGATATATTTGTCTGAGTGGCCCAATCGTGCCTGGGCTTGTGCCAGTTGTGTGGTTGAATAATCCAACAGGACAATGCGCTCAAAACCAGCGTAGCGCGAGGTGTTGCGCCCTGCGCCTGCGCCGAGTTCGAGCATGAGTTTGCCGCTCTTTGGGAGCATTCTTTTTAAGGCAATGGCTTCGGCACGGTCTTCGTATTCGCGCCCGCCCTGCTCCCAAAAGGATTGTTGATAATCGGCGCCTTCGTAATTACAAACGGGGGGAGTGGTCATATAGTTTGGTAGTTTATTAGTTTAGTGGTTTATTCTCTACCGTACATGAGTTGGTACCTCTGGCAGGCTAAAAAGGAAGACGGGTTGAAAGTCTAGCGAATGCTTCAATGCGTACTTTAGCCAATCGAGTCCCAAACG
>Ga0194127_10002423_pt1 | contig 25457 bp, 23 predicted proteins | sample TA2KigC100mmetaG_FD_148624 | JGI IMG/M metagenome (GOLD analysis project Ga0194127, IMG submission 148624) | Freshwater microbial communities from Lake Tanganyika, Tanzania - TA2015036 Kigoma Deep Cast 100m | ecosystem: Environmental > Aquatic > Freshwater > Lake | place: Tanzania: Lake...
CGGGTCGGCGAAGACCGAACGGAACAACGCGTCGTGCGGGTTGCCCAAGATCGTCCTCCAGGTGTTGGCGGGCCGCGCACACGCGCGGCCCGGCCCCTGAGTGGCAGCAGGGGGGGACGATTCCGGGCGGATTTCGGGCGGGGGACCTGGGTTCCTGGCGAAGGTGAGAGCCGCCGGGCCGTGACCGATCCAGACCTGCTGGCATCTCGCTCGATGCCGATCCGCAGCCCAAGCCCGGAGGCCCCATGCTCGACGTGAGCAAGGACGTCTGCTCCCTCACCGAATTCAAGCGCCGGACGCCGCGGCTTCTCGCCCAGCTCCGCACCAGCGGGCAGGCAGTCCTGCTGACAGTCAACGGCACGGCCGAACTCGCCGTGATGAGCGCGCGGACGCTGCAGCGCGTCCTGGACGCGCTCGACCGGCTCGACGCGCTCCAGGGCATCCGCGAAGGCCTCGATCAGGCCCGTCGCGGCGAGGGCGTCTCCAGCGGCGAGTTCTTCGCCGCCTTCCGCAGGAAGCGTCGTCTCGAGCGGCGCGGCGCATGAAGCTCCGCGTCGTGAACCTGCCGAGGGCCCAGCAGGACCTGGCGGAGGTCCACGACTTCATCGCGGAGGTGCAGCAACAGCCGATCGTTGCCGCGAGGCGGCTCGACGGCATCCAGGCGGCCATCGAGGGACTCGCCGCCCACCCAAGGCGCGGCAAGCCGATCCCCGAGCAAGATCTGCTTCCCGATGGAGTCCGCGTGTACGAGATCCTGTTCCACCGCCACCGCATCCTCTACACGCTGGTGCCAGGACGCGTGCAGATCGTCCACATCCGGCGGGGCACTCGCCGCAGTCTGGGTCCCGGCGAGATCTGAGCCAGCCCGCTACCCGCGCAACGTGCGCAGCGCCGCCCGCACGCTGTCGACGCGCGCCTTGAACACCTCCGCGCGCGCCGCGAACTCGACGACCGTCACCGAGTTGCCCGACGCCCACACCGCCACGAGGTAGCCGACGCGCTCGCCGCGCACGTTGGCCGCGCACTCGAACCAGTTGCCGGCGAGACCATCGTGGTTGCTGACCTCGCCCTTGCCGACCAGCTCGTAGCCGCGCTGCTGCGTGAAGTCGAACTCGATGGCCTGCGCCCAGAACTCGCGGTTCGCCTCGTTCGGATCCGCGAACTCGCGGACCCAGACCCGCGCGTCGTCGCCGGTCACGGCGCGGTAGTCGCCGGCGCCGTCGTACGCGTCGAGCACCAGGAAGTCCTTCGGCAGCTCGATCACGGTGCAACCGGCGAAGCCGCCGAGCAGGCCGACCAGCGCCAGGGACAGGACACGGAACGGAGCAGCCATCAGAAGTCCTCCATCACGCGTTCGGCGCCGATCGCGTTGATCCAGGCAAACCGGCTCGGTTGCCGCGAGCGTCTCACCGGCGGCGGCTCGGCGACCGCGCGGAACTCCGCCTGCAGCGTCGACATCGCCACCTGGTCGGCCAGCAGCTTGCGCTTGCCCTCCATGCGCTCGATCTCCTCGGTCAGACGGCGCATCTGCTCCTCGACCTTCAGGATCTCCTCGACCTTGTCGGCCTTCTGCAGGATCTCGCGCAGCCGCTCGAGCGACTTCCTGGCGTTCTCGATGCGGATGCCGAGGTCGGTGAACTCCTCGGTGACGTCGTCGGCGCTGCGCGATTCGGCGAGCACGCGCCCGCAGGTGCGCAGCAGCGCGAACGCCGCGTCGAACTGCTTCGCCGGCACGCGCACGGTGACCGTCGTGCCGGACTGGCGCTGCAGGTAGCCGCCCCAGTCCCGGACCACGGCCAGGAAGCGCTCGACGGCCTCCTCGGGCCGCGCGACCTCGAGCCGGATCTCGCCGCGGTAGACGAGCAGGCGCTCGGTCGCGGGCGCGGCCGCGGGTTCGGCGCCCTTGTCCTGGATCTCGGCAGACTCGGCGAAGAAGGTCTGCGGGCGGGCGCGCACGTCGGAGTCGCGGCCGTCCTTGGCGATCGCACCCTGGAGCCCGTTCGTCACGTCGTCGAGCGAGGCCACGAGGCCGGGCTTCATGGTCTCGGCGCGCGCCGGCGCGCGCGTGCCGTGGCAGGCGAGCAGCGGCAGCAACAGGACGGGCCAACACCAGCGGCAGAGGCGCATCGCGGACTCCTGCGGGAGAACGGGGAACCGTCCTTCTACCATGCCGCCACCGGATCGCCACGCCCATGATCGCGCCGTTCGCCGCCCTGCTTGCTGCCCTGTTCGCTGCCCTGTTTGCTGCCCTCGGCACCGCCCTGCCCGCCGCCGCCGCCGCGCAGGACCCGCCGCGCGCGCCGCCGGCAAGCCCGAACTGGCCGACCGGCTCGCGGACCTCGTGCGGTAGCCGCGGTCAGCCCGGCAGGTCGGTCGGCCGCTGCGCGTAGCCCCACAGTTCGCGGTACTTCGGCTGCACGTAGGGATGCAGCGCGTCGGCGAGTTGCTCGCCGAGGCCGTTCCTGCGGATCAACTGGATCACGTCGTCGAGGTCGCGCGGGCGATCGGGCGCGGACAGGCCACTCGCGAGTTTGAGTTCGATCAGCCGCGCCAACGCGAGGTAGCGCTTGCCGGCCAGTTCGATCGCCGCCGCGGCCGGATCGGGAAAGCTCACGCCGCGTGGCACGCCGTCGCCCGGGATGCCGCCCGTGACCAGGACGTCGACCGGCACGTTGCCCTCCGCATCCTTCACACCGCGGCTGCCGGGGAAGCGCTCGACCCAGCCGAGCCCCAGCGCCGCCGCCCGGAACTGCACGAGGCCGTCGGCCGTCAGCAGCACGTCGATGTCGTTCGTCACCCGCACATGGCCGTGCGCGTTGACCGCGAGACCGCCGCAGATCGCGTACGGGATGCCGAGTTCGTCGAGCTTCCGGCACAGCCGGTCGGCCGCCAGCTGCACGTCTGCTGTCCCCATGAAGAACCTCCTGAGCTGTTCCCATCTGGCCAGGAGGTCGGCGTCCGACGTGGTCACCGCCCCATCTTGGCCCATGCGCCCAGGTGGGTCGAGGGGGCGCAGAACGGCGGCGGAATCCCGCGATCCGTGCGGCGGCGCGTCAGGGTGCGGGCTGCAGGGCAGCGGGCTCGAGCCCGGACAGACCGCCGCCCGGCGGCGTCGCCGCGACTGCCGCCGGCAACGGACCGCTCACCTCCAGCGCGCCGAGCAGCAGCACCGGGCCGAGCATCTCGAGCGCTTCCTCGAGCCAGACCGTGTGGGCGAACAGCGGGATGCCGCGCAGCGTGAGCCCGCTCGCGATCGCACGGTCCTCGAGCGCTTCGAGCAGCAGCGCCGCGACCAGCAGGAGGAAACCCGCGACCAGCAGCGAACGCGCGCGGCCTGCGGGCAGCGTGCGCCACATCACGGCGAACGCACAGGCACCGCCGAGCAGGCACAGCGGCGCCAGCGCGGCGATCCACGAGTAGACGCCGAACCCGGAGAACCACGGCGCGAGCGCGATGCCGGCGCGTTCGTGCAGCTGGCAGGCGTCGTCGATCGACAACAGGAGGAAGCCCACGGCCGGCAGCAACCACCAGCGGGAACGCCGCACCAGCGGCAAGCAGCACCGGCCGAGCCACGCCATCGCGACGACGCTGAACCACGTCGGCAGGCTGGCCTCGCGGCTGCTGTCGAACGCCCAGAGCAGGGAGTCCGGCGGCTGGTGGCGGCCCGGGTAGGTGAGCCGCATCGCGGCGTCGGCCACGGCGAGCAGCGCCGCCGCGATGCAACCAAGGCGCAGGAACGACATGCCCGTTCCATCGGCCACCGGGCCCCGGTCCGTCGAGTGCCCGTCCCGCCGTGCGGCAGTGCGCCGGCGCAGGGTCGCTGGCAAGGCCGCTTCCGTATGCTCCCGCCGACCCCGACCAGCCGCCGGCACCCGGTCCCGCCATGGCCAACCCCACCACGCTCACCGTCCCGCTCGCCGCGACGCTCGCCGCCTGCGCCGTGCAGGCCCCGCCCGTTCGGGCACCGATCACCGCGCAGGAACTCACCGCGCACGTGCGGTTCCTCGCCAGCGACCTGCTCGAGGGCCGCGGCGTCGGCACGCGCGGCGACGAACTCGCGCGCCTCTACCTCGCCACCCAGCTCGAGGGCTGCGGCCTGCGCCCCGGCTGCGCCGCCGGTTCCTGGAACCAGGCGGTGCCGATCCTCGGCATCACGACCACCGTGACGCGCACGCTGGCGGCGGAGGGACCGGCCGGAGCGGCGGAGTTCGCCGCGCCCGGCGAGTTCACCGCGGTCGCCGGCAGCCCCGCACCGGCGGCGGCGTGGCAGGACGCGGAGCTCGTGTTCGTCGGCTACGGCATCCGCGCGCCCGAGCAGCAGTGGGACGACTTCGGCGACGCGGACCTCGCGGGCAAGGTGCTGCTGGTCATGAACGACGACCCGGCGGGCGACCCCGCGCGCTTCGGCGGCCGGACGCGCCTCTACTACGGGCGCTGGACCTACAAGTTCGAGCAGGCCGCGCGCTGCGGCGCCATCGGCGCGCTCGTGATCCACACGGACGGATCGGCCGGCTACCCGTTCCACGTCGTGCAAGGCAACCACGGCCGCGAGAACTGCTGGCTGCCGTTCCGGGACGGCGAGCCGACGCTGGCGATCCGTTCGTGGGTCACCGAGGCCACCGCGAAGCGGCTGTGCGCGCTCGGCGGCCACGACCTCGACGCGCTGCGCGCGCGCGCCGAACGGGGCAACCAGCCGCCCGTGCCGCTCGGCGTGCGGCTCGACCTCGAAGTCGCGAACGAGGTGCGCGAGCTGCGCTCGGGCAACGTCGTCGGCCTGCTGCCCGGCGGCGACCCGCTGCGGCGCGACGAGTGCGTCGTCGTCACGGCGCACTTCGACCACCTCGGCCGCGGTGCTCCGGTGGACGGCGACTGCGTCTACAACGGCGCCGTCGACAACGCGACGGGCTGTGCGGGCCTGCTGGCGATCGCGCGCGCGTGCGCGAGCCTGCCGGTCCGGCCCGCGCGCAGCATCCTGTTCGTCGGCCTGACCGCCGAGGAGTCCGGCCTGCTCGGCGCGCAGTTCTTCACCGCGAATCCGCCGGTGCCGCCGCGGCGCCTCGTCGCGAACTTCAACCTCGACAGCCTGAACGTGTTCGGCCGCACGCGCGACGTCGAGCTGGTCGGCCACGGCAAGAACAGCCTGACCGCGCTCGCGGCGCGGCTCGCCGCCGCGCGCGGCCGCGAGGTCGCACCGGAGAGCAGTCCGCAGCACGGCCTGTTCTACCGCAGCGACCACTACCACTTCGCGCGCATCGGCGTGCCGACGGCCTACTTCACGCCGGGGCGCGACTTCCTCGACCGGCCCGAACCGCGCCGCCGCCTGCGCGCCAGCTACGGCGCGACGCGCTACCACCGGCCGACGGACGAACTCGAGCCGTGGTGGGACCTCGACGGCGCGGTCGAGGACCTCGAACTCGTGCTCGCCTGCGTGCTCGCGACCGCCGAAACCGACGCGGCTCCGGCGTGGACACCGGGCGACGAGTTCGCGCCCCTGCGGTGACTTGACAGCCCGCCGCCAGCGACTACTTTTCGACGCAAAGCAACAGCCATGGAACTGCGCGACGCGATCGACCAGATCACCACGATCCGCACCCAGCTCGCGGCGACCGAGCGCCTGCGCGGCCTGCGCGCCGTGCCCGTGGCGCTGTCCGGCGCGATGGCGATCGCCGCCGCGGTGGCGCAGGGCTGCCTGATCCAGCATCCGCTCGCGGAGCCCGCCCGCTACCTGCTGCTGTGGACCGGCACCGCGCTGCTGGCCGGCGCGTTCGCCGCGGTCGAGGTCGTGTCCCGCACGAGGCGCAGCGACTCGGCGCTCGGCACGGCGAACCTGCGCCTCGCGGCGCTGCAGTTCGCGCCGAGCCTGCTGGCCGGCGCCGTGGTGACGATCTTCGTCGCGACGCGGCTGCCGGGCGCGGTCGCCTTGCTGCCGGGCCTCTGGCAGCTGCTGTTCGGCCTCGGCAACCTCGCCGCGCAGCAGGTGCTGCCCGCGCCGGCGCGCGCCGTCGGCCTCTGCTACCTCGGCAGCGGCGGCGTCTGCCTGTGGCTCGGCGAACGCGCGCTCGACCCGTGGGCGATGGGTCTGCCGTTCGCGGTCGGCCAGTTCGCACTCGCCGCGATCCTGTGGTGGCACCACGAACGGAGCGCGCCCGCCGAGGTGCGGCCATGACCGATCGCCTGAAGGAAGAGGGCCGCTACGCCTACGAGGGTCTCGACCGCGTGCTGCACGAGAAGGCGCGGCTCGGCATCCTGACTTCGCTCGCCGCGCGCGCCGAGGGCATCCTGTTCACCGACCTGAAGGCGCTGTGCCAGCTGACCGACGGCAACCTGTCGCGCCACCTGACCGTGCTGCAGGAGGCCGGCGTCGTCGAGATCCACAAGGGCTACCGCGGCCGCCGGCCGCAGACCTTGTGCCGCCTGACCGAGGCGGGCCGCAGGCGCTACCTCGACTACATCGGCGTGCTCGAGGCGGTGCTCGCCGACGCACTCGACGCGGCGAAGGCCGGGCGCAAGACGCGCCGCACGCTGCCCGAGGGCTTCAGCCCGGCCTGAGGCACGGCCGGGTGCCTGACCTCACCTGGGCTGGCGCGGATCGCCGAACGGAGCACCCACCGGCAGCGCGCGCAGCGTGGAGTGCAGCACCTGGAAGTGCGGCCGGCCCTGCGCGTCGGGGCCGCGGAACACCAGCGTCGCCGCGGCGCTGCCGCGCGCGACCTCGCCGAGCATCGCGACGAGTTCGTCGGGCCGGCGCACCGGCACGTCGGCGCCGCCGCGCCGCAGCACGAGCAGCACCGCGCGGCCACGCAGACGGCCGAGGTGCGGTTCGAGCTGCTGCCGCACCGCGGCGACGTGCGCCGCCTCGGTGCCGGCCTCGATGCCGAGCAGCACCATCGGCGGCACGGCCTCGTCGCGGCGGCCGAGCACGGTGACGAGCGCTCCGGTCGCGGCGGCGGGCGCGGCGGGGGCCGGCTGACCCGCGGCCGGGGCGGCGGGAGCGGCAGCAGCCGTGGGCGCCGGCGCGAGCACGGGCGGGTGCACCTGGAACGGCTTGCCGTCGCCGCCGTCGACGTGCACCTCGCGCGCGCCCGCGGCGACCACGCGCTGCACGGCGTCGGCGGCGAGCCCCGCGAGCGGCGCCTTTGCCCCGGGCCAGACGAGCACCACGGTGGTCTTCGGCAGGTCGCGCCGCGCCGCGAGCAGGCCCGGCAGTTCGTGCGCGAGCTGGGCTCCGGCGATCGCCGGGTCGCTGTCCGGACGTGCGCGCAGCACGAGCCGCTGGAACTTCGCCTCGGGCGGACCGAACAGCGCCGGGTGCAGCTGCAACGGCACCGGCCCTTCGAGCCGCACGCGCTCGGCCCCGCGCGCGATCAGCGCCGCGGCCAGCGCCTCGGTCGCCGGCGACGGCGAGAGCGCCACCACAGTGCCCTTCGGCAGCTCCGCCGCGTCGAGTTCGCGCACGATCGCGAGCTGCTGCTGTGCCGCGTCGCGCGGCCCGGCGGCAACGGCAACGCGCACGGCAGCACCGTCGCGCGCGATCGCCAGCATCGGCGGCAGCAGCACGTCGATCGCGCCGCGGTCCTCGCGCTCGAGCCGCGCACAGCCGGCCGCCTCGATCGCGGTGCAGAGCGTGCGCAGCAAGGTGCGCGAAGGCGGCGCACTGCCCGCGAACAGGAGCCGCACCACAGCGCCGCGCAGCTGCGCGCCCGCCGCCGGCAGCCGCCGTTCGATCGCGCGCACGAGTTCGGCCGGTTTGCCCGTGTCGGTGTCGAGCCGCACGGTGCGCAGTGCGGCATCGCCGCCGACCACGAGCGGCGCGGGCAGGAACGGTTCGCGCAGTTCGCCGCCAACGGTGCAGGCGAGGACCTTGCAGCCGCCGAGCGCCTCGGCGAGGCAGCGTTCGACCTCGGCGTCGAGCGCGAACCCGGCCGGCCAGTCGACGAGCAGCGCCTTGCCGCGCAGGCCGGCCGCGGCGTCGGCGGCCTCGCGCCGGAACGCGGCGAGCACCGCGAGCCGGCTGCGGCCGTTCGGCACCACGCGCCACGTGGTCTCGGCGCCCGCCACGACCTCGAGCAGCTTCGGCCAGACGATCTCGCCCTCGGTCACGCCGTCGCCGAGTTCGATCCGCGCGGCCCCGCCCTTGCGCAGGAGGTCGACAGAGAGGTCGCGCTCGGCCGCGCCCGCAGCGCCGCGGAAGTGCACGCGCACGGCCTTGCCGGCGAACGCGGCGCCATGGCCCGGCAGCACGTGGTGCAGCGCCTCCTGCGTGCTCGCGGCGTCGCCCGGCGACACGGTGACGACGGTGGCAGCACCCTGCGCGACCACCGCGACGCGGTTCTCGAGTTCGCGGTCGAACAGCACGCGCTCACCGATCGCCGCGCGCAAGGCACCCGCCTCGCGCAGGGTCCGGCCGATCGCCGCGCGCAGTTCGCCATCGGGCTTCGGGCCGCCCGCGAACGTGAACACGAATCGGCGGTCCTTCGCCGCGGGCAGCAGCTTCTGCAGTTCGGCGGGCAGCAGTACGGTGAGGTCGGCGACGTCGAGTTCCGCCGTCGCGAACACAACCTTGGTGTCGGCGCCGGCAGTCTGCACCTCGACGCCGAGTTTCGGCAGGGCGCCCTCGTGCACGAGTTCGTCGCCGAAGCCGCGCCGCACGGTCACCCTGGTGGCCTTCACGGGCTTCAGCGCCGCGGCGACGATCTCCTTGACCGCGCTGCCGACCATCGCCTCGCCGGCGAAGCGCACGACCACGCGCTGGAAGCGCAGCTGCGCCGCCGCGCGCGCGACGGCGGAGTGCAGCGGGCCCTTCACCGCGTGCGGCACGTCCTGCTTGTCCATCGCGGGCACCGTGACCGTGACCGCGAAGTCGAAGCCGTGCTCGCCCGCAGGTGCGCAGGTGGCCTGGACCGGCCCCGCTTCGGGCTCCGCTTCGGGCTCCGGCTCGAGCGGCGGGAGCTCCAACAGTTCCCCCTCGGCGAGCGGTTCGAGCATCGGCAGCTCCGCTTCGATCTCCTGCTTCTTGTCGGCGACGGGCTTCTTCTTGGGAAGGCGGCGAGGGGTGCTCATGCGGTCTGCGGTGGGAGAGGGGGTCCAGGGTAGCGGAAGCCATCGCCGGGCCAAGGACGGGCTACCGCGATTCGCGCCCAGGCCCGGCCGATCCCGGCGCGAGCCGTGCATTCTTCGCCCTCACCCCCACAGCTCGCGCGGGGCCGGGAACATCGTGCCGCCTTCGTAGCGGATGCCCGGCTGCCGGTCCTTCTCCAGCAGCAGCGGGCCGTCGAGGTCGGCGACCACCGCCCCACCCGCGAGCAACTGTGCTGGCGCCATCGCGAGCGACGTCGCCACCATGCAGCCGACCATCACCGACAGGCCGCGCTTGCGCGCCGCCGCCGCGAAGTCGAGCGCCGGCGTCAGCCCGCCGGTCTTGTCGAGCTTCACGTTGACCGCGTCGTAACAACCGAGCAGCGCGGCGAGCCCCGCGGCATCGTGCGCCGACTCGTCGGCGCACACCGGCACCGGCCGGCACAGGCCGCGAAGCGCTTCGTCGGCAGCGGCAGGCAGCGGCTGCTCGACGAGTTCCACCCCCACCTCCGCGCAGGCCGCGAGCATTCCGGGCAACGACTCCGGCGCCCAGCCCTCGTTGGCGTCGACGATCAGCCGCGCGCGCGGGGCCGCAGCGCGCACCGCCGCGAGCCGTTCGCGGTCGCCGTCGCGGCCGAGCTTGAGCTTCAGCAGCGGCCGGCCCGCGGCCACCGCCGCCGCCGCCGCCGTCGCCATCGCCTCGGGCACCCCCAGACTCAGCGTGAACGCGGTCACCACCGGGACCGGCGCCGGCAGCCCGCAGCGCCGCCAGACCGGCACGCCGCTGCGCCTGCTCTCGAGATCCCACAGCGCGCAGTCGAGCGCGTTGCGCGCCGCGCGCGGGCCGAGCAAACCCGGCACCTCTGCGCGTTCCGCCCCCGCCTCGATCGCGTTGCGCGCCGCCGCCAGCGCCGCGAGCACGCCGTCGACGCTCTCGCCGTAGCGCGGATAGGGCACGCATTCGCCGCGGCCCAGACAGCCGTCCTGCTCCAGCGTCACCACGACGACCTCCGCGTGCGTCTTGCTGCCGCGCGCGATCGTGAAGCCGCCCGCGATCGGCCAGCGCTCCGCGGTGACCGTGAGCCGCCTCATCGCCGGGGGAAGCGCCGCAGCAGTTCGTCGACCAGCGGCCCCACCCCGATGCGGATCGGATCGACGCAGGGCAAGCCGTGCTGGCGCCCCGTGCGCTCGAGCACCTCGCGCGCCGCCGCGTCGTCGAGCGCCTCGGTGTTCAGCGCGATGCCGATGCACTGGATCGCCGGGTTCGTCAGCGCGCCGTCCGCGATGGTGCGGTCGATCACCTGCTGGATCGTCGGCAGCGGGAACTGCACGCCGCGCATCGTGGTGCGCGTCGGTTCGTGGCAGACGACGAACGCATCGGGCTGCGAACCGTGCAGCAGGCCCAGCGAAACACCCGCGAACGACGGGTGGAACAGCGAACCCTGCCCCTCGATCACGTCCCAGTGGTCGGGCGCGTTCGCCGGCGACAGCCATTCGGCCGCGCCGGCGATGAAGTCGGCGACCACGGCGTCGACCGCGATGCCGCGCTCCGAGATCAGCACGCCGGTCTGGCCCGTGGCGCGGAAGTCCGCCTGCAGACCCGCGGCGCGCAGGCCGCGCTCGAGCGCGAGCGCCGCGTACTTCTTGCCGCACGAACAGTCGGTGCCGACGGTCAGCAGGCGCAGGCCCGCACGCTTCGTGCCCTTGCCGGTCGGCAGCACCACGTCCGAGATGCGCACGTCGTGCAGCTGGCGGCCGTGTCTGGCCGCCGCCTCGGCGATCGCCGGGATCGAGCCGAGCCGCACGTGCAGCCCGGTCGCGACGTCGAGCCCCGCGGCGAGCGCCGCCACGATGGTCGCGACCCAGTGCCCCGGCAGCACGCCGCCCGCGTTGGCGACGCCGACGACCATCGTGCGGGCGCCGCGCGCGATGGCCGCCTCGATCGTGAGGTCGGGGATGCGGCAATCGGCGTTGCAGCCCGGCAGCCGCAGCTGGCCCACGCACCACTCGGCCCGCCAGTCGACCACGCCCTGCGCGGTCTTCGCGGCCAGCGGATCGCGCGCGTCGCCGAGGAACAGGAGATAGGGCTTGTGGATCTGCATGCGGGCCGGCGGGGGCCGCGAGTGTCGGCCGCGCGCGCGGGGCGGTCAAGCGCGCGGCCCCGGGCCTACTCGCCGAGCACCTTGATCAGCACGCGTTTGGGTCGCCGGCCGTCGAACTCGCCGTAGAAGATCTGTTCCCAGGGCCCGAAGTCGAGCTTGCCCTTGGTGATCGCGACGACGACCTCGCGGCCCATGATCTGGCGCTTGACGTGCGCGTCGGCGTTGTCTTCGCCGGTGCGGTTGTGGTGCCAGGTCCGCGGCGACGGATCGAACGGCGCGAGCTGCTCGAGCCAGCGCGCGAAGTCCTCGTGCAGCCCCGGCTCGTCGTCGTTGACGAACACCGACGCGGTGATGTGCATCGCGTTGACGAGCACGAGGCCCTCCTGCACGCCGCTCTTCAGCACCGCGGCCTCGACCTCTGGCGTGATGTTCGTGAACGCCATCCGCTCCGGGATGGACAGCGTCAGGTAGGCGGTGTGCGACTTCACCGCGCCCTACCCGCGCCTGGTGCCCGGCATCGGCACCGGGTCGACCGGCAGCGGCCCGAACGCGTACTGGTCCGGCCCCCACTTCTCGTCGCTGTTCAGCGCCTGCTCCCAGGTGACCTCCTGGCCCGAATAGGTCGCCATGCGCCCGAGGATCGCCGTCAGCGTGCTCTCGGCGACCATGCGGCCGTCCTGGATCGGCTTCTGCGCGCGGATGCTCGCGAACAGTTCGTCGTGCTCGGTCTGGTAGGGGTTGTTGTTCGTGCCGGACCACGACCACGGCTGCTCGCCCTGGATCGCCCAACGGCCGGAGTCCATGTGCGCGGCGCCGAGCGTGCCGTAGAGGTGCTCGCTGACGTCGTTGGTGCACTCGTCGATCTGCCGGCACTCCGAGAAGCAGAACGCGCCGCCCTTGTACTGGTACTGCACCGCGTGGTGGTCGAAGATGTGGCCGAACTTCGGGTCGGTGCGGACCTGCCGGCCGCCCATGCCGCGCGCCTTCACGGGGTGCGCCTGCAGCGCCCAGTTGACGACGTCGAGGTTGTGCACGTGCTGCTCGACGAGGTGGTCGCCCGAAAGCCACGTGAAGTAGAGCCAGTTGCGCAACTGCCACTCCATGTCGCTCCACTCGGGCTTGCGCGCGGCGTGCCACAGGCCGCCCTGGTTCCACGAGCAGCGCGCGAACAGGATCCGGCCCAGCGCGCCGCCGTGCACCTTCTCCATGATCGCCTGGTAGCCGTTCTGGTAGTGGCGCTGCAGGCCGCAGACCACCGACAGGCCGAGCGTCTGCGCCTGTTCCGCCGCCGCGAGCACCGCACGCACGCCGGGGCTGTCGACCGCGACGGGCTTCTCGAGGAACACGTGCTTCTTCGCCGCGACCGCGGCCGCGAAGTGCGCGGGCCGGAAGTGCGGCGGCGCGGCGAGCAGCACGACGTCGCAGTCGGCCGCGAGCACGCCCTGGAAGGCGTCGAAGCCGGCGAAGCGTTTCTCCTTCGGCACCTCGGCGCGGCCCTGGACCGCCGGGTTCTTGGCGAGCGCGTCGAGGCAACCGTCCAGCCGGTCGGCGAACATGTCGCCGACGGCGACGAGTCGCGTGCTGCCCTGGGTGGCGAGGGCCTGCGCGATCGCGCCGCTGCCGCGGCCGCCGCAGCCGATCGCCCCGATGCGCAGTTCGTCGCCGCGCGGGCTCGGCTCCTGCAGGCGGCCCGCGGCTTCGGCGCGCGCGAGTTGCTGGGCGGTGGCCACCGCGGCGGCGGTGAAGAGGAACGAACGGCGCGTCGTGCTCATCGTCGGTCTCGGATTCAGGGGTTCGCGGATGGCCAGATTCGCGGGCTCGGACCGCGCAGGGCTGGCGGGGTGGCGTCGGCTCGGGGGGGAAGCCTAGCGGTCGCCCGAGCCCGGCTGAAGGACACGCGAGGGTGCCGGGCCGCAACGCCGCACGGACTGCGCAACTCGCCGCCGCGCGTTGCCGACTTCGGCCCAGACCGCGCGCGGCCCGGCCCACCCAGCAGGAGCTACGATCGTTCCATCCTCACGGAGGTCACCATGCGCCCGCACGTCCTCGCGGCCCTGACCCTGGGCCTGTCGCTCACCGTGGCCGCCGCCCCGCGCGCCGTCGCGCAGTCCCCGACCCAGCCGGGGGCGCTCTCGTTCGTCGCGAACGAGGGCCAGTGCGCGCCCGAGGTCCGCTTCCGGCTGCGCGGGCCGGGCCTCGCCGTGCAGTTGCTGCGCGACAAGGTGCTGTTCACGCTGGTCCGGCGAGACGAGCCGCGCGCCGCCCCGGTCCGGCCGCGCGAGCGCTTCACGTCGCCGCGGCGCCCCGCCTCGCGCACGCTCGCGACGGTGGGCCTGCAGTTCGTCGGTGCCGCCGGGCCATTCCAGACACACGGCGAAGCGCCGCTGCCGGGCCGGATCCAGTTCTACCGCGGCGGCGAGCGCATCGAGAACGTGCCCACCTTCGCCGGCGCGCGCTGCCGCGAGGTCTACCCGGGCATCGACCTCGTGCTCGTGACCAGCGGCAACACGCTGAAGAGCGAGTGGCACGTGCGGCCCTTCGCCGATCCGTCGGTGATCCGCTGGCGCTACGCCGGCGCGCTGGGCGTTTCGCTCGACGGCGCGGAACTCGCGATCGACACCGCGCTCGGCCGGCTGCGCGAACTGCGACCCGTGGCGTTCGCGGCAGACGGCCGCCCGGTCGCCGCGAGCTACACGATCGACGCCGCGGGCACCGTCGGCTTCGTGCTCGGCCCGCACGATCCGGCGCAGGCCCTCGTGATCGACCCGGTGCTCGCGTGGAGCACGTTCCTCGGCGGCGACGACCTCGACGAGCTGATCGGCATCGCCACGGACGCTGCGGGCAACGTCTACGTGTGCGGCACGACGCAGAGCGACGACCTGCCGGTGACCCCGGGTCTGCTGACGAGCATCGACAACGAGGACGTCTACCTGGCGAAACTCGACCCGGGCGGCAGCACCTTGCTGCGCGCGACCTACTTCGGTGGCGGCGGCAGGGACGAGGGCAAGGCGCTCGCGATCGACCCGGTCTCGGGTCACGTCTACCTCACCGGCAGCCACGAGAACGCATGGAACATGCCGCAAGGGCGCGCGCAGACCTTCGGCACCGCACTGGTCGGCGGCCCCTGCCTCGGCAACAAGGACGGCTTCCTCGCGCGGTTCGATGCGCAGCTGAACCTCGTCTACACGACCTACGTCGGCGGCTCCTGGTTCGACGAGTGCGACGACGTCGCGGTCGACGGCAACGGCGACGTCTACCTCGGCGTGCACACGGACTCGCCGGACTTCCCGGTCTCGGCGAACGCGTTCCAGACCACGCGGCGCGGCAGCACGGACAACGCCGTCACGAAGATCGCCGCGAACGGCCTGTCACGCCTGTGGGGCACCTACCTCGGTGGGTCCTCGTACGAGGAGGAATCGCGGCTCGCCGTCGACGGCACGGGCACGGTCTACGTCGTCGGCTCGACGGAGTCGGCCGACTTCCCGACCGTGACCAACCCGGGCAGCGGGCTCGCGCAGGGGCCGCAGGGCGACACGGACGTCTACCTCGCGCGGCTGAATGCCACCGGCACGGCGCTGCTCTTCTCGAGCTACCTCGGCGGCAGCGGCTACGACGAGGGCAATGCGGTCGCGGTCGACGCGGCCGGCAACGCCTACGTCGCCGGCTCCACCGAGTCGGCCAACTTCGTGCCGGGCCTGCGCGGTTCGCTGCGCGGCCCGATCGACGGCTACCTGCTGAAGGTCAGCGCGACCGGCAACCTGGTGACGACGTTCGCGGCGAGCCACCTCGGCGGCAGCGCGCTCGATGTCGCCCTCGGCCTCGCGCTCGGCGGCGGCACGGCGGGCGCGCGCGAGGTCTACCTGGCGGGCGCCACGACCTCGACGGATCGTTTCGCCAACCCGGTGCCGTTCCTGCTGAGTTCGGCCCACCGCGGTTCGATCGAGGGGTTCGTCGCGAGGACCACCGCGACCGGCGACCTCGCCGAGTTCGCCTACTACGGCGGCAGCGGCGAGGACGTGCCCTTCGCGATCGCCACGACGAGCCAGGGTTGCGTGATCGCCGGCCGCACCTGGTCGCCCGACCTGACGACGACGCCCGGAGCCTACGACCGCGCCTACAGTTTCTGGGGCGACGGTTTCGTCGCGCGCTTCGCCGACGGCGCCGAGGAACGGTTCGGCACGGGCACGTTCGGCAGCGGGCCGTGCATCCCCGCGCTGTCTGCCTCTGGCTACACCGTGCCGGGCGGCACGTTCCACCTCGACGTGCAGAACGGCATCGGCGGCGCGCTGGGGTTCCTGGTCATGGGCTTCGCCGGCGGATCGGCGCCGCTCGGCTGCGGCACGATCTACCTGGCGCCGCCGGCGGTGACGGTGACGCTGCCGCTCGGCGGCACGGGGCCGTGCGGCGGCGCGGCGGGCATTCCGTTCCCGCTGCCGGCCAACCCGGGGCTGTCGGGAATCGACCTGTTCGTGCAGTTCGTGGGGCTCGACCCCAACGGCTGCTGGCGCACGAGCCCGTTCACCTTGTCGAACGGGCTGCACGTGCGCATCGGGTGAGCGGGCCTTGCAGCGCCCGCAGTGGTAGCCTCCCCCAGCCAGCCCGATGCCCGCCCAGTTCGAGATCACCTGCACCTGCGAGTTCGCGGCCGCGCACCGGCTCGCGGCACCCGGCCTGACCGACGAGCAGAACCTCGCCCGCTACGGCCCCTGCGCGCGCGAGCACGGCCACACGTGGACGCTCGAGGTCACCGTGCAGGGCCCGCTCGACCCGGCGGCCGGCTGGGTCGTCGACTTCGCGCAGCTCGACCGCCTCGTGCACGAGCGCATCGTCGCGCGCGCCGACCACCGCCACCTGAACCACGACGTGCCGTTCGTGCACGGTGCGATCCCGACCGCCGAGAACCTCGCCGTCGCGTGCTGGCACGAGCTCGAGCCGGCGCTGCGGGCGTGGCCGGGCTGCCGGCTCGTGCGGATCGCGATCGGCGAGGACCGCCGCCACCTCGTCGTCTACCGCGGCGCGCCCGAAGCAGGCTGAACGCGGCGCCCCCCGGGCCTTCCGCAGGCGGGGTAAGCCCTTTTGCACCTTGCCGGTGGGCTGCAGGGTCCGGAGAAAGGGGCCATGGAACCAGTCGCCTCGATCGTGCAGCGCCACGGCGGCAGACGCGACGCGTGCATCAAGATCCTGCAGGAGATCCAGACCGCCTACGGCTACCTGCCCAAGGACGCGCTGCGCTGGGTGACCGACCACACGAAGATCACGCCGCGGCAGATCTACGGCGTCGCGACGTTCTACGAGTGGTTCCGGTTCCAGCCGGTCGGCAAGCACATGATCCGCACCTGCCACGGCACCGCCTGCCACGTCAACGGCGCGCGGCAGACGACGCGCGAGGTGCAGGAGATCCTCGGCGTCAAGGACCGCGAGACGACGCCCGACGGCATGTTCACGCTCGAGTCCGTCGCGTGCCTGGGCTGCTGCAGCCTCGCACCGGTGATGATGGTCGGCGAGCAGGTGTTCGGGCGCCTCGCGCCGAAGGACATGAAGAAACTGATCCAGGACTACCGGCGGAAACACGCGCACGACCACGAGCCCGGCAAGAAGGCGCACGGCCACGCGCACAAGCCGGGCCACGCGCGCCCCCACGCGCACCCCGACGGCCACGGAGCGAAGTCATGACCACCTCCGCCGTGCCTGCCGCGAGCAGCGGCTCCCCCACGAACGGTGGCCGCTGGCGCGTCGCCGTCGGCCTCGGTTCCTGCGGCGCCGCGGCCGGCGCGCAGGGCCTCTACGACCTGCTGCGGAAGCGGATCGATCCCGCGCGGGTCGCGCTCGAACAGACCGGCTGCGCCGGCCTCTGCCACCGCGAGCCGATGCTGGAACTGCACTCGCCCACGGGCGAGCGCTGGACCTACGTGCACCTCGACGCGCCCGGCGTCGAACGCATCCTCGACGAGCACGTCGGCCAGGGCAAGGTCGTCGACCACCACCTGCTCGAGGGCCAGGACCGCGCCGAGGGCGTGCGCGCCTACCTCGGCAAGCAGCAGAAGATCGTGCTCGAGAACTGCGGCCGCGTGAACCCCGAGTCGCTCGACGACTACGTCGCGGCCGGCGGCTACGCGGCGCTGGCGAAGGTGATCGACACCATGCGCCCCGCCGAGGTGGTCGAGCTGATCGGCGCGAGCGGCCTGCGCGGCCGCGGCGGGGCCGGCTTCCCGACCGGGCAGAAGTGGAAGTTCGGCGCCGAGGCGCTTTCCCCCATCAAGTACCTGGTCTGCAACGGCGACGAGGGCGACCCCGGCGCGTTCATGGACCGCGGCGTCATGGAGAGCGACCCGCACCGCGTCGTCGAGGGCATGGTGATCGGCGCCTACGCGATCGGCGCCACCCAGGGTTTCGTCTACGTGCGCGCCGAGTACCCGCTCGCCGTCAAGCGCATGGAGCTGGCGATGGCGCAGGCGCGCGCGGCGGGGCACCTCGGCGTCGACATCCGCGGCAGCGGCTTCAGCTTCGACCTGCAGGTGCGCGAGGGGGCCGGCGCCTTCGTCTGCGGCGAGGAGACGGCGCTGATGATGTCGATCGAGGGCGAACGCGGCATGCCGCGCATGCGCCCGCCCTACCCGACGCAGGCGGGCCTCTGGGGCCGGCCGACGGTGATCAACAACGTCGAGACCTTCGCCTGCGTGCCGTGGATCGTGCGCCACGGTGCAGAGGCGTTCGCCGCGCTCGGCACCGCGAAGAGCAAGGGCACCAAGGTGTTCTCGCTCGCGGGCAAGATCAAACGCGGCGGCCTCGTCGAGGTGCCGATGGGCATCACCTTGCGCGAGATCCTCGAGGACGTCGGCGGCGGCAGCTCGACGGGCCGACCGATCAAGGCCGTGCAGACCGGGGGGCCGAGCGGCGGCTGCATCCCGGCCGCGCAGTTCGACACGCGCATCGACTACGAGGAACTCGCTCGGCTCGGCGCGATCATGGGCAGCGGCGGCATGATCGTGCTCGACGACAGCGCGTGCATGGTCGACTTCGCGCGCTACTTCCTGGGCTTCACGTCCAAGGAGTCGTGCGGCAAGTGCGCGCCGTGCCGCATCGGCACGCAGCGTATGCTCGAGATCCTGACGCGCATCACCGAGGGCAAGGGCACCGAACAGGACCTCGTCACGCTGCGCGAGCTCGCCGACAGCATCGGCGCGATGTCGCTGTGCGGGCTCGGCCAGACGGCGCCGAATCCGGTGCTGACGACGATGCGCCACTACTTCCACGAGTACGAGGCGCACGTGCGCGACAAGAAGTGCCCGGCGCACAGCTGCCGCGCGCTGCTCAGCTACTCGATCGACGAGTCGCTGTGCAAGGGCTGCTCGCTGTGCGCGCAGGCCTGCCCGTCGCAGGCGATCGCTGGCGGGCCCAAGAAGCCGCACGTGCTCGACTACACGCGCTGCATCCACTGCGGTTCGTGCCTGGACGCCTGCCGGTTCGACGCCGTGAAGACCGCCTGAAGGAGCCCCCCCATGAACCCGGTATCGCTGCACCCGGTCTCGCCGAACCCGGCATCGCGGAAACCCGTGTCGCTGACGATCGACGGCCGCGCGGTCACCGTGCCCGCGGGCACCTCCGTGCTGCTCGCGGCGCAGAGTGCCGGCATCGACGTTCCGCACCTCTGCCACGACCCGCGCGTCGAGCCGATCGGCGCCTGCCGGCTCTGCAGCGTCAAGGTGGAGGGCGCGCGCGGCCTCGTCGCCGCGTGCGGCCAGCAGGTGGCGCCCGGCATGGTCGTCACCAGCGAGGATCCGGAGCTCGCCGAACGGCGCCGGCACGTGCTTGAGCTCTTGCTGTCGGAGCACCACGCGAGCTGCGCCAACTGCGACCGTTCGGGCGACTGCCGCCTGCAGGACTACGCCTACCGCTACCAGGCCGACCCGCATCGTTTCGGCGTCTACGTGCCCAAACACACGGCGCCGAACTACACGGCGCTCGACCAGGGCATCCTCTACGACGCCGACAAGTGCATCCGCTGCGGCCTGTGCGTCAAGTACTGCGAGACCGTGCAGATGGCCGAGGCGCTGACGTTCACCTGGCGCGCCGACCGGCTCGTCGTGTCGACGCCCGGCGACGTGCCGCTGCGCGAGACGGACTGCGAGTTCTGCGGCGGCTGCATCCGCGTCTGCCCGACCGGCGCGATGCTCGACCGCGGCGCCGCGCACCACGGCCGCGCCGCCGACCTGAAGAAGGTGCGCACGACCTGCGCCTACTGCGGCGTCGGCTGCCAGGTCGACCTCTACGTCGACCCGCACAAGAACCGCATCGTGCGCGCGTCGGCCGAGCCGGGCGCCACGGTCAACGACGGCAACCTGTGCGTGAAGGGCCACTTCGGCTTCGAGTTCGTCGGCTCGCCGGCGCGGCTGCGGCAGCCGCTGATCCGCCGCGACGGCGAACTGCAACCCGCCAGCTGGGACGAGGCGCTGGCCCTGATCGCCGAGCGTCTCGGCGGCATCCGGCAGCGGCACGGCGCCGACGCGCTCGCCTTCGTCTCGTCGGCGCGCTGCACGAACGAGGAGAACTACCTGCTGCAGAAGATCGCGCGCGCCGTGGTCGGCACCAACAACGTCGACAACTGCGCGACGAGCTGCCACGCGCCGAGCGTGGCGGGCCTCGCCGAGTCGTTCGGCAGCGGCGCGATGACCAACAGCACGGTCGAGATCCGCGACTGCAAGGTGCTGTTCCTGATCGGCGCCAACCCGACCGAGGCGCACCCGATCTTCGGCCTCGAGATGAAGCGCGCGCTGCGGGCCGGGGCGAAGCTGATCGTCTGCGACCCGCGCCGCACCTGGATGGCGAAGCACGCGGACCTCCACCTGCAGCACCGCCCGGGCACCGACAACCTGCTGCTCAACGCGATGATGCGCTGCATCCTCGACGAAGGGCTCGCCGACCTCGCCTTCGTCGAGGCGCGCTGCGAGGGTTTCGCCGAGTTCCGGCAGAACCTCGAGGGATTCTCGATCGAACGCGCCGCGGCCGAGTGCGGCGTCGACGCCGAGTTGCTGCGCGCTGCCGCGCGCCTCTACGCGAAAGGCCAGCCGAGCGCGATCTACTACACGCTCGGCATCACCGAGCACGCGTGCGGCACCGACAACGTCAAGAACGTCGCGAACCTCGCGATGCTGTGCGGCCAGATCGGCAAGTGGGCCAGCGGCGTGAACCCGCTGCGCGGCCAGAACAACGTGCAGGGCGCCTGCGACATGGGCGCGATGCCGCACAAGCTGCCGGGCTACCAGAACTGGAGCGACGCGGCGGTGCGCACGCGCTTCGAGCAGGCCTGGCAGAGCCCGCTGCCGCAGTCCGCGGGGCTGCGCATCCCGATGATGATCCGCGGCGCCGGGCAGGGCACGTTGAAGGCCCTCTACGTGATGGGCCAGGACCTCGTCGCGACCGAGCCGAACCAGAGCGACGTGGTCGAGGAGCTGCAGGCGCTCGAGTTCCTCGTCGTGCAGGAGATCTTCCTGACGGAGACCGCGAAGCTCGCGCACGTGGTGCTGCCGGGCGCGGCGTTCGCCGAGAAGGACGGCACGTTCGCGTGCTCCGAGCGCCGCTTGCAGCTCGTGCGCAAGGCGGTCGAACCGCCCGGCGAGGCCAAGGCCGACTGGGAGATCCTGCTGCTGGTCGCGGCGGCCCTCGGCAAGCCGATGGCCTACCGCAACCCGGCGCAGGTCTACGACGAGCTCGCGAGCCTGGCGCCGGTGTTCGGCGGCATCAGCCACCGCCGCATCGAGGCGCACCACGGCCTGCAGTGGCCGTGCCCCGACAGCCACCACCCGGGCACGCGCTTCCTGCACGAGGGCAGGTTCACGCGCGGCAAGGGCCGCTTCCATGCGATCGCGCACACACCGCCGCGCGAGGAGCCGACGCCGGAGTTCCCGCTGATCCTGTCCACCGGCCGCACGCTGTACAACTACAACTGCGGCAGCATGACGCGGAAGACGGCGGTGATCGACGCGAAGGACCCCGGCAACTTCGTCGAGATCCACAGAGATACTGCGAAGCACTACGGCATCGAGCCCGACGAGAAGGTGGCGGTGCGCACGGCGCGCGGCCGCGTCACCGGCCGCGCCGTGGTCGGCGAGCGCGTGCGGCCCGACACGATCTGGATGCCGTTCCACTTCGCCGAGGAGTCGGCGAACCTGGTGACCAACGACGTGTTCGACCCGGTGACCGCGACGGCGGAGTACAAGTGCTGCGCAGCGGTGCTCGAGAAGTTGCCGCAGGGTGGGTGACGGGCGGCGCGGGTGCGCAGACCTTGCGCACCCGCAGATCCGTGGATGCAGGATCTGCGCGGACCCCGCGATCGCCCGGGGCGCCGGCGCCGTGCGGCGGCTGGCACGGAGATTGTGAGCACGCCCGCGTACCAACCGACGACCCATGCCGAAGTACCTCACCGTAGTTGCGTTCCTCTCGAGCCTGCTGCTCGCCAACGCCCTCGACGCCCAGCAGCATCGTGTCCGCGCGGGCCAGACCCCTCCGACAAGCTGCGAACATCAGGGCCCGGCTGCCTGCTGCCGCACCACCTGCCAGCGCGCGCAGCCGCGGCGCGGCCCATCGGCCAGGACCGGGGCCGGGCAGCAGCGACGCGTGCGCGCCGCGACGCCGATGGCAGGCATCACCGTGCCGGCCGCCCTGCTGGACCAGCTGCAGGGCACGCTCGCGAGCGAGTACGAAGCGCGCGACTTCTATCGCGCCGCGGCGGGACGTTTCGGCGACCGCCGCTTCGCCAACCTCGCGCGCGCCGAGCAGCACCACGTCGACGCACTCACGCGGCTGCTCCGCGCCGCGGGCGCCGAGCCCGTGACCAGCGCGAAGCACGAACTGCAACTGCCCGATTCCCGCGCCGAGGCCGCCACCGCCGCCGAACGCATCGAGCGCGACGTGATCGCCGCCTACGAAGTGCTGCTCGCCGCCGACGTCGATGCCGCGACCCGGCAGGTGTTCGAGCGCATCCAGGCCGCGAACCAGCGCCACCTCGCTGCCGCGCGCTGATCCCGGCCTGCGAACTCCGCGGTAGCGCTGCCGCACCGGGCGTGCCGTAGAGTCTGCCCGCGATGCCCTGCCGTCCCCACCTGCTGCCGTTGCTCGCGACGCTCGGCGCGATCGCCGCCGCGGTCGGCTGGCAGTACGCGGACCTGCGGGGCCACCAGCAGCGTCACCTGCAGGCGCACCGCCGCTACGGCGAGGCCCTGCTCAACGCGGTCGACGGCATCGCCGCGCGCGAGTTCCGCGGCGGCACCTACTCCGTCGACGCGGTCGCGGCCGCGATGACGGACTCGCGCGAACGCTTCGGGCTGCAGTGGCTCGCGATCGAGACCGACACGGGCGAGCAGGTGACCAGCGCCGGCACGAAGCCCGCGCCGGTGCCGCCGGATTCGCGCTTCGAGAAGCGCTTCGTGCCGATGCGCCCGCTCGGCCGCGGACCTCGTTGGCCGCCCGCCGAACAGCGAACGCTGCCCGACCGGCCCCTGTACCTCTGCATCGTGCTCGACGACGGCGACCTGGCGGCGCGCCTGCAGGGCGACCTGCGCCGCATGGTCGTCACCAGCCTCGCGCTCGGCCTCGCGATCGTGCTGGTCGCCGGTCTCGTCTGGCTGCGCACGCACGGCCTCGCGCTGCGCGCCGAACTCGCCGCCCAGCGCGCGCGCCTCGACGGGCTCGAGACGATGCGCCGGCTCGGCGCCGGCCTCGTGCACGAGACGAAGAACCCGCTCGGCGTGGTGCGCGGCTTCGCCGAACGGCTGCTGCGCAGCCCGCTCGACGCCGCGCAGCTGCAGCAGACTGCGCAGGCGATCGTCGAGGAGACGGATCGCACGGTGGCGCGGCTCGACGAGTTCCTGCTGCTGAGCCGGCCCGCGGCGCTGCGCCGGACCGAAGTGCCCGTGCGCGCTCTGTTCGAGGAGCTCGCCACCCTGTTGCGTCCCGACTTCGAGAACGTGGGCGCACGGCTCGTGCTGTGCGCCGGCGACGAGGTGATCCAGGCCGACCGCGACCAGATCCGGCGCCTGTTCCTGAACCTGCTGCTGAACGCCGTGCAGGCCGTCGAGCGCGGCGGCACGGTCGAACTCGCGTGCGAGGCCCGCGGCCGCGGCCTCGCGCTGACCGTGGCCGACGACGGCTGCGGCGTGCCCGAAGCCCTGCGCACGACCCTGTTCGAGCCCTACGTCAGCGGCCGGCCGGGCGGCACCGGCCTCGGCCTCGCGATCGCGCGGCGCATCGCCAGCGACCACGGGTTCCTGCTGACCTGTGCGCCGCGGCAGGGCCGCGGCACCTGCATGACCCTCGAGGTGCCCGGATGACCGACCCGCGCCCGCACGTGCTGGTCGTCGACGACGACCGCGCGCACCGCGAGATGCTGCGCACCGTGCTCGCCGAGCTCGGCGCCGAGGTCGACTGCGCCGAGGACGGCGAACAGGCGCTCGCGCTGCTGGCCCGCACCGCACCCGCGCTCGTGCTGCTGGACATGCGCATGCCGAAGCTCGACGGCCTCGGCACCCTGCGCGGCATGCAGCAGCGCGGCCTGCTCGCCCCGACGATCGTGCTGACCGCGCACGCCGACCTCGACGAGGCCGTGCAGGCGATGAAGCTCGGCGCCGCCGACTACCTGCGCAAACCGATCGACATCGAGAACCTGCAGGCGCTGCTGCAGCAGCACCTCGGCACCGGCCGCCGCGAGGCCGCCGAAGGGCCGCCGCTGCCGCCCGACGTGGTGGTCGCCTCGCCGCTGATGCAGGAGGTCTGCCGCGACCTCGCGCGCATCGCCGCGAGCGATGCGGCCGTGCTGCTGGCCGGCGAGACCGGCACCGGCAAGGAGGTGTTCGCGAACCTGCTGCACCGCTGGAGCGCGCGCGCAGCGGGCCCGCTCGTCTCGGTCAACGTCGCCGCGCTGCCCGAAGGTCTCGTCGAGAGCGAACTGTTCGGCCACGAGAAGGGCGCGTTCACCGGCGCCGCGGCGGCGCGCATCGGCCAGCTGCAGGCCGCGAGCGGCGGCACGCTGTTCCTCGACGAGGTCGGCGAGATGCCGCTCCTGATGCAGCCGAAGCTGCTGCGCGCGCTGCAGAGCCGGACCGTGACGCCGCTCGGCAGCCGGACCGAGCGCGAGGTCGACTTCCGCCTGGTCACGGCGACCAACCGCGACCTCGAGGCCGAGGTGCAGGCCGGCCGGTTCCGGCAGGACCTCTACTACCGCATCGCCGTGATCACCGTGGAGATCCCGCCGCTGCGCGAACGCCCGGAGGACGTGCTGCCGCTGGCGCAGCGCTGCCTGCAGCAGCACGGCCACAAGCGCCTGAGCCCGGCCGCGGCGGCGCGGCTCGTGGCCTACGGATGGCCCGGCAACGTGCGCGAACTCGAGAACACGATGCTGCGCGCGGCGATCCTGGCGCCCGGCGACGTGGTGCTGCCCGAGAACCTGCCGCCGAACCTGCTCGCCGGCCCTCTGCGCGGCCCCACCGACGCGCGTTCGCTCGCCGAGATCGAACGGCAGGCGATCCTCGCCGAACTCGAGCGCACCGGCGGCAACCGCAGCGAGGCGGCGCGGCGGCTCGGCATCAGCCGCCGCAAGCTGCTCTACCGGCTCAAGGACTACCGGGTGGACGGCGCGCCGTAGGGCCGCTGCGCAAGACCTGCGCACCGGCAGGCCGCCTTGCGCAGTCGCGCGCGGCATCCGCCCCCGGTGCGATCGGCCGGGGCCCCGCGGCACGCGGATTGCCCTGCCCGCGCACCCTCACCACCGAGGCCAGCCAAGGAAACCCATGAACCTCCACCCGAAGTTCGCGATCGCGGGCCTGTTCACCGCGCTGCTCGCGGGCAGCGCCCCGGCCCAAGGCAACAACCAACTGCTGACGACCTACCTGCAGTCGCTGCCGCTGCAGGCCGTCGACGCCGGCGAACGGCTTCTGCTCGAGCACATGCGCGAGGAGGAGAAACTCGCTCGCGACGTCTACCGCGTGCTCTACCAGCACTGGAACCTGCCGGTGTTGGGCAACATCGCCAGCTCCGAGCAATCGCACATGGACCTGGTCGCGTTCGCGCTGCAGCGCTACCAGATCCCGGACCCGGTGGTCTCGAACCAGGTCGGCGCCTTCACGAATCCGTTGTTCACGTCGCTGTTCCAGCTCGCGACGAGCGTGGGCCAGCTGTCGCCGGTGCACGCGATGATGGTCGGCGCGATCATCGAGGATCTCGACCTCGACGACCTCGACTACGCGCTCGTGCACACCGACAACCGCGACATCGACACGATCTGGCCCC
>Ga0194127_10002425_pt1 | contig 25454 bp, 31 predicted proteins | sample TA2KigC100mmetaG_FD_148624 | JGI IMG/M metagenome (GOLD analysis project Ga0194127, IMG submission 148624) | Freshwater microbial communities from Lake Tanganyika, Tanzania - TA2015036 Kigoma Deep Cast 100m | ecosystem: Environmental > Aquatic > Freshwater > Lake | place: Tanzania: Lake...
CCCCGCAGAGAGCAGCGGCGGCGTGGCCGAGCCAAACGGACCGGGCGGCGCTTGATCCGTGAGGGCTTCGATGGAGATGCCCACGGGCGCGGGCGTGGCGGTGGCGAGAATGGCGGTGGGGGCCGCCGAAGCGCAAGCGGTGAGGAGCAGTGAGGCGAAGAGGGTGAGGCGAAGAGCGATGGAACTGGTTGAGGCTAGGTTTTGATCCACGAAGGTCACGAAGCGGCACGAAGTCTTTTCAGTGTCCTTCGTCTCCCTTCGTGTGCTTTGTGGATGAAAGATGTATTGGAGGAGTCTGATCGTCATGATTCGGGACTCGCGCCGGAATATAAAAAGCACAACGCCGTTTGGGTGGGTGGGTGGCCGAGGCGGCGAACATTTCGGGGACGCGCTCGCGGCAAACGGGCAAGGCTTCGAGACAGCGGGAGTGAAAGTAGCATCCCCTGTGTCGCGGGTCGCTGGCCGGGGCCGGAGTCGGAGTGCCGGCGAACCATTGGCGCGAGTACGGGTGTCGGGGCGAGGCGATCACGTCGGGGGTCGTTCCCATTTCCACCAATCGCCCTTCGCACAGCACGCCCAATCGATCGGCATGCTTCGCCGCCCACTGAGGATCACTCACCAGCCAGAGGAAGGCCGTGCCGTGCTGTTGGCGCAAACCCAGCATCAATTTGAAGAACTGATCGGCGGCGAGCGCGGGCAGGGTGCGCGCCGGGTCGTCGCAAATGATGAGCGCGGGGTGAAGGGTGAGGAGGCGGGCGAGGGCCACGCGCTGCCGTTCGCCCGCCGAAAGGGCGGTGAGGCGGCGTTCGAGCAAAAGACTGTTCAATCCCACTTCGCGCAGCGCGCGCCGCACGGCGTTGTTTTGTTCTTCGGGGACGCCGAGTCCCTGCACTCTCAGCGGCTCCAGCATCACTTCGCTCACGAAACTCTGCGGGTTGAGGGCCGTGCGCGGATCGCTGAACAGCACTTGCAGTCGGCGGCGGATGGGGCGGAGCGCGTTCTCGCTTTGCTTCACCAGATCGCGCCCCCCTCGAAAATCACTTTGCCGCTGTCGGGCCGGGCCAGCATGGCCAGCGCGCGCGCCAGCGCCGTTTTGCCCGCGCCCGATTCGCCGACGAGGGCGACGATCTCTCCGGCATTGAGATCGAAACTGACTCCGGCGAGGGGATGCGCGGCTTGGGGAACGGGCGCGGAAGACAATCCCCGTTGAGGAGAAATTTTTTTGCTGAGCTGTTCGACTCGCAAAAGGGGATCGGTCACGGCCTTGCGCCCAGCGTCACCGGAATCTCCAATGAGCCGCCGTCGCGCAAAACGGTGAGCGTTACCGTTTGCCCCACGCTGGTGTTGTTCACAAGATAGCCCAGCATCTCCGAAAACGTTTTCACTTCTCTGCCGTCAATGGCGATGATCAGATCGCCGCCGCCGAGCAAACCGTCAATGGGGGTGGGCCGCGACCCGGCGCGCACTCCGGCCTGATCGGCCGGGCCGCCCGACATCACTCCCGTAACGTACACGCCGGTGGTGCGCGGAAGATTCAGCGCTTCGATCTGCGCCAGAGTCAAATCGTCGAGGCTCGACACGCCAAGATAGGGATAGGTGTATTTGCCCTCGGCGATGAGCGCCGGGACGATCTTCTTCACCGTGTTGGAGGCAATGGAGAATCCGATCCCCGAATTGACTCCGGTTTCGGATTCGATGGCTTTGTTCACGCCGATCACTTCGCCGTTGAGGTTGAGAAGCGGCCCGCCAGAGTTGCCGGGATTGATGGCCGCGTCGGTTTGGATGATGTCGGGCGCGGAGAACGAGCCGCCGCCCGGCGCAGTGACGTTGGATTCCAAAATACGATCCAGCCCGCTCACGATCCCGATCGTCATCGTGCCGCTCAGCCCGAACGGATTGCCGATGGCGATCACCCGCTGGCCCACCTGCACTCGATCCGAATCTCCGAACGGCACCGCCGTGAGTTGATCAGAGGCCACGTTCACTTTGATCACCGCCAAATCGGCGGTGGGGTCCGACCCCAACAACTGGCCCGGCACTTTGAGTCCGTTGGAGAAATCGACTTCGAAGTTATCGCCGCCCTCGACAACGTGATGATTGGTGACGATGTGTCCGTCGTTGTCGATCACGAACCCGGAGCCGAGACTCAGTTCGACGCCCTGAGCGTGCAAAAGACGCGGATGGAAACGACCGCCGGGTTCACGCGATTGTAGAGATCGATATACAACTGCTGTTCGGCCACCGGGTCGAGGACGACCGGCGCGGGCGGGGTGAGTGAGACAGGCGCGGCAGTGGGGGCGAGCGGCAGGGTGGGCAGGGGCGCGGCCGGCGGCGCGCTCGACACGATCAAACTGTTGCACGCCAGCGAGGCCAATATCAGAATCGCCGCAACCATCACGTAGGGGCGACCCCTGCGGTCGCCCAACATAGGGCCGGGTTTCAATGTTCGCATAGTTTTTGATCCACGAAGTTACACGAGAAAACACGAAGGTGTTCGAGCCAGCAGGTGACAGTCACCTGCCCGGTGTTGTTCGAGACGCAACATCATTCAAGGTGACTGTCACCTGTGATCGCTTTCTTGGCGCCCTTTGTGGATCACTTTCTCATCCGGGACAACTTCTTGAACAATTCTTTCTCTTCGTCGCTCAAGTTTTTGGGCAGTTGAATCAAAAGGCGCACGAGCAAATCGCCGCGCTCTTCGGCCTTCGGTTTCACCGGCAGGCCTTTGCCGCGCAAACGCAGAAACCGCCCGCTCGAACTTTCGGCGGGGATGGTGAGCATCACGTCTTTGCCGTCGAGCGTGGGCGCGCGCACTTCGCCGCCCAACACCGCCGTGTATAAATCGACGGGCAGATCGGTTTGCAGATCGGGGCCGCCGTCGCGCAGATGAAACTTGGGATGCTCGGCCAGTTTGACGACGAGCAGTAAATCGCCGGGGCGGCCGCCGATGCCCGCCGGGCCCTCTCCAGCGATTCGCACTTTGGTTCCGGTTTTTGCGCCCGCCGGAATCTTCACTTCCAGCGTTCGGCTTCCCTTTTGCAAAAATCGCCGCCGCGGCCGCCGAAGAGGTCGGACAGATCGCCTTCGTATTCAACCCGCCCGCCGCGCCCGCCCTGCGATCTCCAAAACGATTCCCAATCGGTTGCGCCGCCGTATTGCTGGTAGCGGGCGTAATCGGCGCCGAGCGTGTCGTACTTCGAGCGCTTCTGCGGATCGCCCAGCACTTCGTAGGCTTCGTTGATCTCTTTGAATTTCTCCTCGGCTTTTTTGTCGCCGGGGTTCACGTCGGGGTGATGTTGCTTGGCGAGCTTGCGGTAGGCCGATTTGATCTCGGCTTCGCTCGCGCCTTTGCTCACACCCAGAATTTTGTAGTAGTCTTTGTAGTCCATGTCTGCAATACTCCCACCCGGCGCTTCCCCCACTCGCTTCGCTCGGTGGGACGGGTTGCACCACCCTCCCCGCTGTGCGGGGAGGGCCGGGGTGGGGGCTAAACAATCCGTTCTCAGATTCTAGGCTTTGAGGAGAAGAACGTCAACAGAAGCGAGGGGATTCTTACGGAACGCTAACGGAGGGAATCTTTCAACCGTCGCCGCCCCTCACCCCGCCGTTGTCGCCGTCTTTGTCAACAAATGCCCAACGAATAAACGAACGGCCCGCCGCGCGGAATTCGTTCATTCGTTGACAGTCTACCCGCCCCCCTCGAAACCCGGCAAGGGGCCTGATCCGTTGTTCCCCCTCTTCGGGTAGAATCACCCGGATGCGGAGTATCAGCACATCATGAAAAGCAATGAGCACTCTGAGCGAAGACCCGCGCTGTTTGCGGGTCTTAGTCGAAGAGTGCGCCTATTATTGAAGAGGAGTCCGCCCAAACTGCACCCTTCGACTACGGCGGGAGGTACACCCGCCTCCGCTCAGGGTGCTTTCACGATCTACTGAGTAGTGGTTGCACTCGACGCGCAGAAGGCGAGCTATGACCATCCTTGCTGTTTCACCTAAATCCAAAACAGTCAACGACTTGCTCAAAAAAGCGAAGCGGAAAAATCTCGTCCTAGAATCACCCGATGGAGATCGATATGTGCTGTGCCGCATCAGCGAAGCCGTCTCTTTCTACGTCGGCGATGACGACGACTTCGCCAAAGAAGTCGAAAAGACTCGCAAGAATAAGAAGCTGATGAAATACCTCGATCAACGCCGCGAGAAATCACGTCGCGAGAAGCGAATCCCTATCGAGCAAGTTAGGCGTGAGCTTGGCCTTTGAACAGCCGCGCTTCGTCTTCGCCGCTGCTTTGCCGCGTGTGACTTCGTGGACTCCCCCAATCCCTCGCCACCCTCGAACTACCGAAGATTCTCGAACGGCTCGCCGCGCACTGCGCCTTCTCCGGCGGCGCGGCGCTGGCCCGCGATCTCGCCCCGACCGCCGACGTCGATCTCGCCCGCCGCTGGCAGGGGGAAACCGCCGAAGCCCGCAAACTGCTCTCGGTCAAAACCGATGTGACCATCGGCGGCGCGCGCGACGTGCGCCCGTTCGCCGCCAACGCCGCCATTGGCGCGGTGCTTCTGCCCGCCGAGATTCTCGACATCAAAAACACGCTCATCGCCGGGCGCGCGCTCAAACGCACGGTGGGCAAGTTGGGCGATCAGTTTCCGCGCCTGGCCGTCATCGCCAACGGCATCGACGACTGCCCCGGCATCGTGGAGGCCATTGGCCGCACCATCGACGAGCGCGGCGAGGTGCTGAGTTCCGCTTCCGACAAACTCGCCTCGATCCGCCATCAACTCAAAGTGGCGCACGACCGCCTCCTGCAAAAACTGCACACCATCCTCAATAGTTCCCGTTACGGAGCATATCTTCAAGAGAACATCATCACCCAGCGCGAGGGCCGTTACGTCATCCCGCTCAAAGCCGAGCACAAAGGCAAACTGCGCGGCGTCGTGCACGATCAATCGTCGTCGGGCGCAACCATTTTTATCGAGCCGCTGGCCACGGTGGAACTCAACAACGAGTGGCGCAAACTGCAACTCGAAGAGCAGGAAGAGATTCGCCGCATCCTCGCCGAGCTGTGCAAACTCATCGGCGGGCAAGCGGAAGCCATCAAGTACACCGTCGAGGCGCTGGCCGAACTCGACCTCGCCTTCGCCAAAGCGAAGTACGCCGATGCTCTGCGAGCGAGTGAGCCAACATTAAGAGAAGCCAGAAGTCAGAAGTCAGAAGTCAGAGGCGCGCGCGCTCATCCGGGATCGACGATACGGCTGAGGGAGGCCCGCCACCCGCTGCTCGATCCGACGGCCGTCGTGCCGGTTGATTTCATCCTCGACGATCAAACCTACGTGGTCGTCGTCACCGGCCCCAACACTGGCGGCAAAACCGTGAGCCTCAAAACGGTGGGCCTGCTCGCGGTCATGGCCCAATGCGGCCTGCACATCCCGGCGCAGTCCGGCTCGGAAATCTCGACCTTCGAGTCGGTGTACGCCGACATCGGCGACGAGCAATCCATCGAGCAGAGTCTCTCCACTTTTTCATCGCACATCACCAACATCATCGGGATTCTGAAACAGGCCGACTCGCGCTCGCTGGTGATCCTCGATGAGCTCGGCGCGGGCACTGATCCCGCCGAAGGTTCCGCCCTCGCCCGCGCCATCCTCTCTTTTCTGTTGGACGCCGGATCGCCCACCCCCCCAGCGTGGAGTTCGATCTCGAAACGCTCGCCCCCACCTATCACCTCACCATCGGCCTGCCGGGGCGCAGTAACGCCTTCGCCATCGCCAAACGGCTCGGCCTCGACGGCACCATCATCGGCGAAGCGCAGACGATGATGCCGCACACCGATCTCGAAGCCGAGAAACTGCTCGACGAGATTCACCGCCAGCGCGATCTGGCCCGCCGCGAGCGGGCGTTAGCCGAAGCCGTGCGCGCCGACGCGCTGGCGCTCGAAGCCCGACTCGCGCGGCGGCTCGACCGGATCGAGGAGGAACGACAGACGGTGATCGACGAGGCGAGGGAAGAGGCCAGAAAAGAGATCGAGTTGGTGCAGGAAGAGGCGCGGGCATTGCGGCGAAAGATGCAGGCGGCCTCCCTGCCGCTGTCGGCAGTGAAAGAGATCGAAGCCGCCGCCGAAGAATTGGCCGACGAAGCCGAGTCGTCCATCCCCTCGATCCCGTCGCCCGTTAGATCGGTTGAATCTGCCAGCGCAAAAAAACCGATCCGATTGGGCGACCGGGTGTGGCTGACCACTCTCAAAACCGAAGGCAGTGTGCTCTCGCTCACCGCCGCCGACGCCGAAGTGCAAGTGGGCCGCCTTCGCATCCCCCCGCCAAGTTGGATGAACTGCAAACGATTTCTGAAAAACTTCAAACTCCAAATCTCAAACCTCAAATTCCAACCACCCAACCACCCAACCACCTAACCACCCAACTACCCACCCGCCCAACGACCGGAATGGAAATCGATCTGCGCGGGCAGACGGTGGATGAGGGGTTGATGATGCTGGAGCGGTACATCGACTCGGCGTACACGGCGCAGTTGCCGTGGGTGCGAATCATTCACGGCAAAGGCACGGGCAAACTGCGGCAGGCCGTGCGCGATATGCTGAGGGCCAACGACCTCGTGTCGTCGCACGAGCCCGGCGGCGACACCGAAGGCGGCGACGGCGTGACGATTGCCCGGCTGGCGCTGGCCGATTGATTCGTTGTAACTGCTCGCGCATCCTGAGCGAAGCGCCGATGGTTTTCGGCGCGAAGTCGAAGGATGCGGCTCGGCGCAACATCCGCACTCTCCCCCAAAGGGGGCCTATGGGTCGACTTCGTTCCGCAAAGAGCGCGGAACTTCGCTCAGAGTGCTTCACGTGTGAGCAGTTACGATTCATTCACCGCGAAGGCGCAAAGGGCGCGAAGTTCTGCTTTTGATCTCCGCGATCTTTGCGGTTCGATCTCCATGCTCCCGTTTCAATACATCGACGATCAACTTCATTGTGAGGCCGTGCCCCTCGCGGCGCTGGCCGCCGAGTTCGGCACGCCGCTGTACGTTTACTCCGCGAATCGACTCCGCGAAAACTATCGGCGCATCGCGTCGGCCTTCGCCCAACTCAAGCCGACGATTTGTTATTCGGTGAAGGCCAATGGCAACCTTTCGATCCTGCGCTTGCTCAAAGACGAAGGCGCAGGCTTCGACATCGTTTCGGGCGGCGAGTTGTTTCGAGTGATGACCATCGGCGCGGAGGCGGGCAAGGTTGTGTTTGCGGGCGTGGGCAAAACCGCCGCCGAGATCGAGGCGGCGCTGAGGGCAGGGGTCTCGGCTGGATCAACGTCGAGTCGGAGGGCGAACTGCGGCGGGTGAACGAGATCGCCGGGCGGCTCGGCGCGAAACCGAATGTGGCCATCCGGCTCCGGCCCGATGTGGAGGCCGACACGCACCACCACATCAGCACCGGATCGGCGGCGAGCAAATTCGGCGTGCCGATGGAAGCGGCGTGGGCGATGGCGCGCAGGCATTGGCCGAACGTGAGCCTTCGCGGCGTGCACGTGCACATCGGCTCGCAACTCGGTTCGCCTAATGGAACACTGCGAGCCATCGAGGCGGCGTTGGAGTTTGCCCGACGGGCAAGCCGCGCCGGAGCGCAGATCGATTCGCTCGACATCGGCGGCGGGTTCCCCGTCGCCTATCGGGATGACGACGCCCCTCCGGATGTGGAGGCCTTTGCCGCGATCATCGCCCCCCGACTGGACTCGTGGCCCGGCAGGATTCTGATCGAGCCGGGGCGCTCCGTGGTGGCCAACTCTGGCCTTCTTCTCACATCCGTTCAATACAACAAAGAGCGCATCGTCATTGTGGACGCGGGGATGCACACGCTCATTCGCCCGGCGCTGTACGAGGCGCATCATCGCGTGTGGCCGGTGGAGCGAGGCGGAGAGTTGCGCCGCGCGGATGTGGCCGGGCCGATTTGTGAGAGCGCTGATTTTTTGGCGCGCGACCGGATGTTGCCGCCGATGGCCGAGGGCGATCTGCTGGCGGTGCTCGACGCGGGCGCGTACGGTTTGGCGATGGCCTCGAATTACAATTCGCGCCCCCTGCCCGCCGAAGTGATGGTGGACGGCGAGTCGTATCGGCTCATTCGCCGACGGCAGACGCCGGGGGAGATGATCGCCAGTGAAGTTTGATTGGGCGGTTGTGTGCTATAGTATTTGCGGAAAGGCGGTGCGGTATGGCTGTTGAACTTGCGCTTCCCACAACCGAGACACTCATCACTGGCGATGATTTGCTGGCGATGGGCGACATTGGCCCCTGTGAATTGGTGGAAGGGAGAATCGTGCTGATGAGTCCCGCCGGGTTTCCTCACGGTGATTATGAGATGAACTTTGGCGAGCGGTTGAAAGCCTACGCACGGCAATCAAGGTCGGGCAAGGTGGTCGTGGGCGAAGTGGGAATCTACGTTCAGCGCGACCCCGACACGATCCGGGCGGCGGACGTGATCTTCGTGTCGAACGAACGGCTGGCGAAACGCCAGAAGACGAGCGGCTACCTCGACGTTGCGCCGGATCTGATCGTGGAAATTCTTTCGCCCGATGATCGCTGGCAGGAGGTGACACAGAAGATGCGCGAATACTTCGCCATCGGCGTGCGGCTGATCTGGATTGCCGAGCCGGCTTCCAAAACCGTGTTCGCTTACAAATCGCTGACGGACGTGCGCGAATTCGGCGAAGGCGATACGCTGGCCGCCAACGATGTGTTGCCCGGCTTTGCCGCGCCGGTGGCGGCCCTGTTCGAGGAGTGATTCGGATGCCTGACGAACTCGTTTGTGTGCATGTGGCTTCCGGCCAAGTGGAAGCCAACTTGATCAAAAGTTTGCTGGAGGCCGAAGGCATTCCGGTGATGGTGGCGCAGGAAGGCGCGGGCGCGGCCTATGGCCTCACAGTGGGGGTGCTGGGCGAGGCCGAGATTATCGTGCCGGAGAAATTCGCCGCCGAAGCGCGCGAACTGCTGGAGGAGTGGACGCGAGGGGAGGAAGAAGAAAGCGGCGGCGACGGACAAACTGAGTGATTGAATCAAGCGGGCGCTCAAGTGAGCGCCCGTTCTTTTTCAACCGGCTTTCGTTTCATACAACTCCACCAACACGCCGTTCGCGCTTTCGGGATGGATGAAGGCGGCGCGGTTGCCTCCGGCGGCAACCACCGGCGTTTCGTTGATCAACCGCACACCCTTCTCTTTCAACCGCATCAGCATTTCGTCGAGGTCGTCCACTTCGAGGGCAATGTGATGCAGGCCGGGGCCGCGCTTGGCGAGGAACCGGGCCGCGCCGCTGGTCTCGGTCGTCGGCTTCACCAGTTCCACCTCGCTATCGCCGGTGGGCAAAAAGGCGACGATGGACTCTTGCCCTTTGACTTCTTCGGTGTGAGTCAGAGTCAGCCCCAATGTGTCGCGCCAAAACGAGAGCGACGAGTCGAGATCAGGAACGATGATGGCGATGTGGTTGATTTTCTTGATCATGAGAGCACTCAGCATTCAGCGATCAGCGGTCAGTCAATTGCTGAACGCTGATCGCTAACCGCTACGTTTTTGGCCGATACTCCCCCCACGCGCCTCTGAGCGTGTCGCAAATCTCGCCGAGCGTGAGGTCGTTCTCGACGCACTCGATGAAGAGGGGCATGAGGTTGTCGGTGGAGCGCGCGGCGGAGTCGAGGCGGGCGCGGAGTTCGCTCACCCGCGCCGAGTCGCGGCGGGCGCGAACGGCGGCCACTTTTTCGCGCTGAGATTTTTCGATGGCCGGATCGATCACGAACGGATCGATGTCCAACTCCCCGCCCGCCGTGAACTCATTCACCCCCACGACGATCTGCTCTTTCGACTCGACGGCTCGCTGGTAGCGATAGGCCGCGTCTTCGATCTCTTTCTGAATGTAGCCGCGCTCGATGGCGCTCACCGCGCCGCCCAGCTCGTCGATGCGGGCGATGTAATCGGCGGCGCGTTGTTCGATCTCGTCGGTGAGCGACTCGATGGCGTAACTGCCCGCCAGCGGATCGATGGTGTCGGCCACCCCTGATTCATAAGCGATGACTTGCTGGGTGCGCAAAGCCACGCGCGCCGCTTTTTCGGTGGGCAGTTGCAGAGCCTCATCCATGCTGTTGGTGTGCAGACTCTGTGTGCCGCCGAGCACGGCGGCGAGGGCCTGAATGGCGACGCGGGCCACGTTCACTTCGGGCTGTTGAGCGGTGAGCGCCGACCCGGCGGTTTGGGTGTGAAAGCGCGAAGCATCCACGATTTTGGATTCTTCGCGCCGAATCGCTCGCGCATGATCTTGGCCCACAATCGGCGCGCGGCGCGGAACTTGGCTACCTCTTCGAGAAACTGGTTGTGCGCGTTGAAGAAGAAGGCCAACTGCGGCGCGAAGTCGTCCACGCTCAACCCGGCGTCGATGGAGGCCTGCACGTAGGCGATGCCGTTGGCCAACGTGAAGGCGACTTCTTGCACGGCAGTCGATCCGGCTTCGCGGACGTGATAGCCGGAGATGCTGATGGTGTTCCACTGCGGGACTTCCGTTTGGCAATAGCGGAACACGTCGGTGATGAGCCGCATCGACGGGCCGGGCGGAAAAATATACGTGCCGCGGGCGACGTATTCTTTGAGGATGTCGTTTTGAATCGTGCCGCGCAGATGCTTCGGCGACACGCCCTGCCGCTTGCCCACCGCAATGTACATCGCCAGCAGAATCGCGGCGGGCGCGTTGATGGTCATACTGGTGGACACCTCGTTGAGCGGGATGCCGTCGAACAATCGCGCCATGTCGTCGAGCGTCGGGATCGATACGCCCACTTTGCCCACCTCGCCCAGCGCCAACGGATGGTCGGGGTCGTAACCGATCTGAGTCGGCAAGTCGAAGGCGACCGAGAGTCCGGTTTGCCCTTGCTGAAACAAATACTTATAGCGCCGATTCGACTCTTCCGCCGTCGCGTATCCGGCATATTGGCGCATCGTCCACAGCCGCCCGCGATACATTGTGGGCTGGACTCCGCGCGTGAAGGGATATTCGCCGGGGAAGCCGATTCCGGGCGGCGGATCGTCCGGGCCGAACGCTCGCTCCAACGGAATGCCCGACGAGGTTTGCAAGTCGGCTCCGCGTTCAGGATTCTTTTTGAGAGTCGGGCTGAGCGTCTCGCGCTCCCATCGTTCGCGCTCGGTATCTCGCATAGGTTGCCTGTTTTTAGTCAACGGATGAAACAGATTGAACGGATTCTTCTCGGAATCATTCGTTGAATCCGTTCAATCCGTTGAATCCGTTCAATCCGTTGACGACAAATGCGTTAATCGAAATTCCACTTTGGTGAACTTGAGCTGCCACGCCGCCGACATTTTTTGGTTGAGCGCATCGAGCGCCCACTCCTGCGCCTGCGCTGGGCGTTCTATCGCCGTGCTGCTGCCCATCAACTTGATCTCATCCACCAATTTATTGCCCACCACGTCGGCAATATCCTGCCGCGCCTGCATGGCGACCATCACCGCCGGGATAGGCTGAATGATCTTGCAAGTGAAACTGCCTTCGACTCTGAACTTTTCTCCGTTCGAGATCGTGAGATCGGGCGGCAGAGCAAAAGTCTGCTCGCTCAAATTCACCAGCATCACGCTATCGAACAGCGGCACGACCCACGCCGTGCCGGGCGGCAGTTCTTTCACCAGTCTGCCCATGCGAAACAACACCCCGCGATGCCCTTCCGGGATGCGGCGGATCGAGGTGAGCATGAACAACAGCCCGCTCATCGTCACCGCCACAATCACCGCAATATAGAAAACGCCTTCCACTTCCCACTCTCCAATCTGCAACCGCCGATCCGCGATCTACGATCCTTTCGCCTCACCCACCGTCACCATGATCTGATTCTGCTCCACCGTGTCGCCGCCTTTCACCTTCACCCGCGCCACCGTCCCCTCGCGCGGCGACTTCAACTCATTCTGCATTTTCATCGATTCGAGAATCACCAAAATATCGCCCTTCTTCACCGCCTGCCCTTCGCCCACCGGCACCGACACCACCAAGCCCGGCATCGGCGCTTTCAAATGGAAGTCGCCGCTCTGCGGAGCCGCGCCGCCCGCCGATTTCGCCAGCCGCGCCGCGCGCTCGTCCACCACTTTGGCCTCATACAGATCGCCGCGCATGAGCACGCGCCAGCCTTCGTCGTCGCTTTCAATGAATGCTTCGTACGATTGATTGTCGATCAACAACGAATACAGTGACTGCGCCGCCAACGCTTCGAGATCGATCTCGTACATCTTGCCATCCACCGTGACGTGGCGATCATCGTTGATCTCGATAGTGTACGTTTTGTCGTTGAGGGTCGTCAGATACCTCATCGGTGCATCCTCTCGTATCGGCCCACCCATTTCCAGTTGCTCGCATCGCGCGCGCCGCGCTGAACAATCTGCGCCGCCTGCTGGCCTTTGTGGTGCGCCACCAGCGTCGCCAAAATGGCGGCAATCTCCGGGTGTGCGGTGTTCTCGCGATCCATCTCGAACCGCTCTTCGAGGAAGCGTGTGTCGAAGTTCCCGGCGATGAAGCGATGCGAATTGAGCAAATTCTGATGCAGAGGGATGTTCGTTTTGACGCCGACGATCTTGTATTCTTCCAGCGCCCGGCGCATCCGCAGCAGGGCCTCGCCGCGGCTCTCGCCCCAGCAGATCACTTTCGAGATCAGCGAATCGTAGAAGCGCGGGATGGTGTAGCCCACGTACACGCCGGTGTCCACGCGCACGCCGGGGCCGGTGGGCAAAATGGAAGCCGACACCGTTCCGGTGGAGGGCATGAAATTGTTGTAGGGGTCTTCGGCATTCACCCGGCACTCAATCGCCCAACCGTTAAGCCGAATGTCTTCCTGCTTACGGCTCAACTGCCGCCCGCGCGCCACGCGGATCTGCTCCTTCACGATGTCCACGCCGGTCACCAGTTCCGTCACCGGATGCTCCACTTGCAGGCGCGTGTTCATTTCGAGAAAGTAAAAGTTCTTCTCTTTGTCCACCAAAAATTCAATGGTGCCCGCGTTGATGTATCCCACCGAAGCGGCGGCGCGGCAGGCCACCTCGCCCATGCGCGCGCGCAGCCCTTCATCGTCGCTCACAAACGGCGAGGGCGACTCTTCCAAAACTTTTTGGTGGCGGCGCTGTATCGAGCACTCCCGCTCACCGAGATAAACGATGTTGCCCTGCGTGTCGGCCATGATCTGAATCTCGATGTGCCGCGCGCCGGTCACCAATTTTTCGAGATACACGTTGCCGTCACCGAAAGCCGAGTCGGCTTCCCGGCGGGCAGAGGCCAGAGCCACCGGCAGATCGTCGGGGGCGCGGACTTCGCGCATCCCTTTGCCGCCGCCTCCCGCCGTCGCTTTGATCAATAATGGGAAACCGATCTGCGGGGCGATAGCGATGATCTCGTCGTCGCGCAAATTGCCCTCGCCCTCGGTGCCGGGCACCACCGGCACACCGGCTTTGGTCACCGTTGACCGCGCCACCGCTTTGTCGCCCATGGCCGCAATGGACGAGGGCTTGGGGCCGATAAAGGTGATCTCTTCGTCGGCGCAGGCCTGCGCAAAATCATCGCGCTCGGCGAGGAAGCCGTAGCCCGGATGAATAGCGTCAGCGCCCGACTTTTTGGCGACATCGAGAATCTTGTCGATTCGCAAATACGATTCACGTGAGGGAGCGGGGCCGATGAAGAAGGCTTGATCGGCGTAGCGCACGTGCATGGCGTTGCGGTCGGCTTCGGAATACACGGCCACTGTTTCGATGCCCAGTTCGCGGCAGGCGCGAATGATGCGCACGGCGATCTCGCCTCGATTGGCGATGAGAACTTTGGTGACGTTTGACATGGCGCTCTCTACAACGGAATGTTCCCGTGCTTCTTCTGCGGGTTGCTGTCGCGTTTGTGAGCCAGCAGTTCGAGTCCGTTGATCAATCGCGGGCGCGTTTCGCGCGGCTCGATCACGTCGTCGATGTACCCACGCGAGGCGGCCACGTAGGGGTTGGCAAACTTCTCTCGATACATTTGCACCAGTTCGGCTTTCTTCGCCGCGGGGTCGGCGGCTTCGGCCAACTCTTTGCGAAAGATGATGTTCACCGCGCCGTCCGGCCCCATCACCGCGATCTCTGCCGTCGGCCAAGCCAGATTCAGATCGCCGCGAATGTGTTTGCTGCTCATCACATCGTACGCGCCGCCGTAGGCCTTGCGAGTGATCACGGTGAGTTTGGGCACGGTGGCCTCGCAATAGGCGTACAACAATTTCGCGCCGCTGCGGGGTGCCCGGCAGAAAACCCGGCACATCCTCGAAGGTGACGAGAGGAATGTTAAAGCAATCGCAGAAGCGGATGAAACGCGCCGCCTTCTCCGACGCGTCGATGTTGAGCACGCCGGCCAGCACCGCCGGTTGGTTGGCCACCACTCCCACGCTGTGCCCGCCCAGCCGCGCGAAGCCCACCACGATGTTCTGCGCGTAATCGGCGTGCATCTCGAAGAACTCGCCGTTGTCCATCACTTTGGCGATCACTTCTTTGATGTCGTAAGGCTTGTTGGGGTTATCGGGAATGATGGTGTCGAGCGATTCGTCTTCGCGCAGAGGGTCGTCGGCGCTCTTGGCGAACGGCGGGTCTTCCATGTTGTTCTGCGGAATGTAACTGAGCAGTTTGCGGATGAGGAACATGCAATCGGCTTCGTTCTCGGCCACGTAGTGGCACACGCCCGAAGTGGAGCCGTGCACGCTGGCCCCGCCCAACTGCTCGAAGGTCACATCTTCCGACGTGACGCTCTTTACCACATCCGGCCCGGTGACGAACATATACGACGAGCCTTTGACCATGAAGATGAAATCGGTGAGGGCCGGCGAATACACCGCCCCGCCCGCGCACGGCCCCATGATGGCGCTGATCTGCGGGATGACGCCCGAAGCGAGGGTGTTGCGCAAAAAGATGTCAGCATAACCGCCGAGCGAGACGACGCCCTCTTGAATCCGCGCCCCGCCAGAGTCGTTCAGCCCGATCACCGGCGCTCCGGTCTTCATGGCCATATCCATGATCTTGCAAACTTTTTCGGCGTGCACTTCGCCGAGACTGCCGCCGAACACGGTGAAGTCTTGCGAGAAAACGTAAACCAGCCGCCCGTCGATGGTGCCCCAGCCCGTAACCACGCTGTCGCTGAGGAATTTCTTTTCGTCGAGGCCGAAGTCGGTGGTGCGGTGCGCCACAAACGCATCCACCTCGCGGAATGAGCCGCGGTCGAGCAGAAGTTCGAGCCGCTCGCGCGCGGTGAGCCGCCCGCGATTGTGCTGGGCCTCGATGCGATCCAGCCCGCCGCCCAGTTTGGCTTCCTCGCGCAGACTCCGAAGGTGTTCAATTTTGGGGTTGATGGGGGCGGATGCGCCCGCCGCGAACCCGGTGGAGAGCCGGGCATAATCGGATCGGGCGAAGAGAAAGTGATCGAGCCACGATTGGGCTTGCGACACGGTGACGGCGGCCAACGCGAGGCGGCGCCCCCATGATCTCAATTTCCACAATCCAACGGAGGCCGCCGCCAACAATCCGCCCCACATCACCGCCATCAGAATCGAGTACGGCAAGTGGAGCGATATTTGCAGTTCGGTCAGAAAATCTTGCCGGGCAAAGAGTGTGGCCGCCCGCGTCCACTGCAACGCCGCTAATATAAACACTAACACTGACAACCAAGTTACGCTCGGCGGGCGGCGCATACGCAAGCGGGGCTATGGGATCAACAATATCTTCCCGAACAGATCGCCGCGATCCATTTTCTCATGCGCGGCGCGGATGTCGGCGAGCGGGAATGTGGAATCGATGGGAGCGTGGAGTTTGCCGGCGAACACCAGCGACATCACTGCGCGGAAGTCGTCGAGCGTGCCCATGGTGGAGCCGAGCAGACTGATATGCTTGCCGAACATGTAGCGGTTGTCGAACTCGAATTTTGGCCCGGCGGTGTTGCCCACGGTGAGTACGCGCCCGCCTTTTCGCGCGGCGCGCAAACTGGTCATCATCGTCGCCGCGCCCACGTTGTCCACCACCACGTCCACGCCGCGTTTGTCGGTGAGTTGAAAAATCTTTTTGCCCCAATCATCCTTCGAGCGATCAATCAACACATCGGCGCCGAGCGATTGCGCCTTCGCCAGTTTTGATTCATCCGATCCAACGACGTACACAACGCATCCGGCCATCTTGGCGATCTGAATAGCGGCGGTGTTCACGCCGCCGCCCGCGCCCACCACTAGCACCGACTCCCCCGCGCGCAGCTGGCCTTTGGTGATGAGCGAGTGCCACGCGGTGTGAAAGACGAGTCCGGCGGCGGCGGCGTTCTCGAACGGGAAGCCATCGGGCAGGTGAAGCAGTTGCCGTTCGTGGATGACGGCGTACTCGGCGTTCGTTCCATCCACCGTTTCGCCGAAGAGATGCCAATTGGAGCAGAGGTTGTCGTGGCCGGCCATACAGAATTCGCACGCGCCGCATCCGATGTTAGTGTTGAGCACAACCCGGTCGCCCGTTTTGACGCGGGTCACATTCGGGCCGACGGCTTCCACCACACCCGCGCCGTCGGAGCCGAGAATGTGCGGCAGTTGCAGTTTGATTCCGGGCCAGCCGTCGCGCACCCATTTGTCCACGCGGTTCATCGCCGCGACTCGGATGCGCACCAATACTTCGTTGGCTTTGGGTTCGGGCGTGGGGCGGTCGCCGAGGGTCATCACCGCGGGGCCGCCGTGTTGAGAGAGGCAGGCAGTTTTCATTCGACGGAATACTCGCGTAGAAGTTTGACTCGCGGCTCCTGCTTGGCAATAGCATTGAACAGCCGCTCGTCGGCGGTTATAAAATCACAATGGTGGCTGACGGCAAGGGCGAGATAAAAACAATCGTAGGCCGAGCGCTTGTGTTGGCGAGCGAGACGATAAGCGGATTCGGCGAGCGATTCGACCTGCACAAACTCAATACCGGATGAAATGATCTGAAACAGCGCATCAATTGCCTGTGTCTCACTAACCTGCTCTCGCTTTTTCCAGAGAATATTCGCCACTTCCGCTATGAGCAGATCCGGTGCTACCAGAGTCAGTTCATCTTGCAAATGTTTATCACGGATCGCGTCAGCCGCCTCTGTGTCAGTTTCCGGCGAGAACCACTTGATGACCACATTCGAGTCGATCACAAGGATTTTCATCGTTCATCTCGATCCTGTCGGATCAGTTCGCTCGAATCGGGGAAAACGCCGTAAGTCTCGCGTAGTGTCTCTCGGAGTTGGCGCATTCGTGTATGAGCCTCGCGTCGATCCATTTTAGGCCGAAGAATAATCTCCTGCCCCACGATCATGACCACCCACTCTCCGCCAACAGGCAAGAGGCTTCTGGGAATGAAGATGCCCTCTTGAACTGAAACAGTTTTGGTCAACATGCCGACCTCCTTTCACCTCAACCCCAACTCATTCCGCGCGATCACCATTCGTTGAATCTCACTCGTGCCTTCGTAGATTTCAGTAATCTTCGCGTCGCGGAAGAAACGCTCCACCGGCAGTTCTTTGCTGTAGCCCATGCCGCCGTGAATCTGCACGGCCTGATGGGCGCAAAACATGGCCGTCTCCGAGGCGAACAGTTTCGCCATCGAGGCTTCGAGCGTGTATCGCTCGCCCGTTGTTTTGCTTCGCGTCTTTGCCAGCGCCGCGCTGTAGATCAACAACCGCGAGGCCTCGATGCGCGTTTTCATGTCGGCCACTTTGAACTGCAAACCCTGAAACTGGCCGATCTTCTGCCCGAAGGCCTCGCGCTCTTGCATGTAAGCGAGGCTGGCCTCGTAAGCCGCCTCGGCAATGCCCAGCGCCTGCGAGGCAATACCGACGCGCCCGGCGTCTAGCACGGTCATCGCAATCTTGAAGCCCTCGCCTTCCTCGCCCAACCGATTCTCGACGGGGCACTGATACTCCTCGAAGACAATCTCGCTGGTGGCCGAGGCGCGGATGCCGAGTTTGGGTTCTTTTTTGCCGCGCACAAACCCGGGCTTGTCGGTTTCAACAATGAAAGCCGTGATGCCTTTGTGTTTTTTCTCCGGCGCGGTCATCGCAAACACCACAACGATGTCGGCGACGGGCGCGGAGGTGACCCACGACCCCTGCGGCCATTGATCACGTAATGGTCGCCGCTTCGCGCCGCGCGTGTTTTCATGTTGCCCGCATCGGAGCCAGACATCGGCTCGGTGAGCGAATATGCGCCGATCTTCTTTCCGCTGGCGATGGGGGCGAGATATTTTTGCTTTTGCTCTTCGGTTCCAAACTCAATCAGCCCATGGCACACCAGCGAATTGTTCACGCTCATCACCGTGCCGTGCGAAGCATCCACTTTGCTGATCTCTTCGAGCGCCAGCACGTAGGCTACCGTGTTCATTCCCGCGCCGCCGTATTCTTCGGGGACTTCGATGCCCATGAGTCCCAATGCGCCCATCTTTTTGATCGTCTCGTACGGAAACTCGCCCGACTCGTCGTGGTCGGCGGCCACCGGCGCGATCTCGTTCTGGGCAAAATCGCGGGCAGTCTGGCGAATCATTTCATGCTCTTCGGTGAGCGCCAGGCTCATGCTAGCAGAAGTGAATTCAGCAATGGTCATGGGGGACTCCTTCTTTTACGATACTACATCTCGCTTCGCCCTTCGAGGGCGCGGGCCAACGTTGTCTCATCGGCGTATTCGAGATCGCCGCCGACAGGCAAGCCGCGCGCGAGGCGAGTGACTCGAACCCCCAGCGGCGCGATCTGCTTTTGCAAATACATCGCCGTGGCTTCGCCCTCGTAACTGGGGTTGGTCGCCAGAATCACCTCACGAATCTTTGCGTTCTGCAACCGCGCCATCAGTTCTTTGATCCGCAAATCTTCGGGGCCGATGTCTTCGACGGGCGAGATGGCGCCGTGCAGAACATGGTAGCGGCCCTGGAAACTGCGCGTGCGCTCAAGAGCGATCACATCCAGCGGCGCTTCGACAACGCAGAGGAGTCCGGCGTCGCGCTGATCGTCGCGGCACAACGGGCAGGGATCGGTGTCGGCGTCGGTCATGTTGAAGCACGTCGAGCAGAAGCGCGTGCGCTCTTTGAGCTGCGTCAAGGCTTCAGCCAGCGCGCGGCTCTGCTCCGGCGGTTGGCGCAGAAGAAAATAGGTGAGCCGTGAGGCGCTTTTGGGGCCGATGCCTGGCAGGCGAGAGAACTCGTCAATGAGCGACTGCACCGGGCGAGGGATGGCGGAGGGCATGAAGGGATGGTGGGATGAAGGGATGAAGGGATGACAAGATGAAACTTATGGTCAGCGTGTCATTTTGTCATCTTGTCACCGTGTCATCTAATCATCGTGTCACATTCCCGGCAGCCCAAGCCCGCCAGTCACCGCGTTCAATCGTTCGGCGGCGAGGGTTTGCGATTTTTCGATGGCGTCGTTCACGGCGGCGACGAGAATATCGCCCACCATTTCGACATCGCCCGATTGCAGAAGTTCGGGGGTGACGGCGATGGACTGCACGCGCTGTGCGCCGGAGATGACCACCGTGACCGCGCCGCCGCCCGCTGTGACCGTGAGCCGCTCATGTTGCAGAGCCTCTTGAGTCTTTTGCATTTCTTCTTGCACTTTGGCGAGTTTCGCCATCATGTTGCCGCCGCCCATTTGCGGGCGAAAGCCTTTGCCTCGGGACATTTGAATCTCCTGTGATTGGTAGGTGGTTATTGCTTCCGTACTTTCCCGCCCAACCGCATGGCTTCGGCCACCACGCCGTTGCCGTCCACATCGGGCAGCGAATCGCCTCCGGCGCCCATATAATGCACCGAACTTTGAGCGGCGAGCCGATCACGCCGCGCAACGCTTTTTCGATTCCCTGCCGGTTCGATTCCGTCTCCGCTTTCGAGCGCGGCGTTTCGTGATCGAAGGCGAGGGTGAGCACATCGCCTTCGAGGCTGAACGGTTTGCACGAGTTAACGAGGGCTTGAAGGCTGGGGTGGATTCGTCGACTCGCGGCGGCGACCTCTTTCCATTTGGAGACGATGGTTCCCAGCTGAACAGTGGGCGAGGCGGGAGTCGGAGTCGGCGCCGCCGGAGTGGTGGGGTGTTTCGGAATGGAGGCGGCGCGGACGGGCTGGGCCGGTGCGAGGTGGGAGGCCGCCACCGGAGGATCGGCTGGCGCGGGGGCGCGGAGCGATTCCACAAAAGCCAATTCGAGCGGCAGTTGCGAAATCCACGCGCCGCGCTGATCGCTGGCGGTGTTGAAGGCTTTGATGGCGCGGAGGAGCGCGGCGGGCTCGAACTTGGCCGCCTGCAATTGCATGGCTTTGCGCGTTTCGATTCCGGCGTAGGCATCGACGAGCGCGGGGTTGCCCAGCCGGATGAGGAGCAGGCCGCGAAGGTAATCGACCATTTGGCGGGCAAACTGTCGCGGGTCGGCGCCGCCGTCGGTGGCGGCGTTGATGAGGTCGAGGCCGCGCGCGGTGTCGTGTTCGGCGAGCGCGTCGGCGAGGTCTTGCACGGCTTGGCCGCTGGCGGTGCCCATCACGGCCAACGCGCTGTCGAGAGTGACCGGCTCGTCGGGGGCGATCACAAGTTGATCGAGCAAACTGATCGCGTCGCGTAAACTGCCGGTGGCCTGCCGGGCCACCAGTTCGAGCACCGACGGTTCGACCGTCAGCGCTTCGCGTTCGACGATCTCTTGCAGGCGGCGAGCGACTTCGGCGGCGGGGATGCGGCGGAAGGCGTGCTTTTGGCAGCGCGAGGCGACGGTGAGCGGGACTTTGTGCAGTTCGGTGGTGGCGAGGATGAAGATGGCGTGCGCGGGCGGCTCTTCGAGCGTTTTGAGCAGAGCGTTGAACGCGCCCATTGAAAGCATGTGCACTTCGTCGATGATGTAGATTTTGCAGCGGCCTTCGCCCGGCGCGAAGTTGATTTTGTCGCGCAGGTCGCGGATGTTATCGACGCCGGTGTTGGAGGCGGCGTCGATTTCGATGAGGTCGAGGAAGCGGCCTTCGTTGACGGCGAGGCAGTTGGGGCAGGTGTTGTCGGGGCGCTGATGAGGATCGGGGTGGGTGCAATTGAGGGCTTTGGCGACGAGCCGGGCAGTGGAGGTTTTGCCGGTGCCGCGCGGGCCGGAGAAGAGGTAAGCGTGAGCGGCGCGCCCCGAGGCCAGCGCGTTCCGAATCGTATTGATGACGTGTTCTTGCCCCACCACTTCGTCGAACGCGGCAGGACGCCATTTGCGGTAGAGGGCTTGATCGGCCATGGGGGTAATTATAGAACGAAAAGCCTTTGATCCGCTCATCAAAAGTTTGACAAAGACTAATTGTTGCTACTATACTCTGTATATCATCAAAGGAACTCAGCATGACTCAACAAGTCACGATTACCACTGAAGCGCCGATAGACCTCAAGCCCTTGCTTGAAGGCGCTATTCACAGCAAACTCAAAACGCTCCAATACGGACTCAAGCGCACTCGGGAGCGGCTGGCCGAGTTTGAGAAACGATTCAATCTCACCAGCGCGGAGTTCGAGAGACGCTTCAAGGCGCGGGAGATCCCTGAGAGTTTGGACAATCTGGACTGGTGGATGGAGGTTGAGGCCTTGCATCTATTGGAAACGAAATATCAGGCTTTAAGCGAGGCGCGTTTTGTCGGTTGAGGAGTATTACCACTCACTGCTGGCCATTCTCTCAGAGTCACCCTTCGTGCGTTCAACAGAAGTCGCCCTGGATGTGCGTGGAGAGTATGTGGCCTTCATTCGCGGGGATGTTTACTTTGCTGACGACTCGCTGTTGCATTTCCGCGAGCTGACGGATGTCGAGAGCGCAGTCAAGCGAACCCATCCTGATCTCGCTAGAGTCTTGAAAGAGATCGAGTCCCGTTTCTCCGTCGAATAGCCGCATCTGTTATAATCGTAAACAGCACCTCGAGCAGCGTGCACAAGGAGATAACCATGCCATTCCGTTTAGGCGTTCCAGAGTTGTTGATCATTCTCGTCATCGTCATCGTCCTCTTCGGCGTGGGCCGGTTGGGGAAGATTGGCACCGATCTCGGCACGGCCATTCGCGAGTTTCGCAAGGGCTTGCAGGGAGATGAGAAGCCGGAAGAAAAGAAAGAAGACGAAAAGAAATCGTAATCCAATTGTAGGGGCGGGGCTTGCCCCCGCCCAATCATGGGCGACGGCGGTGGGCGACCGCGCCCCCCTTGCAGGGGGCAGGTAGTCGCCCCTACAATTTATGGCGTGGTGAATGTTGTGTGCGCCCGCCCCTTCGGATCGATCAGCGTCGCCGTTTCCCCGCTCTGCCACATCGCCCCGCCCTGCCCCCAATACAAATCGGTCACCGTGTCGCGCCCCAGCCCGGTGTGCACGCTCACCGCGCCGCCCTGAAATAGACTCAGCGCCGGGAACGCGTACATGTTGCCCTGATCGTCGCGCAGAGTCCAACCGGAGAGATCGACAACCCCACCCAGATTCACAATCGTGATCTTTTCGGTCGCCAAATTTCCAGCGTCGGTGATGGAGCGGATGGCGAGTTGAGGCGCGGAACCGGCCTCCACCGCCGTGCCGGTGGGCGGCGGCGTCACCGGAGTGGCGTTGGGATTCGTCAACGACTGCGGAGTCGTCGTCGGCTGGATGAATCCGGCCACCGGGATCACCAACTTCTGCCCGACGCTCAACGTGTTCGGATCGTCGAGGCCGTTGGCCTTCATGATCGCATCCACCGAGACATCGAACTGTAAAGCAATACTGCCCAACGTGTCGCCGCCTTTCACTTCATAAACGGTGGGCGTGGCAGTGGCCGAAGGCAACACAGCCTGCGCGGTGCGAGTGATGGACAGAGGCGGCTGAGGGATGGGGGTGGCCGAAGGGAGCGCAACGGGAGCGCGGTGCGTGGCATCCCACACGGCCAGCACGGTGAGCGTGACTGCCGCCGAGACGATTGCGTTGAGGATGAGATACACAAACAGTCGCCGCCAATTCATGAGCGACGATCATACTCGGAAGGCAATCGTATGGCAATCGTCGAGAGGCGGCGCGCGAGCGGCGATACAATTTGCGCTGTGCCCTATTTGATCGACGGACATAATCTCATCGGGCAAATGCCCGGCCTCTCGCTCGACGACCCGCACGACGAGGCGAAGTTGGCGATGCACGTTCGGCGCTTCTGCGTGCATGAGCGGCGAAAGGCCACGATCATTTTCGACGGCGGACTGCCGGGCGGAGTCTCACGTCTCTCCAATTCGGATGTGACGGTGATCTTTGCTTCGGATCGGCGCACGACTGCCGACGATCTTTTGCTCAACCGAATCCGCAACGAGCGGAATCCGGGCGGGCTGATCGTGGTCACATCCGATCAGAAGATCGCGAATGCGGCGAGGCAGAGGCGGATGACGGTGAAGCCCTCGCGGGAGTTTGCGCGCGAGGTGAGCCGAGCGGCGAAAGCCGCGCGTGGCGCAGGCGCGGAAAAGGAACGCGGGTTGAGCAAAGAGGAATTGGAGGAGTGGGAGGCGATGTTTGGGAAGGGTAAAGGATGAAGGGCGAAGGATGAAAGACGGAAGGCGAACGAGGAGCCGCGCGCAAAGAGCGCGCAGAGAATTAAAATAGGCTTCTTCGGAAATAGCAATTTTGCGGCGCAGGCGACGGCAATGCCATCGCCTGTTCGTTGTTTCCGATAGAGTCTATTTTCGTTTTGGCTTCTTCGCCGATTTTTTCGCGGGGGGTTTGGCAACCGCGCGGGCCGAGGGCACGCGCTTGAACACCAGCCCTTCGCCGCCGGGCATGCCGGTGTTCATATCGTCAATCAGTTCCCATCCGTCCGCGCCGAACATGTTGAGGATGGCCGGAAGGAGTGGATAGACTCTGGCCGCATGCATCTGTTCCATGCGGTCATTGTAATCTTTGAATAGCGGCTCGGTCACTTCCACCGGCATATCGGTGTCCGAGTGTTGATAGAGACGGTTCACGTACCATTTGGTATCGACGCCCCACGTGAGTCGGGTGAGGATGCAGTATTCCCACTTTGCCATAGCAATGTCTCCTTTGGTTGAGTTTGAGTTTGAGTTGGAGTTGGGGTGAATGAGTCTGCGGAACTGCCTCAAGCATACTCCGATCGGCGATACGAGTCAAAACGAGAAGATGGCGCCGAGCGCGGCGGCGCAGACGAGGCCGCACAGCGCCCCGGCCAGCACATCGGAGAGGTAGTGCACGCGCATGGCGACGCGCGAGAGGGCGACGAGCGGCGCCCACACCAGCGCCAACGCCGCCCACACCGGCGGGCCGAGAAACACGGCCAGCGCCGCAAGCAGGGCCGCGCGCGCCGCGTGCCCGGAGGGGAACGAGTGCGGATCGATCTTGCGGTAGCCCTGCCCCCATTCTCCGGCCGGGCGCGGGCGGCGCACAAAAACTTTGATGGACTGCACCACTGCCGCCGTAACGCCAATGCCAATCAGAACGACCATCGCGGCGAACTTCCACGAAGCCGAGCCGAGCCACAGCGCGAGCAACAAACCGCCGACCCACAACGGGCTGTCGCCGGAGTGAGCCAGCACGATGGCCGCCTTTCGCAGAGTCCGGTTTCGGTCGGCGATGTCGGACACCCGGCGGGAAAATCGGTTGTCGGCGGCGGAGAGTTGAGCGCGGAGAGTCACGAGGGTGTTTGCGCCAGATCGTTCGAGACGATCTCGTATTGAAACGGCTTGTCCACATCCATACCGATTTCAGCGTGCGGGCACACGAGGGCGCGGGCGCGCACGTGCAGCCGTTCTCCGGCGATGCGCTCGGCGCTTTCGAGCGTGAGCCGCCGAAGCGCCAACAGCAACAGCGTGTCGAGGCCGATCAGCATGGCTTGCTTGAAAACATTCTTGCGGGCTTCGGTGATCTTCAGCCACAAGGGGTTGTCGTCGGCGGCCAATCGAGTGGAGAGCATGTTCACATCGCCGCCGCACACCGTCATGTTCCTCAGCCGGGTGTAACTGCGCCGCGAGGCCGGGTAGCGGCCCTCCATCACCGAACGCTCGATGACGGTGTAATACACATCGTGATCGGTTTGCAGGCAAGTGTCCACCAGCCAATTGATATGCTCGGCGCGCACGCCGGGCACATCGGCGCTGGCCCACACTGCGTGCCGCGCTTGCGGATTGAGTTCGACGATTCGGCGGAGACCGGCGCGGGCGTTATCCACCATACTGCCGGAGTCGGGGATGAAATCGAGCGGCTTGGTTCCGCAGGTGAGGCCGTGTTCCGGTGTGAGGCCGACGACGACCACCCGCCCGATCCGGTCGGAGGCGGCCAGCGCATCGAGCACCCATTGGATCGAGCACCCATTGGGCCATCGGCTTCCCGGCGACGGACAGCATGGCTTTGGGGCCGCCCTTCGTCAACGGATAGAGCGGGTCACCGGGTTTGCCGCTTCCGCCTGCGGCGAGCAGAGCATCCACTTGAGTCATCGCATGTTCCTTTTCACAGGCA
>Ga0194127_10002428_pt1 | contig 25444 bp, 14 predicted proteins | sample TA2KigC100mmetaG_FD_148624 | JGI IMG/M metagenome (GOLD analysis project Ga0194127, IMG submission 148624) | Freshwater microbial communities from Lake Tanganyika, Tanzania - TA2015036 Kigoma Deep Cast 100m | ecosystem: Environmental > Aquatic > Freshwater > Lake | place: Tanzania: Lake...
CAACCTCGTGCTGGCGAGCAAGGCGGACCGCGAGCGCGCGGCGCAGCAGGTGCGGGAACTCGGCGGCGAGGTGACGGACCTGTGCGAGGGCTCGGTGATGATCCAGGCGAAGCTGACGCCCGCGCAGTTGCTGCTGCTGCTCGCGCACGACACGGTGGTCTGGGCCGATCCGACGACGCCGGTCGGTCACGACATGGACAACGCGCGGATCCAGGGCGGCGGCAACTACGTCGAGACGCTGGGCGGCTTCAGGGGCACCGGCGTGCGCGCCGAGATCACCGAGTCGTTCGAGGAGACACACGTCGACTTCACGAACATCCCGAGCCGCGTGCGTGTGCGCGGCACGAACAGCACCGACAATCACGGCCACTGCACGGCCGGCATCGTCGGCGGCAACGGCACCGGCAACGCCGCGGCGCGCGGCATGATGCCGGACTGCTGGCTGATCGAGGGCGCCTACTCGGCCGCGAACCACTACGCGCAGACCGTCGCCAGCACGAATCCGTCGCTGCAGTGGCGCTCGATGCTCGCGACGGCGAGCTGGGGCTCCGCGCAGACGACGGCCTACACGTCGATGTCGCAGGCGATCGACGACGCGCTGTTCGACAGCGACCTGACGCGCTTCCAGAGCCAGAGCAACACGGGCAACCGGAACTCGCGCCCCGAGGCCTGGGCCAAGAACATCATCTCGGTCGGCGGAGTGGCGCATCACGACAACAGCAATCCCGCCGACGACAACTGGACCTCGGCGAGCTACGGGCCCGCCAGCGACAACCGCATCAAGCCCGAGATCTGCGCCTACTACGAGGACGTGCTGACGTCGGACCGCACGGGTGCGAACGGCTACAACACGGCGGTCGGCGCGGCGGGCAACTACTACACTTCGTTCGGCGGCACGTCGGCGGCGACGCCGATCTGCGCGGGGCACGGTGGTCTGCTGCAGGAGATGTTCACCGACGGCCTGTTCGGCAACCCGCTGCCCTTGCCGGGGACGCCGGCCAACCGCTTCGAGAACAAGCCGCACATGACGACGAGCAAGGCGCTCTTGTGCGGCACCGCGCGGCCGTACCCGCAGAGCCAGGTGCTGCGCCGCGCGCAGGGCTGGGGCTTCCCGGACCTCGCGCGCGCCTACGACGCCCGGAATCGCATGATCGTGGTCGACGAATACGAGGCGCTGCAGCAGGGCCAGTCGCGCATGTACTTCGTCTTCGTGCCGCCGGGCGCCACCGAGTTCCGCGCGGTGATGGCCTACGCCGATCCGGCGGCGGTGCCGAGCGCGTCGATCCACCGCGTCAACGACGTGAACCTGAAGGTCGTGCGCGCCGCGGACGGCACCATCTGGTGGGGCAACAACGGGCTCTGGGCCGGCGACGAGTCGACCAGCGGCGGCAACCCGAACGACCGCGACACGCTCGAGACGGTGCTGCTGAACAACCCGCAGGAGGGCATATACCTGGTCGCGGTCGAGGCGCTGTCGGTCGTGCAGGACGGCAAGGTCGAGACGCCCGCGCTCGACGTCGACTTCGCGCTCGTGGTGTTCCCGATCGGCGGCGGCTACCGCAGCAACGCGGGGCCGATGCTCGACCTGGTGTCGACTGGGCCCGGCCACCTCGGCGTGAACGTGACGAACCTGCCGGCGGTGCCGTGGACCGACGGCTACACGTTCTTCTCGGTCAACACGGCGCACCCGTTCGGCTTCGGCGGCTGGTTCGGCGCCGAGTTCGACTTCCTGGTCGCGGCGATCTGGCAGTTGCCGCCGACGACGGGCGACGTGTTCCACTTCACGAACGCGCCGGGTTTCTATCCGAACGTGGGGTTCACGTTCCCGCCGTCGCTGGTCAGTGCGCTCGCCGGCATCCAGGTCGATGCAGTGGTGATGCTGCTGGGTCCTGGGCAGATCGTCGCGGTGTCGAACGTCGACCGGATCCTGCTGCAGTGAGGGAACAGGCCGGGCCTGCCCCCCGCAGAGAGAACCCCCCGGCCACGCCGCACGCGCGGCGGGCCAGGGGGAAGCACAGGAGGAGAAGCCATGGCGCGCGGCCACGAAGCCGCGCACGCCCCCCTCTACCGCGGCGACCCGCGCCGGTAACCACCGCCGGCCGCGGCCGCCTGCCCGCGCCCGCCCCGGCATTGGCCCCACCCCGCGCCCGACCTACGCTGGGCTCACCTTGCCCGGCCCCCGCGTGCTTCCGTTCGGCTTCTCGCCGTGCCCCAACGACACGTTCGCGTTCTGGGCCGCCGTGCACGGCGAGGTGCCCGCGCGCGGCCTGCGGCTCTTGGCGCACCTCGCCGACGTGGAGACGCTGAACGAACGCGCCGTCGCGGGCGCCGATCCCCTGCCCGTCACCAAACTCTCCCTGCCCGCGCTCGCCGCCGCCGCCGGCCGCTACGCCGTGCTGCCGAGCGGCGCGGCGCTCGGTTTTGGCTGCGGCCCGCTCGTCGTCGTGCGCGATGCCTCGCACCTGCGCACGCTCGACGACCTGCGCGGGACCAGCGTCGCGATCCCCGGCCGCCACACGACCGCGTTCCTGCTGCTCGCATCCCTGTGCCCGCCGGCCGGCGCCACCGTGCCGATGCGCTTCCACGAAGTGATGCCCGCCGTCGCCGCCGGCCGGTGCGACGCGGGCCTCGTGATCCACGAGAGCCGCTTCACCTACCAGGACCACGGCCTGCGCGAACTCGCCGACCTCGGCGTGCTGTGGGAGCGCGCGACCGGAGGCCCGCTGCCGCTCGGCGTGATCGCCGCGCGGCGCGATCTCGACCTCGCGACGCACCAGGCGCTCGGCGAACTGCTGCGCGACTCGGTGCGCTGCGCGCGCAGGCACCCCGACCGGCCGCGGCCCTACGTGCGCGCGCACAGCCAGGAACTCGCCGACGAGGTCTGCGACCGGCACGTGGCGCTCTACGTGAACGACTTCACCGAGGACCTCGGGCCGGCAGGCCGGGGCGCGATCGAGGCGCTGCTCGCGCGCGGCCGCGGCTCGGGCCTGTTGCCCGCGGGCCCGTCGGTGTTCCGGGAGGACGCGTGATCTTCCCGCTCGGCGCCGCGTTCGCGCTGACGCTCGCGGGGTTCGTGCTGCTCGCCCCGCTCGGGCTGGTGCAGCGCCTGCGGCAGAGGCCGCAGGGTCCGTTCTGGCGGGCGCTGCTGTGGCTCTGCGCGGGGCTGTTCCTGCTGCACCTGTTCGTCACGTTCCCCGCGTTCCTCGGTTACTGGGGCTCGCGGCGCCTGCACACGCGCCCCGAGGAACGCGACTACGCGGGGCCCAGGCTCGGCGCGGGCGGGCGCCTGTCGATGCAGGACTGGGACTCGCTGGCCCGCGAGGCCGCGGCCGGGCGGCCCGAGGTCAGCACGGACGTGGCCGCGGCGGCGGCGCGCGAACGGCGCATCCCGAGCAGCGGCGGCGTCACGCTGCGCGCGTTCCGGCTCGAGGCGAAGCAGCAGCCGCCGGTCGCCGTCGCCGTGCTCGTGCACGGCCTGTTCCGATCGGCACTGGAACTGGAACCCGTCGCCGGCCTGCTGCACGAACTCGGCTGCGAGTGCTGGCTCGTCGAACTGCGCAACCACGGCGGCAGTTCCCGCGCGCCGTTCACCGGCGGGCTCGGCGAGAGCGACGACGTCGTCGCCGCCGTCGCGCACGTGCGCGCGCAGCCGGGCCGGCAGCAGGTGCCGCTCGTGCTGTTCGGCGTGAGCCTCGGCACGGTCGCGGTGAGCCTCGCGCTGCCGCGCATCGACGGGGTCGCGGGCACCGTGCTCGACGCGCCGATCGAGGACCTGACGGCCGCGGCGCACGCCGTGCTCGCGTTCGAGCGCGCCGGCGACGGGCGGTCGTGGCTCGGCCTGTGGGACCCGTGGCGGTCGCTGGTGTTGGTGGCGCTGGAGCAGTGGTCCGGCTTCCGCTGCCGCGACGTGTCGCCGGGCGAGGTGCTCGCGAACCTGCCGCACGATCTGCCGGTGCTGCTGGTGGGGGGCGGCGCGGACGACCGCGCGCCGCCGCAGTCGCTCGAGCGGCTGTTCGCGCGGTTGCCGATGCCCGCGGCGAAGAAGGGCCTCTGGCTCGTGCCGCGCAGCGGACACGGGCGCGCCGCTGCCGACGATCCGGCGGGTTACGCGGAACGGCTGCGGTGGCTGCTCGACCGGCTGCGGCGCTGACGGGCGGGGCGCCAGGGTGGCCGTTCGTTCAGGCCTGCGCGGTCCGGGTCGGTCGCAGGCCGAGGAACACGTCGCGGCCCACGTCGCTGCACGGACCGTGCACGAAGGGCACCGTGCGCGCTTCGAACCCGGCGGCCGCGATCTGCTGCTGCCAGACGGCGCGCGGGAACAGCCCCATCAGGTGGCGGTCGTGGGCGACCGTGGCGCCGCCGGCGTCGCGCATCAGGTAGGCCGTGTCGGTCACGTAGCTCTCGTGGTCGCCCGCGCGCTGGTGGCGCCACTCGAGGTAGCGCAAGCCGCGATCGCCTTCGTCGCTGCCGCCCGTCTCGGTGCCCGGGACGAAGGTCTCGGCGACGAAGTCGGGCTGGAACAGCGCCACGCCGCCCGGGGCGACGTGCGCAGAGGCCGTGGCGATGGCGCGCGCGAGGTCGGCGCGCGTCGTCATGTAGTTCACGGCATCGTGCAGCAGGACGCAGTCGAACGTGCGGCCGAGCCGGATCGAGCGCAGATCGCCCGCGACGTGCTCGCAGTCCGGGTTGAGGCGGCGGCTCTGCGCGAGCATCGCGGGTGCGCGGTCGACGAGCGTGCAGGCGAGCGTCGCGCGCAGGTGAAAGACCATGTGCCCGCCGCCGCTGCCGAGGTCGAGCAGGGTCCGCGGCGGCCGTTCGCAGTGGCGGGTGAACAGGCGCAGGTAGGACGCGGCCTCCTCGACGTAGTCGCCGGGCGGTGTCAGCAGCGGATACCAGTCCGCCAGGTCGCCGTAGAGTCGGAGCGGCTGCTCGGACGGGGAAGGCGGGCGGTCGGGGCTCACGTGCGGGACTCCAGTTCGGCGGCTGTCGGAACGGGGGGAGCGGGCGCGCGACACGGTGCAGATCCGGGCAGGCTCCCAGGGCAAGGGCGCTGCTGCTGGCCGAACCAGAGCCCGCCGGAAACTGGCGGCCGAACCGCGGCGTGTGGGTCCACTCGAGCGCAACTCCACACGACCGCGGCGCGGGAAGACAGTGGGTAGTTCCCGGCCCGCGGTACGCCGACCTTGACCGGGTCTCCGGGCCCCAGCAGCATCACGCCGTGCCTCTCGCCGATCGCAGGGTCCTTCCGCCGCACCCGGTCCGCGCCGCGCCGCGCCGCCGGGCGGTGGGCCGCTCCGACCGGGCGCCGAGCCAGGGATGCCGCGCGTGAGCACGGGCCGGAACGACCCCTGTCCCTGCGGCAGCGGCAGGAAGTACAAGAAGTGCTGTCTCTCGGCCGCTGAGGCCGAGGCACCCAGGGTCGTCCCGGCACCGGCGGGCCCGAGCCCCGCCGAATGCCAGCAGCTCGGCGCCCTGCTGAACTCCGGCCAGCTCGTGGCGCTGGAGGGCCGCGCGCAGGCGATGCTCGCGCGGTATCCGGCATCGGGGTTCCTGTGGAACCTGCTCGGAGCGGTGCTGAGCATGCAGGGCAAGGACGGCCTCCAGGCCCTGCAGAAGGCGCGCACGTTCCTGCCCATGGATCCGGAGGTGCTCGCCAACCTGGGTTCCGCGCTGGGCGCGCACGGCCGCTACGAGGAGGCCGAGGACTGCTGCCTGCGGGCCATCGCGAACCGGCCCGGCTTCGCTCCCGCGCACATCAACCTCGGCAACGTGCGCCTCAATCAGGGCAGGTGGGTCGACGCCGAGGCGAGCTATCGTCGCGCGCTGCAGCTGAAGCCGGACTACACGGATGCCCACAGCGGCCTCCTGTTCATCCACAACTACCGGCAGGACGCTTCCCCGGCGGCGATGCTGGCGGAGGCGCAGCGTTATGGCGAGGCGATGGCGGCCCGGGCGCGTCCGTTCCAGCACTGGGACAATCCGCCGGATCCCGACCGCTGCCTGCGCATCGGGCTCCTGTCCGGCGACCTGGGCGCCCATCCCGTGGGCTACTTCCTGGTGGGCGTGCTGCGCGCGCTGGCTGCGCAGCAGGCCGGCCGATTGGAGTTCTTCGCCTATGCGAACCGGACCTTCATCGACGACGTCAACGCGCAGCTCCGGGTCTGCTGCCGCGACTGGTGCCCGACGGCAGGGCTCGACGACCGGACGCTGGCGAACCGGATCCGCGACGACGGCATCGACCTGCCCCTCGACCTCGCCGGCCATACGCTCTACAACCGATTGCCGGTGCTCGCCTGGCGGCCGGCGCCGGTCCAGATCACCTGGCTCGGCTACTTCGCCACCACGGGCGTGGCGGCCGTCGACTATCTGCTCGCCGACCCGTGGTCGTTGCCGGACAGCGAAGCGGGCCACTTCACCGAACGGATCTGGCGACTGCCGGAGACCCGGCTGTGTTTCACGCCGCCCGACGTGGCCGTGGCCGTGGGGCCGCTGCCCGCGCTGGCCAGCGGCTGCGTGACGTTCGGCTGCTTCAACAAACTGACGAAGATCAACGACGGGGTGGTGGCGCTGTGGTCGCGCCTGCTCGGCTCGGTGCCGGGCAGCCGGCTGTTCCTGAAGGCCGAGCAGCTCGGCGAGGCCGCGGTGCGCGGGACGATCGTCGGACGTTTCGCTGCGCACGGTCTCGGCGCCGAACGGCTGATCCTGGAGGAGGCCGAACCGCGGGCCGCATACCTGGCTACCTACCGGCGGGTCGACATCGCGCTCGACCCGTTCCCGTACACGGGCGCCACCACGAGCGCCGAGAGCCTCTGGATGGGCGTGCCGGTGCTGACGCTGGCGGGGCAGCGCTTCCCGTCGCGCCAGGGCGTCTCCTTGCTGCAGAACGTCGGCCTGCCCGAGTGGATCGCCGCGGACCAGCAGGACTACGTGGCGCGGGCCGCGGCGCACGCCGCCGACCTCGAGGGCCTCGCGGCGCTGCGCCAGCGATTGCGGCCGCAGTTGCTGGCCTCGCCGTTCTGCGATGCGGTCCGGTTCGCGCGGCACTTCGCCGGCGCGCTGCGCGGCATGTGGACGCAGTGGTGCGATCGGCAGCGGGCCGGTGGGGCGGGAGGCGGAGCCGCGCCGCGGTGACGGGCTCCGCGGCGGCGGCGACGCCGCTGCCCTCGAGGGCCTCGCCGCTCCGCCGGCAAGGACATACCATGCCGGAGTTCCTTCGCGCCCATCAGGAGGGCCAACCATGAACAGACCCCGACCCACCCTGCTCGCCGCGCTCGCTGCCGCTCTGGCCGCGGGTCTGTCGGCGCAGCAGTTCGAGAACCCGTTCCGGATCGAGAGCGCGGGCAAACCGATCGACGTCGAGATCGGCCACGCCGCGCCCTACGTCGTCGACTTCGACGGCGATGGTGTGCGCGACCTGCTGGTCGGGCAGTTCGGCCAGGGCCGCTGCCGCATCTACAAGAACGTCGGCACCGACCGCGCGCCGAAGTTCGACGGCTTCGTGTACTTCGAGGCGGGCGGCAAGGTCGCCGAAGTGGCGGCGGGTTGATGCGTCGGCTTCGGTCCGCAGTTGGCGGACCTGAATGGCGACGGCCACGACGACATGATCAGCGGCTCCTACTGGCCCGGGGACGTTTCGGTGTTCTGCGGCCAGGGCGGCGGCAGGTTCGCCGCCGGCGAGTTCCTGAAGGACCCCGAGGGCAACAACGCCAATGCGGGTCCGCCGTGGGCGAGTCCGCGCAAGCCGGAGATGGACAGCCTCGCGGCAGCGCCCTGGCTGGTCGACTGGGACGGTGACGGCGACCTCGACCTGCTGGTCGGCAACATCGCCGGCCGCGTCGTGCTGCTCGCCAACGAAGGGGACGCGAAGACGCCGAAGTTCGTGCGCAAGGGACCGATCTCCGCCGGACCTACGGTGCTCGACGTCGACCACAACGATGCCGGCCCGACCACCGCGGACTGGGACGGCGACGGCCGCTGGGATCTGATCGTCGGCGGCGGCGCGGGCACGGTGATGTTCTTCCGCAACACGGGCACGGCTCAGGCGCCGCAGTTCGCCGCCGGGGTCGAACTCGTGAAGGGGCGCGGCCACGGATCGGCCACCGGCGAGCCGACCGGGCCGTCGTCGCGCGTCAAACCGCACGTCTGCGACTGGAACGGCGACGGCGCCCTCGACCTGTTGGTCGGCGACTTCTGCAGCCGGACCGGTCCCGAGCCCATGCTGACCGACAAGCAGCGGGCGCAGAAGGACAGACTGCAGGGGGAGATGCAGAAGGTGAGCCAGGAACTCGGCAAGCTCTACGAGAAGTGCGACAACGAGCCGGACCAGCTGACCGGCGACGACAAGAAGCAGTACGAGGCGGTCAGGGCGCGCCTGACGGCGATCTCGAATGACCTGCGGCCGCTGGAGCCCGAGCGCATCAGTGGCGGCAACGTGTGGGTCTACCTGCAGAAGCGGGCCGTCGACGCCGCTGCGCCGAAGGGCGGGAAATAGGCGGCAGGCGGCTCGGCCGCTGGTGATCGGCGACGGTCTCGACCGGCCGATCGGCTGGGGACCGGGCCGCGACGGCCCGGATCGCGGAACGCCGGCCGCATGCGGTGACGGTGCCCGCGCGGCGCTACCATCGCGCGCGAGGAACCATGGCCCCCCGCTCGCTCGCGTTCTGGTCCTGCACTTCGTTGTGGCTCTGCTGCTGCACCGCGCCGCCGCCGCCGCCGCCGCTCGCCGCGCCCGCGCAGTACGCGAACTGCAAACCGTGGACGCGCTGGTGGTGGTTCGCGGGCGAGATCGCCGAACCCGACGTCGTGCGCCAGCTCGACTGGCTCGCCGCGAACGGCTTCGGCGGCATCGAGATCGCGTTCGTCTACCCGCACGGCGGCGACGAGAAGGCCCCGCGGCTGCCGTGGCTGTCGCCGGAGTGGAGTGCCCGGGTCGCGTTCGCGCGGCGCGAAGCGACCGCGCGCGGGCTCGGCTGCGACTTCACGTTCGGTACCCTGTGGCCGTTCGGCGACAGCCAGGTGCCCGCCGCCGACGGCGCGTTGCTCTACGGTGAGGCGGAGTCGCCGCTGCGCATGCGGCTGACCTGGGAGCACCCCAGCAAGGGCCGCGTGCTCGACCACCTCGACCGGCAGGCGCTGCGCCGCTACGCCGACCGGCTCGGCCCCGCGTTCGCGCCGGCACTGCAGGGCGGCGGCTGTGGCCTGTTCTGCGACTCGTGGGAGGTCGAGACGAAGTGGATCTGGACGAAGGGCTTCGCCGAGCGCTTCCGGCAGCGACATGGCTACGACGTCGCGCCGTTCATGGGCAAGCTGCTCGAGCACCGCGACGTGCTCTACGACTGGTTCGCACTGGTCTCGGACCTCGTGCTCGACGAGTTCTACGCGCCGTTCACCGCGATCTGCCACGAACTCGGCGCGTCGAGCCGCGCGCAGTGTGGCGGCGCGCCCGCGGACCTGCTGTCGGCGTTCGCGCGGGTCGACGTGCCGGAGACCGAGGCGATCCTCTACGAGCCGGGTTTCGCGCGCATCCCCGCCTCGGCCGCGGCGCTCTCGGGCAAGGGCCTCGTCGCGAGCGAGACGTTCACGTGCATCTACGGCTGGAAGGGCTGGCCGGGGCCCGGGCCGCACCAGGGCGAGGAGCGGGTCGCGGACCTGAAGCTCGTCGCCGACGCGCTGTTCGCGCACGGCGTCAATCACGTGGTCTGGCACGGCATGCCGTTCCAGACCGAGGGCGGGCGCGAGCGCTTCTATGCGTCGGTGCACGTCGGGCCCGACAGTGCGTTCGCGGCGGAGCTGCCGGCGTTCAATCACTATCTGGAAACGGTGAGCCGCGCGCTGCGGCGCGGGCGCGTGTGGTCCGACGTCGCGGTCGTGCTGCCGGTCGAGGACGCGTGGTGCGCGGGCGAGTATCCGAAGGAACTGCAGTTCCCGTGGGTCTGGGGCCAGTACGAACTCAGATACGTGGCGCCGGCGGCGGAACTGCAGGGCCGGCAGCCGCTGTGGATCAACGGGGAGTTCCTGCGATCGGCGCGGTGGCAGGGTGGCCGGCTCGTCGCGGGCGCGGCGTCGTTCGGTTCGTTGTACGTCGACGTGGAGTTCCTCGCGCTCGAGTCCTTGCGGGCGGTCGTGGCGCTCGCCGAGCAGGGCTTGCCGGTGTGCCTGAAGCGGGCGCCGCAGCAGCCGGGCCGCGCGCAGGGTGCGGAGTACGGCGAACTGCTGCGGCGGCTCGCGGCGCTGCCGAACGTGCGCGCGGAGTTCGCGGCGGTGGCCGGTGGGCCGCCGCTCTTGCGCGGCGAGGACCTGCCCGACGCGTGGTGCCGCGAGGACGGCGACGGGCTCACCCTGTTCTTCGCCAATCCGGACGCGCGGGCACTGAAGTACCCGCTGGCCTACGGGCAGGCCGCCCGCGAGCAGGAGATCGTGCGGAACGTGACGATCCACGCCTTCGGGCGGGACGTGGCGGTGGAACTGCGGTTCCCGCCCGACCAGTCGCTGCTGCTGCGGGTCGGCCGCGACGGCAGCGTGGCCTTCGAGGACGTGGGGTTCGTGCCGGCGCGCGTGCGGCGATAGCGGCGTCCGTCCGCGTCGATCAGGAGCCGATCGTCAGCGCGAGCCCTTCGGTGTGCGCGACGCCGCAGGACGTGTTGCCGAAGAAGAAGTACTGGAACCCGAAGCTGACGCCACAGTAGGTCGGGTCTGCCGGGACCTCGATCGTGAGGTTGCTGTTGCCGAGCGCGCTGGTGCCGACGATCACCGTCGCGAGACTGCCGAGGACCTCGGAGCCGAGCGTGCAGCTGCCGAACGGGATCGGGATCGTGATCGGCGAGGGGAAGCCGATGTTGAGCAGCGCGATGCCGCTCGCCGGCCCGCCGCGCAGGCGGACGGTCATCGGGCAGCCGATCGCGGGCTCGGCAGCGCCGTTCAGGATCCGGCCGCCGGTCGCACTGCCCTGGATCGCCGCGGTGCCGGGGAAACCGCAGCCGCTCGGCATCACGACGCGGAAGTTGTCGAACAGGCCCCATTGGGCGTTCTTGTTGCTCCCGATCGAGGCGAACGGGTCCTCGTAGCCGAGCATCGCGAAGCCGAACGGGGGCACCGCGGGGGTCACGTTGAAGAACTCGATGCCGTTGAACAAGACGCGCACCACGGTGGTCGCGACGTCTACGTCGACGCGCACCCATTGGTTGGCCGGCGCGTTGTTCAGGGCGCCCGGTACGACGGGCTGGTCGAACGCATCGTTGAAGTACACGGCCTGGCCGGCCTGCGTGTCGCCGCGCTGGCCGAGCCGGAGGCCGCCCTCGGCGATCACCGCGTCCTCGGTGGCGTAGCCGTTCTCGCCGGCGAGCCAGCCGTAGACGCCCTGCGCGCCGAGCGCCAGGTTGTGGCGTGCCTCGAGCGGGGCGATGCCGTCGACGCTGACGCCCCACAGCAGCTGCTCGGTGGAGCCGACGGCGGGCACCGGGTTCGGAACGTTGATCCAGGCGTCGAACGACACGCGGTAGCGGCCCGCGAACGGGATCGGCGTCGTGCCGGCGAGGATGTTGACCGCGGCGGTCACGCCGCTCACGAGGTTGGCCTGGATCAGCACGCCGCGCGTCGGCGCGGAGCCCGCGATGCGCCGCGGCGCCTCGGGGATCGAGAACGGGGTCGTGCCGATGGTCATGTTCGAGTAGTCGACGAACAGGACGGCGGTGTCCGGCTCGGCCTGGATCGTGACGTCGGCAGTCGCCTGGCTGTCGAAGCCTTCGGCGAACTGGGCCTGCAGGGTGGCCGTGGCGAGCAGGGCGGCGGGGGCGGCAAGGAGAAGCCGTGGGGCGGGCATGGTGCGGTTCCTGTGGAAGCGGGGGGAGTCGGGGTGCGGCGAGGGCGCGAGTGTATCCGGGTGGGGGTTCGCGCGGCGATCCGGCACGTGCGGGGGTCCGGGTGGCGCGGCCTCCGCTGCGCCGCGACGTGCTGCCGGGAGGGAGAACGCGGGGCACGAGGCCGGCCGGGGCGATCGCCGTGGCGGAGCGGAAGCTGCCGCGCGGGCGGCGAGTCGGGCCGTGATGGGACGGCGTTCTTCCTGCCCTCCGCTTCGAGAATCCGACGCCATGGACCTAGCCGGCAGCGCGAGGCAGGCACGGGTCACGGGCGGAGGTTCAAGAATCTGGAGTTGAAAACTCCATTTTTCGCCGAAAAATGGAGTTGTGTATTCCAGATTCCTGGCGCTGCCCGGGGCGAGCTTCTTCCTGTTCGGACCGCGTGGCACCGGCAAGTCGTCGTGGGTGAAGGCCGCCCTGCCAGGGGCTTTCGTCGTCGACCTGCTCGAGGACAGCACGGCCACCACCTTGCTCGGCAGCGCCGATCGCCTGGAGGGCATGATCCCTGCTGGCCACCGCGGTTGGGTGGTGATCGACGAGGTGCAGAAGGTCCCGGCGTTGCTCGACGAGGTCCACCGCCTGATCGAGAAGAAGAAGTGGCGCTTCGCGCTGACCGGCTCGAGCGCGCGCAAACTGCGGCGCGGCGGCGTCAACCTGCTGGCCGGGCGCGCGCGCACGCAGCACATGTTCCCGCTGACCGCGCACGAACTCGGTCGCGACTTCGACCTCCGCCACGCGCTGCGTTTCGGTGGGCTGCCGACGGTGTGGGTCGAGAAGGACCCGGGCCCCTATCTCGCGAGCTACGTGCACACCTACCTGCGCGAGGAGGTGTTCCAGGAGGGCGTGACGCGCAACCTGGCGGGCTTCACGCGCTTCCTCGAAGCTGCAGCGTTCAGCCAGGCGCAGGTGCTCAACATCTCGGCGGTCGCGCGCGACTGCGCCATCGAGCGCAAGGTCGTCGAGCAGTGGTTCACCGCGCTCGAGGACCTGCTGCTGGCGATCCGGCTGCCGGTGTTCCGGCGGCGTGCGAAGCGCGACGTGACCGTGCACCCGGTGTTCTACCTGTTCGACGCGGGCGTCTGCCGGACCCTGCGGCCGCGCGGCCCGCTCGACACCGCCGAGGAGATCGACGGTGCGGGGCTGCAGACGGTCGTGCTCAACGAGCTGCGCGCGATGAACGCCTACCGCCAGCTCGGCTACGACCTCTTCACCTGGCGGACGAGGAACGCCGAGGAGGTCGACTTCGTGCTCTACGGCGAACGCGGCTTCCATGCGATCGAGGTCGAACGGACCCACGAGATCCGCGGCCAGGACCTCGACGCGCTGCGCCTGTTCGGTGAGGACTACCCGCAGGCGAAGCGCTGGCTGCTGCACGGCGGCACCAAGGGGGCGCACCGGGACGGTGTTCGACTCTTGCCGGTGGCCGCGGGAATGCGGGCGGTGTTCGAGGAACTGTGAACGACGTGGGGCTGCCGGTGCCGGAGCGGTGGCGATGGGGGCTGCACGGGTGCGCTCGTGCGCGGACCGTCCTGCGGTGGCTTCGACGCGGGCGGCGGTGGTGGCAGGTGCACGGCAGCAGCTGCCCCCGCCGGACGGAATGAGGTGCCGGTTCTGTCTTCCTGATGATCGAAGGCAGCCTTCCCGTGCGCCATCGACCTCGCTCGCGCAGCGAGGCGAGACCTTGGCCGGCGAACGGCATCGAGGTGATGCCGGCCACGGCGTTCCCTTGCGAGCTGTGGGCTGGCCGCATCGCCTGGCCAGGGTACGGGGTGCACGTGACGCGGCTGCGTCCAGTCGCGCCGCCGCACCCCGCTGGTGCCGACCCGCCCCGGCCGAGATCGAGGATGCGGCGCAGGAGGTGTTCGTCGAGTGTCTCCGCGAGCGCGGCGTGCTCGAGAAGGCGGACCCGTCGCGCACGGGGGGCTTCCGGGCGCTGTTCTTCGCCGTGCTGCGCAACGTCGCCGGCCGCTACGAGAAGCGCGCGTCCTGCCGCCGCGCCTCAGACCGCTCGCCGGGAAGCTCCCGGGGCTGCGACTCCGCGCAGCAATCCCTCCACGCTCAGATCCTCGTCGAGGTCCGGCCAGTGGATTCCCTGCCCGTCGCCGAGCAATCGCCAGTGCTGTCGCTGGAGCGGATCCGCGTGCAGGAGTCGGGGGAACCAGACCAGGGGCACGCTCACTCGCCGGCCGTCCGCGAGGGTGACCGTCAGCTCGTCGTCGCCAACCGCCACCTGCACGGCGCGCGGGTCCACCCTAGGGCCTGAAGTAGTCATGCCATGCTTCCAGCAGTTCTCGACGATGCTCGATCACCTGTTCTTCGAGTCTGCGCAACTCACGCCCGCCGAACCGACTCGACGCTGCCAAGGATACCGGATCCAGCCAGAACCTGGCCTCGGCCCTGGTCACGGCCACTCGCTCTGTGCCATGGCTGCAGGCCCGGGCAGGCTTCTTCGGCCTGATCACGTGGCTCGGCGGTTCGTGCTGAACAGGCGTGCTCGTGCGTGGCCTGTTCGACCGCGGATCGAGTGTCGGTGACGTGCCGCCAGCCTGCTCATCTTGCGCGACTGCCGGCGAACTGCATCGAGGTGCTGCCGGTCCGACGTTCCTGCGCGAACTGTGGGCTGGCCGGATTGCCTGATCCGCGCCCGCGCCGTGCCGGGCGCTGTCGCTACGCACGGGTGACGCGGTGGCTTTGCGGGGTGCAGGTGGTGCGACGGCAGTTGGGGGCACGTACCTTGCGACAACCGGCGCTCCCGAGACCCCATGAAGCGAACCCTGCTCGCGTGGCTCCCGTGCCTTCCCATGTTCGCCCAGGATCCGGCCGCTGACGTCGCGGCGGCGCTGCTGCGCGAGGACCACGCGGCCGCAGCGCGGGCGATCGCCTCTGTGACTTCGCCGGCCGCGCGGGCGCGATTGCAGGCGGCGATGCTGCCGGAGGAACACCGCGCGGCGGCGCTGCTCGCCGCGGCGCGCGCGTTCCTCGACGATCCCGAAGCCGACCGTGCGCTGCTCGCCGGGGCCGCCGCGGCGCTGCTCGGACTGGACCGGAAGGAAGCGCTGCCCGGACTCGCGGCGTGGATGGAGGTCGAGGACGGGCGTTCGTGGGCCGACGCCGAAGACCTCGCCCCGGTGGTGCTCGGCCTGCGCGAGGCCGTCGGCAAGCGGCGCGCGTCCGGCGGCGACCAGGCGCTGCTGCAGGAGGCGCAGCGGCTGCTCGAACTCGCCTGCGTGTCGCGGTTCGGCCTGTGGCCCGCGCGCGTGCAGCCGGGGGCCGCGTGGGAACGGCCCGCCGGGCTCGCCGCGACGCTGCACCTTCGCGCGCTGCCGTGCGCGCCGGGTCACGTGCGTTGGGATCAGCTCGACCAGCTGCCGGCACCAGCGTGGACCGGCACGCTGCCGCCGTCGGGCGCGTTCGCGCTGCCGGTGCTACCGGCCGGCAACTGGGTGCTCGAGGCGCGTTCGCCCGGTTCGCCGTGGCGCGGCGTGCGTGTCGTCGAGGTCTCCGAACTCGACGCCATCGCGCTCGCCGCCGACCGCACGCTGGTGCTCGCCGCGTTCGACCGCGCGGGCTCGGCGGCGGCCCGGTGGCAGCTGCGCGCCGGCGACGCGGAACTCGCGCGCGGCGAACTCGGCGCCAAGCCGGTGCTCGTCGCGCTGCCGGAGGCGAAGGCCGGCAACTACGCGACGCGCGAACTGCGGCTGCAGGGTGCTTCGGGCACGGCGTGGCTCGAGGTCGGCGAGCACTCGGTCATCGACCGCGACGGCGCGCGCTGGCTCGTGCACACGATGGTCGACCGGCCGCTCTACCGCCCCGGCGAGACCGTGCAGGGGCGCGTCGTGCTGCGGACCTGCACCTGGCAGGGCGACGGCCTCGCTGCCGTGCCGAGCACGCAGGTGGCGGCGGGACGGGACGTGAAGGTCATCATCGACCTCGGCACGGCGGGCAAGGTGACGCTGCCGGGCCGCACCGACGAACGCGGCGTGCTGCCGTTCTCGTTCGTGGTGCCGGCCGAGGTCGATCCCGGCACGTGGTTCGACTTCGCGGTCGAGTTGCCCGAGACGAACACCAAGGGCGAGCCGCTGCGGATCGGGCGCGACCGGCTTTGCGGCACGTCGTTCTTCCGCCGGCAGGCCGTGCAGCTCGCGGTCGACGGGCCCGCGCAGGTGGCGGCGGAGGCCGAGATCGCGGAGGTCGCCATCACCGCGTCGTGGGCCTCGGGCGGCCCCGCCGCGGGCCTCGACGTGCGCGCGACGGTCACCGCGTGGCGCTCGCGCGCACGCGAGGAGACGCTGGCGCTGCGCACCGACGAAGCCGGGCGCGCGGTCGTGCGTATCCCCGTGGCGAAACTCGAAACGAAGTGGGTGCGCGTCCAGTTCGTGGTCACGGGCCCCGACGGCCGCAGCTCGCAGGAGTCGCATCAGCTGCGCGTGGTGCGCAAGGACGAACCGCAGGAGCAGGAGGAAGAACGGGATCGCTGGTCCTGGCGGTCGCGCGGCGTGTCCGAGCTCGAACTCGGCCCCGCGGTCGTCGGCAGGAGCTGCCGGGTCGCCCTGCGCGGCAAACCGCGCGAGCAGGTGCTGCTCGTCGTGGGTCGCAGCCGCAACGCGCGCGCCGAGACGGTGCAGCTCGACGCCGAGGGCCGGGCCACCCTCGACGTGCCGGTGCTGCGCCTCGACTGGCCGCGGCTCGACGTGGCCGCGGCCACGCGCGCGGGGTGCAGCCACGAGAGCGTTCCCGTGCGCCTGCGCGAGCGGAAGGAGCCGCGCATCGAACTGCCCGAGCGCGCCTCCCCCGGCAGCGACGTCACGTGCCGCATCGGCACCGACGCGCCGGGCAGCGTGGTCACGATCGCGGTCGTCGACGAACGCATCTTCGAGATCGAGGTGGACCGCACGCGCGATCCCGAAGCTGCCCTGCGGCCCGAGGTGCCGTACGGCCCTTGGTCCCACGAAGCGACGCCGGCACCGCAGCACCTCGCGGACCTGCTCGGCTCGCTGTTGCGCGATGGGCGGTTGCCACTTATCGACGGCACGCGCGACCTTTCGCGGTGGGGGCCGCCCTCGGGAGGCGCCGCCGCCCCCTCGTATCCGGCGCCCAACAGCCTGCGCTCGCGCTTCTGCCCGACCGCGCTGTCCACGACAATCGTCGCCGATGCCGACGGCACGGCGAGCGTTTCGTTCCGCCTGCCCGACGACCTCACGCGCTGGCGGGTCACGGTCGCGGGCATCGACCCCGAAGGCTCGGGCTTCCTCGTGCAGCGCTCGTTCGCGTCGCGCATGCCGCTCGCGGCAGAACCCGTTCTGCCGCGCGGCGTGCGCGAGGGCGATGCGTTCCAGCTTCCGGTCGCGATCGACCGTTCGGCGGATGCCGGAGCCCCGAGCAACGCTGCGGTGCTGGCCGCGGCGAGCGGCGGCGATGCGCTGCAGGTCGAACGGGCCACGACCGAGGTCGCCGTGCCCGCGGGCCGCGTGGTGTCCGCGACCGTGCCGTTGCGCGCGCGCGCCGCCGGCGAAGCCCAGCTGTCGCTGCAGGTGGCGCTCGGCGACCACCTCGACCGTTCCGTGCGTGCGCTGCCGATCGGCCGCGACGCGGTCGTGCGCCCGCTGCGCGCGGCGGCGCTCGGTGCGGGCACCGTGCAGGTCGCCCTGCCCGAAGGCACCTCGCCGGACCATGGCCTTCGGATCGACGTGCTGCAGGGTGGGGCCGCCGCGTGGGCGCAGCTCGAAGCCGACCTCGCCGCGTATCCCTACGGCTGCGTCGAGCAGACGCTGTCGCGACTCGTTCCCTACTTCGCGATGGCGCGCGCGGCGAAGGAACGCGGCGAACCGTGGCCGGAGATGGACGCGGGTTTTTTCAAGCGCCTGCACGCGGGCCTCGCGCGGCTGCGGGAGCTGCAGCACGGTTCGGGTCAGTTCGGGTTCTGGCCCGGCGACGAACCGGACCCCGCCTTCACGGGACTCGTGCTGCACGGACTCGCGATGCTGCGCGACGGCGGCTTCGACCTCGAGCGCACCGGACTCTCGCTCGAGCCCTACCGGCTGCGCGAGCCGTTGCCGCGTGGTCCCGGTGGCGCCACGGTGGTCGACAAGACCTTCCTCGGCCTCGCCGAACTCGCGGTCGGCGCCCTGCGGCTGCACCCCGGCGAAGCCTGGTTGCGCGCCGAGGTGCAGCGCGTGTTCGACGTGCTGCCGCAACTCCCGGCGGGACTCGCTGCGCGCCTGGGACTCGCGCTGCACGCGGCGGGCGACCTCGGCGGCGCGCGCGCCTGCCACGAACGGCTCGCTGCGGTGGCCCCGCCAGCGCTGCCGCCCGACGGGTTCCCTGGCGAGGATCCGCTCGCGATCGCAGCGCTGCGGCTCGAACTCGCCTGTGCGCTGGAGCAGCCGGCCGCCGAACGCGAACGCGCCGCCGCGGACCTGCTGCTCGCCTGCCTGCACGGCCGCGGTTCGACCTACGCGCACGCCTGTGCGCTCGCGGCGCTCGCGCGGGTCCTGCCGCGCAGCGCGCCCGTCGCCGCGACGATCGAGATCGAGGCCGGCACCGAGCGGCGTACGTTCCAGCTCGGCGGTGAACGCAGTGCAGAACATCGCGACGCGGTGCACTGGCGCCTCTCGCGCGCGGCGGCCGTGACCGTGCGCGGACCCGACCGCCTCCCGCTGCTCGTGCGCATCTCGACCGAACTCGCCGAATCCGCGAGCGACCACGCGGCCTGGGCGACGCCGATCCGCGTCGAACGCGAGTTCTGCACCTCGCGACCAGACGCCGACTGGCACGACCGCCGCGAGGGCAAGGACCTCGTGCCGTCGGCGGGCCCGATCCTCGTCGGGCGCCAGCTCTGGCTGCGCGTGCGCGTGCAGTCCCCGGTGCCAGCCCGCTACGTCGTCGTCGATTGCCCGTTGCCCGCGGGCTTCGAGTTCGCCGAGGAGTCCGAGGGCGTCGAACGCTTCGACGACCGTTTCGTGTTCCGCTGCGACCTCCCGGCCAACGAGCCGGTGGTGCGCGCGTTCCGCGTGGTGCCGACGGTCGCCGGCCGGCTCGTGTGGCCACCGGTGGTCGCCGCGCCGATGTACGTGACGGGTTGTGAAGGTGGCACGGCCGGTGGGTTCGTCGACGTCGCCGCGGTCGCGCCGGGCGACGTGCCCGCGGTCGCGACGTGTTTCCTCGGCCCGGCTCCCGTCGAGGTCGAACCGCCGCCGGATCCGCTCGCAGACTGGTGCGACGCGTTCCGCGGCGCGTTCACGGTCGAGCGCGAACCCGACCGGGGCATCGTGATGCACCTGTTCGCCGGCACCGGCGAGTACTGGGAGAAGCCGCCAGCGTGGGGCGAGACGGGTCCGGACGAGGCGACGCGCGCGGCGCTCGTCGCGGCGCTGTGGACGAAGCTGCCGCCGCACGGCGAAGCCGAGGCGTGGCACTGGCTCGAGTTGCTCGACAATCTGCTGGACCTCGACGTGCCGGGGTCCGCGGCACTGCGGCCGGAGATGTTCTGGCGCTTCGGTGCGCTCGCGCGCCTGCAGGGGCTGCACCGCGAGGCGACGCTCGTGGTGTTGCCGCTGCCACTGTTGCCGGCGGAGGTCGACCGCGAACGCCAGTGCATGGCGATCGGCAAGGCGGTTGCGCATTGGCCACACGGCGCCGAGCGCGAGCAACTGCTGGCGCGACTGATCGGTCGCGCGCGCGAGGCGGCGCCCTGTGTGGTGAGGGACCTGCTCTCCTACGTGCAACCTCCGGCGCGCACGGCCGCGCTGCGCGCCGAACTGCGCGAGTGCGTCGTGCGCGCGGACACGCGGCAGGAGGCGTTCGCGGCGATGTCACTGGCGGGCCGAGCGGCCTTGCCGCCGGCCGTCGTGCTGGGCGACCTGCGGGGCGAATGCGACGAAGGCGTCGTGCGCATGCTCGGCGAGCGCGAGGATGGCCGCGCGGAACTGCGTGCGCGGCTGCGCGTTCCCGACTTCGTCGTGGTGCAGCGCGCAGCCCTCGTCGCCGAACTGCCGGCAGAACTCTGGCGCGAGGTGACGCTGCCGGCCTACGGCGCGCTGGTGGTCGCGGCGGCCGACGACGACGAGGACGGACCGACGGGTCCCGCGGCGATCGCCGCGCGGCTCGCGGCGGCGCCGTTCGCGGAAGCTGCCCTGCAGCAGGAGATGGCTGCGACGCAGGTGCCCGCGTGGCGCGCCGCACTCGCCACCGGGCTGCGGCAGCGCGGCGTCACGGCGGTCGCGGCTACGCCGCGTGCTGGCGACGACCTCTGGCCGCTGTGGACGAAGGCCCTGGCGCTCGGCACCGCGGACGTGGGCGCAGCGCTCGCACTGCTCGACGAGATCCAGCGGCGGCGCGCGCCGGGCGGGCTCGACGTCGAGCTCGACCTGCTCGTAGCGTTCGTGCTGCCGTCGGTGCTCGCGTCCTGCACGCCGCAGCAGGCCTACGCGGCGCGGTCGGCGATGAGCGACACGACGTGGCGCGCGGTCTGGGAGCGGTTCGGCACGGCGGAGCGCGTGGTCTTGCTGGACCTGTTCCAGAAGCACGTTTCGGAGACGTTCGCGCCTGCCACGGCGGCCGAAGCCGAGGCGATCTGGCGGTTCCTGTTGCGCAGCGGCGACGTGGAGGGCGCGGTCGACGCGCTCATCGCGACGGCCGTCGGTGCCGCGTTCCTGCGCGCGCGGCTGCTCGCGGGCGAAGGCGGCGAACGGCGCGACGCGATCCGCAAGCACTTCGCCGACCGCCTGGACCTCGACCCCGACACGCTCGCACCCGACCCGGACTCCGCATGGCATGCGCTGGCACGGCGCGTGCGGCGCTGGGGTTTCGCCGGCGAGTGGACCGCCGCGGAACAGGAACGGCTGCGGCAGGTGCGCTTGCTGCGCGGCGTCGGTGAGGTGGGTGGCGGATAGGGCGGCGCGGCCCGAGGGCGGCTACTCGTCCTTGCGTTCGCGCACCTCGGTCGGCGCCGCCGGCCTCGGCGGCAGCGTGATCGGCGCCGTGGGTCGCTCGCGCTGGCGGCGTTCGAGGTCCGCGAAGATCGCGTCGAGGTCGTAGCCGAACTGCCGGGCATAGGCGTCCCGGATGGCCCGGACTTCCTCGACGATGGGGTCGGTCGGCATGTTGCTACTCCTCGGCCAGTTCCTCTGGCGTGCAGATCGTGGGTGGTTCCAGGCCCCGCAATCGGCACAGGCCCTCGATCCTCTGCCGGAGCGAGGCGTTGGCGATGTGGGTGCAGTTCCAGGTGATCAGGAAGTGCATGCCGTGGACTGCAGCGGTGGCCACGTGCAGGGCGTCCACGGCGGAGGTCGCGGGGACGATCCTCGCCTCGATCAGGGCGCGGGCCAGATCGCGCGCGCCGGGCGTGATGGCGAGCATGCGCACGTCTGCCAGCTCACGCAACCTGCGTTGGGCCGCAGCAGGATCGCCGCCCGCAGCCTCGCCGAGAACCGCTTCCGACGCGAACAACTGGTAGCGGCTGCGCCGCGCCCACCATTCGCGCGTGAGCTGCTGGTGCGCAGCCGTGACGATGTCCCGGCTGGGCAACGCCGTGAGATAGCTGACGATCGTGGTCTCGATGTAGACCCTGGGCTTCATGAGCGACATCACTCTACCGCTGCTGGCTCCGGTGCGCGCGTCTGCCAGGTGGTGAGGCGGTTCACCGGCGGCATCACGCCGCGGGCGACCGCGACGCGGGGTCACTTCGCACGGTACACGAGAAGATCGCTGCCGTAGCCGACGAGCAGGCACTCGCCGACAGGACTCGCCGCCTCGCCCACGAACAGCGCGACGCCGGCCACCGTCTCGCGCGCACCGCTTGCCCTCAGGATCTCGTCGTAGGCGCAGGCCCCATCCCTGTCGAGGAAACGCAGCTGCAGGCGCGTGGCGACGAACCCCGCCGGCCAGGCCTGCTGGCAGAGGCGCTGGGCCCGCACGTCCCACTCCGCGCCGCCGAGCCGGACCACCGCGCGTCGGCCATCGAAGTTGCCGAACCGTTCCATGGCGGCCTTGCCGCCCGGAAGCTCGATGCGGACGAACTGCAGGTCCCACAGCGACACGCCGGACGAACCGCCGACGAGCAGGCAGTCCCGCGGCGGCCCGGGCCGCGGATCGCGCACGAGGTCGAACTCCGACAGGTAGCCGCAGTCCGCCGGGGCGAGCCGGGTGAGTTCGCGGCCGGTCCCGTCCTGGATGCGCAGGGCCTTGCCGTCGAGGCTGGCGAGTTCCTGTCGTCCGTCGCCGTCGAGGTCGAGCGCGCGCAGCACCGTGGTCTGCTTGCCGCAGGGCAGGTCGCGGAGCAGCGCGCCGTCGCAGCCGGCGACGCGCAGCGTCTCCTCGACGTTGAACGCCGTGACGAACTCGCAGCGCCCATCGCCGTCGAAGTCGACGACCTCGGTCGTGTTCGGCCCGCGCTTCGTCACGGCGTCCTCGTCCTGCCAGCGCATCGTCCCGGAACGGTCGAACACCGCCGTCTTGCCGATCCAGTTCTCGCCGAGCTGGACGAACTCCACGGCGCCGTCGCCGTCGACGTCGCGAACCTGAATGCGGCCGTTGCCGGGAGCGCCCCTGAATGCGGTCCGTTCGCGCACCTGCAGCGTCGCGGGGTCGAGGCAGGTGAAGCCGAGGCTGCCCGCCGCGACGAGTTCGGCGGGCCCGCCGCTGACCAGCGGCAGGTGCGCGAGCACCGACAGATCGCCGATGCCCGGCACGGCGAGGGCCGCCGCCTTCTGGACGCGACCGGCGTCGGCGAGGACGCGCGGCGCCATCTCCGGCGCGACGCGGTTGCCGCAGCTCGGGAGCGACAGTGCGGCCAGGACCAGCCCGCAGCAGCCGGGACCACCGGGGTGCCGAATCGTCGAGCGCATGCGGGCATTGGACCGCGTCGGCCACGGGAAGCGAAGCTGCCGGGCCGCGCCACCACCGCGCGCCGCTCCCACCGCCCCCCGCACCTTTCCGCGTGGAGCCCCGCGCGCCGCTCGGCATACTGCTCGCCCCTTCCCCGCAGAGCCATGGCCGAGCCGAAGCAGACCTACGACCCCGCCACGATCGAACCGAAGTGGCAGCAGTTCTGGCGCGAGCACCGCGTCTTCCGCGCCCTGAACCCCGGCGACCCGGGCTTCGATCGCAAGCAGCCGAAGTTCTACGCGCTCGACATGTTCCCCTACCCCTCCGCGGCGGGCCTGCACGTCGGCCACCCCGAGGGTTACACGGCGACCGACATCGTCTCGCGGTGGAAGCGCGCCAAGGGCTGCAACGTGCTGCACCCGATGGGCTGGGACGCGTTCGGCCTGCCCGCCGAGCAGTACGCGATCCAGACCAACACGCACCCGGCCAGGACGACCGCCGCGAACATCGAGACGTTCCGCCGGCAGCTGCAGACGCTCGGCTTCTCCTACGACTGGGAACGCGAAGTCAGCACCGCCGACCCGGCCTACTTCCGCTGGACGCAGTGGATCTGGAAGCAGCTGCACCAGCGCGGCCTCGCCTACGAGTCCAACGCGCCGGTGTGGTGGTGCGAGGAACTCGGCACCGTGCTCGCCAACGACGAGGTCATCAACGGCAGGAGCGAACGCGGCGACCACCCGTGCGAACGGCGGCCGCTGCGCCAGTGGCTGCTGAAGATCACCGACTACGCGGAGCGCCTGCTCACGGAGCTCGAGCCGCTCGACTGGAGCGAGTCGCTGAAGACGATGCAGCGCGAGTGGATCGGCAAGAGCGAGGGCGCCGAGGTCGACTTCGACGTGATCGAAGAGCCCGGCACCAGGATCCGCGTGTTCACGACGCGGCCCGACACCTTGTTCGGCGCGTCGTTCATGGTGCTGTCGCCCGAACACCCGCTCGTCGGCCGCATCACCGCGCCCGCCCAGCGCGCTCTCGTGGAGGCCTACCAGAAGGCCGCCGCCGGCAAGAGCGAGCTCGAGCGCACCGAGCTGGCGAAGGAGAAGACCGGCGTGTGGACCGGCGCCTGCGCGCAGAACCCGCTCTACGCCGACGGCGACGAGCGCGGGCGCATCCCGATCTGGATCGCCGACTACGTGATCGTGACCTACGGCACCGGCGCGATCATGGCGGTGCCCGCCGGCGACGAGCGCGACTTCGCGTTCGCGCAGGAGTTCGGCCTGCCGATCCCCGGCATCTTCGCGCCGAGCACCGGCGACGCCGAAGCCGACCAGAAGGTCGCGCGCGGCGAACGGTGCTGCACGGACGAGGTGCCCTATGCCGCGCATTGCCGCACCGCCGACGGGTCGCTGTCGCTCCACGGCCTGTCGCTCGCGGAAGGCAAACGCGCGACGATCGACTGGCTCGCCGCGCGCGGCCGCGGCGCGGCGAAGGTCACCTACAAGCTGCGCGACTGGCTGTTCTCGCGGCAGCGCTACTGGGGCGAACCGTTCCCGGTGCTGCACACCCAAGACGGCGTCGAACTGGTGCCCGATGCGCAGCTGCCCGTGCGGCTGCCGCACATGGACGACTTCGAGCCCGGCGGCGTGCCGGAGTCGCCGCTGATCCGCGCGCGGGACTGGGTCGAGACCAGGGACCAGAAGGGCCGGCCGGCGCAGCGCGAGATCAACACGATGCCGGGCGCGGCGGGCTCGAGCTGGTACTTCCTGCGCTTCTGCGACCCGCACAATCAGAAGGAGTTCTGCAGCGCGGCGGCGAGCGACTACTGGCTGCCGGTCGACCTCTACGTCGGCGGCACCGAGCACGCGGTCGGGCATCTGATCTACTCGCGGTTCTGGACCAAGGTGCTGCACGACGCGGGGCTCGTGAAGGTCCAGGAGCCGTTCCAGAAGCTCTACAACCAGGGCATGATCCAGGCCTTCGCCTATCAGGACGCGCGCGGCGCGATCGTGCCGGCGAAGGACACGAAGGAGCAGGGCGACGACGTCGTGCACGCCGCGACCGGCGAGAAGCTCACGTGCATCGTCACGAAGATGAGCAAGCGCTACGGCAACGTCGTCAATCCCGACGACGTCGTGGGCGAATACGGCGCCGACACGCTGCGGCTCTACGAGATGTACATGGGCCCGCTCGCCGACAGCAAGCCGTGGAATCCCAAGGACGTGCCCGGCGTGTACCGCTTCCTGCAGCGCAGCTGGCGGCTCGCGGTGCCCGAGTTCCGAGAGCACGGCCCGATCCACGCGCACCTGCGGCAGGACCGGCCGGCCGATCCCGAGCTCGAGAAGGCGCTGCACCGCACGATCCACAAGGTCGACGGCGACATCGAGCGGCTCGCGTTCAACACCGCGATCGCGGCGATGATGATCTTCGTCAACGAGGCGACCAAGGCGATGGACCGGCTGAACCGCAGCCAGCTGCTGCGCTTCGCGCAGATCCTGCAGCCGTTCGCGCCGCACCTCGCCGAAGAACTGTGGGCGCGGCTTTCCGGCCAGGGGCTGCTGACCCGGGCGCCGTGGCCCGCGGTCGATCCCGCGCAGCTCGTCGACGACGAGGTCGAGCTGGCCGTGCAGGTCAACGGCAAGGTGCGCGGCCGCGTGCTGGTGCCGACCAACGCCGGCAACGACGCTGTGCTCGCGGCGGCGCGCGCGGCGGTGGCGAGCCACCTCGACGGCAAGACGGTCCAGAAGGAGATCGTCGTGCCGAAGAAGGCG
>Ga0194127_10002429_pt1 | contig 25432 bp, 18 predicted proteins | sample TA2KigC100mmetaG_FD_148624 | JGI IMG/M metagenome (GOLD analysis project Ga0194127, IMG submission 148624) | Freshwater microbial communities from Lake Tanganyika, Tanzania - TA2015036 Kigoma Deep Cast 100m | ecosystem: Environmental > Aquatic > Freshwater > Lake | place: Tanzania: Lake...
CCGACTGGACGCCGCCCGCGCTGGGCCGCATCGAGTGGCAGCCGGTGCCGATTCCTGCCGGGCCGGTGCTGCGGCGCGTGCGCGGCGAGCGCCGGCACCTCGCGCGGGAGCTGCAGCGGCTCGGCGCGAACGTCTACGACCACGGCTTCCTGCCGCTGCCCGCAGTGCCGATGCCGTGTTGCCTCCTGCTGCACGACCTGCGCGCGGCCGACGGCTTCACGGCCTGGCCGCGCTGGCTCGCGACGTTCGTGCTGCGCCGCTCCGCGCGGGCCGCCGCGGCGATCGTCGTGCCGAGCCGGTTCACCGCGGCGCGCGTGCGCGACACGGCCGGCGCCGCGGCACCGGTGCACGTCGTGCCCAACGGCGTGGACCTGCCGCCGCCGGACCCGCCCCCCGCCGCCGGCCACCTGCTGCACGTCGGCCACCTCGAGCCACGCAAGAACCTCGAGGTGCTGCTGCGCGCGCTCGCGCTGCTGCCGGCGGCGGAACGGCCGGCGCTGCAGCTCGTCGGTCGCGACCAGGGCAGCGGGGCGGCGCTGCGGCGCCTCGCCGGCCGGCTCGGCCTCGGCGCCGCCGTGCAGTTCCGCGGCCCCTGCGACGAAGTCACCGTCGCCGGCCTCTACGCGGGTGCACGCGCCGTGGTGGTGCCCTCGCGCTGCGAGGGTTTCGGCCTCTGCGCGCTCGAGGGGCTCGCGCACGGCCGCCCCGTGCTGGTCGCCGAGGCCGGCGCTCTGCCCGAGGTCGTCGGCGAGGCGGGCACCGTGCTGCCCGCCGGCGACGCCGCCGCCTGGGCCCGCGCGATCGCTGCGACCGCCGCCGATCCGCCGGGAGAGCCGGCGCGCCGGCGCGCGCGCGCCGCAGCGTTCCCGTGGCGCGCGGCCGCCGCAGCCCAACTCCGGGTCTGGCGCGAGCTCGCGCGCAGCTAGGGCCGTCAGCTCACCAACTGCGCGCACAGCCAGGCGAGGCCGACGGCCAGCGCCAGCACGGCCAGGACGGTCAGCGCGCGCGCGGGGCCGCCGACCTGCCCCAGGTCCTCGCCGAACGCGCCGCGGGGCGCCTGCTTGCTGAACTGCAGCACGCGCTGCTGCCGCTGCACGGCGGGCTCGCCGGCCGGGGCTCCGCCGCCCGGCGCCGCAGCGCGCGGAGCGGGCGCGCGCACCTCGACGACCTCGTCGGCGAACTCGACGACGTTCGGCCGCGGCGGCGGGGCAGACGGAGGCGGCGGCGCGGGCGGTGACGGCGGTGACGGCGCGGCCGGTGCCGGCTTCGCCGCGCGGACCGGCGGCGGCGGTGCGGCGCCGACGGCGGTCTCGCCGCCGAACAGCTCGTCGCCATCGGCGGTCGGCGCAGCCGCGGGCCGCGCCGGTGCGGCCGGCGAGGGAACGTCCACCCGGGCACCCTCGTGGTAGCGCAGCTTCGTCGTGCCGACCTGCAATTCGTCGTTGTCGCGCAGCAGCCGCCGCGTCACCGCCTTGCCGTTCAGCAAGGTGCCGTTGCTGCTGCCGAGGTCCTCGATCTCGACGACGCCGGCTTCGACGACGACCCGGGCGTGCCGGCGCGAGGCCTTGTGGTCGTCCAGCACGAGGTCGCATCCCGCGGTCCGGCCGATGACGAGCCCGTCGCGCACCGGCACGTTGCGGCCGTCGGCCAGCGAGAAGAAACCGCTCACGCAGGGGCTCCGCGCCGGTGTCGCCGGCGCACGCAGGGAAACAGGGACCAGCAAGGATAGCATCGCCGGATCCCATGGCGACCGCGATCTCGGTGCAGCAGCTGCGCGTGGACTTCCGTTCGCGCAAGGGCACCGTCACGGCGCTGTCCGGCTTCGACCTCGAGGTGCCGAGCGGGCGCATCGTCGGCGTGCTCGGGCCGAACGGTTCGGGCAAGACCACGCTGCTGCGCGTGCTCGCCGGGCTGCAGGCGCCGACCGCGGGCGGCGCCACGGTGCTCGGCCGGCGCGCCGACGACCCCGCACTGCGCGCCGCGGTGGCCTTCCAGCCCGAGGGGCCGCTGCCGTTCGGTGTGTTGTCGGCCGCGGACTTCCTCGCCTTCGCCGGCGCGCAGCTCGGGCTGCCGAACGCCACCTCCGACGCGCGCGCGCAGGCACTGCTCGAACGCCTCGACCTGCTCGGCGCGGGACGCCGGTGGATCCGCACCTTCAGCTCGGGCATGCAGAAGCGGCTCGGCCTCTGCGCGGCGCTGCTCGGGGATCCCGGGGTGCTGCTGCTCGACGAACCGACGGCCGGCCTCGACCCGATCGGCAGCGCCACCGTGATGCAGCTGCTGCGCGAACGCGCCGCCGCCGGGACCGCCGTGCTGATGGCGTCGCACCAGCTGCTCGAGGTCGAGGAACTCTGCGACGAGGTCGTCGTGCTGCAGGACGGCGTGCTGCGCGCGCGCGGCACGCTCGCCGAACTGCTGGGCACCGGGGCCGACGCCGTCTACGTGCGCGGGCTCGACCGGGACGGGCTGCAGCGCCTCGCCGAGGCCGCGGCGGCGCTCGGCGGCCGCGTCGAGCGCCTGGGGCGCGAACGCGACCACCTGTTCGCGCTGTTCCGGCGGTTCGCGCGCCCCGGGCCCGGGAGCGGGCGGCCGTGAACGCGGCCGGGCGCGGGATCACGGCGCTGGTGCTGCGGCGGTGCCTCGGCGCCGCGTGGCCCGCGACGCTCGCGGTGGCCGCGGCGGCGCTGCTGCTGCACCGCGCGTTGCCGCCCGTCGTCGACTCGGCCGCGGACGCGGCGGGCGCATCGGCCCCGTGGTTGTTCGCGCCGCTGTTCGTGGCGGCGATCGGCACGTCGCTCGCGGCGCTGGCCTGCTGGCCGCTGTGCGCCGTGGACCGGCCGGGAGCCGACTGGGCGCGCCGCCTCGTGCGGACGCCGCTGCAGGGCACCGGGGCGGCGATCGCCGGGGCGTTGCTCGCGCTGTGGCTGCTCGGCGCGCCGCTGCTGCTGATCGGGGCGCGGTGCCTCGGCGCGCCCGGGCAAGCCCGCGACGCCGTGGTGCTCGAGGCCCCCGCGATGCCGCTGCTCGAACCCGGCTCGCCGCCCCTGCCGCTCTTGGTCCCGGCCGGCCGGACGTGGTCGGGCCTGTGGCTGCGACCGCGCGCCGCGCTGCCGCGCGCCGACTTCGCGCCGTCGCGCGTGCAGGTGCTCGCCGACGGCGCGCCGCTCGCGCGGGTGGCCCCCGCGTTCACGCAGAGCGGCGAGTTCGTGCGGCTCGACTTCGCCGCGCGGCCGATCGCCACGCTCGAACTCGCGATCACCGAGGGCTCCGTGCCGCTGTTCTTCCCGACCGGCAGCGTCGAACTCGTCGGCGCCACGGCGCGCAGCGGATTCGGCAACGCCCTGTGGGCGTCGCTCGTGGTCCTGGTGCCCGGCTTCCTGGCGCTGGCGTTGGCCGGCCTGTGCGGCGCGGTCGCCGGCCTGCCGACCACCGCGACGGTCGCCGTCGGCACGCTGTTCGTGCTCGCGGCCGGCCGTATCGGCCCGCTGGACGACGCGGTGCACGCCGTGCTCACCGGCCGCTGGCTGCCCGCGACGGCGGTATTCCGCGGCTGCCTCCCTTCCCTCGCCGTGGGGTCGGCCGCCATGATCGGCGCGATGTTGCTGCGGCGGAGACCCCGGCGATGAAGCGCGCCCTGCTCGGGCTCGGCGCCGCCGGCTGCTTCGGCGGCGCGCTGCTGCTCGCCCGGCCGGCGACCGGCGATCTGCGCGAGGTCGCGAGCTGGTGCCTGCGGCCCGCCGCGCTGCCGTTCGCGTGGCGCGCGCTGCACGACGCCGTGCGCGAGGGCAACGCCGACGAGGCCTTCGCGCGCGGGCAGCAGATCATGGCGCTGGTGCCGTCCTGGCTCGACGGCCACTGCGCGTTCGCGTTCCGCTTCGCGCTGGCCGGCGGCAACCTCGCGGCCCCCGCGCCCGAGCGGGTCGCGGCCGCGCACCGGCGGCTGCTCGTCGCGATCGCCTGGCTCGAGGCGGCGCGCGCGCACGCCGGCCGGCGCGAGATCGAACTGCTCGAGATCCTGTCGTTCCTGCCCGAGACCGCCGTCGGCAACGAGCCCGGGCTCGCCGGCCTGCTGCCCGCCGGCGGCGCGCCGGCCCTGGCCGACGCCTGGCTCGCCGAGGCGGAACGCCTCGGGGCCGGCCCGGCCGTGCGCGAACAGCGCACCTTCCGCGCGGTCGCGCACGTCGCCGCGCTGCTGCTGGCCGGCGACCGCCGCGGCGCCCTGGCCGTGCTCGCGACGGCGATCCGGCGCAGCGCCGACGTGCGCGACGTGGCGCTGGCCACCGTGTGGCGCACGCGGCTCGAGCAGGTGCGTGCGCACCTGCTCGGCGAGGCGGCCGACCTGTCCGCGGTCGCCGCCGACGCCCGCATGGCGCCGTTGTTGCCGTTCCTGCGCTGACCGACCGATGTTCGACCAGATCTACCTGGCGATGACCGAATACCCCTACCTCGTGGTCGGGGTGGTCTTCCTGCTCTGTGGTCTGGGCCTGCCGCTGCCCGAGGAGATCGTGCTGCTCGCCAGCGGCTACTTCTGCGCCAAGAACCCGGACAAGGCCTCGCCCGAGTGGATGATGGTCTGGTGCAGCGTCGCGATCCTGACCGGCGACGTCCTGCCGTTCGTGCTCGGCCGCGTGTTCGGGCCGCGCCTGCTGCGCCTGCGCTGGATGCGCTACCTGGTCACGAAGAAGCGGTTGGCGAGCTTCGACCGGTGGTTCCGGCGGCGCGGCGACGCGGTGATCCTGATCGCGCGCTTCCTGGCCGCCCTGCGCATGGTCGCGTTCTTCACGGCGGGCACGATGAAGATGCGCTGGCGCCGGTTCCTGCTGCTCGACGGCCTGGGCATCCTGCTGATGGTGCCGCTCCTGGTGTGGCTGGGGCTGCGCAGCGCGGGCTTCATCGACGAGATGATCGCGACGGTCACGCGCGTCGAGCGCGGGATCCTGTGGGGCACGATCGGCGGCAGCGCGGTGCTCGTGCTGTGGTTCTGGCTGTGGCGGCGCCGGCGGTCGCGGCGGCTGGCGCGCCCGGCCGAGGCATTCGTGCAGCCGCAACGGCCCGTGTCGGTCCCGGACGCCCCGGTCGCCTCGGGGCTCGCGCCCGCCGGGCCGGCCCCCACCAGCACCTCGGTCGGATCCGCGGACGCTGCGGAGCCCCCGCCGGCCGACCCGGCCCCGCCGCCGCCCGGGCCGCCGGGATCGCCGTGACGAAAACGCCGCTGCAGCCGGCGGAGGGGCTTACCGCCACCGCGCGGTGGGCTATCCTTCCGCAGCAGGCTGCCGCTCCCCACGTCACCCCGAAGCAGAACCCGCGAAGAGAGCATTGAGCACCCCAGCACCCGAACGTCGACCCGCGCCGAAGCAACGGCCCCACTACTCCCCCGACCCCGAAACGACGCAACTCGCGCTGGCGATCGCCGCGCACCTCGACGAGAGGCAGGCGCGCGACGTCGTGATCCTCGACGTGTCCGGTCCGCTGGTGATCGCGGACTACTTCGTCGTGGCGACCGTGCAGAGCGCGCGGCAGGCGCAGTCGCTCGCCAGGGAACTCGACATGCAGCACAAGGCGGCCCGCGGTCGCCGGCACCGCAACACCGGCGGCCTCGAGACGGAGGCGTCGCACTGGGTGTTGCTGGACTTCGGCGACATCGTCGTGCACCTGTTCCAGCCCGAGGCCCGCGCCTACTACGCCCTCGAGACGCTGTGGGCCGACGTGCCGCGCGTGCCGTTCACGCCCGCGCCGCAGGCAACGCAGCGCCCGGAGATCCGGCAACCGACGCTCGAGGGTTTCGGCGCCCTGCAGCCGGGCCCGGATCGTCCCGAGCGCGGCTGAGCGGGGTTGCGGCGGCCCGCCGGGCCCGAGTGCGGGCTACCGGGCCGCGCGTTTGCGGTAACTTCCCGCACCGGCGACCGGAGCCACCAGGGAACCCGGCGACACAGGATCCGCATGACCGACACCATCCGATGGCAGCACTTCGACCCGGCGGCGCTGCGGGCCGCCGCCGCCGCGGACCGCCCGGTGCTGATGCTGGTCACGGCCCCGTGGTGCCAGTACTGCCGCGACCTGCTGGCGACGACCTTCCGCGATCCGCAGGTCGTGGCCGCCGTCGCCGAGGGATTCGTGGCCGTGCACGTGGACGCCGAACGCCGCCCCGACATCAACCAGCGCTACGGCACGGGCGCCTGGCCGACGATCGCCTTCCTGACCCCGGACGGCGAGCTCATCACGCAGGACAACTTCCTCGACGCGCAGCAGATGCGGCAGCAGCTCGAGCGCGTCGCCGCCGCCTGGCGCGAACGGAAGCAGGACATCAAGAAGGGCCTGCGCGAGCTCTGGTCCCACGAACTCGACCGGCCCGTGCCGAGCCGCACGCGCCTGCAGCAGGAGATGGTCGAGGACGTGGTCGACGCGATCTACGAGAAGTTCGACCACCGCTACGGCGGCTTCGGCGAGGGCAGCAAGTTCCCGCACCCCGAAGCGCTCGACTTCGCGCTCGTGCAGGTGATGAAGCGGGGCGACGAGCGCATGCGCGAGGTGGTCGCGGTCACGCTCGACCGGATGCTCGCCAGCCCGATGCACGACGCCGCCGGCGGCGGGCTGTTCCGGTTCTCGCGCACGACCGACTGGAGCTCGCCGAACCACGAGAAGCTGGTCGACCAGAACGCGCTCGTGCTGCGCGTCTGCCTCGAGGCCTTCCAGGTGTTCGGCGCGCCCGCCTACCGCGCGGCCGCCGAGGGCATCGTGCGCTGGCTGCTCGGCACGATGCGGGATCCGCGGACCGACGCGTTCGCCGGCAGCCAGGACGGGGACGCCGACAGCTTCGCGGGGCCGGACGGACGCCGGCGCGGCCAGGGACCGACGCTCGACCACACCGTCTACTGCCACGCCAACGCGATCGCCGTCTCGGGGCTGCTGAAGGCCTCGGCCGTGCTCGCGCGGCCCGATTGGCTCGCGCAGGCGATGGCCACGCTGAGGTTCCTGCTCGAGAACCTCTACGACGGCCGCGACGTCTTCCACTACTGGGACGGCACCTACCATCTGCCGGGCATGCTCGCCGACCAGGCCTGGCTGGTCCGCGCGCTGATCGACGCGTCGCAGCACTCCGGCGACGCCGACCTGCTGCTGCCCGCGGAAGCGATCGCCGAACACGCGATCCGCCGCCACAGGGCGCCGAACGGCGGCTTCTACGACATCCTGCACGACCCCGGCCACCAGGGTTCGATGCGGCGCCGCAACCGCTCGATCCTCGACAACGCGACGATGGCCGAATCGCTGGTGCGGCTGTCCTACCTGTCGCGCCGCCCCGAGTTCTACGACGAGGCCACCGCCGCGCTCGAGGCGTTCGCCGGCGACTACAAGGAGTACGGCTACTACGTCGCCGGTTACGGCCGCGCCGTCGATCTGGTCTTCTACGCGCCGCTGTTCCTGACGATCGTCGGCGACCGCGAGTCCGCCGCGGCGATCGAACTGCGCCGCACCGCCCTGTCGGTCTACGTGCCGTCGCGCATCGTGCAGTCGCTCGACCCGAAGTACGACCCGATCCTGCTCGGGCGCAGCGGCTACCAGGTCGAACCCGAGCCCGTCGTGCACCTCACCGTCGGCCGGATGCCGCGCGCCACCGCGCGCACGCCCGGCGAACTGCTCGCCGCGATCGAGCGCGTCGAGCGCGAGCGGCAGACCAGGCTGCCTTGACCGCGCGGCAGAGGCCGGCTGCCCTGGACCGCGGTGCCCTGGACCGCGGCCGCGCGGTCGCCGGGGGTCCGCCGGCGCGACCTCACACCTCGACGCGCGTCGGCCCGCCCTGTTCCTCGTCGGGCACGAGATCGATCAGGCCGCGCCTGAGTTCCTCGCTGGCGATCTTGATGTAGTTGCGTTCGCGCGTCTCGAACAGCGGCTTGGACTGGCCGCGCACGAGTTCGCGCACGCGCTTCTGCAACAGGGTCGTCAGGCGGAACGAACCGCCGACCTGCTTGACGAGCTCCTGGGGGAGGCTCTGTTCCATGGGGTGGGTGCCGGGGGCTGGGGGGCCGAAGGGCGGAGCAGCGTAGGGACCGGCCGCCTCCCGATCAATGGGGCTCGGGCGTGGCGGCGCACGGACGTCGCCCGGCGCCGCCGCGGCCCGGCGCTCACAGGTCGCGCACGTCGACGATCACCTGGAGGGGGGCGAACGCCGTGTGCCCGCGGCGCTGGGTGCTCGCCACGACCAGGCGCAGCAGCACCTGCCGCGCGGAACTCGGTCCGGCGACCTGCACCTCGAACCCGTGCGGGAAACCGCCGGCGGCCGCCGACATCACCCCGAAGCGGCAGACGCCCTGGTTGGCCGGCGCGAAGTTCGTGGCCACCGAGTGGTGCCGGTAGGACAGTTCGCCGCGGACCTCCGGGCCCGACCGCAGCACCCGCCACGGGTCGGGCCGGCCCGACGCGGCGAGCGGAACGTCGCTCAACGAGCCGTCCGTCGGGTCGATCTCGCGCAGCGTGCCCGTCGCCGACGGCACGCCGCCGCGCAGCCAGACGACCTGACAGGGCGCGTGCGCGACGCCGTCCGCGTCCGGCGTGCCGTGGTAGAAGTGCAGCAGAACCTCGGCCTGGTCGGCCGCGTCGGTGATCGCATCGATCGCCGAACCGTCGATCAGCGGCTCGCCGACCACGCGCACGAGGTTCAGGCCGACCGACCGGCCGGCCGCCGGACCACCGTCCTCGGGGGTCAGGTAGTAGTAGACCCACCGGTAGACGTCGACGAGGTAGTCGCGGCCGCTCGTGCACACGAAGCGGTCGCTCCAGGCGAGCTTCGTGAAGAACAGCGTGTTGCCGGTGATCTGGCTGCCGGTCGTGTCGCGCCGCAGCGACCCGGTGGTGGCGATCACCGGCAGGCGCAGGCCGCCGAGCGGCGCCGGCGCGCCGTCGAGGTCGAGCAGCGCGAGGTTGCCGGTGCCCTCGGCGTCGTTGCCGAACGGCCGGACGCACGAGACGAGTTCGAGCCGCATCCCGTCGACGAGGTCCTGCGTGACCTCGGTCGCGCGCGTCAGCCGCCGCGCGTACTCCTGCCCCTCGGTGCCCGACAGGGACAGGGTCGCCACGGCCATGACCATCACGGACAGCAGAGTGGCCGCGACGATCATCTCGACGAGCGAGAAGCCGGCCTGCGCCCGCGCGGCGGAGCAGCGTGTCATGGGTCACCTCACCGCTGGATGAAGATCTTGGTCCGGTGGAACGAGTAGTGCACCGGCGCGGCCTGCCGGAAGCAGTCGATGCGCAGGTGGTAGCTGCCCTCCGGGAACTCCGCCTCGGGCACGTCCCACGCGAACACCTCGCTGCCGCTGCCGGCGTCGGCCACCAGGTGGCCGGCGTCCGGCCGCGTGCCCGGCGTCGCGAGGCTGCGGTCCGAGCAGTGGCGCCACGTCGTGCCGCCGTCGTCGGAGTACATCACCGCGTACTCGAGCTGCGACTCCGGCTCGGCGAAGGTGCCGGTCGCCGTGTAGGGCAACCCGTCCCAGCGCGTCCACGACACGCCGAACTGCACGTCGATCTGGTCCGGGTCGGCGATCTCGGTGATGTCCGTCGGGCTCGCGATCTCGACGCGCGGCAGCTGCTGGATGCGCAGCGTGTTCGTCGTGCTGCCGGCCTCGAAGAACGAGTGCACGAGGGTCAGCACCGACCACTTGGCGATGAAGGTCGTGCCCGAGTCGACCGCCTTGTCGATGCCGTTGACGACCACGTAGGCCGCGGCCGTGTTGCCGGGCGCCACGAGCTTGACGAGCGCCGAGCCGATGCCGGAGCCGTGCGTGTAGTAGGTCTTGAAGGCCGTCGCCGAGTGGCGGTTCGTCGAGTACGGCGCGTAGCCGAACTCGTCGCCGGTGCCGCCGCCCCAGGTCAGCCCGAACGGGCGGCTGATCGGCGCGCTGGTCGGCATCGACATGTTGTAGTTGCCGGCGATCTCGAGCCCGACCGCGGTCATCGTGCCGTTGCCCGAGCTGCCGACGTGGTGGAACGTCGAGGCCGACGTGCCGATGTTGAACATCGCCGTGCAGCCGTTGCCGGCCGTGCGCTGCAGGTGGTTGCTCAGCGTCGTGCCGTGCGCGAGCCGGTTGCTGCCCGAGTACACGGTCTGCGCCTGGAGCTGGTAGTACTCGCCGCCCGCCGTGCCCGCCGGCAGGTTGCCGCGCAGGTTGCCGGCGCCGTCGTCCGCCTGCCAGACCGCGGCCGCGCTGTCCGGGAACAGCTCGCCGAGCCACGGCAGGCCCCACCAGTAGCCCGCGCCCGCGGCCCGCACGAGCCGCCGCGCGCCGATGATCGTGTTGACGAACCCGCCCGCGCCCGGCGAGCCGTGCGGCCGCAGGTTGCACGGGATCGAGTTCGGGTAGCCGTTCGCCGAGTCGTAGCCGATGTCGTTGCCGACGCCGATGTAGTAGTACGAGAAGCCGGTCAGCGTGGTGTAGACGCAGGCGCTGCGCACGATGCCGCGCCGCAGCACCTCGAAGAAGCGCGGCACGTCGCAGAGCATCTGCGACTGCCAGCGGTTGCGCAGCACCGCGGCGTTGATGCTCGGGAAGTTCGTGATCGCGAACGCGCCGTTCGCCAGCGTGTCGTGGTACCAGTTGTAGCCGTTCGGGTAGTCGGGATCCCCGTTGAACAGGTCCTTGTAGGGGCAGTGCCGCGGGTCGCCCTGGAACTGCGACCGCTCGGTGATCGGCACGTCCTCGAGGCTGTCGGCCCACCAGGCATAGGTCACGGACAGGTTCTCGGGCTGGTTGCGCGCGGCGGGCGGCCACATCGTGCCGCTGTTGGCCGGGTCGGCGCCGCTCCAGATGCGCGTGCGGACCGGCACGACGACGTCCGCCGTCGGGTCGTAGCGGTTGCCGTCCGTGTCGACGAACCGGCTGGCCGTGAACACGCTGCCGTCGATGCGCAGCGTCCAGCGCGCCGTGTTCTTCGGCACGGTGCTCGACGTGTAGAGGTTGGTCGAGAAGTCGCGCGCGGCCTCGACCGGGCACGGCACGTAGGGCATCCAGTAGAGCTGCGCCTGCACCGTCGACGCGAGCCCGCGGCCGCCGACCGGCGGGCTGACCACCGGCGTGTTGAACAGGTAGATGCGCGTGAAGCGCTCCGCGCCCGCCGTGCCCGGGTCGACGAACTCGGCGCGGTAGTACATCTCGTTGGCCAGGAGCGACGGGTCGCCCTCGGGCTTCGCCGCGGCGAACGGGAAGTAGGCGGTGTCCGCCAGCGGGCCGACGCCGACGCCGCCGCGCAGGTTCTGCAGCGTGCACAGGCTGGCGAGCCGTGCCGGCTGGGTCGTGTCGGTCAGGTCGACGCCGACCACCTCGACCACCATCGGCACCGGCATGATCGCGGCGCCGGTGTAGGTCTGCGTGTTGTCGTTGTAGGCGTACATGCGCAGCCGCAGCGCGTCGCTGCTGGCCGGCGAGCCGGCGTTGCGCGCCGTGCGCAGCTCCTCGGGGTGCGTCACGCAGCGCACGCGCGGCAGGTTCACCGGGTCGCGCGCCGCGTCGCTGAAGTTGCGCAGCGCGGGCACCGGCAGCAGCTCGCCGTGCAGGTTGATGATCAGCGCGTTCCGGTACTTGTCCGGCTGGCTGTAGAGGTCCTCGAGGAACAGCCGCAGCGTCGGTTCCTTGGACATGTCGCCGAGCACCGGCGGCGGCGGGCTGCCCGCGGCGATCGCCGCGGCGATCGCCGCCTCGCGCGCCTCGATCGCGGCGACGCGCCGCTGCCACAGCGCGAGTTCGTCCGGGTAGCGCATCGCGTGGTTGAAGTAGTCGGCGAGCGCGTACGGGTGCGGGTTCGAGTCGGCGTGCCAGCCGTTGACCTCGACCCCGTCGGACAGGATGCGCGCCCTGACGTTGTCGGGCACGTAGTAGTAGGTCGACGCGTTGCCGGCCGGCATGCGGCCCGGGTAGTGGTAGACGTGCGGCATGTCCTGCAGGCTGTCGACGTCGTCGTTGAAGGCCGGGCGGTACGACTCGTTGCGGCCGAAGCTCGCCTTGGTGATCCAGTGCGTGCGGAACTCGAGCCCCGGGTTGCGGGTCTCGAGGTCGGTGATCATCGATTCGACGAACGGCTTGATCGAGTCCATGAAGACCCACCAGCCGGGGATGTTCTCGATCGCGAACAGGTAGACGTCGAACACCTGCGTGGTCGGGAAGGCGCTGCCCGCCGAGTTGACGACCGCCGACAGCTCCGCCGCCGCGTGCTCGTTGCCCGCGAGGTCCCGCTTGAAGATGCGCACCGTCACGTAGCGCACGTTGCGGTTGTTGAGGCCCACGAACGGCTGCACGGTGATGCGCCGCGACCAGAGCCAGGCGCCGTTGCGGCGGTAGTTGCCCGACAGCACGTGGTCGGGCGCGACCAGGTTGCCGCCGGTCTCGGTCGCGATCGACAGCGTCGGCCGGTTCACGACGCCGTCGTCGAGCACGTCGAGATCGACCGCCGCGTCGATCTGGCCGCGGTCCACGAAACCCTGGATCTCGGCGAGGACCGCCTGCGCCTTGCCGTAGGCGAACACACGGTCGCGCTCGGTGTTCGTCGTCAGGTAGTTGACGGAGAGATGCTGGATCAGCACCGCCGCGGCCACCACCAGCAGCAGCATGCCGAACGCCAACTCGCCGAACGTGAACCCCCCCTCGCGCCGGACCGGCGCTGCATGGTCTGCCGTCATGGTTGCCCCCCGACGATCTCCGTACCGGAACATGGTCGTCGGCGGTTATCGACCGCCGGCTCCCCCGCACCTGCGGCGCAAGGGTGCCTCCGTCCCGGATCGGGACGCCGGGCTGCCGCCGCCCGCGACCGTCGGGATTTGCATCACCGCGGCCCGCCGTCGATGCTGCGGGTCTTGTCCAGCAACCGCCCGCTCGCCCGCGCCTTCGGCCGCCCGCTGCGCCTGCTCTGGCGGCACCGGCTGCTCGTGGGCGCCGGCCTCCTGCTCGTGCCCGTGCACGCGGCCGCCGCGCTGTGGATGCCGCGCCTGCTCGGCGACGCGCTCGACGCGCTGCAGCGCCGGGCCGTGTCGGGCCCCACGGCCGCCGACGCGGCGGTGCTGCGCGACACCTGCCTCTTGCTGCTCGGGCTCGCCGTGGTCGAGGCGGGCAGCCGCTTCGTCTCGCGCAAGACCCTGATCGACGCGTCGCGCCTGGTCGAGGAACGGCTGAAGAACGACGCCGTCGCGCACCTGCAGCGCCTGCCGATCGGCTGGTTCGACACCTCGCGGACCGGCGACCTCGTGAGCCGGCTCACGCAGGACGTCGAACTCGTGCGCTTCGTGATGGGCCCGCTCCTGCTGCACGGCGGCAGCACCCTGTGCCTCTTGCCCGCGGGCGCCTGGCTGATGGCCGGCATGGACGTGCCCGTGACGCTCGCGTGCACCGCCGCGTTCGGCCTCCTGTTCCTCGCGATGCGGCTCGTGCTGCCGCGGCTGCACCGGTGGAGCAAGCAGGCCCAGGAGGCGATCGGCGCGGTGACGCAGCGCGCGCAGGAGGACTTCGCCGGCATCCGCGTGGTGCAGCAGTTCGCCGCCGAGCGGCGCGAGTGCGCGGCGATGGCGACCAGGAACCGCCGCCACCTGCTGGCGAGCCTGCGCCTCGTGCGGCTGCGCACGCTGCTGCACGCGCTGACGCACTCGACCAGCGGCGCCGTGACGCTGGCCGTGCTGGTCGTCGGCGGCCACCAGGTCGTCGCCGGCGCGCTCACCGTCGGCCAGCTGTTCCAGTTCACCGGCTACCTGGCCCTGCTGACCTTCCCGCTGGAGATCCTCGGCTGGACCCTCGCGACGATGCCGCGCGCGCTCGCGGCGGGCCTGCGCATCGCCGAGCTGTTCGAGGTCGCCCCCGAGTCCGCCGCCGGCGCCGCGCCGGCGCTGCGCGGCGAGCTGCGCGTGCAGGGGCTCACGTTCACCTACCCGGGCGCGTCCCGGCCCGCGCTGCGCGACGTGGACTTCGTGCTCGAGCCGGGCCAGAAGCTCGGTCTCGTCGGCCCGGTCGGCAGCGGCAAGTCGACGCTGCTCGCGCTGCTGATGCGCTTCTACGACCCGCCGCGCGGCACCGTGTTCGTCGACGGCCACGACGTGCTGGACCTGTCGCCGGAGGCCGTGCGCGGGCTGTTCGCGCTGGCGGCGCAGGAGCCGTTCCTGTTCAGCGACACGGTCGCCGCGAACGTCGCGTTCGGCCGGCACCGACTCGCCGCGGGCGGCCTCGCGGAGGCGGTCGCCGCCGCGGCGCTGGACCAGGACCTGCCCCAGCTCGGCGCGGGCATGGCGACGCTGGTCGGCGAACGCGGCGTGACGCTGTCGGGCGGGCAGAAGCAGCGCGTGTCGCTCGCGCGCGCGCTGCACAGCGACCGGCCCGGGCTGCTGCTCGACGACACGCTGTCGGCGGTCGATCCGCTGACCGAGCGGCGGATCCTGGCCGGCCTCGAACGCGGACGGGCCGGCCGCACGGTGCTGGTCGCGAGCCACCGCCTGTCGGTGGTCGCCGACGCGGACCTGATCCTCGTGCTCGACGGCGGCGCGGTGCGCGAACGCGGCGACCACGGCAGACTGGTCGCGGGGCGCGGTCTCTACGCCGAGGCGTGGCGGCGGCAGACCGAGGCGACGGCCCTCGCGAGCCGGCCCGCGGAGCAGCCGTGACCGACCCCTGGCTCGACGACCAGCCCGAGGGCCGCGTGCAGTTCGGCTTCCTGCGGCGGCTGTGGCCGTTCGTGCGCCCGTACCGGCGCGGCTTCGCCGTCTGCCTGCTGATCCTCGCCCTGTCGTTCGCGCTCGAACTGGCGGGCCCGTGGCTGCTGCGCCACGCGATCGACGGCCCGATGCTCGGCGAAGGCGAGGGCGGCGACCGGCTGCGCGCGCTCGCGTGGTACGGCGCGGGTTTCCTCGGCACCACGCTGGTCGGTGCCTTGCTCGGCTGCGTCTACGGCCAGCTGACGGCGTGGAACGGCCAGCGCGTGATCCGCGACGTGCGGCGGCACCTGTTCGCGCACCTGCTGCACACGTCGCTCGGTTTCCACGAGCGGCAGACGGCCGGCAAACTGACCACGCGGGTCACCAGCGACGTCGAGAACCTCAACGAACTGATCGCGACCGGCGTGCTGCAGTCGCTGTTCGACCTGCTGAAGATCACGGGCGTGCTCGCCGTGCTGTTCTTCCTGGACCTGCACCTGGCGCTGTTCACCGTCGCGACGACGCCGGCCGTGGCGCTGATCAGCGTGCTGTTCCGCCGCAAGGCGCAGCGGGCCTACCGCGCCGTGCGCGGCAAGCTCGCGCTGCAGAACGCCTACACGACCGAGTTGATCGGCGGCGTGCGCACGACGCGCGCGTTCGGCCGCGCGGCCGAGGTCGCCGCGCGGTACGCCGAGCGCAACCACGCGACCGCCGAGGCCTGGCGCGACACCGTGCTGCACTTCTCGGTGTTCTTCGCGCTCGTCGACCTCGCGCTGCGCGCGACCACCGTGGGCCTCTTGTGGTACGGCGGCTCGGCCGTGCTCGCGGGCACGCTGCAGCCGGGCCAGTTCGTGCAGTTCTGGCTCTACTTCGGCCTGTTCTCGGGTCCGGTGAAGGAACTCGGCGAGAAGTACAACGTGCTGCAGGCGGCGTTCGCCAGCTGCGAGCGCGTGTTCGGCCTGCTCGCCGAACCGCGGTTCCCGCCGCCTCCGGCCGCGCCGCCGCGGCCGACCGCGCGGCGCGGCAGCGCCCGCGTCGAGTTCGACCGCGTCGGCTTCGCCTACGACCCGGCGACGCCGGTGCTGCGCGACGTCTCGTTCACGGCGGCGCCGGGCCAGACCGTCGCGATCGTCGGGCCGACCGGCGCGGGCAAGACGACGATCCTGTCGCTGGTCGCGCGGCTGCGCGACGTCACCGCCGGCGCGGTCCGGATCGACGGCCACGACGTGCGCGAGATCGACCTCGCCCGGCTGCGCGCGCGCATCGCCTACGTCGCGCAGGACCTGTTCCTGTTCACCGGCACGGTGCTCGACAACGTGCGGCTGTTCGACCCGCACGTCGGCGAAGCGGCCGTCTGGCGCGCCCTCGAGACGGTCGGCGCCGCCGGCTTCGTGCGCGCGCTGCCGCAGGGCCTGCGGTCGCCGGTCGAGGAGCGCGGCGGCACCTTCTCGCAGGGCGAACGGCAGCTGCTCGCGTTCGCGCGCGCGCTGGTCGTCGACCCCGACGTGCTGGTCCTGGACGAAGCGACCGCGAGCATCGACAGCGAGTCGGAGGCGCGGCTGCAGCGCGCGCTGGTCGCCGCGCTGCGCGGCCGCACCGCGCTGGTCGTCGCGCACCGGCTGTCGACGGTGCGCAACGCCGACTGCATCCTCGTGCTCGAGCGCGGCCGCATCGTCGAAGCGGGGCCGCACGCCGCACTCGTCGCGGCGCGCGGCGTCTACTGGCGCATGCTCGCGCAGGTCGAGGGCGAGGCGCCCCGGATCACTTGAGCTCGGGCAGCGGGCCGGTCAACGCCTTCAGGAAGGTCACGATCGACGCGACGTCCTCGGGCTTCAGCGTCAGCCCGAGCTGCAGTTCGGCCATGTTCGCGACCGCGTCTTCGAGCGTCGCGATCTTGCCGTCGTGGTAGTACGGCGCGGTCTTCTCGACGTTCAGCAGCGTCGGCACCTTGAACATGAACTTGTCGGACTCGCTCTTGGTGATCGCCATGCGGCCCACGTCCACGGTCGGATAGGGCTTCTTGACGCCGGTCTTCTGGTAGGTGCTGCCGCCGAACAGGTCGCTCATGTGGCACTGCGGGCAGCCGACCTCGACGAACTTGTTGTAGCCGGCCTTCACCTCGTTGGTGACCGCGCCCTGGTCGCCGGCGAGGAACTTCTCGAACGGCGACTTCGTCGCCAGCGTGCGCTCGAACGCGCCGACCGCGAGCCCGAAGTTCTTCGCCGTCACGGCGTCGCCGCCGCCGGGGAACGCCTTGCCGAACGCTTCGACGAGTGCCGGCACGGCCTTGATCCTGGTGACGAGTTCCGCCTCGTCGGCGACGCCGTGCTCGACCGGGTTCAGCACCGGCAGGACCGCCTGCTCCTCGACGGTCGCGGCGCGGCCGTCCCAGAACTGCGCGAACTGCCGGAACGCGTTCCAGACGGTCGGCGTGTTGCGGTCGCCGTTCTTGCCGTCGGTGCCCGGCGAGGTCGGTTTGCCGTCCTGGCCGTAGTTCGCGAGGTCGTGGCACGACGCGCAGCTGATGTTGCCGTTCTTCGACAGGCTCTTCTCGTGGTAGAGCAGCTTGCCGAGCGCCACCTTCTCCGGCGTGGACGGGTTGTCGACGGGCGGCGCCGCCGGCGGCACGCCGAACAGCGCCTTCGCGTTGACCATGTCGACGCGCACGGGCGCCATGGGCCGTCTGGCCGCGCCGCCGGGTTGCTGGGCCGCGCCGCCGGGTTGCTGGGCTCCGGCGCCAGCGCCCTGCGGAGCAGGGGCAGGCTTGCTGCCGCCGCAAGCGGGGAGGAACAGCAGCGCGAGCGCGCTGCACGGAAGGAGGGTGCCGATCTTCATGGGGAAGCCCGAAGGGTATTCCGCGCGACCCACGCCGCCAACATCGCCGCTCGCCGCAGTCGCCGGATCCGGCGCATCGCCGCGATTCGGTTGGGCAGAACGGCCGCGGGCGGTTCCGATGCGCCGATGCCCGGACTCGTGCTGGCCAGCGCTTCGCCCTACCGCCGCGTGCTGCTCGAACGGCTGCGGCTGCCCTTCACGTGCACGGCCCCGAACGTCGACGAGGCCGCGGCCCTGCAGGCGCTGCGCGACCCGGCCGCGCTGGCGCGCGAACTCGCCGAGCAGAAGGCGCGCGCGGTCGCCGCGGCGCACCCGGGCGCGATCGTGATCGGCAGCGACCAGGTCGCGACGATCGACGGCGAAGTGCTCGACAAGCCGGGTTCGGCCGAACGCTGCCGGCAGCAACTGCGACGCCTGCAGGGCCGCGAGCACCTGCTGCTGACCGCGGTCGCGATCGTGCACCCGGGCGGCCTCGCGGCGTTCGTCGACGTGGCGACGCTGCGCATGCGCCCGCTCGACGCCGGTGAGATCGAGCGCTACGTCGCGGCCGACGCGCCGTTCGACTGCGCGGGCAGCTACCGCATCGAGAGCCTCGGCATCGCGCTGTTCGCGGCGATCGCGTGCGAGGACCACACGGCGATCGTCGGCCTGCCGCTGCTGCGGCTCGCCGCGGAGCTGCGCCGGCTCGGCTGCGCGGTGCCGTGAACGGCCCGGGGCGCCCCGCTCAGCCCCCCGCGCGCGTGCCGAGCACGAACACGTCGAGCCAGGCCCGGACGCGCGCCAGCGCCTCGCGGCCCTGGTTGCGGCCGAGCACGGCCAGGCTGTAGTCGTGCCCGTAGGGTGCGGCGACCCCGCGCACGTCGAGCCCGAGCTGGCGGCCGAGGAACACCGCGCGCGCGACGTGGAACGGGTTGGTGACGACGACCACGGACGCGGCGCCGAACACGTCCTTGCAGCGCTGCATCGTGTCGATCGTGCGCAACCCCGCGGGGTCGTCGACGAGTGCTGCCGCCGGCACGGCGCGCGCCTGCAGCCAGCGCCGCATCGCCGCGACCTCGTCCTCGCCCTGCCCGCCGCCGCCGCGCCCGCTGAGCAGGATCCGCGGCGCGACGCCGCGCGCGTAGAGGTCGCGCGCCGCCGCGAGGCGGTCGGCGAGCAGGTCGTAGGGCGTGCCGTCCGGGTAGATGCGCGCACCGGGCACGACCAGCAGATCGACCCGCGGCGCGGTCGCGGCGTCGACCACGAACGCTGCCGCCGACCAGCGCACGTGCTCGTGCATCGCGGTGGCCGGCAGCAGCAGCGCGAGCGCGCCGAGCACGAGCAGCCGGCGGACGCGGCGCAGGCGCGGCGGCGCAGCTGCGGCTGCGCAAGGGGCAACGGCACTCGGCGGTCGCACCGGGCCACGGTAGCAGGCGTCACCGTTTCGGGCACGTCGCCGCCCGCTGCCAGCCGCCATGGGAGGGTTGACCGCGCCGGCCCGATGGCGACAATCCCCGCCCCCATTTCGCGGCGCCCGCCCGGCGAGCCCTGCGCCACGACCGCCAAGCCCTGCGCCGCCCCACCATGCCCCAGAACCTCCGCAACGTCGCCATCATCGCCCACGTCGACCACGGCAAGACCACGCTGGTCGACGGCCTGCTGCGGCAGACCGGCACGTTCCGCGCGAACCAGGCCGTCGGCGAGTGCGTGATGGACAGCAACGAACTCGAGCGCGAGCGCGGCATCACGATCCTCGCCAAGAACACCGTCGTGGACTACCGCGGCACGCGGATCAACATCATCGACACGCCGGGCCACGCCGACTTCGGCGGCGAGGTCGAGCGCGTGCTGTCGATGGCCGACGGCGTGCTGCTGCTCGTCGACGCCGCCGAGGGGCCGATGCCGCAGACGCGGTTCGTGCTGCAGAAGGCGTTCAACCACCACCTGAAGCCGATCGTCGTGGTCAACAAGATCGACAAGCCCGAAGCGCGCCCCGAGCAGGTCGTCAACGAGGTCTTCGACCTGTTCATCGACCTCGACGCCGACGAGCAGGCGCTCGAGTTCCCGGTGTTCTACGGCTCGGGCCGCCAGGGCTGGATGACGGCCGACCTCGCGCAGGCGCGCCAGGGCGGCGAGGGCAGGAACCTGCAGCCGCTGTTCGACGCGATCCTGGGCCGCATCCCGGCGCCGAAGGACGACCCCGAGGGCCCGCTGCAGTTCCGCGTCACGACGCTCGACTGGAGCGACTACGTCGGCCGCGTCGCGATCGGCCGCGTGCACCGCGGCCGCATGCGCACCGGCGGGCGCGTCGTGCACCTGTCGCGCAACGGCAGCCAGCAGGAGGTCACCGTGCGCGGCATCTACCGCTTCGTCGGGCTGTCGCGCGAGGAGACCGAGGAGATCGAGGCCGGCGATCTGTGCGGCATCTACGGCGTCGAGACGATCGAGATCGGCGACACGCTGGCCGCGATCGAGCGCCCCGAGGCGATGCCGATCATCGCGATCGACGAACCGACGATGACGATCGTGATGCGCATCAACGACTCGCCGTTCGCCGGCCGCGACGGCGGCAGGTTCCTGACCTCGCGCCACCTGCGCGAGCGCCTCGACAAGGAACTGCGCGTCAACGTCGCGCTGCGCGTCGACCCCGGCGAGGCCGCCGACTCGTTCCTGCTGTCGGGCCGCGGCGTGATGCACCTGGGTTTCCTGCTCGAGACGATGCGCCGCGAGGGCTACGAGTTCGCGGTCGCCAAGCCGCACGTGCTCTACAAGGAGATCGACGGCGAGAAGCACGAACCGATCGAGTACCTGACCGTCGACGCGCCCGCCGAGGCGGTCGGCAAGGTGATCGAGATCCTCGGCACGCGCCGCGCCGAGCTGCTGAAGCTGGACCGCAAGGGCACCTTCACGCGGCTCGAGTTCACGGTGCCCGCGCGCGGCCTGATCGGCGTGCGCAGCCGCCTGCTCAACGCCACCGCCGGCGAGGCGACGATGCACCACGTGTTCCACGGCTACGGCCCGTTCCGCGGCCCGATCGAGGAGCGCACGGCCGGCGTGCTGGTGTCGATGGCGCAGGGCCAGACGACCTTCTACGCGCTCGACGGCCTGCGCGACCGCGGCCAGTTCTTCGTGCCCGAAGGGGCCGAGGTCTACGAGGGCATGGTCGTCGGCGAGCACTGCAAGGACAACGACCTCGTCGTCAACGTCGTGCGCGAGAAGAAGGCGACCAACGTGCGCAGCTCGACCAAGGAGATGTTCGTCAAGATGCCGCCGCCGCGGACCTTCAACGTCGAGGACGCGCTCGAGTACGTCGGCGAGGACGAACTCGTCGAGGTCACCGCGAAGTCGGTGCGGCTGCGCAAGGCGCTGCTGAAGGAGACCGACCGCAAGCGCAGCGACCGGCGCGGCGAGAGCGGCTGACGGCGCGCGGCCTCAGCGGCGCAGCCAGACCCGCGTGAACGCCGTGCCGACGAGGCTCAGGGCCCCGACGAGGCCGGCCAGGACGAGGTTCTGCTGCATCGCGCAGAGCCAGGCGGTGACGGTGCCGCCGGCGGCGAACACGGCGGCCGGCACGAGCACGGCCGACCGCCGCGCCGAGCGCGGTCGCCCGACGACGAACGCCGTGCCGGACCGGTGCGCGGGCGCCGGGATCCGGGAAGCTCCCGGCGCGGCCCGGCGCGCCGCGGCGGCCGGCGGCGGGGCGGTCACGGCGACCGGGACGCTGCCGCGCCGGCGGGCCGCGGCCCGCGGTGCCGCGGCGGCGCTCTCGCCGAGGATCTCCGCGCCGAAGTCCGCACCGTCCTGGCCCCCCGGCTGCGCGTTCGGCAGCAGGTTCGTCACGTCGGCGTCGAGCAGCTGCCAGCTGTCGTCCGGTGCCTGCGCGGCGGCCGGCGGTGCCGCGGCGCCGCCGCCGGCGAACAGGATGTCCTCGGGCGAAGCCGCGGGCGCCTTCTTCTGCCCGTCGAGTCGCACCTGCCCGTACGCGAGCGGATCGTAGGTCATGGTTCTGCTCCGAATCTGCGGCGCTGGTAGCTCGACGGGATGCCGAGCTCCTTGCGGTACTTGGTGACGGTCCGGCGCGCGGCAGACGCACCGTGGGCCAGGAGCGCGGCGACGAGTTCGTCGTCCGACAGCGGGTGGGCCTTGTCCTCGGCCGCGACGAGGTCCTGGATGCGCTGCGCGAGCGCGAGCCGCCCCTGGCCCGGTCCGGCCGGCGCCTCGATGCGGCCGCCGTCGAAGAAGTCGCGCAGGCGGTAGAGGCCGCGTTCGGTCTGCACGTGTTTGCCGGCGATCGCGCGGCTCACGGTCGACGTGTGCAGGCCGAGCCGGTCGGCGACGTCGCTCATGCGCAGCGGGCGGATCGCGCTGCGGCCCTGCTGCAGGAACGGCAACTGTTCGCGGAACACCGCCTGCACGACGCGCAGCAGCGTCGCCTGGCGCATCGCGACGGCCTCGATCAGGTCGCGCGCCCGGCGCAGCTTCGGCCGCAGGTAGTCGCGCACGTCGCGCGCCGTGCCGCGGTCGCCGGCCAGCGCCGCGTAGTCCTGGTCGACGGCGAGCTCCGGCACGAGGCGGTCGTCGAGCGTCACCTGCACCGCGCCCGCGAGCAGCCGCACCCAGGCGTCGGGGCGCACGGGCACCGCCGCGGTGCCGCGGAACGCCGCGCCGGGCCGCGGGTCGAGGTCCTTCATGCGGTCGAGCAGGGTGCGCAGTTCGTCGACCGACAGCTGCACGGCGCGCGCGACCTCGGGCAGCTTGTTGCGACCGAGCGCCTCGAGGTGCTCGCGCAGCAAGCGCTCGATGGTCGGCAGGTCCGGGTCGCCCGCGGCCTGCAGCAGCATCGCCTGCACCGGGTCGGCGGCCCCGATGCCGCGCGGCTCCAGCGTCAGCAGCACCGCGTGCGCCTGGGCGACGAGGTCGGGCGGCAGATCGAGTTCGGCCGCGAGCTCCTCGAGCGGGAACGGCAGCAGGCCGCGGTCGTCGAGGTGCTCGGCGAGCGCGGCCACGGCGTCGGCGAGCAGCGCCGGCACCCCGCGGAACGCGAGCTGCTGGCGCACGTGCTCGACCAGCGAATCGGCGGTCGCCGGCACGTTCGCCAGGAAGACGCTCTTGCCGTCCTCGCCGTCGGCGTCGCCGCCGGGGCCGCGCTGCCACTCCTGCCAGCCCGATTCCTCGCGCTCCGCGGCGGGCGGCGGCGGCGGCGGCGCCGGTTCCGCGGGCGGCGGCGGCCGCACCTCGAGCGTCTCGTTCTGCTGCGCCTCCTGCTCGAGGAACTGCAGCAGATCCTCGGTCGCGAGCTGCAGCACCTCGATGGACTGCAGCATCTGCGGCAGCAGCGCGAGGCGCTGCTCCTGGCGTTGGGCGAGGCGGGCTTCTAGGCTCATGGACCGGAAGGTCGCTCCGCAGTGGCCTTTCGACGCGCTGCGCGGTTTTCTTGAGCGACGGCGGCCGACTGTCCAGGAATGCGGCAGTCGGTGCCCGGCTGCGGTCCTGCCGCGGCCCGAGGCACGCTGCCCGCATCGACCCCAGGCTGCCTCCCGGGCGCCCCTCACTCGCGCCGGCGCCGCCGCGGCCGTGCCTCGGGGTTCGCCGCGAGCGGGTTCTCGGGCCAGGCATGCCGCGGGTAGCGCCGCGACAGCTCGCGGCGCACCGCCGGGTAGACGTTCGCCCAGAAGCTCGCGAGGTCGGTCGTCACCTGCACGGGCCGGTGGTTCGGCGCCAGCAGTTCGAGCACGACCGGCACGCGGCCGCCCGCGAGGGCCGCGACCGAGGGCAGGCCGAAGAACTCCTGCAGCCGCGCGCGGATCGTCGGGCCGGCCTCTGCCGTGTAGTCGACGACCGCGGCGCGGCCTGACGGCAGCTCGATGCGGTCCGGCGCCTGGTGCTGCAGCGCGCGGCGCTGCGGCTGGCTCAGGCCCGCGGCCAGCACGTCCTGCAGCGCGGCGTCGCGCAGCGCGCGCAGGTCCGTGCCGTCGCCGAGCAGCCCGATCGCCGCGGCCGCCACCGCCGCGTCGTCGAAGGCAGGCAGCCCCAGATCCGGCAGGCGCTCGCGCAGCCAGGCGGCGCGCGCGAGCCAGCGCCGGCAGTCCTTCTGCTCGCCGAGCCAGCGCCACGGCTCGCGGGCCAGCAGCGGCTGCAGCCGCGCCGCCGCCGCACCGGCGGGCAGGTCGCCGCCGCGCGCCGCGCGCAGCGCCAGGTCGCGGTAGCGTTGTTCGCGCACGGCCACGACGCGGCCGTTCGGCTCGTCGAGTTCGGCCGTCACGACCTGCCGCAGCGCGCGCGCCTCGACCGCCTCGAGGTCCGCGAGTTCGATCGCCGCGGTCAGCACCGCGCGCGAACGCTGCTGCCGGCCCGTCTCGAGCAGCCGCAGCGCCAGCACGAGGTCATGGCCGTCGGCCGCCGCGGGCAGCACGAGTCCGCGCCCGCCGACCATCGTCGCCGCGCGCGCCTCCGCCCCCTGGGCGCGGACCGCCACGCGGTCGGGGAAGCCCGCGAGCAGGCAGCGCCCGAGCCACGTCGTGTCGCGCGCGGCACCGCCGGGATCGCGCGCGCCGACCGCGGCCAGCACGCGGTCGCGGGTGGCCAGCAGCTGCCGCGCCGGGCCCGGCCAGCTGCCGAACTCGCGGCACAGGGACTCGGGGAAGCCGCGCTGCTCGGCGAGCAGGAAGGCCTCGACCGCCGCGGCCAGGTCGGCACCGTCGTCGCGGCCGAACTGCTCGACGTCGCCGAGCAGCACGGCGGCCGTCGCCGCCGCGACCGCACAGCCGAGTTCCTTGCCCGCGAGCACGAGCGCGCCGAGCCGCGGGTGCAGCGGCAGCGCGAGCAGCCGCCGGCCGAACGGCAGCAGCGTGCCCTTGTCCGCGTCGACCGCGCCGAGCCCGTCGAGCAGGGCCTCGGCCGCCGCGAGCGCGTCGGCCGGGGGCGCCTCGAACCAGCCGAACCCGGCGGGCGGCCGGCCCGCGAACCCGCGCACGAGCAGTGCTGGACCCGCGAGGTCGACCCGCTGCACCTCGGGCGCCGTGCGCGCCGGCAGGCAACGTTCCTCGAGCGCGGTCCACAGCCGGTAGCAGACGCCCGGCGCCGTGCGGCCGGCGCGGCCCGCGCGCTGCGTCGCCGATGCCAGCGAGATGCGTTCGAGCTGCAGCACGTCGACGCCGCGGCCCCGATCGCAGCGCAGTTCGCGCGCGAGTCCGGAGTCGACGACCGCGGTGACGCCAGCGATCGTCAGCGAGCTCTCGGCGACGTTGGTCGACAGCACGACCTTGCGCTGCGGCTGCGGCCGGATCGCGCGGTCCTGTTCGGCGAGGTCGAGCCGGCCGTGCAGCGGCAGCACCAGCACGCCGTGCGTGCGCACGAACGGCGACAGCGCCGCCGCGCAGCGCTGGATCTCGCCGGTGCCGGGCAGGAACACGAGCACGTCGCCCGCGGTCTCGCGCAGCGCGCGCTCGACCGCGCCGCGCACGGCGACCTCGAGCGGGTCCTGGCTGCGCCGGTCCAGGTGCACGATGCGCACCGGGTGCAGCCGGCCGCCGGCTTCGAGCACGCGGGCGCCGGGCAGGAAGCGCAGCAGCGGCGCCGGATCGAGCGTCGCCGACATCACGACCAGCAGCAGGTCCGGGCGCACGGTCGCGCGCGCCTCGGCGAGCATCGCCAGCGCGAGGTCGCCCTCGAGGTGCCGTTCGTGGAACTCGTCGAGGCACACGGCGGCGACGCCGTCGAGGAACGGGTCCTGCACGATCTGGCGCACCAGCACGCCCTCGGTGACGTAGCGGATCCTCGTCTGCCGGCCGCAGCGGCTGTCGCCGCGCACCTGGTAGCCGACCAGTCCCCCGACCTCGCCGCCGAGTTCCTGCGCGACGCGGCTCGCCGCCGCGCGCGCCGCGAGCCGCCGCGGTTCGAGCACGACGATATCGCCGCGCTCGCCACACCGCGGCAGCAGCGCCGGCGGCATCCGCGTGGTCT
>Ga0194127_10002430_pt1 | contig 25427 bp, 27 predicted proteins | sample TA2KigC100mmetaG_FD_148624 | JGI IMG/M metagenome (GOLD analysis project Ga0194127, IMG submission 148624) | Freshwater microbial communities from Lake Tanganyika, Tanzania - TA2015036 Kigoma Deep Cast 100m | ecosystem: Environmental > Aquatic > Freshwater > Lake | place: Tanzania: Lake...
GAGAACAACGCAGAGGCCTTGCAGTTCGGCGAGCACCTGCTGAACGGTCGCACTGACATGCTCATCCTCCTGACCGGTGTCGGGACCCGCGCGCTCGTGGAGGTGATCGAGACGCGCGCGTCGCGCAAGAAAATCACCGCGGCGCTCCGCCGCGTGAGCCTCGTCGCGCGCGGGCCGAAGCCGGTTGCGGCGCTCAAGGACCTGGGTCTCTCGGCAACCCTGACGGTGCCGGAACCGAACACCTGGCGTGACATTATTCACGCATTGGACGTCCACAAGCCAGTCAAAGGACTCCGGGTCGCGATCCAGGAATATGGCGTGCCGAACCATGAGCTGGTGGAGGCCCTGAAACAGCGGGGAGCGCACGTCATGCGCGTGCCAGTCTACCGGTGGGCATTACCGGAAGATACAGGCCCGTTGAAGCAAGTGCTCGACGCCGTCACCGCAGGGCAAGTCGATGTACTGTTGATCACCAACGCCGCCCAAATCGACCACGTCATGCAGGTAGTGGAACAAGGCAAGAGGACGGATCAATTTCGGGAGGCGATCAAGAGGATGGTCGTGGCATCCATCGGCCCCACCGCCAGCGAGCGGCTCCGCAGCCATGGCCTGCCGGTCGATCTGGAACCGTCGCACCCCAAGATGGGCATCCTGGTCAAGGAAGCCAGCGAACAAGCCCACAGACTGCTGCAACAGAGGCGGTCAGCTTAGTCAGTCTGGCTGGCTATTGACCGGCCGACGTGGCTTGTCCCTGCTCGTGAGGCGCATCCTTCGCACAGCGAAAACCCAACCAATTCATCTTGGTGTTGGGGTCCGTCCCGTTGCGCTGGGCGGCGCGGACGCTGGGGGTACTGTCAATCCAACCGCCCCCTCGGAAGGCCTTCTGCGTCCCCTTGTCAGGCCCTTTCGGATTCCGATCCGGCGCGATCTTGTAATAGTTCGGGTCGTACCAGTCGGCCGTCCATTCCGCCACATTGCCGGACATCTGAAAGACGCCGTAAGGGCTGACGGCATTCTCGTACTTGTCCACGGAGATGATCGGCGGATAGAGCAGCAGGCGCTCGGGCCGATCCCGCACGGGACCGGAGAGGCCGGTCCGTCCATAATTGGAGCGGGTCAAGCCGGCCATCTGATTGCCCCAGGGATAGATCCGACCGTCTTCGCCGCGTGCCGCCTTTTCCCACTCGGCTTCGGTCGGAAGGCGCTTGCCCGCCCATCGGCAGCACGCTTCGGCGTCAAACCAGGACACGTGCATCACCGGATGGCTCGCCATCGATTCCTGGAAGTTGCCCCCGTCGTAGCGCCAGTCAATGAGCGGCGCTCGGTTCGTCGCCAGTACGAATCGTAAGAATTGCACCGTCGTCACCTCATACCTGTCGATGTCGAAGGCGTCCAGGTAGACCAGGCGCTGGGGAAGCTCCGCCGGGTAGGCATTCCGGTCCGCCTGCTTGTTGCTGCCCATCAAGAACCAACCGGCCGGCACCCGCACCATCTCATCCTTGGCGGGGAGCTTGGCCCGTTCCGCCGCAATCTTCTTGCCCTCCGACGTCCACTCCACGGTAATGTCCTGCGTATCCAGGCCCCACACCACCCCCGTGATTCCAACCAGCCCCAGCATGAAAACGATCACCCTTTTGTTTTTGAACACGTGAATCATTCCTCCTTGCCTCTTATTCCCCTTTTCCTCACCGCTGCGGGTGGCGCCGAACGGGCGCCCTGCCGCGCGCAGCGGAAGGGACCCACTGGGGGATGGGTGGAGCGAGCACGGCTGGGCTGTTTGGCGACAGGACCCGCGGCTGTTCTACTTCGCCTTGATACACTCGATGTCGAGTTTGATATGGACCTCGTCCCCCACCACGAGGCCGCCGCTGTCCAGCGTCTTGTTCCAGTTCATTCCGAAATCTTTCCGGTTGAGCGTGCCTTCCGCCGTAAACCCGGCTCGGATGTTCCCCCAGGGGTCCTTGGTCACTCCGTTGAAGGTTCCCGTCAGTGCGACCTCCTTCGTCACGCCCAGCAAGGTCAACTCTCCCACCGCCGTATAGCCTTCGTCCGTCTTCCGGTAGGACTTCAGCTTGTAGGTCATGATCGGATGCTTCTCGACGTTGAAAAAGTCCGGCCCACGCAGGTGGGTATCCCGCTTCTGGTGGTTCGTGGTCAGGGACGCGGTCTTGATCTCCGCCTCGATCGCCTTCACCGTCATGGCCTCCGGATCCATCTCGATGAACCCGCTGTAGTCGGTAAAGCGGCCCGCAGTCTTGGAAACGACCATGTGGGCCACACGAAACTCCACCGTGGAATGGTCCAGGTCCACATTGTACCGCTCGGTCGCTGCCAAGACCTCCGCCGCCTGGATTATCACCAGCGCCCAGGCGCCGATCAGCGCGATGACGACTCTCCATCCGATCTGCCTTACCATTCACACCTCCGCCACAATCATTTCGAATGCTGAACGCGGAACGCCGAACAGTTAACAGTTCGTAGGGTCGTCAGTCATCAGTTGTCAGTCTTCAGTTCCGGAGAATTCTGAGACTGATAACTGCATACTGAGAACTGACAACTAAAAGATAACTGACGACTCAAATTCATCATTCATCGTTCCTCGTTCCTCGTTGTGTCATACTTACCAGTGGGCAGTCGCAGCAGTCAATCAGGCCCTATTTTGCCGGTCACAACATGGCCTCGCCGCCGACTCTGTGCAATAATAGAGTCTCATGAAGGGACGAAAACCGTAAGAGCATGAACGCGCTCGTCAAGACCGCCCCGACGCCGGGGTTGACGTTGCAAGAGGTGCCGGACCCCCGACCGGCCGAGGGCGATGTGGTGGTCCGCGTCAGAGCCACCTCTCTCTGCGGAACGGACGCGCACATCTACCGCTGGGACGAGTGGGCCCAGAGCCGGGTGCATCCGCCTCGAATCATCGGCCACGAGATGTGCGGCGAGGTCGCGGCCGTGGGCCGCGGCGTCGTTTCGGTTGCCGTGGGCGACTATGTCGCCGTCGAGTCGCACTTGACCTGCGGCCATTGCTTTCAATGCCGGACCGGGCAGGCCCATGTCTGCCGGCACTACCAGATCCTGGGGGTCGACGTGGACGGGTCTTACGCCGACTATGTCCTCCTGCCGGAGCGGGTGCTCTGGAAGACCTCCCGCGAGATCCCGCCGGAGATCGCCTGCGTCCAGGAGCCGCTGGGAAATGCGGTGGACGCGGCGCTGGCCGAGGATCTCTCCGGCCAGTCGGTGCTGATCACCGGCTGCGGCCCAACGGGGCTCTTTGCCGCGGCCGTGGCCCGCGTGGCCGGGGCCGCCGTGATCATCGCGAGCGACGTGAGCGACTATCGGCTGGGGCTAGCCAAGCAGCTCGGCGTAGATCATGTGCTGAACGCCAAGACGGACGCGCCCGCCGCCATCTCCGCCGCTATCCTCGATCTGACCGGAGGCGAAGGCGTGGATGCGGCGCTGGAGATGTCCGGCGACCCGGCGGCGCTGCATCAGGCGTTCCGGTCGGTAAAAAACGGCGGCCGTGTCACCCTCTTCGGCATCCCGACCGGATCGGTCTGCTTCGACCTGCCCAACGAGATCATCTTCAAAGGAATTCGTGTCTATGGGGTGACCGGCCGGAGGCTCTTCGGCACCTGGTACCGTCTGGCAGGACTCTTCAAGGCAGGGCTGGACATCAGGCCCGTCATCACGCACCGGTTTCCCCTGACCGACTACGCCACGGGCTTCGACCTGATCCAATCAGGGCAGTGCGGAAAAATCGTCTTATTCCCATGAGCGGCGCAACGCGTGGGCTGATGGGCCATAGTCAAAGTTCTCCAGCCTGTCGCCCGTGCCCCCGCGCCTGAAGCGAAACGTATGGCCTACGGATCCTTCAAACGAGTCATCGAGGAGCTGCTAGCCGGCATCCGGTCGGCCGGGCTGTACAAAGCGGAACGGCAGTTGCTGGGACCGCAGGGAGCCCAAGTCCGAGTCAAGCAGGAGCAGGCCCAGACCGAGGTCCTGAACCTGTGCACCAACAATTATCTGGGGCTCGCCAACCATCCCGACGTGATCCAGGCCGCGACGGAAGGGCTCAAGCACCATGGCTATGGCATGGCCTCGGTGCGGTTCATCTGCGGCACACAGGACCTGCATAAGCGCCTGGAGCAGGCGCTCTCGACCTTTCTCGGCACGGGCGACACAATTCTCTACAGCTCCTGCTTCGACGCCAACGGGGGTCTCTTCGAGACCCTGCTGGATGAGCGAGACGCCGTCATCAGCGATGCGCTCAACCATGCCAGCCTCATCGACGGCATCCGCCTCTCGAAGGCCAAGCGGTTCCGCTACGCCCATTCCGACATGCAGGAACTGGAGGCAGCGCTCAAGCAGGCATCGGACTGCCGGCTGCGCCTGATCGCCACAGACGGCGTGTTCTCCATGGACGGAGATGTCGCTCGGCTGTCGGACATTGCGGACCTGGCGGACCGCTATGATGCCGCGATCGTGGTGGACGACAGCCACGCCACGGGAGTCCTGGGGGAGGGGGGACGCGGCACACCTGACCATTGCGGGGTGGCGGACCGCATCGACCTCATCACGAGCACGTTGGGGAAGGCCCTGGGCGGCGCCTCCGGAGGCTTCACCTCAGGTCACGCTGAAATCATCGAGCTGTTGCGGCAACGGTCCCGTCCTTATCTCTTCTCCAACGCGCTCCCTCCTGTGATCACAGCCGCCGCGCTCCAGGCCCTCAAGCTGGCGGCCCAAGGAGAACACCTGCGAGCCGCGCTGCGGGAGAACGCCGCCTTCTTCCGGGCGCAACTGACGGACCTGGGCTTCACCCTGGTGGCCGGCGAGCACCCGATCATCCCGATCATGCTGGGCGAGGCGACGCTGGCCACGCGCATGGCTGATCGCCTGCTCCAGGAAGGCATCTATGTGGTCGGGTTCAGCTTCCCAGTCGTGCCGAAGGGACAGGCCAGAATTCGCGTGCAAATGTCCGCCGCCCATACCAGAGCGCAGCTCGAACAGGCGGTGAAGGCCTTCGCCTCAGTAGGCCGTGAGTTGGGTGTAATCCGATAAGCTCAGCAGGACCCCCCGCACGAGCAGGGATTAGGACCGGTTGTTTTCCATCCAGCGCCTCACCAGCGGGAGCAGGTTGGACGAGGCAGTGATCTTCATCGCGCTCTGCTGGACGAAAAAGGCTTGCGGAGCCGGAGGCTGGTTGACCTTCACGACCGTCTTTTCACCCGGCAAGAGGACCACGAGCGTCCGACCTTGCCCGTCCTTGACAGCCATCCCCCCGGCCCTGGTCCAGCAAGAGAAGGTGCCGTCGGGGTCCTGCTGGCCGCCGATGAGGCCATCATGGACGGTCGCGGTTGCCGTGTTGGACTCCAGCGACATGCCGGCGTTGGGATCGAGAAACTTGACCACCCGCGCCCAGACTTTTCCGACATTGATCTGAATGCTGATGTTCGAGCCGGACCCCTTTGCGTTGCCCAGCACAACCTTCTTGACCGCCACATCCGACTCAGGCATCACGGTCAGGGTACTGCCATCCAGAAAGGTGATGAGCGCCTCCGACTTGGAGGCCGTGAGCACGCGGTCGCCGACGGCCAGACTCATCCCGTCGGTCGCAGGCTGCGCTTGACCGCCGCCGGCCGACACGAACTGCGCCGAGCCGACCAGGATACTGAGCGTGGCGGTCGCCGTCCGTGGACCGCTCTGTTGCGCCCACACGTTCTGGCCGCCCAACACAAGAACCAAGACGAGCAGGCTGAGAAGGGATGGGAAGGGACGACCGGACAAGGCATATCGGCAGGATGATCGAGGCGTATTCATAGGCTCCTCCCTTGTGGGGATTTTCCCGATCAAGATCGGTTCTATGGCTAGGAGAATGCCGAGCGAGTATCCACCCGGTTCCGGCTTCTGTCAAGCAAACAGGAATGAGGCGAGGCGAGTGAAAAAGCCTGCTATTATTGTTTGATTGCCTTCAACCGTTTCTGCAGGTAGGCGTTGCGGACGGCACCATAGAGATCAACGACCGACTCTTCGACGCCCTCAAAGGTCGTCTCGATGTTAAGAGACCGCTCGTTGACGATGTAGCCTGCGCGCGACCCCAACTGGGCGAAGAGGACTGTATCCTCATTGGTTATGAGCTGAGGCGCACCGTTGATGTTGGTAAAGGGCATCACCAGCCAGTTGAAAGGATCGAGCGCCAAGTCCACGACGAACCCGCCAAGATCGCGGGCCGTGAAGGACCCCAAGATCGGCACCACGATGTAGGGGCCCGGTTTCGTTCCATACGCGCCAAGAGTCTGACCCGTGTCTTCATCGGGCGTCTCCAGGCCGAACACTTTTTTGGCCGGCTCGAAAAGGCCGCCGACGCCGATGGTGCTATTGATCAAGAAGCTCCCGACCTCGATCCCCGCCCCCTTGAACTTGCCTTGAAACAGGTTATTGAAAAAGCGCGGCGCAAACCGGACGTTGTGGAAAGCGTTGCGGATGCCGAACTCCAGCGGATCGGGTATCACCTTATCATAGACCGTCGCGACCGGCTTGACGACATACTCGTCCAGCTTCCGGTTGAACGTGAACATCGCCTGGTTGAACGGTTCCCAGGGATCATATTCTTCGATCTGCCCCTCCGTTCCTTCCGCTTTCGCGAAGGGATCGTAGGGCTCGTCCCTCTCCTGTGCCGCGTCGGGGTCTCGGGAAAGATCACCCGGTCCTTCCGCCTGGCTCGGCTTGATCTCGGCCACCACCGGCGACGGTTGAGCAGCGGCCGGCTCTCCGCCGAGAAGGAGATCTTCAGGACAGATCACCGAGGGAGGGACTTCCTGGATGCAGACTCCCGGCGTCACGGAGATGAATTGAGCCACCACGATCCCGGCTGCAGAATCAACCTGCGGCCTCGTCCCTGAGCTCTCCGGAGCAACAGCGGATTCGGCTTCCCGGACAGCCTGCTCGGCCACCCTCACGTCCTGCTGAGGTCCATCCCCATCGCCAGGGGAAACACCGGCCGGCAGCAAGAGCGCACTCGGCGAGGAAGTAGAGCCCCACGTTCTGACAGCCGTGGCCCCACTGGTCTCTTCGGCGAAACCCGCCAAGCAGTCTCCGCGCCACAGAACCAGCAGAACCAGCACAGCCCATCCCGTATATCCGCTTGTCCGTCGAATCGCCCGTATCACCAGCGCCTCCATACCAAGCTTGCTAGAGAGTCGTCAGTTTTCAGTCATCAGTCTTCAGTCATGAAACTGAGAACCGAACACTGAAGACTGACAACTTCTCCTTTACTGTGAGCGGAGAAGTACTTTGCCACCAGGAGGCTTAAATTATTCTTCCTCCAGCCTGCACGGCCGCAGCCTCTCAAAGGCTTCTTCCGTAAGTCGGCGCACTTTACCAGAAGTGCTGCGTGAAGACCAAGAGATAACCGTCAACCCCCTACCGGGTCACCTCGACCACGAACCGCTTGATGCGCTGGAAATACGGCCTGCCCCCCACCAGGTAGAGGTCATTGTGATCGGCGCCGGACACCAGGTAGAAGGACTTGGGCTCTCTCGCCGCTGCAAAGACCTGTTGCCCCAACTGGATCGGAACCACCTCATCCCGGTCGCCGTGCACGACCAGCACCGGCGCCGAGATTCGCCGGAGCTTCTCGGTCAGGTTGAATTCCGCGCTGAGGAGCCAATCGACCGGCAAGCCAAAATAGTGGGCGCGGGCCACGGCTCCGACCGAAGGAAAAGGGGACTCCAGGATGAGGCCGGCCACCGGCTTCCGGCCGGCCACCTCACCGGCCACGGCCGCGCCCAAGGAGCGGCCGAAGAGGACCAGCCGCTCCGGCGCAACGCGGCGTGTCTCAGTGAGATCTGCATAGGCAGCCAGGGCATCTCGGTATAATCCCTCCTCGGACGGCGTTCCGCTGCTGCGGCCATAGCCACGATAGTCGAAGATCAAGACAGAGAGGCCCAGCCGGTAGAGCTCAACCAGGTTCTCCAGCCGATGGATGATATTGCCCGCATTCCCATGACACCACAGCAACACGGCCGACGTCTCCCTGGATTCCACGTACCAGCCGAACAGGCGGGCGCCATCGCGGGAGTCCAGCCAGACCTCCTGGAGCGGAAGACTGCTGATGCGCGCCCAGTCCCGCTCGATCCAGGGAGCCGGGTGGTAGACGAACAGTTGATCGAGGACATTGGACATGTCGTGTCTTCGTTGTCGGTTGTCAGTGGTCAGTTCTCAGTTACTGAAAACTGAACACTGATGACTGACCACTTCTTCAAAAAAATGCTTGGACGTAGAACACCGCCTGCGTATCGTCATAGCGCCGGTTGAACTCGAAGCGCAGCGCCAGGTTGTCCTGCACTGTGTACCGTTGTCCGACAAAGACCCGAAAGTCATCCGACCGGTCGCCGAGAGGATAACGGAGATAGGTGGTCGAGACCATCATTTTCCACCGGTCCGACAGGGTGGCCAGCGCGCCCAGCGTCCCCCCTCCCCCGATCCGATGCTGCTCCCGATACGCGCCGCTGACGTTAACGTCCGCCTCGGCGAAAGCGAACAGGACTTCACGGCGCCAGAGGTGCGACTCCACTGCCCCGCCGAGGCCGCCGTTCAGGTTCCCGCTGCTGCAAGAGCTGCAGCCGGGCCGGTTGACGGTTTCCATGCCGGCGCTGACCTTCCACGACGGCGCCAGAAAGAGCGCGTCCAGCGGCGTGAGCGAGATAATGTTCGCCAGCGTGGCCCGCTCCAGCCTGGTCTGGTTACGCGGCTGATAGTGGCGGAGGCTCAGCACCCCCAGCTCGATCTGCGCGTCGGGATTGTAGCCCTTGTCCGGGTCCAGCAGGTCATGCAGCCCGGCCCGCACCGTCAAGTCCTGAAAAAATTCGCCGTTCCGCCAGCCGAGGCCGAGCCCGGCCCGCGAGGTCTTGTGTCCCTGCTCCGGCGACGCGCTGTACGGCTCGATGCGCAGCGCCTCGGACAGCACCTTGAGCCGGCTCCGGTCGAGCAAGACAGATCGGTTGCGTTCCTTGTAGGTCTCCGCCTTTCCCTCATCCGTCACGCTCCGGTACCGTAGATAATCCGAGGCGAGGTCCAGTACGAAGGCCTGTCGGTCCAGCGACAGGCGCGTGAAGGTCTCGGACTTGGCTTGGGCTGGGTCCTGCGTGATCTGTCCGAACCAGCCCTGCTCGTCCTCCGACAATCGCTCGCGCTTCCGCTTGATCTGCGTGCTCCGGGCCGGCCGATACACGATCTCGCCGACCAGACCAGGCTGTTCGGTCAGGGCCCGCACCGTGTCGGCCGGCACGGTCCAGAACAGAAACCGGTCCGTGAGGTGCCAGTCAGGATCGGCCACTTCCAGTAATGTCAGCACCTGATAGGCGCAGTTCTCCTTGAAAAAGTAGTAATCGAAGTGCGTATTGCCCAGCTCCCAGGCATGCATGAGCATCAGCCTGATCTGGTCCTCCGTCAGGTTCAGCCGGTACTCCCAGATGTCGCGGTTTTCGATGTCCCGGTACTCCTGCACCTTGAGGTAATAGGGAGTCGTGGAAAAGTTTCCCTTGTATCCGCCCGTCATCCCCTTGACGGCGTATTCGAGGCCCGGGTCCGGCGGCACGTCCGCCGCAAAGTTAATGGTATAGGCCAGGATACGCGTCTGCTCGGTCTGGCCCTTCTGATCGATGCGCAGGAGGGTGTGGCCGAACATGGAGGCGGGGTTGTTCAAGAAGGCCGCGGGGAAGATCATCGTGACCGACTGGGCGTTGAGTTCCTTGAACCAGGCGTCGAAGCGGTCACAGCGCTGCGGTGGCAGACGGCGGTCATCAAAAGCCAACTTGCCCTTCAGCCAGTGGTAGCGGGCGATGAAGGCGCACTGGGCCGGCTGCTTGGATCGGCCGACCGGGTCGGATGAAAAGAATTGCGTCAGCGTGGCGTCCAGCTCCGCCTGCGGGCCGGTCTTGCCGGTAGGAGCCAAAAAGAAGCCTGGGTCATCCGCTTCGCTGGTCCAGCCGCCCAGGCGGTTCGCCCGGTAGTGCAACAACAGATGCCACTCCCGCTCGTCTGCAAGCTTGGCGTCGGCAGCACGGCTGACCAAGTCAGCGAGATACATGTTGTCTATTGCTTCAGCCGCCCCGGCTGGATCAGCAGGCAATGCCGAGAGAACGATGAGCAGCAGGGCCAGCAGATGTCTGACAGGCTTTAGCAAGCTTGGGCATGTCACGTGAGCAAGCGTCAGGCAGATTGAGCACCGACATCGAGTTTCGACACCTCCGGGGATCGGTGAGAGCGCAAGGCTAGGCAAGCATCAGACGATGCCCTTTAGGCTCCGGGATGGGATCACCGAACTCTTTCGCTGTGTCAATCCACAACTGAATGGCTTCATTCGCCGCAGTGAGGGCTGATTCCTGAGTCGGACCATGGGCCATGCAACCAGCCAATTCTGGCACTTCGGCGATAAATGCCCGGTCTTCGTTGCTCCAATAGATAATGACTTCGTACTTATGCATGGCCTTCACCTCCCAGCGCGTACCTGACGCACCTGGTACACTTTTGCCTTGTTCCCGTCACGCTGTAAATTGATCCTCTCCTGAACGCCGTCCTTTCTGAAAATGTGGTGGCTGCCACGGATACGCTCTTCGAACCCCAGGTGTTGAAGCAGGCGACACAAGTCATCGAATGGGACGTTTGCGTCTGAGGCACCCCGCAGAATTTGATCCAGGAGTTTATCATGCTGCCCCATAAAGGGAATCTACCATAGAATGGACGAAGACACCCCAAGAAAAGACAGGAGTAAATCAGCGGAGGAAGCGAATGGAGAAAGACCTGTCACGCTTCGATACCCCTCTCCCCACAGTGGAGAAGGTATGAGGTGGGGCTCCCGATCGTCACGACCAGGAGCCCCCTCCACGCGATCAGCGGTTAACAGAGACCTTAGCTAGGACCGGGTGCTGTTTCATCGCCTGGGGCGGGGTGCTTTCCGTGAATCTACAGGTGTCGCTTGATCGCCTCCAGGATTTTCCTCGACTTTGCCTCATCGCCCATCAAACCGACCCGTATCGAGAGCTTCGACCCGGCGTCTGACGCATCTTCAATATCAATCCAGACACGCGTCCCGTCCGAAAACTCCGATTCCACATGCGCGGTCAACTTGTCTCCAACGTCCGACCGGACCGGGAGTTCGAGGCCCTTCAGTGCAGCAAGGGGGGCCTGACGCACCTTGGGCACAGGCGCCTTGAGTTGATCACTCAGCTTGCCCATGACGTACACGGTTCCACCCGCGCCGCCGGCCTTTCCGGCTCCGGCCGGTCCGCCAGGCGGATCAGGCGGGGCGTGACCGCCTCGCCGGCTATCGTCAGCAGGCCCAGCCCGCGGGACAACATGAACCGTTTCGGTCCGGCGGAGCTTGTGTCATCCTCTGGGCCTCCAATTACTGACCATGAAATTCGAACGTCAAAGTTTCGATTTTCATGGCAATCCTTGATTTAACTCTACTGGTTGTTTAAACTGGTTTATTGGACAGGCTTGCAGGAGGTTCAGCATGAGCGGCAAAGCAGCCGAGGTCAGTGCGTTTGAGGCCAAAACCCGTCTCTCGGAATTGCTGCGAGAGACCGAGTCCGGTAAGTCCTTCGTCATTCGTCGGCGTGGCAAGGCCGTGGCGCGCTTGATCCCTCCGGCGAAAGAGGCTCCGAACGTGGCTCTTCCCCAGGTCCTCGCTTCCTTCCAGCAGATCCGGAAGCGCGTGCATGGAACCGTGAACATCCGCGAGTTGATCGAGGAAGGGCGCCGCTCCTGATGCGCTACGTGCTCGACTGCTCCCTGGCCCTCGCCTGGGCGCTCCCAGACGAACATTCAAAGCGGGCGGAGCACCTCCTGGCGGAAGTCAGCGGAGAGAGCCAGCTTTGGGTCCCGGCCTTGTGGTGGTACGAGCTTGCCAATGCGTTGGTAATGGCGCACCGCCGACACCGCTTGACCGAATCTGACAACACCCGCCTGCTTGAGCTCTACGGCTCCCTCCCCATTCAAACCGATGCGCACCTGAACCCCGATACCCTCCGGCGCGTTCACGCCCTGGCTAAAGAGCATGCCTTGTCCGCCTATGACGCCGCGTATCTTGAGCTCGCTCAGCGAAAAGACATACCCCTCGCCACTTTGGACCGACGCCTCACCGGAGCTGTGAGGAAGGCCGGGGTCGAACTCGTGCACCTGTAAGGGTCGCCGCGCTTTTTCGAGTCCTGCCGAGCTGCCTGCCGCTTGCGATCGATTCAGGTCGGTCCGCCAGGCGGATCAGGCGGGGCGTGACCGTTTCGCCGGCGATCACGAGCAACCCCAGCCCGCGGGGTAGCGTGAAGCGTTTCGGTCCGGCCGAGCCGGGGTTGAAGAGCAGCGTGTCGCCGTGCCGCTCGCATGTAGGACGGTGCGTATGGCCGAAGATGCAGACATCGGGCAGTTCACGTTCCAGAAACGCCAGCCCTTCCTTGGTCAACTTGCCGCCCTCGTAAAGGATGTGCCGAATCGCGATCCGTTTACCGGCCAGTTCGATGACCGTTGCTCTCTTGAAGCCGCTCCGTCCATACCCGTCCACGTTCCCGGACACGGCCGTGACCGGCGCGATCGCTTGCAACGCGCTGATGACCGAACGACCCCCGATATCCCCGGCATGGATGATGTGATCGACGCCTTGGAAATGGCGCAGGATGGCCTGATCGAACAGCCCATGCGTGTCCGCAATCACGCCGATCTTCATGGTCAGAGCCCCGCCTGCACGGCAGCCCACTCGAAGGTGAACGGCTCCGCATCGCCCTTCGGCAGCGACGCGGCTTCCGCCTTGAGCCGTTCGGCGCGCGCCGCGCTCATCGGGTGTGTGCTCAGCATCTCCACCTGCAGCTTGTCCGACTCGGACAGCCGCTCGAAGAACCGGATCATTCCTTCGGAAGGAATCTTCGCACGATGGAGCAGTCGGAGGCCGTTGAGGTCCGCTTCCGTCTCCTGCTCCCGTCCGAACTTGAGCGTGACCAGCTCGATGCCCAACTGCTTCGCCAGCCCGACCAGCCCCTGTTGATCACCGACGACGATCGTCACCACGGCCACGATGCCTAAGGTCTTCACGATCCGTTCCAGCCCGTGACGCAACAGCACATGGTTCAGCTCGTGGCCCAGCACCCCCGCCACTTCATCAGGGCTTTCGGCCTTTTTGAGCAGGCCGGTGCAGACGATTACAGAGCCGCCCGGCAGCGCAAAGGCGTTGACGACGTCGCTCCGGACCACTGTGACCTCAAACTTGTAGGGGCTGTGTGGAATCGAACCGGCGAGTCGCTGGGTAATCTCCTGGACCGCCGCCACAGCCGGCCCCTCTTTCACCACCTGCTGTCCGGCCAGGAACTGCCTCCGTGCCGCCTCGCCGATGGGCTGCTCCCACTCCACGGGAATATGGCTCACCGCCATTCTGACGAGAACATCGGACGCCGCCCACAGGATCAGAAGCAAGCTGAGGAGGGAGCCGACCGCGATTGCCAGCCAGGCCCGGCGGCTCACTCGGGCGCGGCGCACATGCTTCGCCGTCCGTTCCAGATGGGGCATCAGGTCAGGCGGCGCGGACCGGCGGAACGACCGGATGATCTCCGGGTCTTTGAGGTAGACCGTCCGCGCGGTGCCGCCGGCGGCCCACTTGACGACCAACTGATCATGGTCAAAGCCGCCCGCCATCACTGAGAGCTTGGCAAAAGGGATGATCTCTTCAGGTGCGCTCGGGAATGTCACGCGCAGGCCGTTGGCGGAGACTGATACTTGGCAGGGCGTCCCCGCCGCCGGCAGGTCGTCGCCGAAACACAGCGCGTTCGCAGAAACATTCACGGTGAAGGTTTACCGTCCATAAAGTCTGTAAAGTCTAAAAGTCATCAAGTCAAAAATTTCTTGACGCTTCGACGTTCAGACTTTTTGACTTTCAGACTTGATGACTGTCGTTATTCCGAGACTGGGATGAACTGCCTGATCCAATTCCCGAATCCGCTGGGGTTGCGGCTCTGGAGATAGACGATGCCGGGACCCCTGAAGCGGCAGACGAAGCCTTCGCCCGACGTGAAGCTGGCAATCCAGCCGGCCGCCGCCTTCTCGATGTTGTAGGACGTCGTGGCGGTCCAGGCCACCAGGTGGCTGTTGTCCACGATGTACTCTTGATCCGGCTTGAGCTCGACCTTGTGAACCGCCCCGAAGCTGTTCAGGATCAACTGGCCCTGCCCGCTCATCCGGAGGATGAAGAACCCCTCGCCGCCCAATAGACCCCGGCTCAGGCTCTGCGTCCGTGTCTCGATTTTCACGCCCTCGGCGCCGGCCAGAAACCCGTCCTTCTGCACCAGATATTCATTCACCCCGTCCAGCTCCAGGACCACGATGTCGCCTGGCACGGTCGGAGCCAGCAGCGCTTCTCCCGGCCCTCGGCTAGCCCTGAGGGTCTGGAAGAAAAATTTCTCCCCGCTCAGCATCTTGCGCGAGAGGGCGCCCAGGAGCCCTCCTTCCATTTTGCTTTCCACATCCACCGTCGGCGAGCAGGCCACCATCGCGCCGGACTCCGCCTTGACGCTTTCGCCCGACGCCAGCTCGATGCGCACCATCGGAAACGCCCCGGGATACAGAATCTCACTTTTCATTGCCAACCACTCCTTCTCTGATGCTCCGATTGTTCACCGCAAAGACCTCCGACCCTTACGCTACGGCAAGCTAGTCTGATCGGAACACAAAAAGCAAGACAGGCATGTTTCGGCCTCGCCGAGCGCACCCCTCGCTCTAAAAGAACGGTTTCTGGCCCGTCCATCTTTTCTATACCCGACAGAGAGACAATGTGCCAGAATTCCAGATCATGGCACCGACGCTCTGGACCATCGGCCATTCCACGAGGCCCATCGACGAGTTGATCGAGTTGTTGAAGGCGCATGGGATCGCTCTTCTGATGGACGTCCGCACGGTCCCACGCTCGCGGCACAATCCGCAGTTCAACAGCCAGGCGCTGGCGGCGAGTTTAACGGACGCAGGAGTCACGTATCATCATGTGCCGGAACTCGGCGGGCTACGAAAAAGCCGGCCGGGTTCGATCAACACAGGATGGAAGAACGCGAGTTTCCGAGGCTTTGCGGATTACATGCAGACGGACGGGTTCTCAAGAGCATTGGAAGAGTTCATGGCTTATGGCGAGAGGGAACGGACCGCCGTCATGTGCGCGGAAGCCGTGCCCTGGCGGTGCCACCGGTCCTTGATCGCCGATGCCCTCGTCAGCCGGGGCTGGACTGTCCGACACATCATGACGCTAACCAAGGCCGACGAGCACAAACTCACGCCCTTCGCCAAGCTGGAGAACGGCGTCCTCACCTATCCGGCGCCACCCCCGGAGCCCGAATCTCCCTGCCTGTTCTAGCGGAGTCCTGAGCACCCGGCTGAGCCTCACCCCGCCGTGCGCCTCACAACCCATTCATCGCCCAGGGGGGCTGAAGAAGAGACTCCCGACCCCTTTGCTTCTGACCGATCACGCTTTCCGCTGAAGCTGAGCGGTCAGTTCCTCATAGACAGACCGGCGGTGGCCGACAGCCATGACGCGGATCACGCGCGCCCTGCGGTCGATGGCGTAGACGATCCGAAAGCGGCGGACTCGGTATTTCCACAACCCATCGAGTTCGCGCAGGAGCGGCTCCCCGCATCCGGGATCGGCCGCAATGGCGCGAACGGCGGATTTGATGGAACGTTTCAGGTCGGGATGGAGAGACCGGATCGCTTCAGCCACGTGCGGGGGGATGTCGGGGCGGAAGGGAGTCACGCACTGCGACGTTTCTTAACAGGAGTGACCGGCTCACCAAAGACATCCTCGAAGGCGAGGCCTTTCCTGCCGGACCGATAGAACGCCCGGCTCCGGGCGATCTGTCGCATCAATGTGGGATCGCTGAGCACGTCCAGCGTCTCTTTCAGCCGCGCATACTCCTGCGCATTGATCAGGATCGCAGCCGGACGGCCGTTCTTAGTGACCACCACCTCCTCCTCGCGCTCCTGGACGCCGGCGACCAGCTCCGGCAACCGCGTCTTTACCTCCGACAAGGGCAACGTCTTGGCCATCGCACGCCTCCAATCACAGATGACCAGAATTCTGGTCACATGGCATGATACCGCAGCCACCCGCTTTCGTCAATCAAGCAGGGAAGCAGGGAAGCGGAGACATGCGCATCGCCACTCCTCCGGCCTTGAACTGGAGGTCAGCGAGTATCCCCGCTACTTCAGCGCGCTGGACGCCACCGAGGTCGTGGCGGCGGACGACGCGCGTCGCGACAGCCGGACAAGCGAACTGTCGGAGTCCTACCTCAAGCCGTTCGGCATCACATCGATGATGGACGCCCCGATCCATGTTGCCGTCGGTCCAGGCCGGCGCTTCGGTTACCATGACGTGCAGGCTCAACTCGTAGAGGGCCAGGCAGCGGATCGCGGAGCGATTCTTGATAAAGCGCCAGACGCTGACGCGCTCCACTCCGAGCGTCCGTGCGACCGTTTCCACCACCTGACGCAACGCCGCTTCGAAGTCGCCGGTGCGGAGCCGTTCTTCCCGGGCAAGAACGTTCAAGACAGCCAGTTGTCTGGCCATCTGCTCATTCCGCTCGTTGCTCACGGGCTTCCCCTCCACTCGCTCGCTCCGCTCGATGCCGGCCTTGAGGGTTTCGCCGGGGAATCAATCCGAGCGAGGGTACACGAACTTCTTCAATCTTGTCCAGGAGAAGAGGCGGGCGATCCGAGCCCGTCGGAAGCAGAGGCGGCCGTTTGCGTTCCCGGCTCGTCGGGCATAGAATCCGGTCGGCATTGAGCAGGGGCGCTTCGGCACGGCAGGTCCGACGACAGGCCTATGGGCATTCTCACGCAACTCTATCGCCACTCCCTGACGCTCCTGACCGACCTCTATCAGTTGACCATGGCCTACGGCTACTGGAAGTCCGAGGCCCGCGAGACGGAGGCGGCCTTCCACCTGATTTTCCGGACGAATCCTTTCAAAGGCGGCTTCAGCCTGGCCTGCGGCTTGGACTACGTGATCGACTTCGTGAACAACGTTCGCTTCGACAAGAGCGATCTGGCCTATCTCTCGACCCTCAAGGGCCATGACGGACGGCCGCTGTTTGAGCGGGATTTCCTCGACCACCTCCGGGGCCTGCGCATCACCTGCGACATCGATGCGGTCCCGGAGGGAACCGTGGTCTTCCCCTATGAGCCGGTGGTGCGGGTGCAAGGCCCGATCCTTGAGGCTCAACTGCTGGAGACGCCGCTGCTGAACCTGGTTAATTTTCAGAGCCTGATCGCCACGAAAGCCGCGCGGGTCTGCATGGCCACGCAGGGCGAGCCGGTCCTGGAGTTCGGGCTAAGACGGGCGCAGGGCATCGACGGGGCCCTGGCCGCGAGCCGGGCCGCCTACATCGGCGGCTGCTCCGCCACCTCTAACGTTCTAGCCGGCAAGCTCTTCGACATTCCGGTCGCCGGCACCCATGCCCACAGTTGGGTCATGTGCTTTGACGACGAGGAAGAATCCTTCCGGACCTACGCCAAAGCCCTGCCCAACAACTGCGTCTTCCTGGTGGATACCTATGACAGCCTGGAAGGGGTCCGCAAAGCCGTCTCGGTCGGTCAGTGGCTGCGCGCCCAAGGCCAGGAGCTGCTCGGCATCCGCCTGGATTCAGGGGACCTTGCGCAGCTCAGCATCGACGCGAGAAAGATCCTGGACGAAGGGGGGTTCCCGAATGCGACGATCGTCGCCAGCAACGAGTTGGACGAGCAGGCCATCGCGGTCTTGAAGGAGAAGGGCGCGACCATCGGCCTGTGGGGAGTCGGAACCAAACTGGCCACGGGTTATGACCAGCCGGCCATGGGCGGGGTCTACAAGCTGGCCGCGGTGCGACGGCCCGGCGGCGTCTGGCAGCCGCGCATCAAGCTGTCGGAGGAACCGGCCAAGATTTCCAATCCCGGACTCCAGCAGGTGCGGCGATTTCAGCACGAGGGCCGATTCCTCGGCGACGTGATCTATGACCTGGTCACAGGCTTCGGTTGGCCGGAGGGCGCCGGAAACCTGCGCGACGCGGCAGCCTCCACCGATCTGCTCGTGCCGGTGGTCCGCCAGGGCCGGCTCGTCTACAACCTGCCGCCGATCACGGAGGCACGGCGGCGGGCGAGCGAGCAATTGACCGGCCTTCCCCCGGCGGTCCGACGTCTGGATAAACCGGAGGTCTACCCGGTCCGTCTCGCCCCGGGACTGGCGCGCCTCAAACACGATCTGGTCGAGCAGGCCCGTGCAAGGAGCGAGAAAAAATTTGCCGATTAGAGAACAATGCTGAACACAGAATGATGAATGTGAGTCGTCAGTCATCAGTTGTCAGTGTTCAGTTCCGGACAATTCCGAAACTGAGAACTGTAAACTGAGAACTATTAACTGTTCAGCGTTCATCCTTGCGTCTGTTCCGCATGAACAGGAACCAGACGGCAAGCCCGGCCAGACTCACCGCTCCCACCATGACCAGCCAACGGTGGATCACGGTCGAGAAGCGGGACCATTCTTCGCCCAGCAAGTACCCGGCGGCAAGAAAGCTGACCGACCAGAGCAAGCCGCCGCTATAGGCGAAGAGCGCAAAGACCGCCGGCGACAGCTTCGAGGAACCGGCCACCACCGCCGTCAGGTGGCGAACGCCCGGCACAAAGTAGCCGACGAGCAGAGCGTACTTGCCTCGACGAAGGTACCAGGCCCGAACTTCCTCGAGCTTTCCCGCATCCACGCCGATCAGGTGTCCGAGGGTTCGGAACAGATAGGTTCCCACCGTACGTCCCAGTCCATAGCTCAGGGTGATCCCGCAGACGCTTCCCAGAAAGGCGGCCACCACCGTCGGGAGGATCGCCAGCTTCTGCTTGAACGCCAGATACCCGGCGAACAGGAGCAGCGTCTCATCCGGGACCGGCACCCCCACGATGCCCAACATGAGCGCCACAAAGAGGGCTCCATAGCCATACTGGGCAATCCAGCCGAACAAGAGATCCATAGATCGATATCGGGAGAGGCCTGTCCCTGGTCGGTCACAGCCAGGCTGTCGATCAGGGTGGCACCACCCCTTCATAGGGCAGTTTTTGCCGCACAGAGAACTACGCGAACCTCCGTAAAAAATCAACGGCGCTGCCGATCAGTTCGCCGCTGAACTTCTTGATTTGCCAGCAAGGACCCCCTTGCCAACTCCCTGATGACCCTCTCAAGTCGGGAGCGCTTTGAGCCGATCAAGTAATGGGCAAACCCTAGCTCCAAGGGTCTTCCTCCGTGGCAGGCAGAAACCCGCCGTTGGCTGACTAGAACCAAGGCCAGCCGGGGAGGAGCGAACCATGCAGGCCCTGGAGTGCCGACTGTCTCCGAGCCATGAGAAGCCGGATCATTGAGGAGAGACGCCCGTGCGGATCTTGATCGCAGAGCCGGATACGATGGCGCGCCGTGTTCTGGAAACGGCCCTGACCCAGTGGAGCCACCAGGTGACCAGTTGCTCGGACGGCGCCGAGGCCTGTCAAGTGCTGCAAGGCCAGGGAGCACCGGAGCTGGCGATCTTGGACTGGTCACTGCCCAGTATGGACGGACGGCTGGTCTGTCGGGAGGTCAAGCAGGCGGGGCCATCCAGACCCTATACCATCTTGTTGACCGCGCCGGACCTCCAACAAGACCCTTTGGAAGGACTGGAGGCGGGGGCGGACGACTGCCTCATCAAGCCGGTGGACGCCAGCCAGTTGCAACTGCGCCTCAAGGCCGCCCAGCGATTTCTGGAGGTGCAGGGGGAACTGGCCGCCGCCCGTGATCAACTGCGCCGGACAGAGTCCATGGACCCCCTCACCGGTTTGTGGAACCGGGCGGCCTCACTCGGGCAATTGGCGCAAGAGATCTTCCGAGCGAAGCGCGAAGGGACTCCGCTGGGGGTCGTCTTGGTTGATTTGGACGATTTCAAATACCTCAACGATACCCACGGATACCAGACTGGTGACGCCGTGCTGCGTGAGGTGGCCCAGCGTCTCCGAGGCTCGCTCAGGCCCTATGACGGCCTCGGCAGGTACGGCGGCGACGAGTTCCTGCTCCTGCTGCCGAGCTGTGACTTTCACATGGCCGTCAACGTGGCCGAACGGGTTCGAGCCAGCATCGCGGCTATGCCGGTGAAACTGGAATGCGGGACGATCCCCGTCACCGTGAGCGCAGGCGTGTCGGCCATCAGCAGGCCGGCGGAGATGAGAGACCCGGATGCCTTCGTCCGCGCGGCGGAAACGGCCCTCTATGACGCCCGTCAACCGACACGGGACCGCGTGGAGGCGGCTGTCAACGGATCATTCCTGAACATCTCGGCGTGACGCCGAGACTGATCTCCGGGCCGGAGGCGGTCCGGGTGAATCTGGGTGGAGCGCGGGCGATGAATCGAAGCGTAGACCGTGGAGGACAACATGAAGCGGGTCTCGATTGACGAGGCAGTTCCGGGCATGAGCCTGGCCAAGCCGGCGACCAACTCGACCGGCCAGACGCTCGTAGGCGCCGGCACCGAGCTGGACGAGACGCTGATCGCCCGTCTCCAACAGATGGGGGTGGCCATGGTCTATGTGAAGGAGCCATCCGACGAGGGCGGGGCGCAGGCGGAGAGGCTCGCGCGATTGGAGCAGGAACTCGATCACCGTTTCCGAAAGGCTGCTGGCGATCCAGCCAGTGAGATGATTCGCGAGGTCATCCGGCGGCATCTGCACGCCACGCATGGAGGGCAACCCGCCGTGGAGGAGAGCCGTCCATGAAAGCCGCGTCAGGAACAGCCGGGGCTGATCTCAAGCAACGCCTCGAACGGCTTCATGAGATCCCGACCCTGCCGCACATCGTGACAAAAGTCGTTTCCATAAGCAATCGGTCCGATACCTCCGCTGCGGACCTCGGGCGGATCATCGAGAAAGACCAGACGCTCGCCGCGAAGGTCCTGCGGCTGGCGAACTCCCCCTTTTACGGATTCCCCAAACGCATCTATTCCGTCAGCCATGCCGTCGTCGTGCTCGGGCTCAATGCCGTGAAGGGGCTGACGCTGGGCGCTACCGCCTTCGACATGATGAAGGCTTCCGGGATGGAACACCTGTGGCGTCATTCGCTGGGCGTGGCAATGATGGCCACGGTCCTGGCTCCGCGAGCCGGTCTGAGGAATCCTGAAGAGGTGTTCGTGGCCGGCTTGCTGCACGACCTGGGCCAGGTCATTATCTCCGAGAAACTGTCGGATCAGGCGGCGCAGATCGAACAGGACTTCCGGGAGCATGACTGCTTTCGTAGTGAGGTCGAACAGGAGGCCTTGGGCCTGACCCATGCCGACGTGGCCGGCTGGGTGGCCGACATGTGGAACCTGCCGACCCTGCTGAAGGACCCCATGATGTTTCATCACCGACCGACGCTGGCGCTCGCCGCTCCCTTGCATGCGGCAATCGTCCACGTCGCCGACATCCTGGTCAAGGCCATGGGCTGCGGCGTCACGGGCAACAACCTGGTGCCCGCCCCCTCCCCTGAAGCGTGGAAGCTGGTCAGGTTGGACGAAAAGGGACTGGCAGCCTGCATCGACAAAGCAACCCAGGAGTTCGAAACGATCGACCAATACCTGGCATGACGATGGCGGCAGAGGAGGAGTAGGATTTTTGCCCTTGTTCGGGTATGATACCTCCCGATGCAGGAACCCCTCGGAGCTTCGAAACCGGTTCACAAGCCCCTCACGCTGCTTCGCCGACTGAGTCTGGGCGCGTCGGCCGGACTGTTGTTGCTGCAGACCGGCTGCGCCGTGGAGTTACAGAAGACGGATGTCGTTGCTCCCATCGATGGGAAACTGACCATCTATAGCGCGGTCGAGATTCCGGCCCCCCGCAACAAGAATGTCCCGAACAAGATCGTCGCGGACCTCCACGAGAAAATGCTCTTGCAGATCGGGTCGCTGGGGAAGTTCCGGCGGGTCGGCACGGCCTCCGGTCCCGACCAGAGCGTCCTGATTCTGCAAGCCACCATCGTGAAGTATGATAACGGCAATGCCTTTATGCGGTGGATGGGCTCGGTGACCGACTTGGTCGGCGGCTTCTACGAGTCCTACACCAAACTGTCGGCGGGAAACGTATCCGGCTCGATGGGCGACGGCTACCTGCTGGTCGACATCCGGTTCGTCGACAAGCGGTCGCAGAAGGAAATCGGTCAGATTACGATCAAGGGATTAGCGGATGACCCGGAGAATTTCCGTTCGGCGGAGGACCGGATCGTGGATGGGCTGGTCCGCTACGTCCAGACCCGCCTTTAGCCAGCTTCCCCAAAAGCCTTGCCTTCAGGCGCTGACAAGTCACAAGCGAGCAAGCTGACAAGAAAACCTGCAGCCTGTCAGCTTTCATACTTGCCGGCTGATCTTTGCTTCAGTAAGCGGCCGACACCAACTGAAATCTCTCCACATCCACGAGGCCCCGGTCCGTAATCTTCAGCGAAGGGACCACGGGCAAGGCCAGGAAAGAGAGCTGGATAAAGGGCTCCGGCCGCCGGCGAGTTGGCCATCGCCTACAAACCGCTCCTTCTTGGCGAGCCGGCCCCGGAACGTGGCGCCCAGCCGGGTTCCCCTCCCGCGCAGGCACCGGCCCAGCCTGGCCCACCACCATCCAGCCTCTCAGTGGAAGAACGGTTGCAGGCGCTCAAGCGGCTCAGGGATCAGGGAGTGCTCACGGAAGAGGAGTTCCGCACCAAGAAAAAGCAACTCCTGGACCGATTCTGAAGGTTTGAATCGCGAAGCGAGTCTGCCGAGCGAACGACTACCCAAGGAAGGATGCGGCTGCTTTTGTACGAAACGATGCGTGCGGGTAGGTCGTCACCGGTTGATGCCGCCTCGAAGAAGGATCCAGCCCAACAGCGCGATCAAGACCGTCATCGTGGTCATAGTCCACCTCCATACCAAGCTTGCTAGAGCCGGCGGCTCTTTATCGGATGTATCGAAACTGCCGCCAGCCGACAGTTATCTCTGGCTATTGAGAGAGCAAGAGGGGTACCAATTCAATCTCGGCCATGCTCCATTAGCCAACATGTTTTTCAAGCTGCTGATTTAACTAATAATTATTGTGGTGGCCTGGAGAGGGAAACGGACGGGGCTGTGAAAAAGAACCGTCGTGAGGCCCAGTGGAAACTGGCGTAAGTTTCGCTTACTGTGGTTCTTTTCACACAGTGGCGGCATCAGCAGCAGCATGTGGCGTGCAGGCGTAAGGAGCAAGGCGCTATCTCCGAACGACGTACAGGAAGATTTTGGGGTGAGTGACGCCCTTTCCCGTCGAATACATCAGCACGCCCATCCGCAAACACGGCGAGATTGTTGGAGCGGTGGTGACCTTTACGGACCGCATCACATGCGAGGTGGCGCGAGAAGCACTCCGGGTGTTTGCGGAGAATCCGCGAGCCGCGACGGAGTTTTCAGAATGGTGCGTGCAGCAAAAAGCCAAGAAGGAACGAGGGGGCTAAGAGCTTGGCAAGGGGATGCTCGAATAAACTTGCAATTCATGGCGTGAATGATTATCATTCACGACGTGAATAGTCTACCGACACCCCTTCCGCGCTATCTCACCAAGGAAGTCGTCCACGCGCTGGCCGAGTTTCCGGTTGTCGTCCTGACCGGGGCCAGGCAGACCGGGAAAAGCACGCTGATCCGCGAGCTGCTCCCCGCATCAGGCCGGGATTACCGCACCCTGGATGATATTGATGTACTGGAGCGGGCTCAGCGAGAGCCGGAAGCCCTCGTCAGCTCCAAGGGACCAGTGACCATTGACGAAATCCAGCGGAGTCCGGACCTGCTACTGGCCATCAAGCGAGCGGTCGATCGGGACCGAACGCCGGGACGGTTCCTGCTCTCCGGTTCTGCCAACCTCGCCTTGTTCGGCAAGGTGTCCGAGACCCTGGCCGGCCGTGCGGTTTATCTGACGCTCTATCCCTTCACCACGGCTGAACGAGCGGGTTTGGGAACGGTCGGCCAATGGGAAAAAGTCTTCGACGATCCGTCGCAATTTGAAGGAACCCATCCGCCCTTCGCCCGAGGAGGCGAGGGACTCCTTCAGAGCGGATTTCCCCCCGCCGCGCTCACGAAAAGCCATGCGCTCCAGAGAACCTGGCTGGACGGCTATGTCCGGACCTACCTGGAACGGGACCTCCAGACCCTCTCGTCCATCGAGAACCTGGTTGATTTCAGACGGCTCATGCGGGTCGCGGCCCTCCGATCAGGCTCGCTCATCAACCAGAGTCAGATCGCCCGTGACGCCGGGCTAGCCCAGCCCACCGCGCACCGGTATTTGAACTTGCTGGAAGCCTCCTACCTCCTCCATCGCCTGCCGGCCTATGCGGTCAACCGGACGAAGCGCGTGATCAAGGCCCCGCGTCTCTTTTTCTCCGACACCGGTCTGGCCGCTTATCTGGCTGGCATCGAAACTCCGGCCGACTTGGAAAAGGCCGGCCTGACCGGGGCTTTCCTCGAAACCCTGGTCTTCAGCGACTTGCTGGCCTGGCGCGAGCCGCTGACGCCCAGGCCGGAGATTCTCTACTGGAGAACCGTCTCAGGAGCAGAAGTGGACTTTGTGATTGAACGGGCCGGGAAGGTGGTGCCGATGGAGGTCAAAGCCAGCGGTCGGCCACGTGTGGCCGATACCCAGCATCTTCGCCTCTTTCTTGACGAATACGGCAAGGCCGCCCCGCACGGTGTGCTCCTCCATACGGGCCAGCGGGGCGAGCAACTGGCAGAACGGATCTGGGCAATCCCAATGTCGGCAGCCCTTGGACTGCCCAACAGCAAACCGCAATAAACAGCCGTTACGGGCCGCCGGAAGTTCTCCTTTGGCGGTGTCTCCTTGACGGGGGAGCTTACAGCTGGACCATGCCAACCCGTAACGTGGCGGGATCGTCGGCGAGGTAGCGAGGGAGGCGCTGCGGGTGTTTGCGGAGAACCCCCGGGCGGCGACGGAGTTTTCCGAATGGTGCGTGCAGCAGAAGGCGAGGAAGGAGCAAGGAGGCTAATTAATCCAGCATCTTGGGTTGCAAATCACTATGACAATTCGGACACTCGTTCGCCTGTCGCCATCGACCTCTACTGCCCTTCCAACCACATGAAGGGCATTGAACAATTCTGGAGTTGTAATAGAGTCCCACTGGAAGAGGCAATAAAAAAGCCGGTGCCGCTTTACAGCGACGCCGGCTGGCGGAGAAGATGGCTCTTACACTAAGCAGAGAAAGATGACGGCAAGGGTTTATGGGAGACCAGACCGTTCATCACGGAGTTAGGGATTTGTGAATTTTGGGGTGAGTGACGGGTTTCGAACCCGCAACCTCTGGAGCCACAGTCCAGCGCTCTAACCGTTGAGCTACACCCACCACCCAGGCAGTTGAAGGAAGGCACCGTGGCAGGGGTGCATCTTAACAA